>Ga0207643_10002479_pt1 | contig 9974 bp, 9 predicted proteins | sample KBSMisM62_FD_184313 | JGI IMG/M metagenome (GOLD analysis project Ga0207643, IMG submission 184313) | Miscanthus rhizosphere microbial communities from Kellogg Biological Station, Michigan, USA - KBS Miscanthus M6-2 (SPAdes) (version 2) | ecosystem: Host-associated > Plants > Roots > Rhizosphere... | reverse complement strand
ACCCCAGGCCGCGACCTTCTCCGCGTGGCGGGCCGCGCCGACCGACGGCAGGACGACCACGCCGTGGTCCTTGAGCTTGGTGATCAGTTCCCGTCGCGGGGCCAGCGCGAACGATCGTCTGCTCGGCGTATGACGCCGCTCAGTGCCAACGCACCTCGGCGACGCACTCGCTCGCGCCGTCGAGGTCCGGTCGCTGCTGAGACATGAAGCGCTGGATGTCTGTGCCTTGACGGAGCACCGTCGTCGCCTCGGCGTTCGCCGCGTAGTCTGATTTGAACCGCTCTTTGAGCCGGTCCACGTTCTCCTGAAGGTCGTCGAGGAAACGTCCGACGTCCACCCCGCTGCCGAGGACGCTGCTCTTGATTTTTCCGTCGAGCTGGTCCTCGAAGCGATCGCGTTCGTTGTCGATTCGTTCGATCAGCGTCCTGACGGAGCTGTCGGGCAGTCGGTCGGCTGAGACAGCGGGCATCGCGACCAGCGGGCATGCGGAGTTTTCGACAAGATCGGCCGCCGGTGGACAAACACCGACATCAGCCCTTGAGCTTGTAGTCCTTCAGCAACGCTCTGCCGATGATCATCTTCTGGATGTCGGCGGTGCCCTCGCCGATCAGCAGGAACGCCGCCTCGCGGTAGAGGCGCTCGATCTCGTACTCCTTGGAGTACCCGTAGCCGCCGTGGATCCGGAACGAGTCCGCGACCACCTCGTTGCAGTACTCCGCGGCGAGGTACTTCGCCATGCCGGACTCGACGTCGTTGCGCTCGCCGGAGTCCTTCATGCGCGCCGCACGCACCAGCATCGCGTGCGAGGTCTCGACCTTGGTCGCCATCTCCGCCAGCCGGAACAGGATCGCCTGGTGCTCGGCTATCTTCTTGCCAAACGTCTCCCGCTGCTGGGCATAGGCGATCGCCAGCTCGAAGGCACGGTTGGCGACACCGGTCGCGCGCGCGGCGACGTTGACCCGGCCGACCTCCACACCGTCCATCATCTGGTAGAAGCCCTTGCCCGGTTCGCCGCCGAGGATCTGGTCGGCGGAGATCCGGTGGCCCTCGAACACCATCTCGGTGGTGTCGACGCCCTTGTAGCCCATCTTGTCGATCTTGCCGGGGATCGTGACCCCCTGTGCCGTCTCGCCGAACCCCGTCTCCTTCTCGACCAGGAACGTCGTCAGGTTCTTGTAGACCGAGTCCGCGCCCTCGTCGGTCTTCACCAGCACGGCCACCAGGTTCGACGAGCCGCCGTTGGTCAGCCACATCTTCTGGCCATCGATGGTGTAGCCGTCGTCCCCCTTCACCGCCTTGGTCCTGATCGCTGCCACATCGGAGCCCAGCGCCGGCTCGGACATCGAGAACGAGCCGCGCACCTCACCGGTCGCCATCCGCGGCAGGTACTTCTGCTTCTGCTCCTCGGTGCCGTGCCGCATCAGCATGTACGCCACGATGAAGTGCGTGTTGATCACGCCGGAGACGCTCATCCAGCCGCGCGCGATCTCCTCGACCGCCAGCGCGTAGGTCAGCAGCGACTCGCCGAGGCCGCCGTACTCCTCGGGGATCGTCAACCCGAAGATGCCGAGCTCCTTCATCCCGTCCACGATCTCCTGCGGGTACTCATCGGCATGCTCGAGCCCGGTCGCCACCGGAAGGATCTCCTTGTCCACGAACTGGCGGACGGCCTTGAGGATCTCGGTCTGGATGTCGGTGAGTCCCTCGGTCTCGCAGAGGCGGCCCATGGTGGTTCCTTCCGTTGGCCAGAAGAGCGGCGAAAGTCTCAGGCTAACGGCCGTTCACCACGGCCCCGCCGCCGTCCGGCATGGCCTTTCTCACTCCGTACGACGCGCGAGCACGCGGTGCGTCCGGTCCCGGAGCCGCTTCAACAGCGTGACCGGCGCCGGCAGGACGTTGAGCTCGGCTTGGAGCCGGCGTCGTTCGTGGCGCAGGTCGCGGACGTCGCCGAGCATGGTCGCAACCAGCTCGACGGCGACCTGGGCAACTTCGGCGTCGGTGACCGAGTCCGGCCGGCGGCGCTCGGGCAGCTGGTCCGGCACGAGCAGGTTGTCCAGCTCGCCGACCACGTCGTAGCCCTGCTCGCGCACGAAGGCCACGCCTTCGCGTCCGCGTCGGCGGCAGTCGTCGACCTGGTCCTCGCCCGGCCAGTACCGCTCCCCGCCGCGCGGCACCAGCCGCTCGTCGCCGAGGAAGGTGCGGATGTAGGTGCCCTTGTCGATCGCCTTGGTGAAGTCACCGAGGTGCTCGTTGACCCGGCGCAGCGTCTCCGCCTCGACCACGCCCATGGACTCGTTGGCGAAGGCACTCGACAGGTCATAGCCCTCGGGGTCCAGCCCGAGCAGGCAGGCGAAGTGGTGCCAGATCTGTTCGCGCGGGGCCTCCTTGCCCGGCAGCGGAAGCACGTGCACGTGCTCAGGTGCGACCGGCCCGCCGGCGGGCGCCCACCGCTGCAGCACCAGCCGGAGGTCCAGCGTCCGCCAGTTCCAGATGTCCCTGGGGTCGCCGGACTCGTCTCGGCCGTAGTCGGGCATCGGCGTCGTCTCGCCGTTCTTCAGCGCCTCCTGCCAGCTGGCCGTGAACAGGCCGAGGGGCTCACGCGCGGTGACCACCACGTGGACCTCCGCGGGAGCGAGCTGCTCCACGACGCGCTGCGCCTGCTCCTTGGAGGCGGCCGCGAAGAACTCGTGGGACACCAGCGCACGGCCCGGCCAGTCCGCCATCTCCAGCAGCATCCGGTCCCACGCGGTGCGCTGCGACTCGGAGTCGCCGTTGGCGACCCACGCGCGACGCACCGTCCGCGACGCCCAGAGGTGCTCACGCCGGGTGCTGCCCGGCAGCAGTAGCCCCTCGCCGCGCATCTGGTCCTCGTGTGCCCAGAGGATCCGCTGGAGGTAGGTCGTCGCCGTCTTCGGCAGCCCGATGTGGAGGTAGACGCGCTCAGCCACCGAACGCCCTACAGGCTCCGGGAGAACTTCTCGATGGCCGCGTCGACCCGGGCCTGGTCGCGCGAGGACAGCGGCACCAGGAGCTCCTGCACGACGTCGGCGATCTCGGCCAGCCGCAGGTTCTGCTGACGGAGCTCCTCGATCTCGCTCTCGAGGGCCTCGACCCGACGCACCAGCTCGCCGACCGGGGTCCGGCTCACCGCCCGGCGCGCCGCGCCCTTGAGTCTCGCTCTCACGTCCGCCACTGCGCCACCGTCCGGCCGATCCGGCGCCCGGGCTCCCCGGGCGCGTCGAAGGTCTCCTCGTGCACGATATCGGCGCCGTGCCCGATCAGCTCCGTCCGAACCGCCGAGGGCCGGAGACGCCGCAGCAACGCGCGCTCCTCACCACCCTCGACCCAGTACTCCGTGTAGAGCCGGCCCCCGTCGCGCAGCGCCATCGAGGCGAAGCGCCACAGCGAGTTGCGGCCGAACCGGGTGGTGGCGTCCGCGAGATGCCGCGCCACCACCGTGCGCGGTCCGGGCTGGTGCGCCAGTCGGGCGCCCTCGGCGAAGGCGGAGCGCCACTCGAGGAGGTTGAGCCGGCGTACGGCGAGGTCGAGGCCGCGCGCCTCCGCACGACGCTGCACGGCCCGGGATGCGGTCGGCACGTAGTCGTACGCGGTCACCGAGGCACCCTGCTGCGCGAACCAGACCGCGTCGCCGCCGCGGCCGGCGCCGACGTCCACGATCCGTCCCGGCACGCCCTCCTGCGCGACGACGTACTCCGCGAGCCCGGACGGAGCGAGGTCGGGAAGCCGGTCGCGGCGGCTGCTGTAGCGGCGCTCCCAGTCATCCCGGAACACCCTGGTGCCGCGGAACCAGCCGTTGAGCCGGCGCACGGTCTGCCGCGACGTCTCGAAGTGGAAGGCCGGGTCGGGCACCTTCCAGCCCGGGCCGTACATCGCCTCGAGCATCCGGTCCGGCTCGGCCGGCGCCGGGAGGGTGCGGCCCTCGAGCGTGCAGGTGCCCAGCGGGAAGATCCACTCGCGCCGGAACGGCGTGCCGACCTCGCCCATCAGGTAGAGCGACCCGTGGGAGAGGAAGCCGCCGAAGACGTCGAGACCCCGCACCGACCCGTCGCCCTCGACCACGTCGACCTTGAACGCGATACCGCTGTAGCGGGTGATCCGGTAGCCGCCCTCCGCGAGCCGGCGCTGCAGCCGGAACGACTCCCGGATCACGTCGTACGGGTGCCCGTGCCTGCTGACGTAGCCGAGGTCGGCGTCGCTGTCGTGCCCGATCAGGTGCTGTTCGCGGACCGCACCGAGCAGCGTGCCGTACGCCGGGAACGCCTCGATCCCGGCCTCGGCCAGGGCCGCCAGCACCTCCTCGATCGAGTCCAGCAGCGGAGCGACGTGCTCCTCGCTGCGGGTGTCGAACGTCTGCGCCATCCGGCCCGACTTGTCGATGCCGAGCGGCTTTCCTTCATCGTTGACGACCGCGATCCGACCGTTGCCGGAGCCGAACCGGGTCTCCTCGTCGTACAGCACCCGGCCGGAGAGGTGCTCGACGACGCCGAGCCGGGTCTGTCCGTCGAGGAACTTCTCCAGCGACGCTGCCCACGCGATCCGGCGGTTCGAGCCCTTCGGCCGGCTGTCGCGGAGCAGCCAGAACGACCAGATCCGCCGGCCGTCGAACAGCACGTCGAGGATCACCTCGTCGGCGGAGCTGAGCGTGAGTCCGGCGTCGTCGACGGACAGGACGCTGACCGGCATCCGGCCCTACTCTGCCGTCGGAGGGGAGACGAACGCGTTGGCGCGGGTCAGGTCGTCGTCGAAGTCGACCTCGACCACCTGGAACTCCGAGATGTCGACCGGCTCGAAGGACAGGCCGTCCTTCTCGATCGCGAGCTCGATGCCCCGTTCGAAGTAGTCCTGGTCGTCGCACTCGTCGAGCCGCACGGTCAGCGCGGCCTTGTCGGCGGCGGAGACGTAGTTGATGCCCACCGCCTCTCCGAGGCCGCCGACCACGGTCTTGGACAGCTCCTTGATCATCTTGTCCTCACCGAGGGTGTACTTGACCTCCTCCTCGGCGACGGAGGCACGGTCCACGCAGACGAAGCTCTGGCCGTTGCGGATCCGCTCCTCGACGATGTCGAGCACCCGCGGGTCGAAGACCACGTCGCCGTTCATCCAGAGCACGCCGCCGTCGTGGGACAGGCTGAGCGCCTTGAGCAGGCTCTTGCAGGTGTTGGTGGAGTCGTAGACCTCGTTGTAGACGAAGGCGATGTCGGGCATCGCCTCGATCACGATGTCGAGCTTGAAGCCGACCACGGCGGTCACGTGCACGTCGGCCCACGCGTCGCGCAGCAGGTGCACGGCCCGGCGCATGATCGTCTCGCCGTTGGTGAGCGGGGTCAGCGGCTTCGGATGCGGCCTCCCGAGACGGGTGCCGAGGCCCGCGGCGAGGATGACGACCTGGGTCTGCACGAACAGCTCCTCGGGGTGGGTCGACGGGAAACGCCCGTGATCCTACAAGTCCGTGATGGCGGGCTCGTCGGTCCGGTCCGGCCCCTCGACGACGACCAGCGCCATGCCGGCGAGGATCAGCGCGAGACCCACGAACACCCCTGGCGGGGGCACCTGCCCGAGGAACGCCGCGGCGAGCAGCGCGGCACCCGGGATCTCGAGCAGGATCGCGAGTGAGACCACCACCGGACGGATCCGGTCCAGCAGGTGGTTGAACACCGAGTGCCCGAGCAGCTGCGAGGTCAGCGTGACCAGCGCGATCAGCGCCCAGTCGTGGGCGTCGTACCCGACCAGGGAGGCGCCGGCGACCAGGCTCGCGACCATCAGCAGCAGGGCCGCGGTGCCGTAGCAGACGAAGGTATAGCTGGTCGTGCTGACGGTACGGCGGGCACGCCCGCCGATCACCGTGTACGCGGCCACCGCCACCGAGCCGACGAGCGCCAGCAGGTCGCCCACCACCGCCCGGGTCGAGACCGAGAGGTCGACCCCGGTGATCACGACCACGCCGACGAACGCGGCGACCAGGCCCGCTACCGCTCGCGCCGGCAGCCGCACCCCGTTGAACCGGTCCCACCCGGCGACCCAGGCGATCTGAAGACACACGATCGCGGTGCTGGCCGCGACCGAGGTCATGCTCAGCGAGGTCACCCAGGTGCCGAAGTGGACGGCGAGGCAGACCCCGGACGCCACGATCCAGCCCAGCTCGGCGTGGGAGAGGCCGCCGATCTCCGCCCGCCGCCGGACCATGGCGACCGGCGCGAGGAGCAGCGTCGCCAGTCCGTTGCGCCAGAAGGAGATGACCAGCGCCGGCACCGCCAGGGAGGCCATGACCGGCCCGGACATCGAGACCGCCACGACGCCCACCGCGATCAGGCCGAGCGTGGACGGGGCGAGCCGCGGGCTGCTCACGGGGCGGGGACGGCGATCGTGCCGCGCGCCACCGGGAACACTCGCCCAGCCACGTGGCACCGGGTCGGCACGCCGCGCTCCGCGTCGACCCGGCCGAACAGCCGCGACGGGCGACCCATCTCGACGCCCTGGGTGATCTCGTAGCGCCCGCCGTCGGGGAGCACGTCACGGGCGACCAGCGCCATGCCCAGGCCGGCAGCCGCGGACCCGGTGGCCGGGTCCTCCGGCACGGAGAGCCCGGGCACGAACACCCGGGCCCGCACCGCGGGCCCATCCAGCGCGTACAGGTTCACGCCCTCCAGCGGGTCCCGGAGCCCGAGGCCCGCCACGACCTCCGACACCGGGGTGTGCCCGGCCCAGGCCCGGCCGACCGTCTCCACCCGCACGGGCAGGTGCACGAAGTTCAGTCCGGCGCCCGCCACCCAGGCCTCGCCGGTGCGGTCGTCGGGGCTCAGGCCGAGGTCAGCCAGCAACAGGGCCACCACGTCGGCGGGCAGCGGTCCGGACAGGTCGCGGGCGTCGGCCGACAGCTCGACCAGGTCCCCGTCGAAGCGGACCCCGATCTCCCCGGCACCGCACACCTGCGTCGCGCCAGCACCGGTGAGCAGCCCGACCGACCGAAGCACCCAGGCGGTTCCGAGCGTCGGGTGCCCGGCGAACGGGATCTCGCCGCCGGGCGTGTAGATCCGCACCCGGTAGCGGTCGCCGTCGCCGCCGCCCGAGGGGAACGCGGTCTCCGAGAACCCGAACTCCCGGGTCAGGGCGAGCAGCTGCGCGTCGGTCAGGCCTGCGGTGTCGTGCACCACGGCCAGCTGGTTGCCGGCGAACGCCTCGTCGGCGAAGACATCGACCACGTCGAACGCGAGCTCGTCGGCGGAAGGCACCGGCACAGCCTCGCACGACGATTCATCGGGCCGAGGACGGCCGGATGCCCCACGAGACGCCCAGCAGTTGCGCCAGGACGCCGCAACCGGCATACGGTGTGCCGTCGGATCACCACCGGAGCGGGACGAGGGTCGCCGTGGCTACGCGCCGGATATTCCTCCATATCGGTGCCATGAAGACTGGCACCACGTACATCCAGAGCGTCCTGGGTGAGAACCGGGAGCGGTTGCTGGACGACGGTGTGCTCTTCCCGGGCGAGGGTTGGGGAAACCAGGTGCGCGCGGTCGAGGACGTGCTCCGGCTCAGCAAGAGGCGGGACGGGCGCCCCACGCCCACCCCACGACCCTGGCCGGGCCTTGTCGAGGAGATCCGGTCCTTCGGCGGCGAGACGGTGGTCGTGTCCATGGAGTGGCTCTCGTTCGCACGCCGTGCCCAGGTGCGGTCGGTCGTGTCGTCGCTGGGACCGATGGAGGTCCGCGCGGTGCTCACGCTCCGGGACGCGACGCGCACGGCGCCGGCGGTCTGGCAGACCGACGTGCACAACGGATCGACGATCTCGTGGCCCCGGTTCGCCCGTGGAGTCAGAGCCGCGCCGCGCTTCCCGTCGACCACGGCGCGGTACGCGGCGCTGGGAGGCACGCGGATGTTCGCCCACAGCCAGGACGCCCGCTACATCCTGCGGTCGTGGGCGGGGCAGCTGGGAGCGGAGCGGGTCGACGTGGTCACGGTGCCTGCCGAGGGGGATCCGCCGCAGCTGCTGTGGGCACGGTTCGCGTCGGCGATCGGGGTCCCGCCCGAGCTGTGCCGGCCTCCGGAGTCACCGGCCAACACTTCCTTGGGACTGGCGTCGACGGAGCTGCTTCGGCTGGTGAACGGTCACGTCAAGCACCTCGCCCAGGTGGACTACGACAAGACGATCAAGGAGCATCTCGCATTGCGGGTGCTGTCCCTTCGCCGCTCCGGCGAGCCGTCGATCGGGATGGATCGGCCCACCAGCCTGGCCGCCCTGCGGTGGAACCAGCTGACCCGCCGTGCCGTGACCGCCAGCGGATGCAGGGTCGTCGGAGACCTTGCTGACCTTCCCGTCGAGGAGGGGTCGGATCCGGCGTCCGGCGCCGGGCAGTTCCAGGTCGAAGACGAGGACCTGCTCGCCGCTGCTGAGGCCGCGGTGACCGGACTCCAGGTGCTGGTACGGCGTCGCGCGCGTCGGCTGCGCAAGCGCGGTCTCCCGACCGGTACGACGGCGGGCGCACCGCCAACACGTGGCAGGACACGCGGGCATGTCACGCCGGTGGACGAAGCCGTCGCCGAGGTGGTCGACGTTGCCCTGCGTGCGGCCGAGCTCGGCCGCCGACTCAGAGAGGCGCCCGAGCCGACCTAGCCGGGGATGGAACTTTGCCCTTTCACCAAACCCGGTCGCCCCGGCCGGGTCCACCGGACGAGAGGCGTCCCACCACTACAGTTTCCCTCCGTGAGCACCACGCCGACCCGCGTCTTCGCGGCCCGCCTCGCCGGGCTGCCGGTGTTCGACCCACAGGGCGACCAGGTCGGCAAGGTGCGCGACGTCGTGGTCGTGATGCGCCCCGGTGCGTCCTCGTTGGTCTCGCAGCCACGTGTGGTCGGGCTGGTGGTCGAGGTGTTCGGGCGGCGCCAGATCTTCGCGCCGATGACCCGGATCACCAGCATCGACGCCGGCCAGGTGATCACCACCGGGCTGCTCAACATGCGCCGGTTCGCGAAGCGCTCCACCGAGACCCTCGTGATCGGGCAGATGCTCGACCAGAAGGTCACCGTGCGTGGCACCGAGGTCCAGGGCGTGGTGTTCGACGTCGCGATGGAGCAGACCCGCAGCCGCGAGTGGGTGCTGTCCCGGGTCGCCATCCAGGAGCCGACCAAGGGCTTCCGCCGCCGCGGCCAGACCCACGTGGCCGAGTGGCGCGACGTCGAGGGGCTGGCCCGCAGCCAGGTCGGCCAGGGAGCCGTGCACCTGGTGGCCGCACTGGCGGACCTCCGGCCGGCCGACGCTGCGACCGTGATCCACGACCTGCCAGCCGAGCGTCGCAGCGAGGTGGTGGCGGCTCTGGATGACGAGCGGCTCGCCGACGTCCTCGAGGAGCTGCCCGAGGAGGACCAGGTCGAGATCCTCGAGCACCTCGACTCCGAGCGCGCCGCCGACGTGCTCGAGGAGATGTCCGCCGACGACGCCGCCGACCTGATCGCCGACCTCGCGCCCGAGACCGCCCGCCAGCTGCTGGAGCTGATGGAACCGGAGGAGGCCCGGGACGTGCGGCGACTGATGTCCTACGAGGAGGAGACCGCCGGCGGCATGATGACACCGGAGCCGGTGATCCTCTCCCCCGACGCCACGGTCGCCGAGGCGCTGGCCCACGTCCGCAACGAGGAGCTGACGCCGTCGCTGGCCGCCCTCGTGTACGTCGTGCGCCCGCCGCTGGAGACCCCCACCGGCCGGCTGGTCGGCGTCGCCCACATCCAGCGGCTGCTCCGCGAGCCACCGTCATCGCTGGTCGCCGGCGCGCTCGACACCGGTATCAGCTACCTGCGTCCCGAGGCCACCCTCGAGGACGTCGCCGCCCACCTCGCGGCGTACAACCTGGTGGCGGCCCCCGTCGTCGACGACGAGGGCCGGCTGCTCGGCGCCGTCACCGTCGACGACCTGCTCGACCACATGCTCCCCGAGGGCTGGCGCGACCGGAAGGCCGGCG
>Ga0207643_10002478_pt1 | contig 9976 bp, 13 predicted proteins | sample KBSMisM62_FD_184313 | JGI IMG/M metagenome (GOLD analysis project Ga0207643, IMG submission 184313) | Miscanthus rhizosphere microbial communities from Kellogg Biological Station, Michigan, USA - KBS Miscanthus M6-2 (SPAdes) (version 2) | ecosystem: Host-associated > Plants > Roots > Rhizosphere... | reverse complement strand
ATCGGGATGTTGACCAGGTTGAAGAAGGGCGCCCCCACGCTCACCTTGGTGCCCTTGATCGCCTCCGACAGGAGCGGGAACACGGTGCCGAAGAACACCGTGAAGGCCGCGGCCACCAGGAACAGGTTGTTCAGCAGGAAGGCGGACTCGCGCGAGACGATCGAGTCGAGCTCGCCCTGCGCGTGGAGCCGGTCGAGCCGCCAGGCGAGCAGCGAGAACGCGCCGAGCACCACCAGGGCCAGGAAGCCCAGGAAGAACTGGCCGACCGAGCCCTGGCTGAAGGCGTGCACCGAGCCGATGATGCCGGAGCGGGTGAGGAACGTCCCGAACAGGGTGAGGCTGAAGGTCAGGATGATCAGGGTGAGGTTCCAGAGCTTCAGCATGCGCCGGCGCTCCTGGATCATCACCGAGTGCAGGAACGCGGTGCCGGTGAGCCACGGCATGAAGGCCGCGTTCTCCACTGGGTCCCACGCCCAGTAGCCGCCCCAGCCCAGCACGTGATAGCTCCACCAGCCGCCGATCAGCAGGCCGAGCGAGAGGAAGTACCAGGCCACGATCGTCCAGCGCCGGGTGATGGTGATCCACTCGTCGCCGATGCGGCCGATGATGAGCGCGGCCATCGCGAAGGCGAACGGCACCGTGAAGCCGGTGAAGCCCAGGTAGAGGGCCACCGGGTGGGTGATCATCCCGGAGTCCTCGAGCAGCGGGTTGAGGCCGCGGCCGTCGGCGGGAACCGGCGAGAGGCGCTCGAAGGGCGGCGCCGGGATCGTCATCACCAGCAGGAAGAAGGCGGAGATGCCGAGCATCACCGCGAGCACCCACGGGTAGAGCTGGGGCTGGGTGCGGCGGTAGCGCGCCACCACGATCAGGGTGTAGATCGAGAGCATGAAGGCCCACAGGATGATCGAGCCCTCGAGCGCGCCCCACACCGCGGTGATGCGGTAGTAGAACGGCGTGCCCAGGTTGGTGTTGGCGGCCACGTAGCGCACCGAGAAGTCGAAGGTGAGGAACGCGTAGATCAGCAGCGCCATGCACGTCATGACCAGCAGCCAGACGCCCACCGCCGCGCGCTCGGAGGACCGGCGCAGATCCGGGCGCCCCTTGACGGCGCTCAGGGCCGCCGCGCCGGATCCGTAGACCGCGAGGACCAGGGCCGCGACCGTCGCGGCGTAGCCCAGTTCGGGAGTCATGGCTTGGCCTCCGAGCCTTTCAGGGTCTTGAGCAGGTCCTTGTAGCCGGCCTGGCTCTGGTCGTGCGGCGCCTTGTACTCCTCCGAGTGCTTGGCCAGGATCGTGGTGGCCTGGAAGTAGCCGTCGTGGCTCCAGGTGCCCTCGACCACCGCGCCGCGGTTCTCCGCGAAGAGGTCGGGCGGCGTGCCGCGGTGCCGCACCGGCACCGCGGCCTGCCCGTCGGAGAGGGTGAAGCGCAGGTCGAGGCTCTTGGCGTCCCACTGGAGCGTGCCCGGCATCACCATGCCGCCCAGGCGGTAGGACTTGCCCGCGACCGGCGCGGCCCCCAGCTCGGACGGGGTGACGAAGTAGACCACAGACTGGCTCACCCCGGCGTAGATCAGGTACGCGAGCGCGGCCACGATCACGAGGCCGCCGACGAGGAACTTGCCCTTGCGGCTCACGACGGCGTCCGATGCGGCGTCCGGTACGAGACGGGCGCGCCACGCCGCGCGGAGAGCGCGCGGGCCCGCCGCGCCAGGTGGCGCCAGTAGCCGAAGAGCGCCACCGCGGCGAGGCCGTAGGCGGCGAGCACGTAGCTCCAGTTGGCCGGCATCAGGTCTCCTCGAGCCGGGCGATCTCGATCCGCCGCGCCAGGAAGTACGCGAACAGCAGCGTGAAGGCGATCCAGTTCACGAGCAGGGCGAGCCCGATGGCGGGATCGATGGGGGAGGGCCCGGGGCCCAGGATCGTGGACGGCTGATGCAGCGCCCGCCACCACTTCACCGAGAAGTGCACGATCGGGATGTTCACCGCGCCCAGGATGCCCACCACCGCGGCATAGCGGCCGCGCGCTTCGGCATCATCGACGAGGCCGCGCAGCATCAGGTAGCCGACGTACACCAGCAGCAGGATCGCGGTGGAGGTGAGCCGCGCGTCCCACGTCCACCACGTGCCCCACGTGGGCTTGCCCCAGATCGATCCCGACACGATCGTGATCGCGGTGAAGAGCACCCCGATCTCCGCCGCGGAGGCCGCGAGCCGGTCCCAGCCCGGCCGCCGCGTGGCGAGGTAGGCGATGCTGCCCAGCAGGACCAGGCCGAAGGCGAGGTAGGCGGTGAGCACCGAGGGCACGTGCAGGTACATGATGCGCTGCACGTTGCCCTGGATGGCCTCTCGCGGGGCGTAGCCGAAGCCCGCCGCCACGCCCGCCAGCAGCCCCAGTGCCGCCAGCCAGCCGAGCACCCGCGTCATCGTCTCTCTCCGGACATCGTTCCGGTCAGGCCTCGAGCACGAACTCGAACGTCAGGATCCCGATCGTCACGTACACGCAGTCGGCGCCGGCCAGCAGCTTGAGCCAGTGGGCCACGTCGGCGAGCGGCTGGCCCAGCAGCAGGGCCTGGGTTGCGCTCACGGTGGCCAGCAGCACCGGCACCTGCACCGGCAGCAGCAGCACCGGGAAGAGCAGCTCCCGCGCGCGGGCCTGCGTGGTCATGGCCGCGAAGAGCGTGCCCACCGAGGCGAGCCCGAGGGTACCGAGCGCCAGCACGAGGGCCAGCGGCGCGGCCGGCGTCCAGAGGTCCACGTTGTAGAACACCCCGAAGAGTACCACCAGCACCAGCTCCACCGCGGCCATCAGCACGCAGTTGCCCGCCAGCTTGCCGAGATAGATGGCGGACTTGTCGCCCGGGGTGAGGCGCAGCCCCTCCCAGCAGTCGTTCTCTCGCTCGGCGAGAAAGCTGCGCCCCAGCGCAAGGAGGCCGGCCAGGATGAAGCCGAGCCAGAGCAGCCCGGGCAGGGCGGCGGCCAGGCGGTCGCGATCGGGGCCGAGGGCGAACTGGAAGAGGAACAGCAGCACCAGGCAGAAGAAGAGCAGCGCGTTGGTCTGCTCCTTCGAGCGGCGCTCGATCAGGAGGTCCTTCTGGAACACGATCCACGCGCGCCGGACGTAGGTCACGGGGCGGGCTCCGCGCTCTCGGTGAGGCTCTCGTAGAGCCGGTGCAGCGCCTCCGGCGAGAGCTCGACGGCGGGACGGTCCAGCACGAGCCGCCCCTGGGCCAGGATGCCGACCCGGTCCGCCACCGCGAGGCTCCCGCCCAGGCTGTGGGTGGCCACCACCGCGGTGCCGCCGCCGGCCTTGAAGGAGAGCAGGAACTCGTTCACCCACTTCTGGCCGCGGCGATCGAGGCCGGTGAACGGCTCGTCGAGCAGCAGCAGCCGCGCCTGGGCCAGGAGCACGCGGGCCAGGCCGAGCCGGCGCTTCATCCCGGCCGAGAACGTCCGCACCCGCTCGCCCGCGACCGCGTCCAGCTCCACCTGGCCGAGCGCCGCGCTCAGGCGGGCGGGGGACGGGTCGCCGCCGCGCAGGGTTTCCCAGAAGCGCAGGTTCTCCCGCGCGGTCAGGTCCTCGTAGACGTAGGAGCCGTGGGCCACCACGCCCAGCAGCGGGCGCACCCGGTCCGGCTCCCGCACCGCGTCCACCCCGTCGATGACGAGCGCGCCCGAGGTGGGGCGCTGCAGCGTCGCGAGCAGGCGCAGCAGCGTGGTCTTGCCCGCCCCGTTCGGGCCCAGCAGTGCCAGGCACTGCCCGCGCGGCAGCGCGAGGGAGACGCCGTCGAGGACGAGCGTGGGGCCGTACGCCTTGCGAAGGTCCTGCGCCGCGATCATGGCCGTGAAAAAGGGGAGACGGTGGCCCGTCTCCCCGGGGCGGCTACGGTCCGGTCGAGCGGATCGACGATCGAGCTACCTGGCCCGGGACGAGGCCATGGCGCGCAGGCGCGCCACCCGCTCCGCGATGGGCGGATGCGTGGAGAACAGGCTCGCGAAGCCGCCGCCGCTCAGCGGGTTGACGATGAAGAGATGCGCGGTGGCCGGCGTGGCGGGCATGGGCGCCATCTTCGACGCCATCTCGAGCTTCTCGAGCGCCTTGGCCAGGCCCCACGGCTGCCCGGCCATCTTGGCCCCGCTGGCGTCGGCCTGGAACTCGCGCGAGCGCGAGACCGCGAGCTGGAGGAGGGGGTCGGCCAGGGGCGCGAGCACGATCATCAGGATGCCGCCCAGGACGCCGCCGCTGCCGCCTTCCTCGTCGTTGTCGCGCCGGCCGCCGCCGAAGATCATCGCCCACTGGGCCATGTGCGCCATGTAGGTGATGGCGCCGGCGAGGGTGGCCGCGATGGCCATGATCAGGGTGTCGCGGTTCTGCACGTGGGAGAGCTCGTGGGCCAGGACGCCCTCCAGCTCCTCCTCGCTCATGACCCGGAGGATGCCCTCGGTGACCGCCACCGCCGCGTGCTGCGGGTTGCGGCCGGTGGCGAAGGCGTTGGGGGTCTCCTCGGGCATGATGTAGACCTTCGGCATCGGGATGCCGGCCCGGGTGGCCAGGGTCCGGACGATCCGGTAGAGGCCGGGCGCCTGCGCCTCGTCGACCGGCTTGGCCCTGTACATCGACAGGACGATCTTGTCCGAGAACCAGTAGCTGCCCAGGTTCATGACCATGGCCATGACGAAGGCCAGCAGCATCCCGTGCTGCCCGCCCAGGGCCCCGCCGATGAGCACGAGCAGCACCGTCAGCGCCGCCAGCAAGACACCGGTTTTCACGAGGTTGCCCATGGGTTCGCGCCTCCCGATCGAAGGGTAGCAGCGACCCCCGGGACCGTCAAGCAACGCCCGTGTTGACGGGCAATTAGGTTGACAAGGGGTTTTCGCGCGCCTATACTGACGCGGCTTCGCTTAAAACGCCTTAATTGACACAACGTTAGGAGTCCTTGACAGTGCTCATCCAGATTGCCGAGATCCCCGACGAGGGTCTGCGCATCGAGGGGGTCGCGGACTTCCCGCACCCGTTCGAGGACGCGACCTGGGCTCTCGACGGGCTGTCCCTGGTCGTGGAGAAGGACGGGGACGTGGTCTTCGTGCGGGGTGACCTCGAGGCCCGGGTGCCGCTCACCTGCGGCCGGTGCCTCGAGCCCTACACCGTGACCGTGCACCCGAGCGTCGACGCCCGCTTCGTGCCCGCCCCGGCCACGCGGGGGGAGGAGCGGGAGCTGGGAGCCGACGACCTCGAGACCGACGTGTACCAGCACGGGCAGCTCGATCTCACCGCGCTGCTCGAGACCGAGACGAACCTGGCGCTGCCCATGAAGCCCCTCTGCGGAGAGGGCTGCCGGGGGCTCTGCCCGGTGTGCGGCGGCAATCGCAACGTGACCGCGTGCGCCTGCGAGACGCACGTGCCCGATCCGCGCTGGGCGGCCCTCAAGGGCTGGGCCGAGCGGACCCGATAGGAGACCCGATGCCTCTTCCCAAGCGACGCCATTCCAAGACCCGGGGCCGCAAGCGCCGCACGCACTACAAGATGGTCGCCCCGACCCGCTCGCTCTGCCCGCAGTGCCGCGAGGTCAAGCCGCCTCACCGCATCTGCCCCCACTGCGGCTTCTACAAGGGCCGCGAAGTCATCTCGGTCGAGGGGGAATAGTTCTTTCCGGCTAGACCGATCCGTGCCATAAGATCGGCGCCATGAAGATCGCGGTCGACGCCATGGGAGGCGATTTCGGCCCCGCCGTTGTGGTCGAGGGTGCGGTGGCCGCGTGTCGGGAGTTCGGGCTGCCGTCGGTCCTGGTGGGCGACCGTCCCGCCATCGAGCGCGAGATCACGCGCCTGAACGCCCAGGACCTGCCGGTCACGGTCCGCCACGCCACGCAGGTGGTGGGCATGGCGGAGGCGCCGTCCCAGGCGCTGCGCCGCAAGCGCGACTCCTCGCTGCGGGTGGCCGCGGAGCTGGTGAAGGAGGGCGAGTGCGGCGCGCTCGTCTCCGCGGGCAACACCGGGGCCGCCATGGCCATCAGCATGTTCGTGATGGGCGTGCTGCCGGGCGTCGACCGGCCCGCCATCGCGGCCGCGCTGCCGAGCCTCGCGGGGTACACGGTGCTGATCGACGCGGGGGCCAACGTCGACCCCAAGCCGCGTCAGCTCTTCCAGTTCGCGGTCATGGGCCACGTGTACTCCCGCCACATCGTGGGCAAGGACAACCCGCGGGTGGGGCTCCTCTCGGTGGGCGAGGAGGAGGGCAAGGGCACCGACCTCACCAAGGACGCGTTCGAGGACCTGCGCGGCTCGTCTCTCAACTTCATCGGCAACATCGAGGGGCGCGACATCTACAACGGCCGCTGCGACGTGGTCGTCACCGATGGCTTCACCGGCAACGTGTGCCTGAAGGTCTCGGAGAGCCTCGCCGAGATGCTCACCGCCATGATCCGGGAGGAGCTCTCGCGCGACATCCTGTCGGTGGCGGGAGCGGCCCTGTCCAAGCGGGCCTTTGCGCGCCTCAAGCGCCGGGTGGACTATACCGAGATGGGGGGCGCCCCCCTGCTCGGGATGAACGGGGCCGCGATCATCTGCCACGGCGCCTCGCCGGTGAAGGCGATCAAGAACGCGGTGCGGGTGGCGGCCGATTGGGTTCGCAACGACGTGAACCAGCACATCAAGACCGCGCTCGAGGCCGAGGCCGTCCTCGCCGAGGGTCGGGAGGGAGGCCGCGAATGACCCGCGCCCGCATCGTCGGCATCGGAGCCTACGCGCCCAAGCGCATCCTCACGAACGCGGAGCTGGAGAAGATGGTGGAGACCTCCGACGAGTGGATCGTCCAGCGGACCGGCATCCGCGAGCGCCACATCGTGGAGGACGGGGAGGGGCCGTCGGATCTCGCCATCCGGGCCGCCCACCAGGCGATGGAGCGGGCCCAGGTCACCCCGGAGGAGATCGACTTCATCGTGGTGGGCACCACCGCGGGGGACATGCACTTCCCGACCACCGCCAACCTGGTGCAGCATCGTCTCGGCTGCCGCAACGCGGGATCGGTCGACGTCTACGCGGCGTGCTCGGGCTCGGTGTACAGCCTGTCGATCGGGGCCCAGTACGTGCAGACCGGCAAGTACCGCACCGTGCTCTGCATCGGCGCCGAGTGCCTCTCGCGCATCACCGACTTCACCGACCGCGGCACCTGCATCCTGCTCGCCGACGCGGCGGGCGCGGCGGTGCTGCGGCCCGCCGCCGACGGCAACGGGATCATCGACACCGATCTCTACTCGGACGGCCGCTACGGCGAGCTCCTGATCCAGCCCGCGGGGGGCTCCCTGCACCCGGCCAATCATGAAACGGTCGATCAACGCTTGCACTACGCCAAGATGAAGGGGAACGAGGTCTTCAAGGTCGCGGTCCGCATGTTCGGCGAGTGCGCCGAGCGCATCCTCAAGAACAACGGCTTCACCGCCGCCGATCTCGACCTCTTCGTGCCCCACCAGGCGAACCTGCGCATCATCGAGGCGGCGGTGAAGCGCCTCAAGGTGCCGATGGAGCGGGTGATGGTGAACGTGGAGCGCTACGGCAACACCGGCGCCGCGTCGGTCTACGTCGCGCTCGAGGAGGCGTGGGCCACCGGGCGCGTGAAGCCGGGCGATCTCATCCTGCTCGCCGCCTTCGGGGGCGGCTTCACCTGGGGTGCGGCGCTGCTGCGATGGTAGCCGGCGCGATCGCGTTCCTGTTCCCGGGCCAGGGCTCCCAGGAGGTGGGAATGGGCCGGGCGCTGGCCGAGGCCTCGCCGGCCGCGGCCGCGGTGTGGGCCGAGGCCGAAGACGCGCTCGCCTTCCCCCTCTCGCGGCTCTGCTTCGAGGGGCCGGCCGAGGAGCTGGCCCTCACCGCGAACACCCAGCCCGCGGTGCTGACCGCCAGCGTGGCCGCGGCGGCCGCGCTCGCGGAGCGCGGGGTGACGCCGGAGCTGGCCGCCGGCCACAGCCTGGGCGAGTACTCGGCGCTGGTGGTGGGCGGCGTGCTGTCCTTCGCGGAGGCGGTGCGGCTCGTGCGGCGCCGCGGCGAGTTCATGCAGGAGGCGGTCCCGGTGGGCACCGGGGCCATGGCGGCCCTGATGGGCCTCGACCTCGCGGTCGCCGAGCAGGTGTGCGCGGAGGCCGCCCGGGGCGAGGTGGTCGGGGTGGCCAACATCAACTCCCCGGGGCAGATCGTGATCGCGGGGCACCGCGCCGCGGTGGAGCGCGCGGTGGCCGGCGCGGCCGCGCGCGGAGCCCGCAAGAGCGTGATGCTCCCGGTGAGCGCACCCTTCCACTGCGCGCTGATGAAGCCGGCCGCGGACCGCCTCGCCGCCGAGCTGGACCGCGTCGCGGTGTCGGCGCCGCGCATCCGCATCGTGCGCAACGTCGACGCGGGCGTGACCACCTCCGCGGACGAGGTGAAGCCGTTCCTGGTCCAGCAGGTGGCGAGCCCGGTGCGGTGGACCGAGTGCGCGGAGCGGCTGCAGCGCGAGGGCGCGGGCGCCTTCCTCGAGGTGGGGCCGGGCCGGGTGCTGGCGGGCCTGCTGAAGCGGACGCTCGACGGGGCCCGGGCCCACTCGGTGGAGGATCCGGCGTCGCTCGAGAAGGCGGTGGCGGCCCTGGCCGGAGGGCCGGCGTGACCGAGGCCAAGACGCTGGCCGGGAGGGTCGCGATCGTCACCGGCGGCAACCGCGGGATCGGGCTCGCGATCGCCCGGTTGCTGGCAGAGGACGGCGCCTCCGTGGTAGTCTCTGGCCGCGACGCAGCGCGTCTGGACGCGGCGGTCAAAGAGCTGGAATCACTGGGCGCGCCCGCGCTGGGCGTGCCCGCCGACGCGACCAAGCGCGAGGACGCGGACCGCCTGGTCGAGGTGACCCGCGAGCGCTTCGGGCGCATCGACGTGCTGGTGAACAACGCGGGCATCACGCGGGACCAGCTCCTGGTCCGGATGAAGGACGACGACTGGGACCAGGTCCTCGACACGAACCTGCGCGGGGTGTTCCTGATGACCCGCGCGGTCGGCAAGGTGATGATGAGGCAGAAGAGCGGGCGCATCATCAACATCGCGTCCGCCGCGGGGGCCATGGGCAACCCGGGGCAGGTGAACTACTCGGCGGCCAAGGCGGGGGTGATCGGGCTCACCAAGGCCTCGGGGCGCGAGCTGGCGCACTGGAACATCCTGGTGAACGCGGTGGCTCCCGGGCTGATCGAGACCGACATGGCGGCCGCGATCCCGGCGGAGGCGCGCGAGGCGATGCTCCAGCAGGTTCCGCTCAAGCGTATCGGGCAGGGGCGCGAGGTGGCGGAGGTGGTGCGGTTCCTGGCCGGCGACGGGGCGAGCTACGTCACGGGCCAGACGATCCACGTCAACGGCGGACTGTACGTCTGACGAATCCAGAATCACCCGCAGTCAGGAGGGAGGGCATGGCGAAGCCGGTTGAGGAGCGCGTGAAAGAGATCATCGTGGAGCAGCTCGGGGTGGAGGAGGACGAGGTGCTGCCCGCGGCCAAGTTCATCGAGGACCTGGGCGCCGATTCCCTCGACACCGTCGAGCTGGTCATGGCGTTCGAGGAGGAGTTCGACCTGGAGATCCCCGACGAGGATGCGGAGAAGATCGCCACCGTGGGGGATGCCATCAGCTACATCAAAGAGAACTCCTGAGAGCGGAGCGGGTGAGCATGGCGGAGATGCGACGCGTCGTCGTCACCGGGGTGGGCGCGGTCACTCCGGTGGGCAACACGGCCGAGGAGTTCTGGGCCGCGCTGATCCAGGGGAAGTCCGGGATCGGGCCCGTCACGCGCTTCGACGCCTCGTCCTTGCCCACCCGGATCGCGGGGGAGCTGAAGGGGTTCGACCCGCTCCGCTACATCGACAAGAAGGACGACCGCAAGCTCGACCCGTTCCTCAAGTACGCGATCGCCTGCGCGGCGATGGCGGTGGAGGACGCGGGGCTGAACGTGGAGCGAGTGGACCGCACCCGCTTCGGGG
>Ga0207643_10002477_pt1 | contig 9976 bp, 8 predicted proteins | sample KBSMisM62_FD_184313 | JGI IMG/M metagenome (GOLD analysis project Ga0207643, IMG submission 184313) | Miscanthus rhizosphere microbial communities from Kellogg Biological Station, Michigan, USA - KBS Miscanthus M6-2 (SPAdes) (version 2) | ecosystem: Host-associated > Plants > Roots > Rhizosphere... | reverse complement strand
GCTGTAGCGGCGGCAGCACGCCGGTCATCAGCGGCATGAAATGGGAATTCTCGCAGATCCGGCGGTATGGCGAATGTCGCCACGCACAGGGTGAACGCGTAGACCGCGAGCGCGAGCATGCTCGCGAGTTTCAACGCTCCCGCCCGCGCGCCGATCGCGGGTTGGCGCATGGTCCAGCAATAGGCCATCACGGCGAGCGTGCCGCCGGCCATGGCCAATAACTGCGAAAGTGCGGACGGCAGCAGAGCCAGCGGGTAATACGCGCCCTGAACGATGGCGTAGCTCGTCGCCGGCTGAGTGCCGCGATAGAGCAGAAAGCATACGGCAACGCCGGCGAGCACGCCGATGCCGGCATTCTCGCGCACCAGGTGGACGCACGACACGACCGCCCTCGGCACCGTGAGTTTGACCCTGCGCCGGCGTGTGAGCAGCGCGGCGACGCCGAGTATGGCTAGCAAGACCACCAGCAGGCGATGCGCGCGCTACTGCGCGCGGCTGTCGAACATGCCGAGCATCTCGATGTGCTCGGGCGTAAATGTCCGCAACATTTCGGCCTGATCTTGCGGGATGAGCAACGCGGCCGCGAGCGCGAGCAACAGCAACCCGGTCGCGGCGATGGCGATACCGACGCGGTCAAGGATCGCTTTGCCAGGGTTGCGGTCTGCGGTGAGCATGAGCCGATCGCGATGGGGCCAGGGCCGGGACCAACTCGAATGGTCGATTCAGGACCAAGCATGGGCGCGCCAGCAATTGGCATGAAGACGCGACAGGAGCAACCTCGCGGGCGGCAAGCGCGCGGACATGAACCTGGTTCCACATGACGCAGCCTCCCTTGGCGCGTATCTTCTCCGTTGACGGGCGCGCCGTCCTGCGGGACGGCGACCCGAAAATGATCCCGTGATGTCAGGAGACGGCCATGAGCGAGCCATCGAAGCCGACCGGTCCGGACCTCGCGCAAGGCATCCCGCTCGATGAGCTCGCCGACGGCGGCATGATCGGCGGACATGTCGGCGAGGAAGCCGTGCTGCTCGCACGCCGCGGCGATGAATTCTTCGCGATCGGATCGAGCTGCTCGCACTATGGCGGGCCGCTCGCCGACGGGCTGGTCGTCGCGGACACCGTGCGGTGCCCATGGCACCATGCCCGCTTCAGCCTGCGCACCGGCGAGGCGGTCGCAGCGCCGGCGTTCAATCCGGTCTCGTGCTGGCGTGTGCAGAAGCGCGACGGCAAGGCGTGGGTGAGTGAGAAGATCGAACCGACAGAGCAGCGCAGCGCGGCCAAGGCGCGCAGCGCCAGCGAAAATGCCGAGCGCGTGGTGATCGTGGGCGGCGGAGCGGCGGCATTCGCGACGGCCGAGATGCTCCGGCGCGAAGGGTTTGCCGGCAGCGTCACGCTGCTGTCGGCCGATGACGCCACGCCCTACGACCGGCCGAATTGCTCCAAGGACTATCTCGCGGGCAACGCGCCGGAAGACTGGATCCCGCTCAAGCCGCCCGAATTCTACCGCGAGCATGCGATCGACATCGTGCTCGGCACGGACGTGACCGGGATCGACATCAAGGCGCACCAGGTGGCGATTGCGGGCGGACGCAACGTGGCGTTCGACAAGCTGGTGCTCGCGACCGGCGCCGAGCCGATTCGTCTCGACATCCCCGGCGCGAACGAGCCGCACGTCCACACGCTGCGCTCGCTCGGCGACGCCCGCGCGATCATCGCGCACGCCAAGCAAGCGCAGCGCGTTGTCGTGGTGGGCGCGAGCTTCATCGGGCTCGAGGTCGCCGCCTCGCTGCGAGCGCGCGAGCTGGAGGTCCATGTCGTGGCCCCCGAACGACGGCCGATGGAACGCGTGCTCGGCCGTGAATTCGGCGACTTCATTCGCGCGCTGCACGAGGAGCACGGGGTCGTCTTCCATCTCGAAGAGACGGTCACCGCCATCGAAGGGAAGAATGTCAGGTTGAAAGGAGGAACGACTCTGCCGGCCGACCTCGTGATCGTCGGCATCGGCGTGCGGCCGCGCATCCAGCTTGCCGAGCAGGCCGGCCTCACGATCGACCGCGGTGTGGCCGTGAACGCATATCTGGAGACCAGCGCGCCGGGGATCTATGCCGCCGGCGATATCGCACGATGGCCGGATCCGCACACTGGGGAGCCGCTCCGGATCGAACACTGGGTCGTTGCCGAGCGCCAGGGCCAGACTGTCGCGCGCAATATCCTGGGGCGGCGCGAACGTTTCGCCGACATCCCGTTCTTCTGGAGCCAGCATTACGACCTTCCGATCAACTATGTCGGTCATGCCGAGAAGTGGGACGCACTCGAGATCGAGGGTGACATCAAGGCGCGGGATTGCGTGGTGCGCTATCGCCTCGACGGCAAGCTGCTCGCAGTCGCCTCGATCTACCGCGACGTCGACAGCCTCAAGGAGGAATGGGCGATGGAACGCCGCGTGGCCTGAAGCAACGGCGCACGTCGATTGTCGGGGCGAAGTTCCGAGTTGTACTTTGTTGCGCGCCCTTGAACCGGCTCCATGATGACGCCATCAATGGCGGGCACGCATGGCCGGAATCCGCTTTTGCCCGTCGCAAGCAGCGGCCGCAGGCCGGCACACCGCTCGAACCTTGTGCGCGGGGTGACTGCGAACGCGTCGCTCCAGCCAGAGACCCATCATGACGCTTATCGAGACCCGCGGTCCCCAGATGTTTCCGGTGCTGGACGCGGCCCAGATCGAGACCGCGCGGCGTTTCGCCAGCGGCGAGGTCCGCAAATTCGCCCCAGGCGAGCTCATCTACGAGGTGGGCTCGCGCCACACGCCGAGCTGGCTGGTGCTCGAAGGTGCCGTCGACGTCGTGAGCCGCGACGGCCTGCACCATGAGGCGGCGATCACCAGGCTCGGCGTCGGCCAGTTCAGCGGCGAGGTGAACCAGCTCGCCGGCCGCGGAACGCTGACCGCGGGTCGCGCCGGCCCGCACGGCTGCACCGTGTTGCCGTTCGATGCCGCCCATGTGCGCGCGCTGGTGATCGGCGCCGCCGAGGTCGGCGAGATCGTCATGCGGGCGTTCATCCTGCGCCGCGTTGGATTGCTCCAGGCGGGCAACGCGGGCTCCATCCTCCTCGGCCGGCCGGAAGCGCCGGATCTCGTGCGACTGCAGGGTTTTCTGGCCCGCAACGGCTACCCCTGCACCGTGTTGGACGCTTTGGCTGACGAGGAAGGCCGCGCCGTGGCGGAGCGTTTCGGCGTCCGGCCGGAGGAACTGCCGCTGATGATCTGTCCCGACGGGACGGTCCTGAAGCGGCCCACCAACGCCGAGGCCGGCGCATGCCTCGGCATCACGCCCGACCTCGACCCGCAGATCGTGTACGACGTGGCCGTGGTCGGAGCCGGCCCGGCCGGCCTCGCGACCGCGGTCTATGCCGCCTCCGAGGGCCTCTCGGTCATCGTGCTCGACCAGCGCGCGTACGGTGGACAGGCCGGAGCCTCCGCCCGGATCGAGAACTATCTCGGCTTTCCGACTGGCATCTCGGGCCAGGCCTTGGCTGGGCGCGCGTTCACCCAGGCGCAGAAATTCGGCGCCGAGATCGCCATTCCGCTCGAGGTGGCGCGGCTCGATTGCAGTGGCGGCGAGTTGCCCGCCGGGACGCCGCCGCGTCTGGAACTGGTGGATGGACGCACCGTGCGGGCGCGCACCGTAGTGATCGCGTCAGGCGCGCGCTATCGCCGGCCGGACATCTCGAACCTGTCGACCTTCGAGGGTGCGGGCATCTCGTACTGGGCCTCCCCGGTCGAAGCCAAGCTGTGCGAGGGAGAAGAGGTGGCGCTGATCGGCGGCGGCAACTCGGCGGGGCAGGCCGTCGTGTACCTCGCGCCCAGGGTGAAGCACCTGCACCTGATCGTGCGCGGGACCGGGCTGGAGGCGACGATGTCGCGCTATCTCGTCGACCGCATCGCCGCTCTCCCCAATGTCGACTTGCATGTCGGCAAGGAGGTGGTGGCGCTGGAAGGCGACCGGGCCCAAGGGCTGACCGCCGCGGTGCTGCGCCAGCGCCCCAGCGGGGAAACCCACGCCTGCCCGCTGCGCCATCTCTTCCTGTTCATCGGCGCCGATCCGAACACCGGCTGGCTGCAGAACTGCGTTGCGACGGATCAAAAGGGCTTCGTCGTCACCGGCAACGGCTTCGCCCACGACGTCAGCCCGATCAGCCGCCCGGGCCTGCTGCTCGAGACCACGCGGCCGGGCGTGTTCGCGATCGGCGACGTTCGCGCCGGCTCGACCAAACGGGTTGCGGCCGCCGTGGGAGAAGGTGCCGCCGTGGTGGCGCAAATCCACACCGTGCTCGCGACTCGGGCACAGCACGCCTGACGACGCCGAACCTGCCTTAGCGCGGCCCTCCGGCCCCGGGTGCGACACAAGCTCTGTCCGGCAGGCGCGTGTCGCAAACGGTCGCGTCCTTGAGGTAGCGCATCCACTGGGTGATCTGTTCTTTCGATGGCCAAGCCTTGAACGCCACCTGGACGATGTAGAAGCTGTCGTTGCCCTGGATCGCCTTGAACCAGGTGATCTCTGGCTTGCCGGTAGCCTTGTTGAGCGGACAATTCTGCAGCCACACCATCGACGGATAGCCGTTCTCCTCTCCTTGAGCGACGGGACGCGACTCGCTCTTCGGACATGCGGCCGCCAGCCCGCTTTCGATTCTGGCCTTGAACTGGTCGGGCGTGGCCTTCAGTCCGTAGAAGACCTGGACCGTGACCATTTCGGTCCAGTTCTTTACGCTTTGCTTCACCGGCACCATCTCGCTGATGAGCATGTCCTTGTTTCTTTGCTGGAAATCTATTTTGAAGCCGTCGGGCAGCTTGGTCAGAATGTTCTCGTCCTGCAGTTCCGCGAGGCAAGCGGATGCGGACATTGCAGCCACGAGGCCCAGATAGATCGATGCTGCTTTCATGAGATGGCCGTTAGCTGTTCCGCTTCGGGGTAGGTGGTCAAACGAGACATGCGGGCGTCCTTCAAGTTGCCGCACAGCGCGCCGGAGGACGATCGCCGTCGTCCCGCTTGTAGGAGAATGACCCGAATTTTCCCGTCAGTTTGATCGCGTCTTTCTCGCGGACGACCTGGTCGTCGCCCCAGATCTTCTCCCAGGCGAGAATGTTCGGGGCGCGGAACGCTCCCTTCGAGAAGTAGACCGATCCGTCCGGCGCGATCCGGCATTGCGTGGCAGAACCATCCGGCCGGACCACGATCCAGACCTGCTTCTCCCCAAAGGTCCACACACCCACGACCGACTTCAGCACGTCGGAATCGTCGTCGGCATCACTCACCTTGTCCAATGCCCGCATCACGCCGTGCGTCGGATTCTGTCCGCAATAGGTGCCGAGCTTCTTTCCAAGGTCTTCCATCTTGGAGAAATTGAGCTCCGCAGGTTCATCCTCGTCCTGCAGATAGCCCATCATCCAGGTCAGGATCACCCCGATTGTATCCCTGGGGCTATCGACGAACTGCTTGCACGTCATCGTCGCGAGCGGGATGGTTTGGCCGGCAGCGAATGCAGGCGCCGAAATGGCCAATGCAATCGCAGTCACAGCAACGCCGACGCGCTTCATTGCAACCTCCGCTTCCGAACGAGACGAAACTCTACACGCTCAATTCAATCCAACCAATCCGACGTCTGCAGATCCGGCCAGGAAGGGGGATTGTCACAACATCAAGGGCTGTCCGCGCCTGAGCGGCGACAGCCGTGGCACGTCACATCACCCCGTGAGCTCGCGCACCGCGCGCGCAGCCTGCTCGATCGCGAGATGAGCGTAGGCGTCGCCGCCGGCGTCGGAATTGGCGATGGCAACCCGGCCCACGCGCAGCCGCGCCTGCGCCAGCACGTTGTCGTAGTCGTCGCCATCGAACAGCGAGTTGGCGACATAGCCGTAGCCGTGCGGCCAGCGGTTGACGGTGATCGCTGCGATATCGCGCCCGCTCGAGAACCCGCCTGGTCCCAGCATGCGGTCGAGCTCGTCGCGGATCCGGACCTCGAAATCAGCAAAGGTCGTTTCGAGCAGCTTCCTCTGGCCGATGCGAAACTGCGTCCGCGCATTGAGCCCTTGGTTGGGCGCGCCCGGAACGTGCACGAGGTGCAGACACATGGGTTCGGAAGGGTCGCCCGGGTGCCGATAGCCGCCGAGACTGACGGGAAAATCGAGCTTCACTCGCGTGTGAAACGACATCGGCGCGGAAATGTCGTGCACGCCCAGCCGTATCCACGGCTCCCAATTGCGCGTCAGCACATTGGTGTAGACGAGCGGTGTCTTGACGTTACGTGCGAGCGCATCGCGCTGCGGCGCGGACAGTTCCGGCATGATGTGCGGGATCACCATGTGGAAGCAGGCGAGGACCGCGTGGCCGGCCGCGACCCGGCGCGTCATGCCGGCGCGCACATAGCTTACGAGCACGGTGTCGCCGTCGTTGCGGACATCGACGCAGGTCGAGTCGAGGCGGATGCGGACATTCTGCCCGTCGAGATCAAGCTTGCCGTAGTCGAACGGCGCCAGCACCACGTCCTCCATCGTGCGGCCGGGGGCCGCGTCCGGCAGCAGCGAGCGCACCAGCAGCCGCGCAAGCGAGGCGTTGCCGTCGGGGAAGTGATAGATGTAGGGCTCCCGCGGGCTCGATCGCCCCGGCAGCCCGAGGCCGTCGAAGCCGGGATAGCCGAGGTCGCGCGCGTCGGCCGCCGGCACCGCGTCGCATCCGAGCCCGAAGAATCCCAGCGTGCGACCCTGAAAGCAGTTCGCCGCTTCCTCGCTGCAGCCGCAGAACCTGGTCAGATAGTCGCGGTAGCTGGTGGACTTGAGGACGTCGCGTTTCTGCTCGGTCGTCCTGCCCGCGAGCGGATCGCGCGCGCCGTCATAGAGCGCGCGCAGTTGCGCCTTGCTCTCCGGGGCGATTGGAAACGCCGCGATGAACTCGTCAAGCGGCCTGGCGTTGGCCAGGGCACGCGCGAGCTCGTCGGCTCCTCCCGACGCGGGCTCGCCCGGCACCAGCACGTCGCGCCCGAAGGCTTCGCGCGGAAAAAACACGCCGCGGGCGAGGCCGCGCGACGCATAGAACGTGCGATCGAAGGCGCTCTCGAACCGGTCGATCTCGACCCCTAGTTCGCGCAGAAGCGCTTTCGCCACGTCGCTGTAGTGCGTGTGGGGTGAATCGATCGACTCGCTGCCGCCGTACCCGAGCACGAGGCGGCCGTCGAGGGTGAATTCGTTGCGCTTGGCATGGCCGCCGAAATCATCGTGGTTGTCGAGGACGAGGATGCGGGCGGATGGCCCGGCGGCTCGGCGATAGAACCAGGCGGCCGCGAGCCCGCTGATGCCGGCACCGACCACGACCAGATCGTAGCGCTCCTCGACCGGTGCGGCGCCGAGCGGATAGCGCCCGCGCTCGTACGCCTGCGTGTGCGCGGCCTCGAACGAGCCGGGGTGCTGGCCGCGCAGCCCGGTGAGCGCGGGCGGATAGCGCACCGGCTGCGCCGTAGCCTGGGCCGCGGGGGTCAGGCCCGCGGCGATGGTGAGCGCCGCGCCGTTGAGGAAGTCGCGTCGCGAAATCGAGGACATGCGCGCGGAGTCTGGCAGCAATCCAGCGCGGCCCGCAAGCCGCCGGGTTCCTGTCTTTGCGGCGCGCCCAGCCTATCCCGCCGCAAGCTCTCCTTGCGGCTGCGGGCTCGTCGCTGCCCGGCGCGGGACGATCAGCTTTGCCAGCAAGACCTGGACGACCTCGCCCCGCTGGTTGCGCGTTTCGCTGCGCACTTTCACCATCCCGCGGTCGGGGCGGGAGCGGGACGGAACGACCTCCTCGACCTCGCTCACCACCTGGAGGATATCGCCCGGCCGCGTCGGCTTCGGCCAGTTGATCTCGCCGCCGGCGCCGACGATCCCGCCGCGGAGCGGCAATCCGGACTCGACCAGCAGGCGCATGGTGATCGCCGCCGTATGCCAGCCGCTCGCCGCCAGCCCGCCAAACAGCGTCGCCTTTGCCGCGGCGTCGTCGAGATGAAAGGGTTGCGGATCGAACTGAGTGGCAAACGCCTTGATCTGCGCTTCATCGATGGCGTGCGTGGCGCTGGTGAAGCGCCGGCCGACGTCGAGGTCTTCGAGATAAAGCCGATGATCTTGGTTTTTGCCTGGTGCCGCCATGGCCGCCTCCGCCCTCGAAACTAGTGACTTGCATCATGATAGTCACTGTCCTATATTGCGTCAATGCAGCGCAAGAACCTCGACAGCATGCCGTGCCCGATCGCCCGCAGCCTGGAGCGGGTCGGCGAATGGTGGAGCATCCTCATCCTGCGGGACGCCCTGCACGGCCTGCGGCGCTTCGATGAATTTCAGAAAAGCCTCGACATCGCCCCCAACATGCTGACCCGGCGGCTCAATGCCCTGGTCGACGCCGGGCTGCTGGAGCGCCGCCGCTACAGCGAGCGGCCGCCGCGCGACGAATACGTGCCGACCGCGCGCGGGCGCGATTTCCGTCCGGTGCTGATCGCGCTGCTCGCCTGGGGCAACAAGCACTTCGCGCCCGAGGGCGCGAGCGTGCAACTGGTCGATACCGAGACCGGGGCAACGGTGGACCCGATCATGGTCGACTCCGCGACCGGACGTCCGATCAAAGCCCCCGAATATGCGTTTGCACCCGGGCCCGCCGCCCCCGAACGCACGCGCCGGAGATACGCATCGATCGAGTGGCGGAATGCGCGCGCAGAGGAGGTCCCCGTTCCGGCGAAAGCCGAACGCGCCGCGCGCAAGCGGAGCAACGCATGAGCGTCGCAACCCTCGACGGAAGTCTCCCCGTTGCCGTCGACGCCCGCGACGAGGTGCCGGCCCCCGCCATGACTCCGCGCACCCGGGCGCTGCTGCAGGGACCGATCGTGGCGACGTTGCTGCGGATGGCGTGGCCCAACGTGCTGGTGATGGTGGCGCAGGCGGCGACCGGCCTGATCGAAACCTGGTTCGTGGCGAAGCTCGGCACCGACGCACTCGCCGGCATGGCGCTGGTGTTCCCAGGGGTCATGCTGATGCAGATGATCTCGGCGGGCGCCATGGGCGGCGGCATCTCGTCCGCCATCGCGCGCGCACTGGGCGGAGGCCGGCGTGACCAGGCCGACGCGCTTGTCATGCATGCACTGATCATCAACATCGCGCTCGGCGTCACGTGCTCCGTCATCATGCTGGCGTTCGGGCGGCCGATCTATCGCGCGCTCGGCGGCGAGGGCGCCGCGCTGGAAGCGGCTTTGGCCTATTCGAACGTCGTGTTCGCCGGCAACGTCCTGCTGTGGTTGCTCAACGGCTTCGCCAGCGTCATCCGCGGCACCGGCAACATGCTGGTGCCGGCTTTGGTGATCTGCGCCGGCGTGGTCGTGCTGATACCGCTCTCGCCGGTGCTGATCTTCGGCCTCGGCCCGTTCCCCGCGCTCGGCATCGCCGGCGGCGGCGTGGCGCTGCTGGTGTTCTACGCTGCGGGCACCGCCGTCCTCACCTGGTACATCCTGTCCGGACGCAACATCGCGCGCTTGCGGCCGTCGCGCCTGAGCTGGCCGTTGTTCCGCGACATCCTCGGCGTCGGCGCCGTCGCGGCCGTCACCTCGGTGCAGACCAACGTCATCATCGCGCTCGCGACCGCGCTGGTCGCTGCCGCCGGCGGCGCCGCAGCGGCCGCGGGCTATGGCACGGCCGCGCGGCTGGAGTATCTGCTGATACCGCTCGTGTTCGGGCTCGGCGCACCGCTGGTGGCGATGGTGGGCACCAATATCGGAGCCGGCCAGCGCGAGCGGGCGCTTCGCATCGCCATGGCCGGCGGAGCAGTGGCGTTCGTCATCACTGGGGCGGTGGGCATTGCCGCGGCGGTTTGGCCGCACGCATGGATCTCGCTGTTCAGCGCCGACCCGCAAGTGCTCGCGGCCGGCGCCGACTATCTGCGCATCGTTGGGCCGACCTATGGATTCTTCGGCC
>Ga0207643_10002472_pt1 | contig 9978 bp, 10 predicted proteins | sample KBSMisM62_FD_184313 | JGI IMG/M metagenome (GOLD analysis project Ga0207643, IMG submission 184313) | Miscanthus rhizosphere microbial communities from Kellogg Biological Station, Michigan, USA - KBS Miscanthus M6-2 (SPAdes) (version 2) | ecosystem: Host-associated > Plants > Roots > Rhizosphere... | reverse complement strand
GGCGTCGTTGTAGCGCGAGATGGAACCGCACGCGACGACGCGACCGTGGTTGCGGAGCGCGCCGATCGCAGCCTCGAGATGGTCGCCACCGACGTTGTCGAAGTAGATGTCGATGCCGTCGGGAGCGATCTCTGCGAGTGCGCTCCGCGGACTCTGCTCGCGATAGTCGAAGGCGTCGTCGAAGCCGAGTTCGCGAACCCAGGCGACCTTCTCCGCCGACCCGGCGCTGCCGATCACACGGCAACCGGCGATGCGGGCCATCTGGCCGGCTGCACTGCCGACCGCGCCCGCGGCTCCCGAGACGAGCACGGTCTCACCCTCCTTCGGCTCGCCGAGGACGAAGAGTCCGTACCACGCCGTGAACCCCGGCATGCCGAGCACCCCGAGCGCAGTCGAGACGGGGGCCTGCGACGGATCGAGGCGGCGCAACGTCGCGCCATCAGACAGCGCCCACTCGCGCCAGCCGAGCTGGTGGAGGACCCACTCGCCCTCCGAGTACCGCGAGTTGCGGGAGACCGCGACCTGCCCGACGGCGCCGCCCGTCATCGCCTCGCCGAGCGTGAACGGCGCGACGTACGAGCGCACGTCGTTCATGCGCGGGCGCATGTACGGGTCGACCGAGAAGTACGCGTTCCGGATCAAGACCTGACCCTCGGCGGGAGTCGGGATCGGTGCCTCTGCGACCTCGAAGAGATCCTCGCCGGGAAAGCCCTGCGGCCGCGCGACGAGGCGGATCTCGCGGGCGATGCCCTCCATGCGACGATGATACGGCGGTGGAGTCCCTTCGAGGGCACCTGCTCATCGCCGGGCCGGCGCTCGTCGACCCGAACTTCTGGCGGACGGTGGTGCTCGTCGGCGAGCACACGGATGAGGGAGCACTCGGCGTCGTCCTGAACCGCTCCTCGGAGACCTCGGTCGAAGAGGCCTTGCCCGAGCTCGCCGTTCTCGCCGAGGACATGGGCTCCGTCCACGTCGGCGGCCCGGTGCAGCCGTCGGCAGTCGTCGTGCTCGCGGATTTCGCCGACGCCGGCGACGCGGATTCCCTGGTGCTCGAGTCCATCGGCTTCCTCCCTGCCGAAGTCGATCCGGTCGCGTTGGGCGAGCTCAGGCGCGCCCGCGTCTACGTGGGCTATGCGGGCTGGGGGCCGGGCCAGCTCGACGGCGAGCTCGAGGACGGCTCGTGGATCGTCGAGCCTGCGCTTGCGGAGGACGTCTTCACGGACGATCCCGAAGGGCTCTGGAGCGGCGTGCTCCGCAGGAAGGGCGGCCCGTTCCGGGTGCTCGCCGCGATGCCGCCCGATCCCAGTCAGAACTGACTAGGCTCGGCCGGCGTGGCCGACCTTCGCGCAACCGTGTCGACGCTTCCGCGATCCGCGATCCTCCACGCGGCCGAGAGCGCGCGGTTGCAGCGTCTCGTCCAGAGCCACGGCAAGCGCGTCGGCGCTGCACGCTTCGTCGCAGGAGAGACGCTCGATTCGTGCGTCGCCGTCCTGCGCAAACTCAACGACGCAGGCTTGCACGCGAACACGACGCTTCTGGGCGAGGCCATCCCCGACGCCGAAGGAGCCGCGGTCGTCACGGCCGAGTACGAGGCGATCATCGAGCGGCTCGTCGCCGAGAAGCTCGAGGCGAACGTCGCGCTCAAGCTGACCCACCTCGGCCTCGCCTTCGACGAGGAGCTCGCATACACGAACGTCGAGCGGCTCACTGCTCGCGCCGCCGAGCTCGGCACGTTCCTCCGCATCGACATGGAGCAGTCCGAGTACACCGAGGTGACGCTTCGAATCTACGAGCGGCTTCGCGAGGCGGGCCACGACAGCGTCGGAACGGTGCTCCAGTCGTACCTCTACCGGACCACGGCCGACCTCGACCGCCTCCTCCCGCGCGCACCGAACCTCCGGATCGTGAAGGGGGCGTACCTCGAGCCCGAGTCGATCGCCTACCCGGACAAGGCCGACGTTGACCGTGTCTACCTCGAACTCGTCGAGCGCGGACTGCACGCGGGCGCGTACATCGCCGTCGCGACCCACGACGAGACGATCATCCGGAAGGTGCAGGCGTTCACGACGCGCGACGGCATCCCGCGCGATCGCTTCGAGTTCCAGATGCTCTACGGCGTGCGGCCCGGGCTCCAGCGCTCGGTCGCGGCCGAGGGCTACAAGGTGCTCGTCGCATCGCCGTTCGGCCCCGACTGGTACCCGTACCTCATGCGCCGCCTCGCCGAGCGGCCCGCGAACCTCGGATTCTTCCTCAAGAACCTCGTTCGTCGATGACGGCTCTTCCGAGCGCGGCGGACGTCGTCGTCGTCGGAGGCGGCGCCATCGGGACGAGCATCGCGTTCCACCTCGCGGAGGCCGGCGTCGACGTGTGCCTGCTCGAGCGCGACCAGCTCGCGGGTGGTTCGACGAGCCGCGCGGCCGGCGGCATTCGAGCGCAGTTCTCGGATCCGCTCAACATCGCGATCGGGCTGCGCAGCATCGAGGCATTCGAGCGCTTCGGCGAGCGCCCGGGTGCCGAGATCGACCTCCACCAGGTCGGCTACCTCTTCCTCCTGGATCATCCGGACGACGTGGCCGCGTTCGAGGCGAGCGTGCCGCTCCAACAGGAGCTGGGCGTCCCGAGCCGCTTCGTTCCACTCGACGAGGTCGAGCAGCTGTGCCCGCTGGCCGCGCTCGACGGCGTGCTCGCCGCGACCTTCTGCCCGCTCGACGGCCACGCGAGCCCCGAGGCCGTCACACAGGGCTATGCCGCGGGGGCGCGGGCGCACGGGGGTGCGGTGCTGACGGGCTGCGCGGTGACGGGAATCGAGGCCGTTGACGACGGGATACGAGCGATCGACACCGCGCTGGGGCGGATCGCCACCCGGACGGTCGTGTGTGCGGCAGGGGTTTGGTCGCCGGAGCTCGCACGTCAGGTCGGCGTCGAACTCCCCGTGCAGCCCTACCTGCGCGAGGTCGGGTTCACGGGACCGGTCGCGGGGCTTCCTGAGCGCATTCCGCTCACGATCGACTTCTCGACGGGGTTCTACTTCCACCGCGAAGGCCCGGGCCTTCTGTTCGGAATGGCCGACCACGAGCAAGCGCCGGGCTTCGACGCTCCGACCGATCCGGCATGGCTCGAAGGGGTCATGGAGGTCGCGGAGCGGCGATGCCCCGCGCTGCTCGACATGGGCATTGCGGGCGGCTGGAAGGGCTATTACGAGGTGACGCCCGACCACAACGCCCTCGTCGGGGAGTCCTCGGCAGTCGGCCGGTTCCTGTACGCGACCGGCTTCTCGGGCCACGGCTTCCTGCAAGGGCCGGCCGTCGGCGAGATCGTGCGCGACCTCGTGCTCGAGCGCGAGCCGTTCGTGGACGTCGCGGCTCTCTCAGCCGAACGGTTCGTCCGGGCGGAAACGCGTCCCGAGCGGAACGTGATCTGACCGTCGACTACTCTCGAGCCGTGCCCTCGGACACGATCGTCTTCATCCCGGCCTGGAACGAGGAGGACAACCTTCCAGCGGTCCTCGACGAGCTGCGGGCGGAACTCCCCGGCGCCGACGTCCTCGTCGTCGACGACGGCTCGACCGACGGCACTGCCGACGTCGCGCGCGGTCACGGAGCAGAAGTTCTCTCGTTCGGTGAGAACCGCGGCCTGCGGCACGGGATCGCGGCCGGCTACGCCCATGCCGAGTCGCACGGCTATTCGTTCGCGGGCCGGGTCGACGCCGACGGCCAGCACCCGGTGGACGAGCTCGCCCGCCTGCTCGCGATCGTGCGCGCGGACGAGGCCGACGTCGCCGTGGGCTCGCGCTTTGCGACCGGCGACGGCTACGAGGCGTACCGCTACGAACCGTCCCCGAGCAGGCGGCTCGGGACGTCCGTGCTTCGCCGCGCGATGAGGTCGGCACTCGGCAGCCCGTTCCACGACGCGACCAGCGGGATGTACGCGGCGAACAGACGCGCACTACCGGCCCTTGGAGTCCCGTACACGAGCGGCGCGCCCGAGGTCGAGTCGCTCCTCCGCCTCCGAGAAGCCGGGCTCCGTGTGGTCGAGGTCCCCGTACACATGCGCGAGCGCGCCAGCGGCGAGTCGAAGCTTCGCGGCGGGAAGGCCGTGCGCCTCGTGCTCACCGTCGTCGGCACGTTGCTCCTGTACGGCGTGTGGCGTCGGCTCCGGCGATCCCGATGAGTCGACTCGTCGCAGTTCTCGGGTACTCGGACGTCGGCGGAGACGCCGCGATCCATCCCGTTTGCGCCGCCCGCGTGGCGCGTGCCGAGGCGGAGGCCGGCTCCGACGACGTCGTCCTCTTCTCCGGCTGGGCGCGACGAGGGCGCGCCACGAGCGAGGCCGAGCTCATGGCCGCCGCGTGGAACGGCATGGCGCGAAGGCACCTCGTCGACCGTGGGGCCCGGACGACGCTGGGCAACGCGATCGCGGTCGGGCGTGCAGCGCGGCGCCTGGACGCGACGGATGTCGTCCTCGTGACCTCCCGCTGGCACGCTCGCCGGGCGTCCGTCCTCGTTCGTGCGTCCCTGCTCGGAACGCGCGCCAGGCTGCGCGTCGCGACGTCCGACGAGCGCATGCCGGGCGCCCACGGCCTCCGTGAGCTCGCGGCGTGGTCGCTCGTCCCACTCCTCGCGCTGCTCGCGGCGCGGACCCGCTAGGTTCCAGCCATGCGTTCCAGCTGGGTCGTCGTGGTGGTCGTCCTCGCAATGGCCGGCATGGCCGCCGGGTGCGGAGGCGACGACGCGAGCGAAGCCGATCCGACCGCCGCCTGGGCGAGCGACTTCTGCACCGCGGTTACGACCTGGAAGGACCAGCTCCAGAGCATCGCATCGGACTTTTCGAGCCCTTCCGACCTCTCGGAGGAGAGCATCAAGTCCGCGGCCGACGACGCCAAGAGCGCAACGGACACGCTCCGCGACACGCTGAAGGACCTCGGAACCCCTGACACGGCCTCAGGTCAACAGATCCGGGATGCGGTCGACAGCGTCTCGAACACCGTCGAGGACGAGAGCGCGAAGATCCAGGATGCTGCGGAGGGAGTCTCGAGCATCGCGGACCTTCCGGCCGCGATCTCGACCATCTCGACGTCCGTCTCGACGATCCTCACTGCCGGCTCGAACGCGAGGAAGACCGTCGAGGACGCCGACGTGGACGGAGAGTTGCGGACGGCGTTCGAGAACTCGCCCGAGTGCAAAGACCTGAGCTCCAGCTGACGGACTAACCGACGCTCGCGCGGTGCGCTGCCTCGTCGAGGTAGTGGTGGACGTGCTGGATGACGACGGAGCCCTCACCGACCGCAGAGGCGACTCTCTTGACCGAGCCGGCCCGGACGTCGCCGATCGCGAACACGCCGGGAACGCTCGTCGCGTAGTCGTCCTTCGTGGTCACGAAACCGCGCTCGTCGCGCTCGATCTCGAGCGGCAGCCACTCCGTTCGGGGCTCGGCGCCGATGAAGATGAAGAGCGCGTCGGCCGGGATCGTCTCGACGCCGTCCCGCCTGCGCAACGTGAGCGTCTCCAGCCTGTCCTCACCGCCCGCGTCGAGGACCTCTGCACCGTCGAGGACATTGATGTTCGCCTTGCCGTCGATCTCGTCGATGAGATACCGGGACATGCTCTTCTCGAGAGAGCTGCGGCAGAGAAGCGTGACGCTCCCCGCGTAGCGAGCGAGATGCACCGCCGCCTGGCCGGCGGAGTTCGCGCCACCCACGACGTAGACGCTCTTCCCCGTGAACTGACGCGCCTCCGACGGTGAGGATCCGTAGTAGACGCCGCTGCCCTCGAGAGAGCTGAGCGCCGGGACCTCCAGCCGCCGGTACGACACCCCGACCGCGAGGATCACACTGCGGGCTTCGACGCTCGGACCGCCCGAGATGGACACGATGTGGGTCGGCTCGCCCAGCTCGATGTCCGTGATCTCTCGCGTCAGCAGGAAGTTCGCCCCGAACACCCACGCTTGCTGGTAGGCGCGCTGCGCGAGCTCTGCGCCCGAGAGGCCGCGCGAGAAGCCCAGGTAGTTGCGGATCCGTGTGCTCGATCCCGCCTGCCCGCCGATCGACACGCGCTCGACCACGAGCGCGCTCAGGCCCTCGGACGACGCATAGACGGCTGCGGCGAGTCCGGCGGGGCCCGCGCCGACGATCACGACGTCGAACGTCCCCGGTGCGGCGAGCTCGGTCGGCATCCGCGTTCCGTGCTGTGCGAGATCCTCCGCCTGCGGGTCGACCAGCGGCGATCCGTCCGGCAGCACGACGACCGGTACCTGCGCACCCTCCTGGTTGCACGACGCGAGGTAGGCGATCCCTTCCGTCGAGTCCGGAGTGTGGAACGCATGCGGGACGCCGTTTCGCGCCAGCAGGTCGCGAAGAGCCGAGCCGCGCGGAGACCAGGGATCGGCGACGACGGTCAGCTCGCGCCGGCCCGGCGCATGCTGCCGTCTCCATTCCTGGAGGAACTCGGAGATGAGGCGGTGGAAGATCTCGTCCGGCGACGCGAACGGCTTCAGCGCGTAGTAGTCGATGTGCCCGAGCGCCATCGCCGTCCGGATGGCGTCCGCCGTCTCCTCGTCGGCCCAGCCTCCCCACGGGATGAGGAGCGCGCGCTTCGCGTGCGGATGGAGCTCGTGGACGCGCTCGAGGAGCTCCTCGCCCTTGAGATCCTGCGTGCCACGGGCTGCGAGGACGACGGCCACCGCCTTGTCGTGGTCGCGCAATGTCTCGAGCTGGTCGAGCGCAGCCTGTGTCGACGGCCCGCAGATCACCCTGTAGTCGCGGGCATACCTCTGGAGCTCCGCAGTGATGCGCTCGAGTGCCTCCGAGTCCTCGTCGACCGCCAGGATGAGAGGGAGCTCGCTCATTGCTCCGCAATGTACGCGGAGAGCTGCCATGTGCCGTCGAGACCCTTGAGTTCGTGCGTTCCACGGTCCTCGAAACGAAGCCCGCTGGTCTCGGCGATGGTGCGCGTGAGAGACGAGACGAGTATCTCGTCCGCCTCCGCGGCCGTCATGACCCTCGACGCCTCGTGCACGGTGACGCCGCGGATGTCGTCCTCGACGAGCTCGACCTCGCCGATGTGGACGCCGGCCCGCATCCTGAGGCCGTCTCGCCGCGCGACGTCCTGGATGGCAGCGGCACAGCGGAGCGCCTGCCCGGGGCTGTCGAAGGTTGCCAGCAGACCGTCGCCGGTCGTCTTGACCTCGTGACCGCGGTATCGCTCGAGCTCGGCTCGCGCTGCGACGAAGTGCTCCGAGATGAGACCTCTCCAACGCGCGTCACCCACCTCGGATGCCATCGCCGTCGAGCCGACGAGATCCGTGAAGAGGAGCGTCGCGAGCACCCGATTGCCGCTTCCGATGAGGAAGCTGTCGAAGAACGGGCGGTTCCCGGCGAACAGGATCTGGACGCACGGCTCGTCGCCCACCGTGTAGCCGTCGTGGCCGGGCGCGATCTCGAACGCGTCGTCGGGCCCGTACACGATCTCCGTTCCGTCGGGATAGAGAATTCCGAGCTGTCCTGAGAGCACGAAGCCCATGTGCCGGACCTGGCACCAATCGCCTCCGACGCTGGGTTTGATGTGCTCGGACCAGCGCCAGCCCGGCTCGTTGGTCAGCTTGCTCAAGGTCACCTCGCCGAGCTGGACGAGCTGAGCCGTCATCTTCGGAAGCCGGAGCAGATCGTCCGGCGTCGCGAAGTTCTTGGTTCGGCGGTCCGCCACCGCTCTAGCGTGCAGCCACCGTGTCCCCGACATCTGCGATCGCCCGCATCGCCTGTGCGAGCGCGATCGGGATCGTCGCGATGAAGATGGAGACGGGAAGGCCGATGCACAGCACGCCGAGCGTCTGCCAGAACCCCTCCACCTCGAACGCCCACACGATCGAGCCGACGAAGGCCGCGATCATCCCGAAGACGCCGATGAGCGTCGCGATGAATGCCCACGCGCGGAGCGTGCCGTAGTGCGTCATGTCCCACCTCCCAGCGGGTCGAGTTCGTGAGCGCGAGCCTACTCCGCACGTGCGTGGATCGCGCGCACGGTCTCGATGGTGTCCGCCTCGGCGGGTGGCTTGTCGGGGCGATAGCCCTTCACGCGGGCAAAGCGGAGCGCGACCCCGCCTGGGTAGCGCGAGCTCGTCTGGACGCCGTCGAACGCGATCTCGACGACGAGCTCGGGGCGGACGTGGACGACGTGACCCTCAGTGCGCGTCTCCAGCTCGAGGAGGTGCTCGGTCTGCCAGGCGAGCATCTCGTCCGTCATTCCCTTGAACGTCTTCCCGAGCATCACGAAGCTCCCTCCGTCGGGGTCGCGCGCGCCGAGGTGGAGGTTCGAGAGCTTTCCCTGCCGGCGCCCGTGCCCCCACTCCGCGGCGAGGACGACGAGGTCGAGCGTGTGCGACGGCTTGATCTTCAGCCAACCGGCCCCGCGTCGGCCCGCCTCGTAGAATGCGTCGAGCGACTTCGCCATGACACCCTCGTGGCCGATGGCGAGCGTGTCGTCGAGGAACGCCTGTGCCGTCGCCGCCTCGTCGGTCTCGACCCTGCGCACGCGAAGCTCGGGAGGCAAGGCCCGCTCGAGCGCAGCGAAGCGCTCTCGCGCCGGCGCGTCGACGAGGTCCTCGCCGGCGAGGTGGAGACAGTCGAAGAAGAGCGCGGTGAGTGGGATCTCGGAGGTCGAGCTCGTCCTCGTGCCGAAGCGGCTCATCGTCACCTGGAAGCGCTCGGGGCGGCCGTCGTCGCGGAGCGCGATCGCCTCCCCGTCGAGCACGATCGCGCTCCGCCCCAGATCCAGCGCGCGGAGGGCAGCGACGATCTCTGGCACCCGATCCGTGACGTCGGCGAGGTTGCGAGTGAAGATTCGCACTTCGTCGCCGGCTCGATGCGCCTGGATACGCGCGCCGTCCAGCTTCCACTCGATGCTTGCGCGGCCGAGCCGCTCCAGAGCCCCGTTTACATCCTCGGCGGTCTGCGCGAGCATCGGCGTGATCGGCTGTAGCGGGGTCAATCGGAACTGCGCGAGTCCTGGCACGCCGTCGCGCATCGCGGCGGCGGCGACCGCTCGGAGATCGCCAGCGAACATCGCCGCTCGACGAATGTCCGCAATGGGAACGTTGGCCGCCTTCGCGACGGCATCCGCCATCACGCCCTCGAGCGCACCCTGGCGCAGTTCGCCGAGGAAGAGCCCGACGAGGAGACGCTGCTCCATATCGGTGGCGCGCGAAAACAACCGGGCGAGTTCCTCGCGCCGCGCGGCCTGCGAGCCCTTGCCCGTGATCGCCTGCACGCGACTCACGGCGGCATCGACCTCGAGAACTGCGAGCGAAGGCGTCTCCGAGGGAGACGGGAGGTCGCGCAGTGCGGCCCACCCCACGCCGACGGTGCCCTGTGGAAGCTCCCCCGAGAGGTACGCGACCGTGATGGAGACCTCCTCCGGGCTCGCCTCCGCGAGGCAGCCGGCGATTCGCTTCACCTTCGCGAGCCGGGACGAGATCGCGGCTACCTCAGCCGACGTTTCGGCGATGCGCGCGAGCAGCATGCACGGCATTCAACCTCGGCGGTGCGATCACCCGCCTCTCACGTAGCGCACCAGTTCCTCGCGGTCGGCTGTTCCCGACACGCCGATCGCGAGCACCGGCCCGACGCCGCGAGCGTAGAACTTGTACTCGAGCACCTTCGGCTCGAGTGGGTTCTGCTCGCGCGTCATCAGTACCGTTCCTCGAGGGAAGTGGCCGAAGGGAACCTCGACCTGCTCGCGGAGGCTGAGGACCTCGCCGCGGTCTTCCGCGTGTCCCTTGTAGTCCTCCTGGCGGTAGCTCAAGCCGGGCCTCGGGTGTGCGGGGACGATCACGCCTGCCTGCGCCCCCTTCACACCGGCCTCGAACGATCCCTCCGTCGAGACCGGCTTGCCGTTCTCGTACTCGGTCGTGGCCTCACCGAGATACCAGACGTTCCCGCAGCGATCCTGTGCGTACAGGTCGTCCGTCACCTCGACCGGCTCGCCG
>Ga0207643_10002470_pt1 | contig 9979 bp, 12 predicted proteins | sample KBSMisM62_FD_184313 | JGI IMG/M metagenome (GOLD analysis project Ga0207643, IMG submission 184313) | Miscanthus rhizosphere microbial communities from Kellogg Biological Station, Michigan, USA - KBS Miscanthus M6-2 (SPAdes) (version 2) | ecosystem: Host-associated > Plants > Roots > Rhizosphere... | reverse complement strand
CAGCAGGTCCGCGCCGGCGCCGCCGTCGATGCCCTCGATGTCACCGCCGATATCGTCGCGCTCGCCCGCCTCGCCGTCGTCCGCGACCCCGTTGAGCGTCGCGGTCACGGGCGCGCTGCGCGCGGCGTAGCTGATCAGGTCGAGGCCCGGGCCGCCGCGCACGCGGTCCGCGCCCGCGTCGGCGGCGCTGCCGGTCCCTCCGCCCGGGTCGGACCCGTCTTCGGGCACCGCGACCGGGTCGCTCGGCGCCGCGACGTCGTCGCCCTGGCCGCCGGAGAGCTGATCGTCCCCGTCCCCGCCGGACAGCAGGTCGGCGCCCGCGCCGCCGGTCAGCGCGTCCGGGCCCGGCCCGCCCGTCAGCTCCGCGTCGAGCAGGACGGCGGCGATCAGCGCGTCGGCGCCGGCGCCGCCCTCGAGCCGCTCGACCGCCGGGCCCACGTTGTCGCCCTCGCCTGCCTGGCCGTCGTCGGCGACGCCGTCGGCGCTCAGCCGCACCGGCGCGCTCCGCAGCGACGCGATCCATTCCGCGCGAGTCGTCTCACTGCGCGAATTCATAGGTGCGCTGCTGCAGCCGCTCCTTTCCCGACTCCGCGATCTCGAGGCCGAGGTCGAATCGATCGAGTATCGCGCGCACGTCGGGGATGTCCATCGAGCCCCACCGCTCCAGTCGCAGCGCGGGGCGCCCGTCGGCCTCGGCCCTGCGATGGAACGAGATCACCGTCGTCGACATCTCGGCGTACCCCGGATAGTTCTCGTGCGCCACGTTCTCCGACTCGTGCCGGATGAGCTGAAGGTTCACGATGTGCCGGAAATCGAAGATCAGGGGCGCGGGCTTCCAGTGCGCCGGCTCCTCGAGGCCCGTGCGGTGATGGCTCAGGTTGGCGGACGTGATGTACAGATAGCGCTCGGGCACCTGCTCGATCGCGCGGGCGATCAGCTTGTTGCTCGGACAGCGATAGCCCGCGACGATCGTCTGTGCCGTGCGGTACTCGCCGTCCTTGCCGGTCATGTGCAGCGGGATGTCCGCCGCGGCCGGCCCGCGGAATCCGATCGGCCCGCGGTTCAGGAACGCTTCCATCACGTCGAGCACGCGCTTCTCGCTCAGCGTCGGCGGGAGCTGCGAGAAGTCGAACAGCGTCGGGATGCGCAGCGTCGTCGTCGAGATCGAGCCGGTCTGCGTGGGCGGACGCCCCTTCCAGATGTTCATCTGCGCCACCGTGTCCGCGTCGGCGCGCGTGAAGATCGCGTAGAAGTTCGCGAACCCCGCAGCGACCGGCAGCCCCTCGACCAGCGCTTCGGCCGCGAGCTCGATGTCCGCATCGTTCGCCAGGCAGAGAAGCTTCGTGACGTCCAGCTCGTAGCCGCTCTGCGTCCGTGCGATCAGTGTGCTCAGCTCCTGACGCGTGCTCATCGCAGCGCCTCCTGCGGCAGCGCGAGGTACGATCCGAAGCCCGGGATCGCCGGATCGAGATGCAGGGTGCGCAGGATGCATCGCGTCGTCGCCGCGGACGCGGACATGCACGGGAGGCCGATGCGCTCCTCCGCCTTGACCAGTGCGCGCAGCGACGGCATCTGCACGCAGCTCGAGAGCACCACCGCATCGGCACCGCTCACGTTCAACCGGGTCGCGGCGATCTCCACGAGCTCGGACTGGTCGAGCCGCCCGACGGCGCAGTTGTCCGACACCGAGAGGCTGATCGCGTCGATGACCTCGACCCCGGCGCTCTCCTCGATGTACTGGACGACGATCTTCGTGAGCTCCGGCAGATACGGCGCGACGATCGAGACGCGTGAGTAGCCGGCGGCGCGGATCTCGTCCACCAACGCTCCCGCGCTCGTGACGATCGGAACCTCGAACCCCGACTCCACGGTGGCGGCGCGCAGGCGCTCCGCCGCCGACTCGTGTGCGCGCGGCCCCTGCACCATCACCGCCACGAGGCACGCGTACGCCAGCACGTCGCATTGCGCATCGGCGAGGTGTGCGGCGCATGTCGCTCCCTCGCGGTCCATCGCCAGCAGTGCTTCGGCCGTCACCTGCTTCATGCGCATCCGCGCACCGTGGAAGGTGAACGGCAGTCCGGTGACTCCCTCGTACGCGCGGAGCAGCGCCGGGATCTCGGTCTCCATCGTGACGTTGGAGCTCGGAACGATGAGACCGATGCGATATGGGGGAACGGTGGTCACGACACGCCTCCCAGGTTGTCCCCACGCTGCCGCCGACGGGGGTCCGCCCGGCCTTGGCGTCCGGTGGGGAGCGGACGCCGAGCACGATCGGGCGCGAAGCGCGAGAAGCTAGCGGGATCGGCCGGGGCGAGCCAGCGAGCCCGAGAGTCCTACGGCAGGTCGATGCGGAAGCGCAGCGCCGCCCGTTCGCCGTATTCGCCGGGCGTCGTGAACCGCTCGATCAGCCGTCCGCGATTCGCCTCGATGACGCGTTGCGACGCCACGTTCTCGAGCTTCGTCGTGAGCTCGACGTAGCGCAGCCCCTCGCGCGCCGCGTCCTCGAGCAGCAGCGCGAGCGCGCGCGTGGCGTAGCCGCGCTTTCGCTTCCAGGGCACGACCGAGAAGCCGATGTGCCCGAGCACGTGAGCAGGCAGCGCCTCCGTGCCCGGCTGCCAACGGAGGCCGATCACTCCGCAGAACTCTCCGTCCCAGATCCATCGGCGATAGCCGGGGAGCCGCTTCATCTTCGTGCCGTCGGGGAGCGTGACCGGCGGGCCGGCTCCCTCGCGATCCACCTGCGCGGCCACGAACGCCGCGGGATCGGCGGCGATCTGCTCGCGCTCCTCCCTCGCCGCCTCCGGACGCAGCGTGTCGGGCGACCAGTCGCGTTCGAGGGCGGCGACGTAGCTGGGAAGGTGCTCCAGCGTGGGCCAGACGAGGATCACCTCGTCTCGGCCCGATCCGCGCTCGCTCACCCGTACGACACGCCGGGATACAGCAGGCTGGCCGCGACGAGGAAGATCGGATCGAACACGAAGTCGAACAGTCGCCACGCCGCATACAGGCCGATCCAGCCTAGCATCGGGGTGCTGCGAAGAAATCCCTGGTACCGTCGCGCGGTGTCGGGCCCGAAGCCGAGCGAGAGCACCGCGCTTCCGTCGAGCGGCGGAAAGGGCAGCAGGTTGAACGCCATGAGGAGGAGGTTCATCGAGAACACCACGCTCAGCACCCGTCCCGCGAGCGCCCACATGGGATCGGCCGAGTCGGCGAGTGCGCCGAACGAGATGTGCTCGGGCGCCGAGAAGGCCCCCGCGATCGAGCCGATGCGAAGCGCCAGGCCGGCGATCAGCAGGAGGAAGAAATTCGCCCCCGGCCCCGCGAGGGCCATCCAGGCGGCGCGACGCGGGTGCTGCTCCGCCCACTCGGGATCGTACGGCGCGCTGGCGAAGCCGAGCGGCCAGCCCGAGACGAGCACCGAGATGAGGGGCAGCACCACCATGCCGATCGGCTCGCGTCGGATGTGGGGCATCGGGTCGAGCGATACCTGGCCGCCGTGATACGCCGTGAGATCTCCACCGCGAAACGCCGCCCACGCGTGCGCCGCCTCGTGGAGCGTCGTGGAGAACAGGAAGACGGCGAAGTACAGCAGCCCCTCACCTAGATCGTTCATCGCGACAGTCGGAGAGAAGGATGGCGATGCGCCGGTACGGGAGCGGCTCGATCGCCTGGCCCCTCAATATGCGTCGCTCCGCCCGGAGCGCACCAGCTCGCTATCCGGGCGGCCTCGAACGAGCCTGCGTCAGCGCGTCGACTCGTTCTTCTCGGCCTGCAGCTTCGCGTGAAAGCGTTGCGCCTCGCCGATCCGCTCCACCTCCAGCGCGACCGCGTCCACCGACTGCTGCAGCGCCTCGAGCCGTGAATCGTCCAGCGCAGCGCCGGCCGGTATCTCCCGGGCGCTGCGGTTCGACAGCCACCACAGCGCGTACGCGCCGAGCGCCGACAGCGCCGCATGGATGCCGGCGTGCATCTGCTCCTGCGCCGCCATCGCCATTCCGAGGCCGACCAGGTTCACGACCGTGAACACGACCGTGGCCACTTTCCAGATTCCGACACGTCTGCCCATTGGAGCCTCCTATCGTCCTGTGACCCTACGCGGTCCGGTACATCGCCGGTTTCGCCCGAGCGCCCATCGTGTCGGCACTTCCACTCGGCACGGCGCGCCCCTTGCCCCGCTCGCCATGCATGTTCTTTCACTCGTGGGCCGGCATCGGCCACGTCATGCTCGCATCGGTCGTCGTCTTCGCCATCATCGTGGCGCTGCTCCGCGTCGTTGGCCAGCAGGCGCTCGCCAAGATGTCGGGCTTCGACGTCGTCTTCGCGGTGACACTCGGTTCCGTGGTCGGCACCGTCGTGATCAGCCGCGAGATCCCGATCGCCGAGGCGATCGCGGCGCTCGTGACGCTGCTCGGCATGCAGGAAATAACGCGGTTCTTCCAGTCGCGCTCTCTCCGCGTGCACTACGCGGTGCGCCAGCCACCGCGCGTCATGCTCTGGAACGGAGAGCTGCTCGAGGACCGGCTGCGTGCGAGCAGCGTGAGCGCCGACGAGATTCGCGCCGCCGTGCGCAAGGCGGGCCTTCGCTCGCTGTCCGAGGCGCAGGTGGTGGTGCTCGAGAACGACGGCGAATGGTCGGTCGTCGCCAAGGGCGAAGGCGTGAGCGACGAATCGGCCTTCTTCGGGCTGCCGATTCCAGGCCGTCCGGAAAACAGCCCCGGAAGCGGCTCCGACGATGCACAGCCGGTGGGTGCGCACCGCCTCCCCTGAGGGCGAGCGAGCCGGCGTTGCTCTCCCGTGGGGCGTCCTCTACGTTCCGACGATGCGTCGTAATGTGACGTGGCGATCGTTCGCGCTGCTCTGGGCCGTGCTGCAGTTCGCGCTGCCCAGCGCGGCGCTGCTTGCGGACGTTCGCCTCGAGCGCGAGGACCAGCAGGCGTCCGGTGCGCACGTCGAGTCCGGCTCCACCAAGGCGTGCCACCGCGTCCACCCCGACGAGTGTGCGCTCTGCCAGGTGGTGTCGCGAGCGGCCGCCCCCTCCGGGGCCGCCGCCTTCCCGGCGATTGCCGCCGTCGTTCGTCCGTCGGCCACGCTGCCCATCGCGCGCCCCGCGACGCGGGCCACCGCGACCGCCGAGCTTCCCCGAGCTCCGCCTTCGATCGTCTGAACCAGGACTGGCTGCGCGCCCGCTGGACGTCGTCCGCGCAGCGCCTCGCAGCGCCTGAAGTCGTCGATCTTCGCACCGCTTTCGGCCGTACGGCCCGAGCGCTGCGTCACGCGTGCTCACTTCACGTACTCATCGATGCGAATATTCGCACTCTGTGCGGCCGCACTGGTCCTCGTCGCGCCCATGGCCGGGGCGCAGGACGATGCGGCTGCACGGGCCAAAGCGCGCCAGGACTCGATCGCGAAAGCGGTCAAGGACTCGATCGCGCTCATGAAGGAGCTCGGGGGCGCGCTCGCCGCTCCCGCCGACTCCGCGGCCGCTGCGCGGCCGGGTCAGAACCCACCCTCCGGACCGCAGGGCGGGCCGACGAATCCACGTCTGCTCCCCGACATCAGCGCCGTCGGCGATTTCGTGGCGGATCTCTCGCCCGACGGCAGCACCCAGGAGGACGGCGCGCGATTCAGCGTGCGCGAGGTCGAGCTGGCCGTCCAGGCGGTCGTCGATCCCTACTTTCGTGGCGACGTCTTTCTCGGCATCAGCGACCTCGAGGGAATCTCGATCGAACAGGCGTTCCTCACGACGACGAGCCTCCCGCATCAGCTCGAGCTTCGCCTCGGCCGCTACCTGATGCCGGTCGGGAAGCAGAACACGACGCATCGCCACGACCTGCACACGATCGAATACCCGTACGTCATCCAGCGCTTCCTCAGCCCGGACGGGCTCAAGGGAACCGGCGTTCAGGCGAGCCGGGTCTTCTCTCCCTTCGGCTTCTATCAGGAGCTGATCGTCAATGCGGTGGACCGCTTCCGCGAGCGCGAGGACAGTCTCTCGCCCTTCGAGCCGGTCAACAAGTCGCTCGGCGGCCTGGGATATGCCGCGCGCCTCCGCAACTACGTCGACATCAGCGAGGCGGCGAACTTCGAGCTCTCCTTCTCCGCCATCACGGGAAGGCGTGAGCAGCCACTGACTCCGACGTATGCGTCGTTGCTCGCCGACGGCGTGAACGCCGCGGTCGCGCGGCAATCGGTGCTCGCCGCCGACCTGACCTATCGCTGGCGCCCGCTCCAGGAGGGCCTGTACAAGTCGTTCATCCTGCAGAGCGAGATCATGCACCAGCTCAATGAGAGCGATCCCGGCATTCCCGGCGTGAACGGCTGCGAGGACTGCGCCGCCACATCGCTCGGATACGCGGGACCGACGCGCGATTTCACGGGCGCCTACGTGTTCGCTCGATGGCAGACGAGCCAGCGTACGTTCGTCGGCGCGCGCTACGACTGGGTGCAGGACCCCCTGATCGACGGCCGGACCCTGAACGCGGGCTCAGTGTATCTGGAGTGGTTCCCGAGTGAGTTCTCGAAGCTCGTGGCAGGGTACGAGGCCGTGTCCCCATCGGGCGGCGAAACGGTGAATCGCCTGCTCCTTCAGGCCACCTTCGCCCTCGGCCCGCACAAGCCGCATCCGTTCTGATCGATGCGGCACCCACACTGGAGTCACACCATGATCCGACGAATCTCGCTGCTGCTGGTCGCGGCGATGCTGGCGCTCGCGCCGCACCTCGCGCAAGCGCAGTTGAAGGTGGTCACGAGCACCACCGATCTCTACGACATCGCGAAGTCCGTCGGCGGCGACAAGGTCAACGCCACGCACATCGGCGAAGGGTATCAGGACCCGCACTTCATCGAGGCGAAGCCGAGCTTCGTGCTCCAGCTCCGGAACGCCGACGTCTGGGCGTTCGTCGGGCTCGATCTCGAGATCGGCTGGATGCCGCTGCTGCTGGACGGCGCACGCAATCCGAAGATCCGTCTCGGCGGCTCGGGCTACGTCGACGCGTCGAAGGCGATCCGCGTGCTCGACACGCCGCAGGGCAACGTGGATCGCAGCATGGGCGACGTGCACCCACTCGGCAATCCGCACTACTGGCTCGATCCCGAGAACGGCCGCCGCATCGCCCGCCTGTTCAAGGCGAAGTTCACGGAGCTCGATGCCAAGAACGCGGCCGTGTACGATGCGAACGAGCGCGCATTCGAGGCGAAGCTCAACGCTGCCGAGAAGGGCTGGGCGGGCGACCTCGCGACGATCCGCGGCAAGCCGGTCGTCGCCTGGCACACGAGCTGGCGCTACTTCGCCGAGTACACCGGCATGAACATCATCGCGTTCATGGAGCCGAAGCCCGGTGTTCCGCCGTCGCCGTCGCATCTGTACACGGTGATCCAGGCGGTGAAGCGAACCGGCGCGAGGGCGATCATCATGGAGCCCTTCTACGATCGGAAGGTCGCCGATCTGGTCGCGAAGCAGACCGGCATCAAGGTGCTTCTGCTGCCGCCCTCGGTCGGCGGCATCCGAGGCGCGCCGGTGAACGACTACGTTTCCCTCATGACCTACGACATGGCGCAGCTCGCGGCCGCCGTGAAATGACCGCTCTGATCAGCTTCGACCACGCGACGCTCGGTTACGGGCGTCGCGTCGTGCTGTCGGACATCAGCTTCGACATCCCTCCCGGCGACTTTCTCGGGCTCGTCGGCCCCAACGGCGCGGGAAAGACGACGATCCTCCGCGCGATCCTGGGATCGCTCATGCCGATCGAGGGAACGGTCGTCGAGGCGCCGGGACTGCGCTTCGGCTACGTGCCGCAGCGCGACTCGGTCGACTATGGCTTCCCGCTCAAGGTGCTCGACGTCGTGCTCATGGGGCGCTACGACCGGATCGGGCTGATGCGTCGTCCATCCCGAGCGGATCGCGACCTCGCGTCCGCCGCGCTCGACCACGTCGGCGTCGGTCACCTGGCCGATCAGCAGCTCAACGCGCTGAGCGGCGGCCAGAAGCAGCGCGTGCTCATCGCCCGTGCGCTCGTCGGCCAGCCGAACGTCCTCGTCCTCGACGAGCCCACCAACGGCATGGACCTCGTCTCCACGACGCAGATCCTCGGCCTCGTCCGCGAGCTGCACGAGCGGGACAACCTCACCGTGCTCATGGTGAGCCATGCGCTCAACGAGGTGGCCAATTACGTGAATCGCATCGCGCTCGTCGTCGAGGGCGGATTCCGCATCGGCACCGTCGCCGAGATCATGAACGAGGAGACGCTCACGCAGATGTACGGCATCCCCGTCGACGTCGACGAGATGCACGGTCACCGCATCGTCGTCGCGCGACGCACGGCGCCGGAGGGCATGCCGATCGTGAAGGTGGGTGGCCGCGATGCTTAGCACGGTCCTCCTCTTCCGCGAAGCGCTCTACGGGGCGCTCGTCATCGCGCTGGCCTGCTCGGTCCTCGGTGTGTACGTCGTGCTCCGGCGCATCGTTTTCGTCGGCGCGGCGATCGCGCAGCTCTCCTCGGCCGGGATCGCGCTCGCGCTCTTCCTCGCCGGGACCGGCGTGATCGGCAGCTTCGCCGGTCACACGACGGCGTTCGCGCTCGCCTTCGCGCTCGCCGGCGCGATGTTCTTCGGCCTCGGCGGCGGCCAGCGCGCCGGCGTACCTCCCGACGCCACGATCGGTGTCAGCTACGCCGTCGCGGCCGCGGCCGGCATCCTGCTCATCTCGAAGGCCGCGAGCGGCGAGGCGCACGACATCTTCCTATCCGGGAACATCCTCGGCATCACGCGCGGAGACACCCTCGTGCTGCTCGCCGTCACGATCCCCGTGCTCGTCGTGCATGCGCTGTTCTACAAGGAGTTCCTCTTCGTCTCCTTCGACCGCGAGACGGCGCGCACTCTCGGCTACCGCGTGACCTTCTGGAACCTGTTCCTGTATTTCACGCTCGGTCTCGTGATCGCGTTCGCGATGCAGTTCGCCGGCGTGCTGCTCGTGTTCGACTTCCTCGTGCTTCCTGCCGTGACGGGCCTGATGCTCGCGCGGAGCATGCGCGCGATCTTCACGGTGTCGGTGGCCAGCGCGCTGCTCGCCGCCGTGATCGGCTTCTCGCTCTCGGTGCCGTTCGACCTGCCGTCGGGACCGGCGATCATCGCGGTGTCGGGCCTTCTGGTGGCAATCGCCTGGTCGGTACGCCGCATGCAGCATCGGGGTTGAGCCTGGGCGGACGATGGTCAGGCTGTCCTCGCGGGAGGAGCCATGCCCGGCCAGCAGCTCGAGGAACGGTTCTTCGAGATCGACATCGACCTCCTCTGTCAGCTGGATTTCAGCGGCTACTTCAAGCGGCTGAATCCGGCCTGGGAGCGGACGCTCGGCTGGACGCGCGCTGAGCTGATGTCGCGACCGTTCATCGAGTTCGTGCACCCGGACGATCGCGAGCGGACGCTGCACGAGAACGCGCACGTCCGCGCCGGCGGTCAGGCGCTCGGCTTCGAGAATCGGTACCTCTGCAAGGACGGCTCGTTCCGCTGGTTTCTCTGGAACGCCGCCCCGGACTCCGAGGGCCGCATGATCTACTCCGTCGCGCGCGACATCACCGAGCGCAAACAGGCGGAGGAGGAGCGTGAGCGGCTCGTGCGCGAGCTGCAGTCGGCGCTCGCCGAAGTGCGGACCCTGCGGGCGTTCCTTCCCATCTGTTCGTACTGCAAGCGTGTTCGCGACGACGAGAACTACTGGCACAGCGTGGAAGCGTACGTGTCGGAGCACACCGGCACGCGCTTCAGCCACGGCATCTGCCCGTCGTGCTACGAAACGAAGATCAGGCCCGGCCTCGACGCGGACGACGCTCGCTGACGCGTCAGGGCGCGCGCGATCCCGCGTATGCGGCCGCGGCCACCATGTCCTGGATCGACAACGTCGTCGCCACCTCGTGCATCGGCGCGCTCGTCGCGCCGTTCCGGGCGCCCGTGCGGAACCCGATCAGCTGTCGCAGCAGGTACGACGGCG
>Ga0207643_10002464_pt1 | contig 9987 bp, 12 predicted proteins | sample KBSMisM62_FD_184313 | JGI IMG/M metagenome (GOLD analysis project Ga0207643, IMG submission 184313) | Miscanthus rhizosphere microbial communities from Kellogg Biological Station, Michigan, USA - KBS Miscanthus M6-2 (SPAdes) (version 2) | ecosystem: Host-associated > Plants > Roots > Rhizosphere... | reverse complement strand
ATCGCCGGGTCCATCAACTGCACAAAATTCCCATGCTTGCGCCAGGCAATTACGAAATGCGTGACGCCACTTGGATGCATCACAACCACAATTGCCGGGAATGTGTTGGCGGACGAGAGCAGCACATGATCGACTGGTAACATGATCTGCTCGGTGGTAAGGCCCAGTTGTGCGCCGACGTCCTCGAGTGTGTCGATCGAAGTGCCATCAACATCGGTCTGGCAAGCTTCTCGCAGACGACCATAGCTCACCGGAATACCCCAGCCTTCGAGCATGGCTTTGAGCGATGCGGGCCCACAGTCCATCATCGAAGTCTGGACCACCTCAGGAATTATCAGCCGGCGTTTCATGGGAATTTTTGTAGGGGCGGCCCTCCGTGGCCGCCCCAGTTGTCGACTTCATACGTTGGGGCGGCCACGGAGGGCCGCCCCTACAGTTGATCGACGAACCCTGAATGTGGCTAGAAACCACCCATGGTGCCGCGAACTCGATAAGAACCAGCTTTGACGTTTGTTTTTGTTTTCATGTCGATTCTCCTTTTTAGTTAAAAGCCGCCCATAGTACTTCGCGCACGATATGAACCAGCTTTGACGTTGGTCTTTGTCTTCATGTCGTTTTCTCCTTTACTAAGTTATAGTCCTCAACAGCCACCCTAATAAGTGACATTCTTCTCACGTACCACCCAGCGACGCCGTGACGTATTCCACGATCAGCATTAGCGGGGAAACTTTTCTGACTTCGATCTCGACCGTACCCGGCAGTCCATGCTGGAGCGGTATCGCGGCAACCTGATCGCGCAGCATTTGCAATTCGACTCGCACGCGTCCGTCCTTCGGCTCACCGCCTACAGTCTTTACTGTCGCTGCTAAGGTCCCGTACTCGCCCCACGGAAAACCATCGAGCCGGAGTAACGCCGGTTGGCCAGGCTGAATTCGTCCCAACGCTGATTGCGGCGGGAAATAGGCAACGATCTTCAGTCCGCCTTCGGGAATGATTGCGCCGAGCTTGGTACCGGCCTCAATAAAAGTCCCCGGGTGCTGCTCGGTTAGTTCTCCAATTTGTCCACTCACTGAGGCCTCGATGCGTCGAATGCCGATTTCGTGCTCCATCCTCCTGATTGCCGCTTGATCGCTAAACGTCTGGCTCTCGACGCGCGTTATCTCACCCTTCAGTTTTTCGAGTTGCGCCTCACGGTCACGCCCAATGGTCCGGTGCTCTTGCTCCAACTTCACGACCGCCAGTCGCGCACTAGCGGCCGCCGCGTCGCGCTTTTGTGTCTCTGACTTGAGGCGCAGGAATTCGAGCTCGGAAATAACCCCGCTCGAACGCAAAGGACTCAAGCGATCTTCTTCGATGTGCGCAAAGCGAGCGGCTTCTTCTGCTTCTCTCAATTGCGCGCGCGCCTGGTCCAGGGCTGCGCCGGCTGTCTGTCGTGCCTCGTTGAGTGCCTTTTCACCGGCTGCTATTTCACCGCGTAATGCCGCCACCTGCGATTCGCGCGCGAGCGGCTGCGCCTGTTGTTCCGCAAGCTTGAGGCGTTCGGAAGCGTCGTCAAGCTCGACGAGGAGTTGGCCTGCCGTTACGTGCTGGCCCAGCACCAAATAATTCCTGACGACCCGGCCGGCGACCTGCGCTTCAATTGGATAAGCTGCATGCTCAACTTCGACCCGTGCCGTTGCCGCAACTTCATAAAGCGACACACGCGCTCGCACGGCCCAGACAAACCAACCTCCCAGAACAATTGCGGCCACCGCGATACTGAGAATGGGTCCGCGGAAGTCAGACACATCGAAGAGCCGCATGGAACGGGAAAATGCAATGGACATGGATTAAGTTTCTATCTGGTAGCGCTTAATCTTTGAGTTGAGCGTTGTGGTTTTCATTCCTAATAGTCGGGCCGCACGCCTCTGCCGCCCTCCTGTTCGTATCAGCGCACTGCGAATCATCTCTGCCTCAAAGCGATGGACCTCGTTCTGCAAGTTCAGAGCGCCCGGAGTATTGGTCGCCCCCTGTTCTTCGAGATACTCGACTTCGCGTAAGAGTGTTAGCGCCAGGACCTTCAACGAATTAATGCGGGCTTCCACATTATGAATTTCTTTCCCATCTTTCGTAGAAGTGCGCGCCAAAGTAGTGTTCATGATTAAAGATCGTGAAGCATACGAGGCGATGGACCATCTGTATTGAACAAACAATAGCTACGTAGAACAGATCTGCACGTGGCGACGTACTCAGTGTCAACGATTTTTCAAAACACAGCATCGAAGCCGTCACCTATGAGCAATCCCCCATACACCAGCTCGAGATCTCAAACGCTAAGACCCGGTGACTTCTACGGACAGGTGCTGCACAAGCACACCGGCGAAGGAATCATTCTTGCCGAACTGAAGCATGACCGAGCCAGAAGACTGCCTACGCATTCTCATGAGCTCGCGTCCTTTCATCTGCTCCTTTACGGTCATTACGTCGAAAGCTTTGGACATAGAACCGCGGCGCTCAAGCCATACACGACAATCTTTCATCCTTCCGGCGTTACACATCGCGATGAAATCGGTCCGGCGGGAATGCGAATTTTCAGTGTCGAGCTACAGGATGAGTGGTTGGGCCGGCTACGTGAATGCGGTGTCGCTCCGCAAAGCTCAATCGCTCTGCCCGGCAGCGAGTTGAGTCGACTCGCTATGCGACTCTATCGTGAGTATCTCAATCCCGATTGCTGTTCGTCGCTCGTGATCGAGGGTTTGATCCTGGAGATGCTCGCTCTTGTGGCCCGGCCTGAAAGAGTTCCTGAGCGGCGGCCTCCCGAGTGGTTGTCGAGAGTTGAGGATCTACTGAAGAACGGCTTTCAGGAAAATCTTACGCTCGGAGAGGTAGCCGCGCAGGTTTCTGTCAACCCTGCTCATCTGTCCAGAGTATTCCGCCAATTTCACCATCAGGCGATTAGCGACTACTTGCACGATCTGCGAGTGCGGTTCGCCTGCCAGCAACTGGCCGATCCCGACGTCGCCCTATCAGCGATCGCCTCGGCATCTGGCTTTGCCGATCAGAGCCACTTCACCCGTGTGTTTAAGCAGCACACGGGAATGACCCCGGGAGCTTTCCGGGCGACGGCAATAAGCAACAAAAAACAGTTCTTCCTATAGACATCAAAAGCCGCTTGATCTATAAAGCCGCACACTGGCTACGTCCGAAAATCTGGAACCATCGACCAGCCACTGACGTGAAGCATCCCACTCGATGGGAAAAAAGATCGCAATCGTTTGTCTTGGGGCACTGGCGTTAGCCCTATTCTTGATTGATGCCCGGTTGGCCGTTCGCGACTACCAGAACAGCCAGTTGATTGAAGAATTCGAGTGCGGTTATCCAAGCGAACGTGTTTGCCGTGCTGATTTTGATGGTGATGGGCAGTTCACTGAAATCAGAGTTCGATATCGCTATGACACGCCTGTTGAGCTACCGCCTCGTTTCAGAGGCACCGAAGCCCGCGTCGTCCTGAATGCCTTCCTCATGGACAACACCTTAAGAACTCACATCGCGATCGGCAGGGAATCCAATCGCGATCGACTCATTGTCTACGAGGGTGTGCCATGGCCTGATCGGAACTGGGCCATCAATGCTGTTTACGAGCACAACGGCAATGGATTGGTTGAGACTTCTCCGACCGCAGCTGATGAAGAAATACTTACAGCGATGGCGACGCGCGATGACACAGGCAGTCTTAGTCAATGGGCGGTTTACTGGGTGATGGCGTGGCCTCTTCGAATTATTTATATCGCGCTCTTCTTAGGTGCCACACTTGGAAGCAGTCAGTACCGTCCGCGGTAGCGGATGGGTTCACTTGTACAACAGTTGACGCGTCGAAAGGTGCCACGCCCAGTGCAAGCCAAGCCAAAATAAGAAACTCAGAAAATATGCAAGCATGATCGGGCCGAACCTAAACTGTGCCTCGACTTGTGGCCCGATGATGGCAATAACGATTAGCAGCACGGCATGTACGACAACGAACGTCCATAAGGCGATCCGCAGTGAATGCCACCTGGTCGTCTTGACGAGCAGAAAGATGATGAGATTGCCGGTGATGCCTGTCGTCACAATCGCATCGAGCACGCGACCAAAAGCGAGAATTGACGCAACTTCGTGAGCCCTCCCATAGCTCAGCAACGCAAATGCGATAACAATGATCGCCGCACAACCTACTATTGAAAATATGTCACGAGTACTCATAATCGTATGGTCCTTTCTGAGCTTTTCGCTATGCTCCTTCGTCGCGGTTAGTACTAAGTCAATCAGCGTCCTCAACCAGTAACCGGCTAATTGATTTCGGCGAGCTTCGTCGCGATAACAGTCGCGGAAGACTTGCTGCATCGCTTGACCATATTCGCGTCGGAAGGCAGACGGGTAAGCGATCAATAAAAACTTATAGACGCGGCACGATAGATCTGCAGTGGTCTTCATTACTAAGTCCGGGCCGAAAGGAGCTTTTTCTTTTTCGCGGCCTTCACAAGCTGCGCCAGGCGTTCCGCTTCGGCGGTCGCGACTCGATAGCCAAAATCTGTCAGCCGGTAATAACGCCGGCGCTCATCATCGAGCTCCGGATCCGGTCGTTCATCCAATTCTTCTACAAGGCCATCGCTAAGCATCCGTTTGATCGATCCGTATAAAGTACCTGGACCCATGCGGATCTTTCCCTCGGTCCGCTCGTCAACCTCACGCATGATGTCGTAGCCGTGACGCTCACGATCGGCGAGTGCCAACAGAATGTGAAACGCCGCCGGCGTCAACGGTAGAAAGTCGTCAGGACTGCGATTCTTCGCCATTGATGATTTACCGCAATGATCAACTATATCGTCACGCGATATAGTAGGCGCATGGCGACGAGCTGTCAATAGTTATCTTGACTCGCTGTGCCTTTGTTGCATAAATTCAATGCGTAACATCTACCCCGTCTTGAAAGACAAGGACTCAATCATGTTCAAAAGATTTCTGACAGGCCTTGTGCTGCTTGCCGTGTTGAGTGTTGTCGGACTGGCACAACAAACACCGCCAGTCAAAACACACCTCAAGGTCGGCGACCCGGCACCTGATTTCACGCTTCGTGCTACCGACGGAAAGCAGTACAAGCTGAGTGATTTCAAGGGCAAGAAAAATGTCGTGCTGGCAATTTATGTGCTGGCGTTCACTGGTGGTTGAACGAAGGAATTGAAGGCGTATCAGGCTGATATCGCCAAATTCGAAAACAACGAGACTCAGGTTTTCGGCATGAGTGTTGACAGCGTTCCCGCCAACCGCGAATTCGCAAAACAGCTCGAGATTACGTTTCCGCTACTCAGCGATTTCAAACGCACCGTCGTTAAGGCGTATGGCGTCTTTAACGAGGAGCAAGGCTTTGGAAATCGCGCCACTTTCCTGATCGACAAAGAAGGCATCATTCGGCACATTGACGAAGGAAACGTCGCGGTCGATCCGACCACCGTTGTTGAGGCCTGCAACGTGCTCCAACATAAGAAGGCGACACCGTAATACATTTGCCACGGATTGACGCGGATGCTTACAGATAAAATCCGCGTTATCCGTGGCAATTGTTTTCTACAGGAGTTCTGCGGCGTCGTGATCGCGGTAGGCTGCGAGAGCGTAGTCGAGACGATGACGCCAGGATTCGCGCGGGTCGCCGTGCGCCCAGAGGATGATCGGGAAGGTCAGGTTCCGCACCAGACAACGTCGATAGTCCAGCATTAGATCGTCGAACGAATAACTGCTGACGCCGGCGCTAATCAGTTCATGGTGATAGAAGTGAAGCAAGGGAAGCTCGAGTTGCTCCCGCGCGGCGCGATCCCAGTGCAAGCCGATCATGAATGCGAGATCCTTCGGCCCTACGTCCGGGTGCCAAAGCTGCCAATCGATCAGGTACGGCATGCCTTCTCCCGATCGTGGAAACAAAAAGTTCCACGGGTGTGCATCGCCGTGGATGACTGTGAGAGCCCGTTGCTCAAGCAGCCGGAGCCATGGTCGAAGAGAGGAATTGAACACGCCTTCGAGCAACAAGCGATCAGCGATCGGCAGATTCTCCCCGAGATCGTCAAAGAGACCAGGCAGGTGATCCCTGAAACCGTAAACCATCTTGCGGAGACTCGCTTCAGTGTGCAGAGTCCCGATTGTCGAGCCGAGGGCAGGCGCTTCCCACCAACGCGCATGAAGACGTGCCAGTACTGCGGCCGCCGCGTACACCTCTTTATCAGTTGGACAATGAGGCCAGGGCGGGTTCGTATGACTTGAACGCAGGTCTTCAAGAATCAACCACTGCTGTTTGCTGGTGAGCGGGGCTGTAGCAAGACATTGGACCATCGGAGGAGACGGGAATGCCGGCGCGAGCTCACGATAGAAGAAGAGCTCCGGTTCGCCTCGTTCGGGCGCCGGCGACTGCTCGAGAGGCCATTTCAAAACGAGGCGATTGGGGAGCTCAGGCGAGGAGCCCGCGGCATACTCAACTTCAAGGAACCATAGATTGGAAACTGTCGACTGGAACCGCTTGGTGATTTCAACGCTGAGTATCGCACCCTGTTGGAGAGTGCCCGCGGAGATTAGTGCGGAAGTTAGCTCAGAGGGTGTTGTCGGTGGCAATCGGAGTGCCTCCTCTATCCACAGATTTCACAGATTGTTTTTGTAGAATCTGCGTAATCTGCGGATAGGGATACGCAGGAGTTTCTACTGCTGTTCCGCCAAGTCGACCACCGCTGCATAGACTCCCTCGACCACCAACGCCATACGTTTGTAATCGAGCTTCTCCGCGGTGTCCTGAGCAGTGTGATAGTTGAGATTGCGATAGAACGCCGTGTCAGTAATCATCACTGCGGTGTAACCGGCATGCCAGTAGTTCACGTGATCAGAGAGATCAACACCCGGCACAAAGCTCGGTGCATTGATTGAATAAACGGGAAGCGGGGACGCTTTGCGCATTGCGGCTTTCGTCCGGCGCACCAGCGACCAGTCACCCAGACGTCCGACTATGCCGATGAAGTTTCCCGTCGAAGGATAGAGCGCGCTTAAGGCCGCCCCCGGAAATCGTTGGCTATTGGGTGCATCGCTGAAGTAACCAATCATTTCCAGGCTAAACATCGCGCGTACGCGGATGTTCTGCTTGCGGAGCGATTCTGCATGGACCGAGCTGCCCATGCCGGTGGTGTGAAAATACGGCGGCTCTTCCATAGTGAAAGCAACCAGCTCCACTCGCATCGGCGGCGGTTGCCGCGCAAGCAATCGCGCGAGCTCTATCAATCCCGCTACCCCACTCGCGTTATCGTCAGCGCCCGGCAACGGGCCGGCTGCATCGTAATGCGCGCCAACGACAATTCGCTCCGCTGAGTCTGGTCCAAATTCAGCAATCACGTTGCGGTACGATTTACCCTGAACGCGATAGGGCTGCTCTGAAACAGAAGCGGTCGTTTGGCTGAACTCGTCTTTTATATAAGCAGCGACGCGATCGAGATTCTCGATATGTCTTTCATCACGGGGAGTGAGTTCGACAGAGAGTTTGCGGACGTGCGCTTCGAGACGAGCGGGATCAACGGTCCTTTGTGAACTTGGAGTCGCACGACTCAACAACGGCTGAGTCACCCAAAACCACAACCCGATCAGTAACAATAAGACGATTAAGACAACGAGCAGCATAAATTTAATAATACGACGCCGTCGTTCCTTTTCTGATTGCCATTCAGCTTCGATTGAAAATTGAGTCACGTTGGCCCACTGTCCCGACAAGAGCTAAAACCGTAACGTCAGAACGATCTATATTGTTCGCGGAATTTGGTTTGTTTTAATTACCCGCCGGTCGCGAGCGCTTCCATCAATAGCGGGGCGTTTGTCTGTGGGTAGATGTCGCGCGGGGCGCCGGTGCGTTCGATGGCGCCGTTACGGACGACTGCCATCCGGTGGCCGACGGTGAAGGCGTCCTCGAGATTGTGAGTCACGTAGATTACGATCAACTCTGCTTCGGCTTGTAACCGCAACAGATCTTCGTGTAGCCGTTTGCGGATCTCGCTGTCGAGCGCGGAGAAGGGCTCGTCCAGTAGTAACACGCGTGGCTCCATTGCCAACGCTCTCGCAATTGCAACTCTTTGCTGTTGACCACCTGATAGTTCGTGCGGATAGCGGTGCGCCAGGTCGATGAGATGCATGCGCTCGAGTAACGACTCAGCGCGTTCTCGAGCGTGAGGCTGTCGCCACAGAGCGTACGCGACGTTCTCTAAAGCTGAGAGGTGCGGGAACAATGCGTACTGCTGAAACACGTAACCAACGTGACGTTTGCGCGTGGGAAGATTGATCGCCGCGCCCTTGTTTGCAGATGAGCGGAAGAAGACCGTTCCATCCAGCGTGATCTCACCAGCGTCGGGCGTCATCAGTCCGGCGATAGCATTTAGCGTTTGCGTCTTGCCCGCGCCGGATGGACCAAACAACACGAGTATCTCCGCGCCGACCTCAATCTGCACCGATAGATTGAAGGTGTCCAGACGCTTTTCGATATTCACCTTGAGACGCAGTGGCTTCATTAACTAAGCAACCGTTTTCCTTTTGTTGAGTGGCCGTTCGAGCTGTCGCACAAACCACAAACCGATAAACGCTACCGTGGTCATCACGACGACCATCATCTGTGCGTCCTCGTAGCGACGCGCTTGCACCGCATCGTAGATAGCGAGCGGTAGCGTTTGAGTCTGTCCCGGAATATTTCCTGCAACCATTAACGTTGCGCCAAACTCGCCCAGAGCACGCGCGCCACCTAAGATTAACCCGGCAATGACTCCACGTCGCGCGAGAGGCAGCGTCACGCGCCACAAAATTTCCAACTCAGACGAGCCCAGCGTGCGCGCAGCGTTTTCAAGATTGTGATCCACACTTGCAATCGCGGTCCGTGCTGATTGAAACATCAACGGCAGCCCGACTACAGCCGAGGCAATCGCCGCCGCATACCAACTGAAGAGCAGATTAACGTGGAACCATTCAACGATCGGACTGCCGCGCCCCAGCGCAAGTAACAGGAAATATCCAATGACACTCGGCGGCAACACGAGGGGCAGAAAGATCATTACCTCGATGAAAATCTGACCGGGAATACGAAAGCGCGCCAGGAACACTCCCAAAACCAGACCGACTACAAATAGAATGCTCGTCGCCACAATAGTAACTTGCAGCGACAACATCAGAGCCGACCAATTCATTTAACCGGCTCCTCTCCAGGTAAGATGAAGCCATATTTACGCATGACCTGACGACCTTGCTTGGAGTTGACGAAGCTCGCGAACCGTCGTGCCTCAGTCTCATGCCGCGTGCTGCGGACAACGGCCAACGCCTGATTGAGTGGCTTGTGCAGTTGATCTGAAATCAAAATCCAACGGCCTTTGCTGGTGACGCTAAGCGAGAGCGCAACAATCGCGGCGTCGACGTTTCCCGTCTCGGCAAACTGAAGTGTCTGGCTGATGTTCTCACCAAACACCAGTCGCGAAGATACGCGGTCCCAAATACCGGCTGACTGCAACGCCTGGCGCGCCGCGTCGCCATACGGAGCGTGTTCGGGATTGGCGATCGCGATGCGACGTACTTCCGGTTTTGCGAGATCTTCAATGCGGTCGAGTTTTAAGGAGCTGTCGCTACGCGTCCAAAGCGTGATGCGTCCCTGCGCGTAAAGCGCCTTCGTATCAGGGAGAATCAGATTCTGCCGTTCAAGTTCTTCGACAAAACTGACGTTCGCCGCCGCGAGTAGATCGACCGGCGCGCCTTGCTCGATCTGTTGTGTAAGTTGTCCGGTAGAGCCGAAGTTGAATGTTACTTTGATTCCGGTGTCGTTGGTAAACAGTTTTCCCAGTTCTTCAAAAGCCGGCGTAAGGTCCGAAGCCGCCGATACCGTCAGCGTTGGAGGTGAGGACCGACACGCAGTCAAAAATATTAAGACAAGAATTAACGCTAGTTTATTAGCCACGGATGAACACGGATAACACGGATTAG
>Ga0207643_10002461_pt1 | contig 9994 bp, 8 predicted proteins | sample KBSMisM62_FD_184313 | JGI IMG/M metagenome (GOLD analysis project Ga0207643, IMG submission 184313) | Miscanthus rhizosphere microbial communities from Kellogg Biological Station, Michigan, USA - KBS Miscanthus M6-2 (SPAdes) (version 2) | ecosystem: Host-associated > Plants > Roots > Rhizosphere... | reverse complement strand
GACTGTTTATATAAGCGCTCCCGGCGGCCGGCCTTACGATACGACGTACGCTCCCCCGATCATCGCAAACGTGAACGGAACGCGACTGCTCATTGAAGGAGCCAGCGACGGCTCCGTCTACGCGATCAAGCCTCAAACCGGTGAACCGGTTTGGAAATACGAGATCAGCAAACGCGGCATCAACACGGGCGTCGTCCTGCACGGCAACACTGCAATACTGACCCACAGCGAAGAGAATCTCGACTCAAGCGAGATGGGCATGATGGTCGCCGTCGACGCCACTGCAAAAGGCGAAATCAAGAAAGAGCAAATTAAGTGGACCGTGTACGGTTGGCAAGGCGGCTTCTCTTCACCGGTGATCGATGGCGATCGTATGTACCAGGTCGACAACGGCGCCAACATCGCGGCGTTTGATGTGAACAGCGGCAAGCAGCTCTGGCTGCAAAATCTTGGCACGATCCAGAAAGCTTCTCCCGTGCTTGCCGACGGCAAGCTCTACGTCGGCACGGAAAATGGAAAGTTCTTCATACTCAAGCCGTCCGCCACCGGCGCCGAAATCCTCGATCAGGATCAGTTAGGAACTGAGCAACAGCCGGAAGCCATTATTGCCTCGGCGGCAGTCTCAAACGGTCGCGTGTTCGTCGTCAGCGACAGTAATCTCTATTGCATCGGCAAGAAAACGAACCATAGCTCATCGGGAACAGTCGCCGCCGTGGGCACCACCGTAAGCTCGCAATCGGCAACGTGGGTGCAAGTAGTGCCAACAGAACTGATACTCAAACCCGGAGACAAGGTGAGTTTTCGCGCGCGACTCTTCGACGCGCAGGGTAATTTCATTCGCGAAGAGCCGGCGGCAAACTGGTCGCTCGAGCAATTGAAAGGCACGATTGAGAACGGCAACTTCACAGCCGGCAACGAAACAGCCGCGCAAGCCGGCTTGGTGAAAGCGACTGTCGGCGGCGTGAGTGGGACTGCAAGCGTGCGCGTCTTTCCGCCACTACCGTGGAGTGAAACTTTCGATTCTTTCGCCGTCAACTCAGCGCCGCCCGCCTGGGTCAGCATGACGTTGAAGTACGGCGTCCGCGATCAAAACGGTAACAAGGTGCTTGCCAAGCTAACTGAAGGCTCCTCCCTGCTCAGTCGCTCACGCGCCTACATCGGACCATCAGACTGGTCCAACTACACTGTCGAAGCCGATGTCTCCGCAACGACAAAGCGACGCCAGCAAGGCGACGCCGGCGTCATCGCGCAGCGCTACGTGTTAACTCTTTACGGCAACAGCCAGATGCTTCATATCGAGCCCTGGCAACCTGAAACGGCCCGGACGAAGAGCGTGCCATTCGCCTGGAAGCCCGACACCTGGTACCGTCTCAAACTACAGGTCGAGAATCTGCCTGACGGAAAAACCCGCGCGCGCGGCAAGGCATGGCCCGCGAACGAATCTGAGCCCGCCGCATGGATGATCGAAATGATCGATCAGATTCCCAATCGCCAGGGAGCACCTGGGATCTTCGGCAACGGTCTCTCTGAAGTCTACTTCGATAACATAAAGGTGTACGCAAACAAATGAAATTCAAAAGCACAAAATCCAACGCTTTCATTTTCCTGTTCATGATAAGTGCCGCTGTTTGCGCCCTCGTGCCGGCAGTTTCGGCTAACGATCCCGGTTCGGGTGATTGGCCCATGTGGGGCGGCACGCCGGATCGCAACATGATCTCTAACATGAAGGGCCTGCCGACCAGCTGGGATGTCAAAACCAAGAAGAACGTGAAGTGGGTGGCCCAACTCGGCTCGCAAACTTACGGTAATGTGGTCGTCGCCGGTGGCATGGTGTTCGTCGGCACAAACAATGAGGGAGTGCGCGATCCGAAGATCACCGGCGACAAGGGCGTGTTGATGGCGTTTCGCGAGTCAGACGGCGCCTTCATGTGGCAGATGGTCCACGACAAACTCGCCGCTGGTCGCGTCAACGACTGGCCGTACCAGGGCGTTGCTTCGTCTCCATTAGTAGACGGTGATCGTGTTTACTACGTTTCCAATCGCGCCGAGCTCATGTGTCTCGACACGCAAGGCTTTCGCGACAAAGAAAACGATGGTCCGGTAACAGATGAAAAACTCACTGGCGAAACCAACGCCGATATAGTGTGGAAGTTCGATATGATCGAGGAAGTCGGGTCGCTGCCACACAATCTCGCGAATTCGTCACCAGTCATGCATGGCGATCTGATCTATGTCAGCACTTCCAACGGTCAGGACGAAAGTCACGTCAACGTTCCTTCGCCAAAAGCACCGGCAATCATCGCAGTCAATAAAAAGACCGGCAAACTCGTTTGGGAAGACAATTCAGTCTTCGACAAAATCCTGCACGGCCAGTGGTCGTCGCCGACCGTGGGGACAATCGGCGGCGTGGTCCAGCTTATTCACGCACAAGGCGACGGCTGGATTCGCGGATACGAAGCTCTGACCGGCAAGAAGCTTTGGGAATTCGACACAAACCCGAAGGACTCAGTCTGGCCCAAGACACGCAACGAGTTGATTAGTACGCCAGTGGTCTACGAGGACCGCGTTTACATCGCCAACGGCCAGGATCCGGAACACGGCGAGGGCGTTGGCCACATGTACTGCATCGATGCCACCAAGCGCGGCGACATCACCAAGACCGGTTTAGTATGGCAGTACGATAAGATTCGTCGCTCGATTTCAACGCCGGCGATCAAAGACGGGCTCGTTTACGAGGCTGATTTCAGCGGCTTCCTGCACTGCCTTGATGCAAAGACAGGTCAGGTTTACTGGACTCACGATGTCTTCGCCGCAGTCTGGGGCTCGCCAATGTTGATTGACGGCAAGCTCTATCTCGGCGATGAAGACGGCGACGTCGTGATCCTGCAGGAAGGCAAGACAAAGAAGGTGCTCGGCGAGATCAATATGGGCAGCTCGGTTTATTCGACCGCCGTGCCGGCGAACGGAGCGCTCTACATCACCAGCCGCAATCAACTTTTCGCACTGGCGGAGACTGCCGCAGGCAAGCCAAGCACGGCACGGGTTAGCCCCAGGGAAAAATAAGATTCGCCACAAAAAGGCGCAAAAAGCACAAACAGAGAATTGGTAAACAAGAACTTAACTTTTGTGCTTTTTGTGCCTTTTTGTGGCTAAGAATTCATGAAGCACTTTGATTTTCAACCTCGTACTCGCGTGATCTTCGGTGCCGGGGCGATAGTGCGCCTCGGCGAGCTGGCGCGCGAGTTGAACTTCAAACGCACGTTGCTTGTCGCGGACCATGGTCTGGTGGCGTCAGGGCACGTTGATGAAGCTGTAACTCCGTTGGAAAAAGCCGGCGTAGAGGTCTTTCGCTTTCACGATTTCGAAGTCAATCCCGACACGCGCATGGTTGAAGCGGGAACGAAGCTCGTCGCGCCGTTAAAGATTGATTCGATAATCGGACTGGGCGGCGGCAGCTCGCTCGATTGCGCGAAAGGTATCAACTTTCTGCTGACCAACGGTGGCCGCATGGCTGATTACCACGGTTATGGCAAAGCAACGCAACCGATGTTGCCGATGATTGCCGTACCGACAACCGCTGGTACCGGCAGTGAAGGACAAACTTACGCTTTGATCTCTGACGCTGAGAGTCACGTCAAGATGGCATGCGGAGATCCGAAGGCGGCTTTTCGTGTGGCGCTGCTTGATCCTGCGCTGACCGTTTCGCAACCGCGCAGTATCACCGCTACTTCCGGTTTCGACGCGATTGCTCACGCCGTCGAGACTTACGTCACGACAAAACGCAATCCGCTCTCGCAGCTTTTTTCGCGTGAAGCGTGGCGGTTACTCGAACCGAATTACGAACGAGTGCTTAGCCGGCCTGACGACATCGAAGCACGAGGTGCGATGCAGTTGGGAGCATTCTACGCCGGCGTTGCGATTGAGAATTCAATGCTCGGCGCGACACACGCCTGCGCGAATCCATTGACTGCGCGCTACGGTACCGCTCACGGCGCGGCCATCGCGATGTTGTTGCCGTCAGTGGTGCGTTGGAACGAAACGGCAGTTGGTCGCGATTACGCGTGGCTGCACAGAGCATTGGCGCAGAGACTGGAAGAGCTCACGGAGGCGGGCGGCTTGCGCAACAGCCTGCGTGCGATCGGAGTCAGTGAAACGGAACTGCCCGAGCTCGCGTCGGAAGCCGCGGCGCAGTGGACGGGCACGTTCAATCCAAGACCTTTTGATAAGCAAGGAGCAATCGAGATCTACCAATGCGTTTATTGAAGAGCCTGATTCTGGTTGTTTGCCTGGCAGTTTCCGTGATGGCACAAGACACGCCCGCGGATAACTGGTCTCAATTTCGCGGTAATCACTCGTTGACCGGAGTATCGCAGTCGAGCGTTTCCTGGTCGCTGAAGCAGCTGTGGACTTATGAAGCGGGTGAATCGATCGAATCGTCGGCCGCGATCGTCGGCGGGACAGTGTTTGTCGGGTCGCAGAAGGGCGAACTCGTCGCGCTGAGCCTTGAGAACGGATCGGTCTACTGGAAGTTCGCGACGGGATCGCCGATCGGCGAGTCGTCACCGGCTTACGACGGCGGCGTGGTCTACATTGGTGATTTGGGTGGCTGGATAAATGCGCTAAGCGCCCGCGACGGTAAAAAGTTGTGGGCCTTCAAAACCAATGGCGAGATCAAGTCATCGCCGGTGGTGATCGGCGACCGGGTTTTGATCGGCTCTTATGACGAGAACCTCTATTGCTTGTCCGCGCGCAACGGTTCGCTGATCTGGAAGTTTAAGACAAATGGACCGGTGCATTCGACACCAGGTATCGCGAACGGCATGGCGTTCATCGCGGGTTGTGACGAACTGTTTCGCGCCATTCGGATTTCGGATGGCAAAGAGGTTTTCAACGTTTCGTCAGGAGCGTACACCGGCGCATGGCCCGCATTGCGCGGCGGCGCAGCCTTCTACGGCACGTTCGATAATGAAGTGTTGGGAGTTAATCTCGACGAACGCAAAATCGCCTGGCGCTATGAACACCCGGTACGAAAGTTTCCCTTTTACTCATCCGCGGCAGTGACGCCAACGCAAATCATAATCGGTGGGCGCGACAAGATGGTCCATGGATTGACAGTTGCGGGGAAGGCGGCGTGGACTTTCGCGACGCGGGCGCGTGTGGAGTCGTCGCCTGCGATTGCGGGAGGACGTGTTTTTGTTGGGTCTAACGATGGACGTTTCTACGTTTTGAATCTCGATACCGGTGCGAAGCTCTGGGAATTCGACGCCGGCGCTCCTCTATCCGCTTCCCCCGCCATCGCTAACGGCCGCATCGTGATCGGCTCACAGGACGGACGCCTCTTTTGCTTCGGTTAAATTGGGAGCCCTTGTAGGGGCGGCACTCCGTGGCCGCCCGTCTCACAATTCGGCTAAAACGGGCGGCCACGGAGTGCCGCCCCTACAAAAAATCACTTCAGAACTGCAACAGCTTCGATCTCAATTCGCGCATCACGTGGCAGCTTCGCAACCTGCACCGTCGTTCTTGCCGGTGGATCGCCTTTGAATTGCTTGCGATATAGCTCGTTCATTGCGTTGTAATCGTTCATGTCAGCCAGAAACACTGTCGCCTTCACGATGTGCTCTGCGCTGCTGCCGGACGCTTCCAGCACCGCCGTGAGATTCTTGAACACCTGCTGAAACTGCGCTTCGAAACCACCTTCCGGAAACTGCCCCGTCTTCGGATCAAGCCCAATCTGACCGGAAGTAAAAACCAGATCTCCTGTAACGATCGCCGGTGAAAACAATCCATTCGGAGGTCCCGTTTTGACTACGCGTCGCTTGCCGGTTTGAGCGCCGGCAGACATGGAAACTAACGCGATCGCGGCTAACGCCAGAACAAGTTTCTTCATGGTTTTCGACCTCCAAAATATTTTGCGAGCGTACTGTCAGCGGGTTTCCTCGTCATCATCGACACAACAATCATCAACAACACCGAAACGATCACCATCGGCACAACAGGCATGAAACCAAAGACTGCCGTGCCCCCGGGAGTTCGAGACAAAACCTCAACGCCTCCAGGCGCCCAAAGAACCGTCGCCGGCCCAGGCGCCGGGGCCGGTACCACAGACTGCAACACCGCAACGGCAACCACCGCAAACGCAGTCCAAAGCGTCACTGCCAGCGCGCCCCACTTCGTGCTTCCGCGCCAGAACAACGCGGCCACGAGCAACGGCGACAACGCAGCGAAACCCGAAAACGCATACTGGATCGCAAGCTCAAAGATCGTCTCCGGCGCGCGCAATGCCACGGCGTAAGCAAAGAGCGTGATCAGGATAATAAACACACGTCCGGTTTGTACCTGCACTGCTTCGCCGAAGCGCGATTTTCCGCCGTAGAAGGCGAACACGTCCTCCGTGAACATTGTTGAGAGAGCGAGAATCTGTGAGTCACTTGCCATCACCGCGGCCATGATGCCCGCGCCTAAAAGTCCCGCGAGCCAGAGTGGCGCGTAACGGTGCAGCAGCAGCATGATGACGTCGTCGCCGGCCGATTGTTCGCGCAACTCGTCGCGCTGTTCCGGCTCCATATTTTTTCCCTGGGTAGCCAGCACCCTGCGCGCTTCCTGCTTCGCGCGGATCTCGGGAATGTCTGTCACGCGATTTGCCATCACGCCGAGAAACACGCACGGCAGCCAGATCGCGAGTATGCAGATCGGATAAAAGATGACCGTCTTTTTGAACTGCGCCATCTTTCTTGCCGTCAGGCAGAAGATGAGGATGTGTGGAAACGCAATCGCCGAAAGCGGAATGAACGTGTAGCTAAAAAAGTAATACGGCGAGATACGTTCGCGCGTCAGCAGCGAAGCCATCGGCGACGCTTGTATCGCCTGCGCGGCGCTGCGAAAGCCTCCCATCCCGACGCCGATCACGATCAGTGCAATCGCGCCGAAGCAGAGAAACAACACCGTCTGGAAAGTATTGACCCAAGCCGTGCCGCGCATGCCGCCGAAGAACACGTAACTCATCACGACCATCGCCACGATCGCGCCGCCGAACCAGAATGGGACGAGACCATTGCTGATCGTGTAGAGCGTGGTGCCGCCGCCCATGATGCCGATGATGATGTAAGGCACCAGCAACACCGCCTGCACCACGAAGATGACTGTGCCGATGTGGGTGCACTCCCAGCGATCGCGAAACATCTGCACCGGCGTCATGAAGCCGTATTTTTTGCCGAGTGCCCAGACGCGAGTTCCGATCAGAAAGATTGTCAGCGGAATCACCAGGCCTGACGACGACGCCATCAGTCCGAACGTTACGATGCCGTTGTTGAAGGCGTGACCTGACGAGCCGAGGATCGCGAACGCGGTCATGTTCGTGCCAAACAACGAGAAGAGAAATACGAACGGACCGAGTGAGCGGCTGGCGAGAAAGTAGTCTTCCGCTTCCTCTTTTCCTCTCGCGCGTCGAAAAGCAAAGATGCCGATGTAGAGAACTGCCGCGAGGTAAAGGAAAACTACGATTGCAGGAATCAACGCGCCGAGTCCTCCCTGGGTTTCGTTTCTTCAACCTCTTGTTCAAGGTGAGACGGCCAGGCGTAGGTGACCAGCAACCACATCAGCAGCGCAGCTGCCACTGAAAACATTCCTTGATAGAAGAGTCCGATGGGGATGAAACCAAAAACCAGGTAGGAGCTTCGCCAGAACCAGATGTCCTGATGAAGCACATAGAGTACAGCCACCGCAACAACAAGCAGGATTTTTTTCACGGAGGCGAGAAAGTATCAAGCCACCTTAATTAGTGTCAAGCGTTTGTTTCTAAGCGTGCGAAGCACGCGGCAGCATAAAGCCTGGGGCGCAAGCCCCAGGTATGCGCAATAAAAAAAGCGTTGAGCCCGCGAAGCGGGCGACAGCTTCAACCAGTTCCGGAAGCTCTGACGCGCGCGCGGCGAGCGTGATGACAATCGATGTGATGGCGTTTAATCATGCGATCGAGAGTTTTGCGATCGACTGCCAGCACGCGTGCCGCCGCCTGCTTGTTGCCCCCGGTATGTTCCAGCACGCGCGCAACGTAACGTCCCTCAATCACCGATAACGTGACCCAGTCGTCGTTGACAGGCACACTCCCATTCACGGGTTGTTGCGCGCTGTAGTCGCGAACGCACTGCGGCAGCATTATCGAAACTGCATTCAATCGCTGAAGCAGATCGCTGCGAAATCTTCCCGCCGCGACCTCTTGCTCGATGTTTCGATTACAAGCGGCAATCACACGCACGTTAACTCTCTGTAACTCATTCGAGCCCAGCCGCCTGATCTCGGCGGTTTGGAGCGCGCGTAATAACTCAGCCTGGAATGACGAGGTTGTTTGCGTAATCTCGTCAAGAAAGATAGTGCCACCCTCGGCTTCTTCGTAGAATCCGTGTCGATCCGCGTGTCCAAACAACTCTGACTCGAGCGACTGCGCCGAGATCGCGCCACAGTTGACCACGACGAAAGGTTGGTCATTTCGATCGCTGCGCTGATGAATCGCGGAAGCTACCAGTTCTCTGCCCGTTCCCGGCTCGCCTATGAGCAATACGGGCAGATTGATATTAGCGACACTGTCTACCTGCTTCATCACTTCAATGAACGCCTGGCTGCGCCCCACCAGCTCAATGTCTGAGTAGTACGCAGCCACGCGTCGCGTGGGTGAGGATCTATCCGGTTGCTCTGCCGAATGTCCCGGGTGAAAGTGTCCGCCGTTTGAAGTAGTGTGCATGCTTAGGTCCTCCAATGCTGAACCTATGACCAAATTTGCTCGTTGGAAGTTTGAAACCTATGAGGCATTCACAGTGTAGGAGGGGGACGACCTCGCCCTGGCCGCCGTCCCCCCTTACCACGCGCGAGGCTTTCAATGTGAGTCCACAACGCGCGCGTTTCGATTAACTTCTTGTTAAAGCTTTGGACAGGCAAGATTTGTCTGTTCGGAAACGTAGGCTAAGCGGTAAACGGATAAATGCGCAATTGGGGAGATTCCTGATCCGAAACTCAGCATTCGGAGGATCATTCAACATCGATGAGGCCGACGAGGATGGCGTAACGTACCAGACCGGCGACATCGCGTATGCCGAGGCGTTCCATCAACTGGGCGCGGTGAGTTTCGACGGTTTTGACGCTGATTCCCAATTCCTGTGCGATTTGTTTGGTGGTCCTGCCTTCCGCGATGAGACGAAGGACTTCACGTTGACGCGGGCTTAGAGTGTCGAGGAGATCTCTCTTTGTCGTGCCCTTGCCAACCTCTTCCACAATCTTTTTTGACATTTCCGGGGAAATGTACCTCTCGCCGCTGATCACAGTTTGGATGGCCTGTTCGAGCTCAGTACTGGCAGCACTCTTCAGCAGGAAACCGGCTGCACCTTCCTTGAACGCCCGGATAGCGTACTCACCCGCTTCATGGACCGTGAGGACAATCGCTCGTATCTCGGGAAACTGCTTTCTCACGTGGGCCAGGACCTCAAACCCACCGCCATCGGGCATAGTGAGGTCGAGAAGCATCAGATCGGGTCGGTGTTCCTCGACCAGTTCCAGCGCTTCACTGCCCTTCCCGGCCTCACCCACCACCACAACACCCTCGATTTTTTCCACGAGGGCTCGAATGCCCGCGCGCACCAGCGCGTGGTCATCAGCGATCAGCACACGAATCGGTCTCATTTAAACTGCCTTGTCTCGTCGCGTCTTAGTCGGGCCAAGTGGGCGTGAGAGGGTGCAATAAATACTAGCACATGACTGCATTCTCCGCTCCATCTAACCCTGACGGCATCTCCTGGCTTAATAGTACGCAGTGTTTCTTCCACTTTTGGAATAAGCATTCTCAGATCAGGATATCTATTTGATCGAGCCTCGATTATGACAATTGCAATTGCGAGGTTGGGTAAGTGCTGTTGGAATGGAATATTTCGGTCGACGGTAATCAGAACATCAAACTTGCTACTTGCGATCCGAAGCAATGCCCCGTTCTTTAGCCCTTTTAGTCCGGCTT
>Ga0207643_10002460_pt1 | contig 9998 bp, 10 predicted proteins | sample KBSMisM62_FD_184313 | JGI IMG/M metagenome (GOLD analysis project Ga0207643, IMG submission 184313) | Miscanthus rhizosphere microbial communities from Kellogg Biological Station, Michigan, USA - KBS Miscanthus M6-2 (SPAdes) (version 2) | ecosystem: Host-associated > Plants > Roots > Rhizosphere... | reverse complement strand
TGTTTAGCGGATTATTTTCCGTGGCCGCAAGTCGCTTTAACTCACCACGTTAAATTGTCAAAGCCCATTGAACCACATCTTTCAGTTCCTGTAAATCCACTGAATGCGGAAGATCTCACAGCAACGCCACAAATTCTTCAACGGTAAGGCCGGTTTGCCGGATGATTGCGCGTAGCGTACCTCGATCTAACTCTTTATGATTGGGGATTGTAGTTTGGGCAGGTGGAGATTTGCGAACGAGGACGAAATGGCTGCCGCGCTGTCGATATACTTCAAAGCCAATTTTGCCGAGTGCCTTAATACACTCAGCACCCGAAACAATTGGCAATTTGCTCAAGCAGCAACCTCGACCAGTTCCACTCGATCTTCAGGCAATGGCTCACCGCGTTCAAGCAGCACCTCTGCATGCAACCCGATCGCCTCGCGGACATTCGCGAGGGCCTCATCACGCGTTCTTCCCTGGCTTATACAACCAGGTAGACTTGGTACTTCGGCAACCATGAAACCGTCTTCGCCCGGATATAGTAGAACTCGTCGTGTCATAAGTCAGATTGTAACTACATTCATTGCATAAGCGAACGTTAAGACAAGAAATCTCGTCACCAAAGCTCGTCTACCTTGAGCTTGAACCCTGGCAACCACGGATCGCCACAAACGATCTCCGGGTTTTCGAGGACGACCAGTTCCTCATCAGGTTTGTAGACGTAAACTCGTCGCTTAAAAGGATCGATCAACCAGCCCAACGAGGCGCCGTTTGCGATATATTCCAGCATCTTGTCGTGCAATGTCGCTAACCTGTCGCTAGGAGACCTAAGCTCAACCACAAAATCAGGACAGATCGGAGCAAAACCTTCCTGTTGCCGTTCGCTAAGATTATCCCACCTTTCGCGTCTTACCCACGAGGCATCAGGTGACCGGCGAGCGTTGTTTGGCAATGCGAATATGGTTGAGGAATCGAAGCAGCGACCGCTGCCATCACTTATGGTCCATGCTCTCAATTGATAGTTGAGGTCCGAATTGCGCATACCAGTTTTTGAGCCTGTGCCGGGCATGACTATTAATTCTCCGGTTGAGGTGAGTTCAAGCCGCAGATCGCTATACTCCTGACAGAGTCGTTCGAATTGTTCCGGGGTCACTGATTGCGTTAGACCAATCAGGTCTGGCGGAATGTGAGCGTCAGGTTGTGTGAGATTGCGAGCCATTTCGGAAACTTTAGCAGCCGTCCAAAGCTGCGGCAAGATCCGAAAACGGCTATTATTTGTCGAAAATGGCTATTTACGATTTCCGGATTAACCTCTAACATCATTCTGCATGCGACGCGCGATCTATCCCGGCTCGTTCGACCCCGTCACCAACGGTCATCTCGATATCATCGAGCGCGGCTGCAAACTCTTTGACGAGATAATTATCGGTATCCTCGTAAACCCCGAGAAGCAGCCGTTCTTCACCGTCGAGGAACGCCAGGAGATGCTCACCGAAGTCGTGAAGAGCATCAGCCAGGGACGCTGCGATGTCCGTGTCGACTCGTTCAGCGGTCTACTCATCAACTATGCGGTGGCCCAGGAAGCCAACGTAATCGTGCGCGGCATACGCGCCATTTCCGACTACGAGTACGAACTGCAAATGGCGCTGATGAATCGTCGCCTCGCGCCAGGCGTTGAAACCGTCTTCATGATGCCTGCTGAAACTTATTCCTACGTCAGTTCGCGTCTCGTTAAAGAAGTCTTTCAACTCGGCGGCACGATTACCGGCCTAGTGCCGCCACTCATCGAACAACGAATGAAAGAAAAGTTGACTCAAGGATGAAAGCCTTCCCCGTTTCTGAAAACGTCGCCCGCATGCAGTCATCCGCAACGATGGCTGCGATGCAAGCAGCGGAAGAATTGCGCACCTCGGGCGCAAACGTCTGCGACTTCGGAGCCGGCGAGCCCGACTTCGACACGCCCGACAACATCAAACAAGCAGCCGAGCGAGCAATGCGCGCTGGGCGCACGAAGTACACGGCCAACGCCGGCATTCGCGAACTCCAACGCGCGATCATCGACTTCTATCGCAAAGAGTTTGGCACCGAGTACCAGCCAGGCGAAGTGATGGCAACTGCCGGCGGCAAGCAGGCGATTTTCAATGCCGTAGTCACGCTACTCAATCCCGGCGATGAGGCGCTCATTCCGAAACCTTACTGGGTGACGTTTCCTGAGATCCCAGTCTTCGCAGGCGCTAAACCGATCTTCATCGAAACTGAAGAGACTGACTTCGTGCTCACCGTCAATCAGGTTGAGCGCGCGATCACGCCACGGACCAAGCTCCTGATTCTGAACTCGCCTTCAAATCCTTCGGGGCGCGTGCTGCCGCCGGATGAGTTTCGCCGCATTATGGAATTGACGACGGAGCGCGGCATCTACGTCGTGTCGGACGAGTGTTACTTGCGTTTCGTCTATCCGCCGGGCGAGGTATTTAGCGCAGCGAGCTTACCGGCAGAACTGAGGTCGCGATTGTGCATCGCGGGATCGTTTTCGAAGACGTATGCGATGACCGGCTGGCGCGTCGGCTATGCACTCGCGCCGGCTGAGTGGACCAAAGCCATGCTGAAGGTCCAGGGACACTCGACGTCAAACACGAATTCGATCGCGCAATGGGCCGCGGTTGAAGCGCTGACTGGACCACAGGAATCCGTCGGCATCATGCTCAAGGAGTACACGGCGCGACGGCAGTGGCTATTGAAAGCGTTGAGCGAGATTCCCGGGTTCAAGTGCAGCGAGCCCGAAGGTGCGTTTTATGCGTTTCCGGATGTGCGTGGATGTTTGAAGAAAGACTTGAAGACTTCGGGTGACTTCGCGCAGCGACTTCTTGAAGAAGAGCACACTGTGGTGACTGATGGCGCAGGATTCGGAGCGGAAGGTTTTCTTCGGATCTCTTATGCGACGTCGATGGAACAGATTCAGGAAGGAGTGAAACGCATCAAGCGTTTCGCAGAAAAACATTAGCCGCGGATTAAACGGATAATCCGCGGCTAAATTCTTAGTAGAGATTGAAGTTGTACTCGAGCTGCATCCACATCGAGACCTGATGTCCGTCCTTGGTTGCAGGCACAAACTTGATCTGGCGCGCCGCGGCAATCGCTCTCTCAGTCAAACCGTACGGAAGTCCCGAAACAGTCCTGATATTCGATATCGTTCCATTCGACGAGAACACGCACTTCAGCACGACCGTTCCCGTAATCTGGTTCTTGCGCGCGTCTTCAGTGTACTGCGGCTCCGGCTTCGAAATCAGACGTGCTTTCGTCGTGACGTCTTTACCAGTAAAGATCCGGTCATAACCGCCACCACCGCCACCGCCTGGTCCACCACCACCGGCATTGAAGTCGCCGCCGCCGATGTTGCCACCACGACCTGGTCCAAGACCGCCGCCTTCACCGGGCCCGATACCGCCGCCAGTTCCCGTTCCGATACCGTTTCCAGTACCCGGACCTGACGAAGGATCGGTGCTCTTCGACTTGTAGTCGCCGTACGGCAACACTCGCGCATCAGGTGGCACCAGCATAGGATCCGCGACCACAGTCGCAGCCACCGGCAACGCGGGATTCTTCGGCAGCACCGGCTTCGGATCCGGCGCTACTACCTGCGGAACTGTCAACGATGCCTGTGGGACTTTACCAAACGAAGCGGGCTTCGCTTCTTCACGTCCACCGCCACCGCCGCCCGCTGCTTTTTCCGGCTTCGGCTTGCTACCACCACCGCTGCCCTTGTTCAGACCGGCAGTACCCGGATCGGGAGTCGGCTGCTCGTCGGGAATATCGATAACCTGCTCAACCGTAAGATCTTCGTTGGGATTGTTCACCGCCAACAATTGCCCACCCCGGCGTCCGAAAAACATGACCAAACCAACAATCAAGAATAGGAACGCAAACGATGAGACCATCGCAGCAACCACACTCTTATTATCAGAGGGCTCAGCGCCCATTACCGCGGCGCCGCGTTCTCTTCCGAGCCACGTCGAGAACAGTACGACGAGCAAACCACCGGCGAATATCGCGAAAATGATCAGACCGGCACGTGATGCTCCCGTGGATTGCGCACGATCCATCAGCGTCACAGCGCCAACCAGCGCCAGTATTCCCAGGACAGCCGCGCCCATAGCGGCTTTGACATACGGCTTATCCAAAAACTTCCGGAACATGCCGCCGTAACCGACAAACGTTCGCTTCGTGAATCCAAACGGATCGCGTTTGAACTCTGCTCTGGTCAACTGATTCTCACGGGCCACGTCTCTCATCTCGTGGCCCAGACGAGCTGCCAGACCGGAGTCGTCCAGGAAAGTGAGATGATATTCGTCTCGTAGCACCAGTGCTGAGGAAGTATTGGAAGCAGTCCAGGCTGGTTCGCTATCGACCGGCTCCTGGTGATAACTCGGTGCTGACTCAGCCACGGTGTCGCGGTTGATAGTCACACTCGGATCCTGAGCCACAGTCACACTCGGTTCTTCAACCGGCTGCGAAACCATTGTCAGTGGGGTCCCATCGACGGGACAAAAGCTGAACTTGTCAGCGAATTCTTCTTTACATACTGAACAGAACTTCATCGATACTACCTCTTGTTGCCTGTGGGGGAGCAGCACCGACTGAGACAGTCCGTCTGCACCAGAAAATTCTCTTGCAAAGCTTGTTTCGACTCGCTTGTCGAGAACTCTCGAAGGCCCTGGCGCGACCCAGCGTTCGAGCAACGACTTGAGCTCATCGTCGGAAATCAACTCATCTTCCGGCTGAACGCCCATTTCACGCCTCCCTCAAAGTAACAATTTCCCGACCACTATTCAATTCCTGATTGCTGTTCATATAGGGCCGCAGCATCCTTCTCATACCCTCGCGCGCCCTGTAAAGCCGCGCCTTTATCGCGCCCGCGTCGGTGCCGGCAATCTCGGCGACCTCGTTCAAACTCAGGCCCTCATACTCAAACAGGATGAGCGCCTCTCGCTGCAGTGGAGGAAGACTGAAAACTGCCTCTCTCACCAGAGTCGCGAGCTCTTCGTCAAGCAATCTCCGCAAAGGTCCGCGTCGCGACGAATCCTTAGGTTCCTCAATGACTTCGTCCAGCCCAGTCTCGCGGCCCTGACTGCGGAAGTGTTTCAACGCCAGGTTCCGCGCCGCTGCATACAAGTAAGTTTTCAAAGAAGCGCGCTCAGGACGGTAGTTCTCAGGCTTGCGAATCAAGCTGAGAAAACAGTCGTGAGTTACGTCTTCAGCAATTTCAACCGAACCCAGCAACCGGTAAGCAAAGCGAAAGATCGGTTCCCGGTACCGTTCGTACAACTCCAGAAAGGCTGCCTGGTCACCCTTACCTGCTTTATTCAGCAAAACCTCGTCTGTGGTTCTCTCGGGCAATCAAGCACTCGATCCTGCAGGATTAGCTCCTGCTTTAGTTACCAGCAACCGTAGAAAAGTGACGTTCCAAAGTGAAAAAACTTGCGCGCCGCAACAATACTGGGCCGGATATTAATCCGGCGAGGGCGGCAAGTACATACTCTTTTTGCGTTTTTGCCGGGTCAGATCAACCAGATCCCTTTAATCAGTCAGGGCTTAGGATGCATCGAAGTGCCAAACGGTTGACGGGCAAACACACGGCATCTAAGATGTTTTGGTCCGCTGAAGACTCTAAATTTTCCGGCATTTAACGATGAATTTTCCCGCAAAGCCGCAAAGGCGCAAAGGATTTGGATCGCGGTTTAGTTCTTCTTTGCGCCTTTGCGCCTTTGCGGGAGTAATTCTGCTCGCCGCGCAGCCTCTGAGCGCCCAAACGCCTGCCCAACCTGAGCGCGAGCAGCTCTTAAACGGCCTGCGCCTGATGTTCTGGCTGAAGCCTGGCAACCCCGAAGTCATCCTGAAACTCAGGATCAACAGCGGCGCCGCCTTCGATCTCGCCGGCAAGTCAGGCCAGATGGCGCTCCTCGGCGACATGCTCTTCCCCGACCCTGCAACGGTCGATTACTTCACCGACGAAATGGGCGGCAAACTCAACATCAGCGTCACTTACGATTCCACCACCATCACGATGGTTGGCAAAGCCTCCGAGCTTGAACAGATCGTCGAGGTCTTGCGCAACGCGTTGCTGTCGACGCAGTTGACTCCGGAAGTCGTAACACGCATGCGCGACGCGCGCATCAAGCTCCTGCGCGACACGTCGATCGTTCCAGCGGAAGTCGCGGATCGCGCGATTGCCGCGCGACTCTATGGTGACTTTCCGTACGGTCGTCCCGCCGCAGGCTCGCCGGAAGATGTCGCGCGAGTTGATCGTGCTGACTTGATGCAGGCCCGCGACCGCTTTCTGAATTCAAACAACGCCACGCTCGCAGTTATCGGAGGTGTAACAAAACAACGCGCAATGAAGACTGTGCGGCAACTTCTCGGTCCATGGCGCAAAAGCGAACAGATCGTGCCGACGACGTTTCGCCAACCGGCCGCTCCCGACACACGAACGCTGATCGTCAACGTGCCTGGCGCAAATGTCGAAGTTCGTCTGGCGACGCGTGGTGTTTCCAGATCCGATACGGACTTTCACACTGCTTTGGTTTTAGCGAAAGTCGCGCAGCATCGCTGGCAAGCAACCACTCCGGAGTTGAGCAAGCAACCGGTTTTCGTCAAAACCGACGCGCACGTGTTGCCCGGCGCATTCGTAATGGGCGCCACAGTTACAGAGCTCACTGCGGTAGATTCGCTTGCGAATGCACGAAAAGTTCTTGACTCGTTAATGTCTACTCCAGCCACTGCCGAGGAACTGGAACGCGCCAGGACCGAAGTAATCAACGAGATCTCCGCCAACCTGGCGAAGCCCGATGCGTTGCCGGATCCGTGGCTCGACGCAGATACGTATCGCCTGAGTACTCCACAGGATCAAATCGCGTTGCTGAGATCTGTAACTGCTGCAGAGATTCAACGTGTTGCTAATCGACTTTTCAACAAAACGATCGTCTCAGTCGTTGCTGGTGAATCGGCAGCACTAAAGGCCGCGCTGCAAGGACGTTTTCAGTACGAAGTCCTTGGCGAGATCGCAGCACCGGCGCCATCACAAAAACCGCCAACGAAACCAGCGGCAAAACCAGCGACAAACGACAACCCCAGGTAATCACAAATTGTTCGCAATCGTCCTGCAACCAAACCTCCATCAGATTTGGCTTAACTGTGCCTGACGAGAACGGCAGAGCCGCAAACGAGCATGCGGGCCGCGTTCGCGAAATGTTTGCATCGATCGCGAGCCGGTACGATCTTTTGAACCACTTGCTTTCCGGCAATGTCGACAAGCGTTGGCGCCGGATTGTTGCAACGAGAGTCCGCGATAAGCTTTCGTCGAACAGCGCGCGCGTTCTCGATGTTGCATGTGGCACGGGCGATTTATCGCTGACGTTATTTGAAATTACGGGAGCAGGAGTAGTTGGGACTGATTTCTGCCGGCCAATGCTTCAGATAGCCGCCGGTAAGATGTCTGGTCGCATACGCTTTATAGAGGGTGACGCGTTAGACCTGCCTTTTCGAGATGGCACGTTCGATGTGGCTACGATCGCGTTTGGATTGCGCAACCTGTCGAATGTCGAAAGCGGTCTTGCTGAACTCTCGAGAGTCTTGAAACCGGGCGGCTGGGTGGCTGTGCTGGAGTTTTCAAGACCAGCGAATGCAGTGCTTCGACCGGTATTCAATCTGTACTTTACAAAAGTACTGCCGTGGATAGGTCGCGTGGTAAGCGGTTCACAAAACGCGTATAGCTATCTGCCGGCGTCGGTCCAGAAGTTTCCGGACCAGTCTCAACTCTCGCTCCTGATGGAGCAGGCAGGTTTCGTCCAGGTCGGGTACGAAAACCTTTCGGGCGGCATAGCGGCCTTGCACATGGGGCAAAGGCCGGAAGTTTGAAGGATTGGTTGCAGCTCATTATAGTTTGCAACCAGATACGTAGTCACGGAGTACGGTTTGGTAAGCGCGCGGTTGTCGGGGCTGTGCGAGTATTCGGATCGTGCTCCGGGCTACGTTTTTTGTTTTGGGCCACGGATTTCACGGATGAACACTGATTAGAATTAATCCGTGTTCATCTGTGTAAATCCGTGGCCATGTTATTATCTGCCGGAGTGCGAAAAACCTTCGGCATCCTGAGACGCCTGCTTATTCTGCTGCTGGTTGTTTGGACCGTCGTATCTCTCGTAACACTTCTGATTGAGCTCGTGCCCGGCGATCCGGCCGTCGCTATACTCGGCGAACAGGCAACGCCGGAGCAGTTTGCACAGTTTCGCGAAAAGCACGGACTCGATCGTCCGCCCTTCTTTTTCTCTTTTCCACAGGACAGCAACGGTGAGCGACACTTCGTCTGGCACGGCGCCGACAATCGCTACACCGATTACTGGCGCTCGTTGCTGAAGGGCGACATGGGGCTGTCGTTTCGTAACGATCGACCCGTGAAAGATCTCATTCTCGAGCGCTATCCGGCTACGATCGAACTGGCGCTTGTCGCTATGTTAATAGCGATACTAATTGCCATTCCGTTGGGCGTGATTGCGGGCACGAATCGCGGCACGATTATCGATAATCTTGCGTCTGTCGTTGCACTGCTCGGTATTAGTCTGCCCAGTTTCGTGATCGGGCCGATGCTGGTCTACATCTTTGCCGTCAAGCTCCGTTTGCTTTCTCCTTCAGGCCGGTTCGACTGGAGCGACATCATCCTTCCCGCATTCACGTTGGGCGCCGCACTATCTGCCATTCTGACACGCATGGTGCGCTCGTCTGTGATTGAAGAGCTGAACGAAGATTACGTTCGTACCGCGCGCGCAAAGGGTTTGAGTGAGCGCACCGTGGTTTACAAACACGTCTTGAAGAACGGGCTGATTCCGGTCGTCACGATTCTCGGTTTGCAGCTTGGCGTGTTGCTTGCGGGCGCGATCATCACAGAAAAGATTTTCGGCTGGCCGGGCCTGGGACTGCTGCTCGTCGAAGATGGCATCGGAAAACGGGACTATCGCGTCGTGCAAGGCTGCGTGCTTGTGATCAGCATGACTTACATCATTGCGAACCTGCTTACAGACATGGTCTACCGCTGGCTCGACCCACGCATTAGAGTAGGATGAATCGCCTGACAATCATCGGATTGGTTATCGTCGTGGTGCTGGTTCTGGTCGCACTGCTTGCGCCGTGGATCGCGCCGTATGACGTTGGTGCGACAAACTTGGCGATGCGTTATCTGCCACCGTCGGCGGCTCACTGGTTCGGCACTGATTCCACCGGACGCGACATCTTCTCCCGCGTCGTCTTCGGTGCGCGCATTTCGTTGCAAGTAGGCGTCATCGTGGTGGTGGTGTCGGCATTCGTGGGAACAATTCTCGGGGCTATTGCCGGTTACTACGGCGGCTGGGTTGATCGCGTTGTCTCAGGTTACGTCTTCAACGTGTTTCTCGCGTTTCCCGGTTTGTTGCTGGCGATCGCGATGGTGGCGTTCCTCGGCGCCGGTTTGAACAAACTCATTCTCGCGTTGTGCATCATCGGCTGGGTCGGTTACGCGCGACTCATTCGCGGGCAGGTTTTGAAGGTTCGTGAGTACGACTTCGTCCAAGCGGCGCGCGCGCTCGGCGCCAGCGACGCACGCATCCTGCTGATCCATATTCTTCCCAATGCGATTCAACCGCTCATCGTCCAGGCAAGTCTGGGCATGGCCGGAGCGGTGCTCTCCGAAGCAGCGCTGTCGTTTCTCGGACTCGGCGTGCCGCCGCCCGCGCCGTCGTGGGGCGTGATGATTGAAGAGGCTCGCGATCTATCGACGCTCCAGGCCGCGCCTCACGCACTGATCTTTCCGGGCATAGCCATTGCGCTCACGGTGCTGGCGTTCAATTTCATCGGCGACGGCCTGCGCGAGTATCTCGATCCACGTCAGCGAGCCCGATGAGCGCTGAGACTGGCTTAACCACAAAAACACGAAGACACAAACTAGAAATAAAGCTTCGTGCCTTTGTGTCTTTGTGGTTAAGGTTCCTCT
>Ga0207643_10002457_pt1 | contig 10007 bp, 8 predicted proteins | sample KBSMisM62_FD_184313 | JGI IMG/M metagenome (GOLD analysis project Ga0207643, IMG submission 184313) | Miscanthus rhizosphere microbial communities from Kellogg Biological Station, Michigan, USA - KBS Miscanthus M6-2 (SPAdes) (version 2) | ecosystem: Host-associated > Plants > Roots > Rhizosphere... | reverse complement strand
CATGCGCCACGACGGCGGCGTGTTCATTCACCTGCATCCGAACGGCACGTCGGCGATGGCGTCGGAGGTCGCGTTCACGCTGCGCGACCGCGGCGACACGACGGCGGACGGACGCCTGCGACTGAGTGACGCCGCGAAGCCGATGGGCGCGGAGCAGGCTCTCAGTGAGCTGTCGTTCCCCTACGCGTTCCCGAGCGCGGGACGCTACCGCGTGTGGGTGCAGCTGCGTATCCGCGGCGCGATCCGCACGGCGGCGTGGGATGTGACGGTGGGATGAGCGCCGTGCGCAAAGCGCAGTGCGCGAAGCGCAACGCGCCCCTCAGGCCAGCGGCAGCTCCAACGTCAACGTCGAGCCGGCGCCCACCTCGCTCTCCGCGCGGAGCTCTCCGCCCATCCCACGCGCGAGCATCCGGCTGATCGACAGCCCGAGCCCGACGCCGTCCCGCTGGCCGCCGTGCACGGGGACGCCGAGCTGCACGAAGGGCTCGAAGATCGACGCCAGCTGCGACTCCGGCATCCCCACGCCGGTGTCGTGCACGCGGATCTCAACCAGCGACGCATCGTTGGGGCAGCGCGCCGCCTCGAGCGTGATGCGTCCGCCGTGCGTCGAGAACTTGATCGCGTTGGTCACGACGTTGAGCAGGATCTGCTGGAGCTTCTCCGGGTCGGCCTGCACCTGCAGCGTCTCGTCGCCGGGCGCCGGCGGGCGCACCGCGATGGCGATCCCGTTCGTCGTCGCGACCGGCTCCAGCAGCGTCGTCACTTCCTGCAGCGCCGGCTCCACCGCGTGGTGCGAGATCGCGTAGCGCACGCGTCCGGCGTCGGCCTGGGAGAGGTTCAGCAGATCGTTGATCATCGCGAGCAGATGCCGCTGGCTGCGCTGGACGCGTTCGAGCGCTTCGCGCTGCGCGTCCGTGAGCGAGCCGTGCAGGCCCATCTCCAGCAGCTGCACGTGCCCGCCGATCGCGTTCAGCGGCGTGCGCAGCTCGTGGCTCATCACCGTGAGGAAATCGCTCTTCGCCCGGCTCGCCGCATGGGCGGCGCGTAGCGCGTCTCGCAGCTCGCCCTCCAGCTCGCGGCGCCGCCGCAGCTCGGTCTCAAGCGCGAGCGCCCGCTGCTGCAGCAGTGCGATCTCCCGCAGCCGCGCGCCGTCGTCCACGCGCATGTAGCGCTCGGTGGGCATCACGTGCACGTGCTGATTGCAGATCGCGCGCAGCGCGGCGTCGTGCGTGTCCTCGGAGAACGCGCCGAGCGAGTAGGCGCAGAGCAGCGAGAACGTGTACGTCTCGGCCAGCTCGTTCCACAGCTCCTCGAGTCGCAGCGCGCCCTCGAGATTTCCCTGGCGCGACAGCAGGTCGGTCATCTCGCCGAACGCCAGCACGGGGCGCCGCTCGCGCGCCGGGTCGCCGAATCTGGCGTGGCTACCGAGGATACCGTCCATCGACCGGCGGAATCGCGCCGCATCGGGCAGCCCGCCCGCCATGAAAGTCGAGAGCAACTCGTCCGCGTCCAGGAAGGTCAGCTGGCCGTTCGTGCACGTGCGCTCGACGTCGAACCCCTTCTCGTGCAGCCCGTTCGTGAACGCGGCGATGTGCTCGCGCGTCGCGATCGCCACGGCGCCCAGGCCGTCGACCAGGCCGACGGCGAAGAAGTCGACCACGGTCTCGACGAGGAACCGGTCGTCCTCGTAGAACTGGACCGAGTGGCCATGCCCAACGAGCTCGCGCGCCTGCTCCGTGCGCCGCCGGCGCGTCACCGCGTTGGCGGCGAAGCGGCCGGCATCGGGGCTCGGGATGGTGCGGTGGGCGGAGGCGGACATGCGCGACATGTCGGCGCCTAAGGCGCGAACCGTGCCCGCCGGCGAGCACGGCGGTAGCTTGCGTGTATGTCACGCCGTAGCATCGTCTTCTGTGCTTTCGCCCTCCTCGCCTCCATCCTATTTGTAAGGCTGGGGTTCTGGCAGCTTGCAAGACTCCGTGCAAAAGTGCAGCGGAACGACGCGATCGCCGCCCGGCAGCTGGAACCAGCGGTTCAGTTCGCTTCCCTGCCACGCGATACGGCGGCGGCCCGCTATCGCCGCGCGTCGGCCGCGGGCGTGTTCGACTACGGTGCGGAGCTCGTCCTCTCGAACCGGACCTACCAGGGATCGCCCGGGGCCGACCTGGTCACGCCGCTGCGCCTCGCCGGCTCCGACACCGCGGTGCTGGTCGACCGGGGCTGGGTCTACTCGCCCGACGGCTCCAGCGTCGATCGCGCGCGCTGGCGCGAGCCGGACACCGTCTCCATCGTCGGTTACGTCGAGCAGTATGCGCCCGACGCCGTCTCGACCAGCGCGGCGAGGGATCCGCGCATCCTACGGCGCATCAGCCGGCGCGAGGTGTCGTCGCGGATCTCGTATCCGCTCGCGCCGTACTACCTCGTGCAGACCGGCGACACGGCGACCTCGCATCCCGTTCGCCGCGAGATGCCCGTGCTCGACGAGGGTCCGCATCGCAGCTACGCCATCCAGTGGTTCTTCTTCGCTGCGACGGCGCTCGTCGGCGCGGTGGCAGTGTGGTGGCGGGAGCGCCGGATGCCGTGATGCGGGGCACGGCGGATGGCGGCCCGGTAGCTGCAACAATGAATCTCAGTCCGTAGCTTTTTCTCCAGACTTCACGCCGAGAGTCCCATGGCCGAGCAGCACTCTGCCCCAGCAGGTCTCGCCTCCGAGAAGGAGGCGCGCGACGTCGCCGAAGCGGCGCGCGAGAGCGAGTGGTCGGGACCGAGCTTCGTCCGCGAGCTGTTCCTCGGCCGCTTCCGCCTCGATCTCATCCACCCGCATCCGGTCGTCGAGGATCCCGCCGAGCAGGCGCGCGCCACGGCGTTCCTCGCGAAGCTGCGCGATTTCCTCGAGCGCGTCGACTCAGACATGATCGATCGCACGGGCGACATCCCCGAGCCGTACGTGCAGGAGCTGCGCGAGATGGGCGCGTTCGGCATCAAGATCCGACCGAGTACGGCGGCGTGGGACTCTCGTACGCGAGCTACACCCGCGCGATCGCGATGGTGACGAGCAAGGACGGCTCGCTCGCGGCGCTGCTCTCGGCGCATCAGTCCATCGGGCTGCCGCAGCCATTGAAGCTGTTCGGCACGCCCGAGCAGAAGCAGCGCTTCTTCCCACGGCTCGCCAAGGGCGCGATCTCCGCGTTCGCGCTTACCGAGGTCGACGCCGGCTCCGATCCCGCGAACCTCCGCACCAGCGCGACGCGGAGCGAGGACGGGAAGTCGTGGACGCTGAACGGTGAGAAGCTGTGGTGCACCAACGGCACACGCGCCGACCTGCTCGTCGTCATGGCGCGCACGCCCGACGTCGTCGTCAACGGGAAACCACGCAAGCAGATCACGGCGTTCATCGTGGAGGCGAACACGCCGGGAGTCGAGATCGTGCATCGCTGCCGGTTCATGGGGCTCAAGGCGATCGAGAACGGCGTCGTGCGGTTCACGAACGTGCGCGTGCCGAGCGAGAACATCCTCTGGGGCGAGGGGAAGGGACTCAAGCTCGCGCTCATCACGCTCAACACCGGACGTCTCACGCTGCCCGCGAGCTGCGCCGGCGGCGGCAAGGCGATGCTGCAGGTCGCGCGCACCTGGGCCAACCAGCGCGTGCAGTGGGGCCAGCCGATCGGAAAGCATGAAGCCGTCGCGCAGAAGATCGCGCTCATGGCGGCCAACACCTTCGCGATGGAGTCGGTCGCCGAGCTCGCCGTCGCGCTCGCGGAGCGCGGCAAGTACGACATCCGACTCGAGGCGGCGATCGCCAAGATGTGGAACACCGAGACCGGCTGGCGCATCGTCGACGACACGCTGCAGATCCGCGGTGGCCGCGGCTACGAGACGGCGGATTCGCTGCGCGGACGTGGCGAGGCGGGGATCGCCGTCGAGCGCGCGATGCGGGACTTCCGCATCAACCTGATCTTCGAGGGCTCGTCGGAGATCATGCGGCTGTTCATCGCGCGCGAGGCCGTCGACCATCACTTCAAGACCGCGTTCGCGCTCGTCGACAAGGAGTCGTCGGGCAAGGACAAGCTCGCCGCCCTCGGCCGCGTCGCGAAGTTCTATCCGGGTTGGTATCTCTCGCGCTGGCTCGGCCGCGGTGCGCTGCCCGGCAGCTACGGCGAGTTCGGCTCGCTCGCCAAGCATCTGCGCTGGGCCGAGCGGCACACGCGCCACCTCGGCCGCACGCTCTTTCACGCCATGGCGCGCTTCGGGCCCAAGCTCGAGCGGCGGCAGATGGTGCTCTTCCGCGGCGTCGACATCGGCGCCGACCTGTTCGCGATGACGGCGGCGTGCGTGCGCGCACGGATGCTCGCGCGCGAAGGCAATCACGAGGCGACCGAGCTCGCGGACCTGTTCTGCCGCGAGGCACGCCAGCGGATCAGAACGAATTTCTCGCGCTTCTATGGCAAGCACGACGGCGCGATCTACCGCGTGTCGCAGCATGTGCTCGCCGGCCAGCATGCGTGGCTGGAGGAAGGGATCGTCGGGCTGATGACCGACGACAAGCCGGCGCCGAGCGGGTCGATGGGCGGTCGCGCGACGCAGGAGCTGCGTCGGGTGGAGGGTGTCGGGGTCGCTTGACGACCTGCAGGCGAGGCCCAATTTGCGTCGAGAGGGGCCCGTAGTGGCCTGACGAGGCGAGCGCACGAGCGGCCGCCGTTCGACCGCGAAGGTGGGATGCAGCAACCGAGCTCGAAGATCAGCGCCGCCGCACTTCTCGCCAGCGCGGCCGCGTGCAGAACGCTCGCACGAGTAAACGCGCCGCGCCTGCTGGCTGCGTTCCTCCTGCTCGCGGCGAGCGCATCGTCACTCTCGGCGCAGGACCGCACAGGCTCGTTTCACGTCGTGTGGGTGGATCCCCCCCGCGGCCAGCGACCTCCCGCGCCGCTCTACGCTCTCGTCGATGCGCAGGGCCGCTCGACGCGTCTCGTCGTCGACGACGCAGTGCTGCGTGCGGCGGGCGGAGCGCGCGCGCTCGACCGGCGCAGAGTGAGCGTCTCGGGCAGCGCACTGTCGGGCGCTGCTCCCGCGCCCGGTGTATCCGCTCCGACGGCGCTGCGCGTGAGCAGCCTGCGCTCGCTGCGGCCCGGCACGCTGGAGCGCGACGCCGTGCCGTCGGCTGGCAGCGCTGCGGAGGTGAAGCCATACGTGATGCTGCTCTGCAAATTCGCCGATCAGCCGAACGAGCCGCTGCCGAGGAGCTGGTACGATGCCGTCCTCGGGCCGACGCGGCCGAACATGGGCCACTACTACGACGAGCTGTCGAACGGGCGCCTCAGCCTCGCCGGGAGCGTCGCCGTCGGGTGGTTCACGCTGCCCAAGCCGTATCTCGCCTACTACCCGAACGGAGGACAGTCGCTCGTCTTCGACGCGCTCCTCAACGACTGCGTGGCCGCGGCGGATGCGACCGTCGACTTCACGCGCTACGCCGGCATCATCGTGCAGCACAACGTCGGACCCGATTGGGCCTACGGCGGGTCCTGGACATTGACACTCGACGGACAGACGCGCTCGTTCGGCGTCGTGTGGCTGCCGAAGAGCGGGCCGGCGCAGCTCGCGCACGAGATCGGACACACGCTCGGGCTCCCGCACTCGAGCGGCGGCTACGGCCAGATCTACGATTCGTACTGGGACGTGATGAGCTACCCGTACGCCGCCTGGGACGCCTCGCTGAATCCCGCCGATTGGGTGCAGCAGTACACGATCGCGTACAACAGGCTGCGGCTCGGATGGCTCGACGGCGCGAGCCAGCTGCAGCCATCGCTCCCGAGCACGCAATCCGTCATGCTCCTGCGCAGCGCGCAGTCGCCATCGGCGCCGGGCTATCAGCTCGTGCGGGTGCCCACCGCGGGAGCGGCGGGCACGTACTACACGGCCGAGGCGCGTCGGCGGGTCTCTTACGATGGGGGAGTGCCCGGCGACGCCGTCGTGCTCCATACCTACGACCCGTCGCGCAACGAACCGGCCCAGGTCGTCGACGTCGACCGCAACTCCAACCCGAACGACGCGGGCGCGATGTGGACGCCGGGCGAGTCGTTCACCGACTCGTTGGCCGGCTTCACCATCGACGTCGATTCGACGAATCCGTCGGGGTTCGGCGTCACCGTCGTGCGAGGCTGGCGTCTCCGCATGCAGGCTACGGGGCCCGGCAGCATCACCGGCGCTCCGACCGGCGCCTGCGCTGCTCGATGCGATCACATCGCCGCGACGCGCGGCACGACGGTCACGCTGGCGGTGCAGCCGAGCGCCGGTGCGCTGTTCTCGGGCTGGAGCGGCGCGTGCACCGGGACCGGCAGCTGCGCCGTGACGCTCGCCGGCAATCGTGCCGTCGGTGCGACGTTCACGATGCCGGTGACTCTCACCTCGGCCTCGGAGCGCCCTCGTGCCATCGTCGGCCGCCCGTATCAGGACAAGCTCGCCGCCACGGGCGGGACGGAGTCGATCACGTGGGCGGTCACGAGCGGCGAGCTGCCTCCCGGCGTCGCTCTCGCGTCGAGCACCGGCATCCTGAGTGGCGAGCCGACGAAGGAAGGCCGGTTCGAGTTCACCGTGACGGCCACGTCGGGGGCGCTCACCAGCGCGAAGTCGTTCGCGATCGTCGCGGTGCGACCGGTCGCGATCGTGACCGACGCGAAGCTGCCGCGCGCCGTGGCCGGCACGGAGTACACGCGCACGCTCGCCGCCGAGGGCGGTGTCGGCGTGGTGCGCTGGAGCGTCTCGGCTGGCGCGCTCCCCGCCGGGCTCGCGCTCGAGTCGGCCACCGGTAAGCTCGCCGGCACCCCGACCGTGGCTGGCGCCTACGAGTTCACGGTGCTCGCCGCGTCGGACACGCTCCGCGACACGCGAAAGTTCGACCTGAGCGTCACGGCGCCGGTGGTCATCACCTCGGCGCCCGAGCGTCGCGGTGCGATCATGGGCGCCGCGTACGCGGACACCGTGCGGGCCACCGGTGGAAACGGCGTCTTCGATTGGCGTCTGACCGCTGGCGACCTGCCACTCGGAGTCGCGCTCGAGCCGAGCGGCGTGCTTCGCGGCACACCGACGGCGAGCGGCACCTTCCGCTTCACGGTGACCGCCGCGTCCGACGATCTCACCGCGCAGCGTGAGCTCGCGCTGGTGGTGATGAAGCCGACCCTCGCCGCGAATGCCGTGATGGACGCGCTGCTCGCCAGCAGCTCCGTGCTCACTCCCGACGAGCGCAGCTTCCTGGATTTGCTGGGCAACCGCAACGGCCGTGTCGACCTCGGCGACGTGCGCGCATGGCTCGTGGACATCAAGGCGCTGCAGACCGATGCCGCGCCGGGCGAGTCGATGCCGGCCCTCGCTCGCCTGAGCGAGCGGCAATCCGCCTCGTCCCGCTCGACGACCGCGCGCACTCCGGTCGCGACCAGCGCGAGGGAGCCCCGACCGTGATCACCATGACACGAATACTGATTCATCGGGTTCGCGTCCTGCTGTTGTCGGGCGCCGCCGGCGTCACGCTGTCGTGCGGTGGCGGCGATGGCGATCGTACTCCGACGCAGCCTCCGCCCGAGCAGCCGGCGACGCCGGCGCAGCCGACCGCGCCCGTCGCCGTGCCGGGAACGCTCACGGTGCGCCTCGTCACGCCGAACGCGGACGACGGCGCGATCCTGCTCGAGATCACCGGCGCCGCGCCGATTGCCGACATTACGGCGGCGGTGCAGGGAGCGGTCGTCCATTCGCGCATCGTCGGCAACACGACGCGCGTCGCCGTGTTCGGATCGCTCGCCGGTGGCGCGCTCGTCAAGTTCTCGGTGCCCGACGTGAACGCTGCCCCGCAGTTCACGGGGCAGGTGACGGAGGCATCGGACAGAGCGAGCACGCTGCGCACGAGCGTGACCGGCTACCAGATCACCATCACGCCGTGAGCGACGTCCGCTGCGAGTCGTGAATTGGTTGGTGTGATCGTGGGTTGGTGTGAAACGGCCTCGGGAAGCTTTTTCCTCCCGAGGCCGTCACTCACGAACCCGCGGTCCACCTCACGAACTTACCGCTGTCCAAGCGCCTGCGCCTTGAGCTGCTCGTTCGCGAAGATCGCGACCTCGACGCGGCGATTCTTCTGCCGGTTCGCCTCGGTGTCGTTCTGCGCAACCGGCTCGGTCTCGCCGCGACCCGTCGAGCGCAGCCGCGCGCGTGCCACGCCCTGCGACGCGAGGTAGCTGGCCGCCGCGCCGGAACGGCGCTCCGACAGCGTCATGTTGTATGCGTCCGGGCCCGTCGCATCGGTGTGCCCGACGATCACCACGTCCGTGTTCGGATACTTGTCGAGGCTCGCCGCGAGCGTCGCGAGGTTCTTGCGCGCCGCTTCCCGGAGCACGTCGGAGTCGACGTCGAACAGGAGACCCGACGCGAACGTCACCTGCAGTCCCTCCCCGACGCGCTCCACCACGGCGCCGGGGATGTTCTGCTTGATCTCCTTGGCCTGCTGATCCATCTGGTGCCCGATCACGGCGCCCGCCGTGCCGCCGACCGCTGCGCCGATGATCGCGCCCTTCGCCGTCGACCCGTTCGCGCGGCCGACCATGCCTCCGACGGCGGCACCCGTCGCGCCGCCGATGATGGCGCCGGTCTCCTTCTTGTTCAACGATGCACAGCCGCTCGAGGCGACCACGCCGAATAGCACTGGAATGAGAACGAAAGTACGACGCATGAGCTGCACTCCTTCAGAAGATGTGGGGTGTCTTCACGCGACGATCTACACCGCAGCGCTGTCACGGTGCCGGCCGAGCGAGCCGAACGATGTGACCCCACTCACTCGCGAAGTGCGATCCGAGCCGCCCTGGACGGGCTTCTCACCGACGCGCGATGCCGTGTGATCGGGCACCCGCTACGTCCGTGCCCCGCTTCATTCCACGGTGTACCCCTCGTCCGAGATCAGCTCACTGATCTCGTCCAGCGATATCTTCGACCGGTCGTAGTGCAGGTCCACCGCGCCCACCACCACCTTGTCCACCTGCACGCCCGGCGTCTTCCGCAGGCGGGTGTCGATCGCGCGAACACAGTGCTCGCAGGTCATCCCTTCGATGTTCAGGTGCACCGCTTCCATATGCTGCCTCGCTCCGGAGCCGTGAGACGTTCTTGAAGTAATGCGCCACCGACCCGCGAGGTTCACGCCACGACGGGCGTGTCCACGCGCTGTGGCATGTTGAGGATGATCACCGCCGCGGCGACGAGGATGCCGCCCGCCAGCGTCCGTGCCGCGAGCGGCTGTGCCAGTACGATGCTGGCGAGGAGCGCTCCCCAGAACGGCTCCACGGTGCTGATGATCGACGTGCGGACGGGGCCGATCGCGGCCAGCCCGCGCAGAAAGCAGATGAAGGCGATCACCGTGCACACCACGGCGAGCCCGAACGTCATCGCCCACACGATCGGTGGCTGACGCAGGACGAAGCCCCCGCTGAGCGCGGCGACGACACCGAGGATCACCGCTGCGCCTGCCGTCGCGTACGTCGCCGTCAGCGCCGGCGGCAGCCCACGCCCGAGGTGATCGATCATTGGGATGTACAACGCGTAGAGGAGCGCGCCGGCCAGCGCGAGCAGCACGCCGAGCGTCGCCACGCTCGACGCGCCGGTGCCCGGCAGTCCCACCATCACGCCGATCCCCGCCAGCGACAGCACGAGCGCGAGCAGACGTCGTCCCGTCAACGCCTCCTTGCCGCGGAGTGCCGAGATGACGGTGACCCACGCGGGATACGTGTAGAACAGGAAGATCATCGTCGCCGCGGGGATGTAGCGCAGCGCACTGAGGCTGAGCCCCGCGATCACCGCCTGACCGCCGCCGGCGAGCACGACGAGGGGCAGCCCGCGGCGCGCCTCGCGCCGTATCGCCGACGCTCCACCGGCGATGACCGCCAGCAGCACCGCGGCGATCACGTACCGCCACGTGAGCACCTCCGACAGCCGCGCACCGGCGCGCGTCGCGACCGTCACGAGCGTGGCGATCGATCCGA
>Ga0207643_10002456_pt1 | contig 10007 bp, 6 predicted proteins | sample KBSMisM62_FD_184313 | JGI IMG/M metagenome (GOLD analysis project Ga0207643, IMG submission 184313) | Miscanthus rhizosphere microbial communities from Kellogg Biological Station, Michigan, USA - KBS Miscanthus M6-2 (SPAdes) (version 2) | ecosystem: Host-associated > Plants > Roots > Rhizosphere... | reverse complement strand
TGGGACCCTGGAACCTGACGGCGTTGGGGATCGGGGCCATCATCGGCACGGGAATCTTCGTGCTGACCGGCACCGTCGCCGCCCAGAATTCCGGGCCGGCCGTCGTCCTCTCCTTCGTGATCGCCGGCCTCGCCTCGGTGTTCGCGGCCTTGTGTTATGCGGAATTCGCCTCGCTGGTCCCGATGGCGGGGAGCGCCTACACCTACGGCTACGCGACGCTTGGCGAGTTCATTGCGTGGATCATCGGATGGGACCTGGTCCTGGAGTATGCGCTGGGTGCGGTGACGGTGGCGATTGGCTGGTCGGGCTACGTTGTGTCGTTCCTCCATGACATCGGCATCGATGTGCCGGCCCGGCTGAGCGCGGCACACGGCAGTCAGGTGACACTCGCGGACGGAAGCACGGTCACTGCGATCTTCAACCTTCCCGCCATCATCATCATCGCGATCATTACCGCGCTGCTCGTGGTCGGCATCAAGGAGTCGGCCAACGTCAACAACGTGATCGTCTTCGTGAAAGTGGCGGTGGTGCTGATCTTCATCGTCGGTACGATCCACGCGGTGAACCCGGCCAACTGGCACCCGTTCATTCCGCCGCAGGCGCTAGGTCCCGACGGGCTTCCCATCAAGGGCGCCTTTGGCTGGAGCGGGGTGATGACCGGGGCCGCCGTCGTGTTCTTCGCGTATATCGGCTTCGATGCGGTGAGTACGGCGGCGCAGGAGGCGCGAAATCCGCAGCGGGACATGCCGATCGGCATCATTGGCTCGCTTCTCGTCTGCACCTTTCTCTACATCCTGGTCTCTGGTATCGCGACCGGCGTCGTGCCGTACACCGAGCTCAACGTGCCCGATCCCATCGCGGTCGTCGCCGATCGGGCCGGGCTGGGGTGGATCTCGAGTTTCATCAAGCTCGGCGCCATCGCCGGGCTCTCGTCGGTCATCCTGGTGATGTTGCTGGGGCAGTCTCGCGTGTTCTACAGCATGGCGCGGGACGGGCTGCTTCCGGAATGGGTCAACAAGGTCCATCCCAGGTTCCAGACCCCCTGGATCACTTCGATCGTGACCGGCCTCGCCGTCGCAATTCCCGCCGGCTGGTTCACTGTTCGGGAAGCGGGCAGCCTGGTCTCGATCGGCACTCTTCTTGCCTTCGTGATCGTCTCGATCGGTATTCTGGTGCTCCGCGTCCGGGAGCCCGGACTGGCCCGACCCTTCAAGGCTCCCATCATCTGGTTCACCGCACCGGCCGGTGCGCTCTCTGCGCTCTACCTGATGGTTTCGCTACCGTGGCGGACCTGGGAACGGCTGATCATCTGGTTCGTCATCGGGCTCGTACTGTACGGAACGTTTGGTTACCGCCATTCCCGCCTCGGCCGCCGCCAGGCCTGAAGTCCTTCACCCTCTCCTAACGGAGCGTCGATGAGCCTCTTCCGTCGCAAGACCGTGGCCTCGCTGCAGCAGGCCATCGCGGCCGATCACAGTCTCAAACGCGCCCTCGGTGCGGGGAATCTCGTGCTGCTGGGCATTGGTGCCATCATCGGCGCCGGGATCTTCGTGCTGACCGGTCAGGCCGCGGCCAACTACGCCGGGCCGGCCATCGTCTTCTCGTTTATCCTGGCAGGCGTCGCCTGCGGATTCGCGGGACTGTGCTACGCCGAATTCGCGGCAATGATCCCAATCTCCGGGTCGGCGTACACCTACGGCTACGCCACCCTCGGGGAATTCGTGGCCTGGATCATCGGCTGGGACCTCATCCTGGAATACCTCTTCGCGGCCAGCACGGTCGCGGTGGGGTGGTCGGGCTATACGGTCTCGTTGCTCAGGGACATGGGGATCAACATTCCCGCGGAATACACCGGAGCGCCCTATACCCACACCGTGGCGGCGGACGTGCCGTGGTGGAACTTCTGGAGCCTCTTCGCGCATGGATGGAGCAAGACGGGAAACGTGATCAACGTCCCAGCGATGTTTATCGTGTTCTTTATTACGGTCCTGCTGGTGATCGGCATCAAGGAATCGGCCAACTTCAACAACGTCATTGTCGGCATCAAAATGACGGTGATCCTGGCCTTCATCGCCTTCGGCATGGCCTACATCAACCGGGAGAACTGGGTGCCCTTCGTCCCGGCCGCCACCGGACCAGGTCACTTCGGATTCGGGGGCATCGCCCGGGGCGCCGCGGTGATCTTCTTCGCCTACATCGGATTCGACGCGGTGAGTACGGCGGCACAAGAGGCGAAGAATCCTCAGAAGGACATGCCGATCGGCATCCTGGGATCGCTAGCCATCTGCACCGTGCTGTATATCACGGTGGCACTCGTGCTCACCGGCATCGTCAAGTACGACCAGCTCAACGTTCCCGATCCCATCGCGGTCGGCATCAACGCAGCCGGCCCCGGTCTGGCCTGGCTCCGCCCGATCGTCAAGATCGGTGCAATCGCCGGCCTCTCGTCGGTGATCCTGGTGATGTTGCTGGGGCAGCCCCGGATTTTCTACACCATGTCGAAGGACGGGTTGCTCCCGCCGATGTTCGCAAAGGTGCATCCCAAGTTCCAGACCCCCTGGATCGCGAGCATCCTGACCGGCGTCGTCGCGATGCTGATCGCGGGCTTCTTCCCGATCGGGCTGCTGGGCGAACTGGTTTCGATCGGCACTCTCCTCGCCTTCGTTATCGTCTGCGGTGGCGTGCTGGTGCTGCGTTACACCGACCCGAACATCCCGCGGCCGTTCAAGACTCCACTGGTGCCCTGGGTGCCGGCGCTCGGAATCCTGTTCTGCGGCTACCTGATGATTTCGCTTCCCAAGGACACTTGGGCCCGGCTCGTGGTCTGGATGGCCATCGGGTTGTTGATCTATTTCACCTATGGACGCAAGCATTCGGTACTGAACCGGAAGTGAAGTGGCGTTAGATTTCGTGGTATGACAACGCTTTCTCCCGATCGTATCGACGCCGCCCGGGAATTGGCCGGGGTTTTCTCACCCGGCCAACGGGTCTGTCTCACCACTCACGTCAATCCGGACGGAGATGGACTGGGCAGCGAGGTAGGACTCGCGCATCTGCTGCGCGCCAGAGGCTGCGAGGTGACGGTCACCAATCCGTCGCCGACTCCGGAACGCTACAACTTCCTCTTTCATGATCTGCCGGGCGTCGATCGCAGCGACGCGGCGGTAAAAGAACTCCGCAAGTCCGACCTGATCGTCGTCCTCGACATCTCCGATTTGGGTCGCCTCGGCATGCTCGGCGGGTTGGTTCGGGACCGGGGAGTACCGGTCGCCTGTATCGACCATCACGTGAGCCCGGGGCTGCTTCCTCCCGGCCCGCGCTACGTGAATCCCGAAGCATCCGCCACGGGTGAGCTGGTCTACGAAATCGCAGCGGCCAACGGCTGGAAGCTCACACCACTAGCGGCCCGCGCGCTCTACGTCGCGATTCTCACCGATACCGGAGCGTTCCGCTTCAGTAATACCCGCCCCCACGTCCTGCGTGTAGCTGCGGCGCTTCTCGAAGTCGGTCTCGACCCGGAACAGATCTATCTCGACGTCTACGCCAACGCGCCAGAGGGCAGGGCGCGTCTCCTGGCCGAGACGCTCCAGACCATGGTGGTTGAGCGGGAGCACGGACTGGCATGGGTCACCGTGCCCCCGGGTGCGATGGAACGCTTTGGGGCCACACCGGATGATCTCGATGGCATCGTCGAGTTCCCCCGGAGTATCGCGGGCGTCCGGATGGCGCTCCTGTTCCGTGAAATCGCCGCCGGCAGGGTGAAGGTCTCACTCCGGTCTGTCGGCGACGTTGATGTCGCGGCGTTTGCCAGGCCATTCGGCGGTGGCGGCCACACCAAGGCCTCAGGCCTTTCGGTCGAAGGGTCAATGGCCGAGGTGCAATCCCGGGTCCTGGCCGAAGCCCGGGCCTACTTGTCGGGAAATGGGACGCTCTGAGGGGGATTACCTTTCCGGGAAGTGGGGATATCGTAAGTGAAACGTGGAGACGTAAGGATTTGAAAGGATGACCAGCAACTACACTGAGCCCGATCTGTTGGCTCGGATCGAGCAAACGCTCGATTCGATGCGTCCTTACATTGCCTCCCACCGGGGTAGCGTCGAAGTGGTGGACTTCGATGAAACCCAGGGGATTCTGCTTCTGCGCCTGGGCGGAACCTGTCACGGCTGCTCCGCCTCAACCGTCACCCTCAAGCAGGGGATTGAGGTCAGGCTGAGAGAGTTGGTTCCCGAAGTCCTCAAGGTCGAAGCCATCTGACCGCATTCCCCGCCGAGCCGCCAAACTGCCGAGGCGCCCAGCCGCCGAGGATCCAGGAATGTCCGAACTGAGCGCGAGAGTCGCCGCGGCGCTTTCGCGGATCCAGAACCCCCGTCTCGAAAACGATCTGCTGTCCTCCGGCATGGTGCGCGATCTGGTCGTCGAGGATAACGGCAAGGTCTCGTTTACCTTTTTGCTGGGTCGTGAGGATCCGGCGACTCTGGTCCGGGAGGCACGTGCCGCAGTCCGCGCCGTCGAGGGAGTGAATCCCGCCGAGGTCCGGATCAGCGTCGTGGACCCCGCCGGTCCGGCCAAGTCCACCCATGCCCCGCCAGGGGCACCGCAGAGCGCCGGAATGCCGGCCCCGCCGCCGGCCAGCGACTTCCCCAACCTCGGTAAGATCATCGCGATCTCCTCGGGGAAGGGCGGGGTGGGCAAGTCCACAGTGTCGGCCAATCTTGCCGTCGCGCTGGCGCGGGCCGGGCACCAGGTCGGGCTCATGGACGCGGATGTCTACGGTCCCAACATCCCCCGCATGTTCGGGGTCTTTGAGAAGCCGCCGGTCGTCGGAGGAAAAATCGAGCCGCACGTGGCCCATGGAGTCCGGCTCATGTCGCTCGGCTTCCTGGTGGACCGGGATGCGCCCGCGATCTGGCGCGGCCCGATCATCATGAAAATCGTGCAGCAGTTTCTGCGGGATGTGGACTGGGGTCATCTCGACTACTTCATCGTGGACCTGCCCCCCGGCACCGGCGATGCCCAACTCTCTCTGGTCCAGTCCTGCCACGTCGCGACGGCGGTGATCGTTACCACTCCGCAGGAAATCGCGGTGGGTGACGCGTTGCGTGGCGCCAAGATGTTCGAGCGGGTTGGGGTCCCGGTGGCCGGCGTCGTCGAGAATATGGGAGCCTACGAAGATCCTGAGACCGGCAAGCGGATGGCCTTCTTCTCCTCCGGAGGTGGCGAGCGTCTCGCCGAGGAGCTTGGCGTGCCGCTGCTGGGGTCGATACCGCTCCAGCCGGGCCTGGCTGAGCAGGCCGATCGCGGCGTCCCGGTCATCGTGGGCTCTCCCTCGAGTCCCGCCGCCGTCGCACTCGCCGGGCTGGCCGAGGTGCTGCACCGTCAGGTTGGAGGGAAGACGTTCGCCCTGCCCATCATGCGCGGGTGATGCGCCGGCGGCGCGATCCCGGTGACCCTGATAACTCTCCTTACAGACTACGGCACGTCGGACCCCTACGTCGGTGAAATGAAGGGGGTGCTTCTCTCCCTGGCCCCTGGGTCCACTCTGGTTGACATCACGCACTCAATAGCTCCGGGAGACCTCCCGGCAGCCTCATATGTCCTGGGACGGACTTGGTCTCGCTTTCCCTCGGGAACGGTCCATCTGGTGGTGGTGGACCCCGGGGTGGGCACAGCGAGAGGTGCGCTCGCGTTCACAGCGAAAGGTCACGGCTTTGTGGGACCGGACAACGGAGTCTTCGGCGCGGTTCTGCACGGCACCGAAGTGGAAGCGATCAGTCTCCCGCTTCCCGAGACTGCCTCGGCGACGTTTCACGGGCGTGATGTCTTCGCGCCGGCAGCGGCCGCCCTGGCCCGGGGTGAACCGGTCGCCTCGCTCGGACCACCATACGCCAGAGTGCCGGTCCGACTGTCGGGTGCCCACCCGCAGTACCAGGGTAAGAGCGTGATTGGCGAAGTGATCTTCGTCGACCGCTACGGCAATCTCATCACCAATCTCACCCCCGACCTGGTACCCCCTTACGCGGTGCTCGAAGTAGAGGAACTTTCTATCGGGCCGCTGCGGCGCACCTTCGGCGATGTGCCGACCGGTGGACTCGTGGCTTATCTGGGATCGGGAGGAACCATCGAAATCGCGGTGCGGGACGGCTCGGCTGCCCGACGGCTGGGTCTCGGAGTAGGAGGAAGGGTGCGCGCCAGACTGGGTTAGCACGCACACTCGTCCGCAGGAAGATCGCACTGTCGGTTCACGCTATCCCTGCAGGGGGACAGTGGATCCTGCCTTGCTGATGGAGCGGCTGCGGAAGGTCCTCGCGCCCGACTATTCCGTTCTGCGACTGCTCGGGAGCGGCGGAATGGGATTGGTGTATCTGGGATACGATCCAGCGCTCGACCGTCCCGTCGCCATCAAGGTACTCAATCCGGAGATCGCCATCGCCGCAGTGCAGAAGCGGTTCGTCAACGAAGCGCAAAGTATAGCCCGCCTCGCTCCCCATCCCCACATCGTCTCGATCCACAATGCCTATGAAAAGGGCGGGCTCTTCTACTACATCATGGATTACCTGGGGGAGGACACTCTTGACGCTCAGTTGATGCGGGGCCGGCTGGCTCCCGAGGCCGCCCGCCGTGTTGGGATGGGCATTCTGAACGGGTTGGCGGCCGCTCACCGGATCGACGTCATTCATCGCGATATCAAACCATCGAACATTTTCGTGGTCGAAGGCCGGGCCATGATCAGCGACTTCGGCATCGCCCGCTCCCCGCGGCGCGATGACGATAGCGAGCTGACGGCCCCCGGGGAGCCGATCGGCACTGTGGTCTACATGAGCCCGGAGCAGGCCAGCCGGGAGCCGGTAGATGCGCGTTCGGATCTCTACTCGGCCGGGCTCGTGATCTATGAGGGACTCACGGGACGCCACTGGCGCATGCACACCACGCCCCGGCTGGGCGACTGGAGCGGTGTACCTGCCGGGATGGCGGCTGTTCTCAAGCGGGCGCTGCAGCCATCGCCTGACGACCGTTGGCCCAGCGCGACTCACTTCGAAAAGGCCCTGGCCGCGCTGGAAGGAAAGCGAACTGCGGCGCTGCCGATCGCCATCGCGTTGGTCGCGGGCCTCCTTGTCGGCATGGCGCTCTTCCCAAAGCCAGTGCCTTCGCCGTGTCGGCCACCGGGACGCTCCGATCTCGCCGTTCTGCCCTTTACCGTGAGTGGGGGATCTCCCGGAGTCGCCGGCGACGATTTCGCTCGAATGGTACAGCTTGAGGTCGACTGGTTTGGTCGCCTGCGGGTTACGCCAGAGGCGAGCGTTGCCTGCTGGGTCGATTCCGTTCCTCCGTTACTGCGCGATGTGCGGGCTCAGCAGGATCTCCGTGCCGGACAGGTGGTATCCGGGTTACTCCTCCGCCAGCCGACGGGATGGGTGTTACGCATAACGGTTCGGGATAAGGAGGCGGAGCCCTCGCATGTGCTCACGGTGGCCGGGGACCCGTCCGATCCCATCGGTTGGAGTCGGGCCGCGGCCGACTCGATCGTCCGTCAGGTCTTCCCCCAATACTGGGATTACTACTACCGGCTGAGGAAGCAAGCGAATCCCAACTCGAACCGGGCGGCCTACGCCCAGTATTTCGCCGGCGAGAAGGATTTCCAGCGCGACGCGTACAACTCAGCTCGCGAGCATTACGAGGCGGCGCTGGCCGCCGACTCGACTTTCCTTTACGCCTCCTGGCGGCTCGGCATCGTATATCGGTTCCTCCGCCTGCCCTTCGCGCAGCACCTGAAGAGTCTCTACGATGAATACCAGAAGGAGCTTCCCGAACAGTATCGCGATCTGATCGAGGGCCTGCTCGATCCGGATCTGCACCGGAGGTTCGAGCTTTATCGCACCACTGCCGCCGCCTTCCCGCACGACGGTTACGTCCGTTTCGTTTATGCCGACGAGCTGTTCCACCGGGGTCCTCTCGTCGGTTATCCCCTTGATTCGGCACTGGCCCAGTTCCGCGCGGCGGTGGCCATAGAACCCGACCTCGAGCAGATGCCGGCGTACGACCATCTCTTCTACGGCTATCTGCGTCTGGGTCGCCGGCCCCAGGCGGACGCGACCCTCAAGTACCGGGTCAGTATCCCTCTCTCCGGTGAGCAGGAGGATGCACAGCGGCGGAAGTTCTTCAGGTTTGCCTATGACGCGCGGTTCCACCCCTGGAGGGAACCTCTGGAGGGATGGTGGGTCGGCCTCGGCGTGGACTCGGCTACCCTGGATCGCATGAACCGCTATGCGCGATTGGGCTATTCGTTCGACATCCCAAACGCACAACTGACCCTCGGCGGGATTCTGGCCAGGAAGGGGTTGGATCGAGACACTCGTGCGAACGGGCACCGGGCCCAGGGGCTGGCATTGATGTTTCTCGGTCGACCCTTGGCTGCGCTTCCTCAGCTCGACACGGCAGCGGTTATGTGGAATCGCCCCGATGGCCTGGTCGAGCGCGCCGAGTGGAGGGTGATCCCGGAGATCTACGGTCTTCCGGGGGTTTCGATAGCGCAGCGCGATAGCGGCCTGCTCTGGCTGCGGACCGTTGCTGGTGATACGAGTGCGCCGGGGATCCGTGCGCTCTGGGCCCTGGCCGTGGACGCTGAGAACCGCGGGGACACGGTGGCGGCTATCACGTTCGCGTCCCGGATGACGGCACCGGGTGCCGCACGGCTTCGCGCATTGGTTACTGCCATGCAACTGGCCGCTCGGGGGCGCGCGGAAGATGCGCTGCGCCTGTCGGATGCTCTGATCTCCTACGACACGGCAGGAGTGGTGCAGGATCCCTTCGCGCGCTCGGTACTGTACCTGCAGCGGATCAACTGGCAGTTGTCGCTCGGGGACAGTGCCGGCGCGGATGCCACCCGCCTCTGGTTCCACAACTCCGACTCGGGAATCGAAGGCTGGCCCCAGCGCGATCTCGAGGCGGGAGACATAGACGGTATGCTGGCGGTTTATGGCCGGCTGCTCCAAGCGGAAGCCGATCGCGCGGCGGGGCGTACCGGCAGCGCGTGCGATCTGGCGCGACGGGTGCGCGAGCTTTGGAGCGACGCTGAACCCTCCTTCTCCGACCTCAGGCAGCGCGCCGATAGGGCTGCCGAAGGATGTTCCCGGTGATCCGCTGTCGCCTCCTGGGCCCGGTCGAAGTCACCGCCGACGGCGGCCCCGCTCCACAGGAACTTCTATGGCGGAAGAACCTGGCACTCCTGGTCTATCTGGCGCGCTCACCCCGGGGCCGCACCCGCGATCACCTCGTGGGATTGTTGTGGCCGGAGAAACAGGAAACGCAGGCGCGCCACTCGCTCAACGAGGCGCTCAGAGTGCTGCGACGCGCCGTGGGTGATGACGCGGTACAGAGTGATGCCCGTCAAGTGCACGTCGCGGCGGATTCGTTGGAGCTGGACACCGAATGGTTCGAGAAGCTGGTCGCCGCTGGTAAGTGGAGTGAGGCCGCCGATCTGGTAGGAGGCGAGTTTCTCGAGGGATTCGGAGTTCCGGGAGCGTCCGACTTTGAAGATTGGCTCCGCCACGAACGCGAGGCGTGGCGCCGGCTCGGGACGCAGGCCCTGAGTCGTGCAGCCGGGGAAAGCCTGGGAAATGGCAGCATGCAAAAAGGGATCGAGTTGGCCCGCCGGGCAGTGGGACTCGATCCGCTCGCCGAAGGTGCCGCCCGGGCCCTCATGAAGGGACTGGCGATCAGTGGAGATCGGGCCGGCGCTCTGGCGGAATTCGAGCGGGTGAGCGCTGGGCTGTCCGAGTCGAACGGAGTCGCACCCGATCCGGAGACCGTTGCTCTGGCGGAGCGGATCCGCCGAGGGCGGGGATGGAATCTGGCCCCGGATGCCCTCGAATCGGCGAGTGCCTATTCGCGGCGCGCGCCGCTCGTGGCGCGGGGTGAGGGTCTTGGCCGCCTGCTCGAGGCGTGGACGACGTGCCGGGACCAGAAGCGCGGGACCGTCGCCATCATCGAGGGTGACTCCGGTACCGGCA
>Ga0207643_10002444_pt1 | contig 10040 bp, 7 predicted proteins | sample KBSMisM62_FD_184313 | JGI IMG/M metagenome (GOLD analysis project Ga0207643, IMG submission 184313) | Miscanthus rhizosphere microbial communities from Kellogg Biological Station, Michigan, USA - KBS Miscanthus M6-2 (SPAdes) (version 2) | ecosystem: Host-associated > Plants > Roots > Rhizosphere... | reverse complement strand
GCAGCTGTACGGGCGTCGTACGAGTTCTGTGCGACCGCTGTGGGTGGTCGCCAGTTCTCCGTCACTCCACACTGGTCGCATGGCTCGTGACCACACCGCATTCATCACCGGAGCCGACTCCTTTGTCGGCAGAGCGTTGGTCGACGTCCTGGTGGCACGCGGCTATCACGTGCTCGGACTCGCGCCATCGGTTGAGGCGGCGAAGCGTGTGCGTCTCGCTGGCGCCGTGCCCGTCATGGGCGATCCGATCGAACCGGGTCAATGGCAGGACGAAGCGGCGGCTGACTGGGTCTTCCATCTGGCGCCGCAGACGCCCTGCACTCTGCGGGTGACTCAGAAACGTGCCGCTGCTCTCGCTGACGCGCGCGCGCTGATGGATGCGCACCTGCTCGATGCGGTGGCGGCAGGCACGACGCGACGGATCGTGTACGTCGCGGACACCAGCTGCTACGGCGCGACAGGGGCGCGTGCGATCACCGAGGACGAACCGCCGAAGCCATCTCTCCGGGGAAGCTGTTTCACGCCCGCATTCGATCGCCTCGGTGGTTACGTCGTCGCCGGACTGCCGATTGTCACGGCGTTGCCTGGGTGGGTGTACGGCAACGGCTCGTGGTTTCGCGAACGCGTGATCGAGCCGGTGATGGCTGGCCGCCGTGTGGTCCAGTTCGGGACTACAGGGCCCTGGGTATCGCCCATTCACGTCCACGATTGTGCCCGTGCGCTGGTGCACCTCGCAGAGTTCGGCGCAGTTGGCGGCCGGTATTTCCTCGTGAACAGCGATCCGATCCGGACGTTCGAGTTCGCGACCACGTTCGCACGGCTCGCAAACCGCCGATTGCGTGTGTTCCGCCTGCCACCGGCCGTGACCTCACTCGTAGTCGGTGCTGTCGGGGCCGACCACATTCGGGCCGATGCCGTGTTCTCCAACATCCGGCTACGAGGGATCGGGTTCCGCTTTCAGTATCCAACGCTCGAGCAGGGACTCGAGCAGATCATCGGGGCGCTCCATGAATGACGAACTTCAGCGATCGGCGACAGCTCCGGCACTTACTGAGAGCTTTGACGACGTCGTGCTGCCCCATCTCGACGCTGCCTATCGGCTGGCGCGCTGGCTGATGCGCAACGAGCACGATGCTGAAGACGTCGTCCAGGACTCGTTGCTGCGGGCGCTTCGATACTTTCGGACATTTACCGGCGGCGATGGCCGTGCCTGGTTCCTCAGAATTGTTCGCAACACCTGTTCGGGATGGCGCGGCCACCGAATCGAGGCGCTCACCGATCCGTTCGATGAGCAGCAGCACCGCAGCGTCGGGCCAGCGGCCGATCCTGAGACATTGTTGCTGCAGACCGATGACGCCACGTTGGTCGCGCGGGCTATGCGCACGCTGCCCAATGGTGCGCATCAGCTGCTCGTGCTTCGCGAACTCGAGGGTCTGTCCTACCGGGAGTTGGCGGACGTGATGGGGATCCCTATTGGCACGGTGATGTCGAGGCTGTCGCGCGCTCGAGAGGCGCTGCGCGGCGCTGTGCACAGCGAATTGAAACCTGCCCGCACATTCTCGAAGACGCTCCTTCGAGATGAGGAGGCGGACGCCGTACTGGTGTGAGCCGTACCGCCGAAAGATCTCAGCTATGCAAATCCTGAACGTACTGCGCTTTGGCACTTTCGAGCTCGACCTCCCTTCGCGTGAGCTGCGCAACGGGCCGGCGGTCGTTCGGCTGCAGCGGCAGCCCTTCGAGATCCTGTGTCTGATGCTCGAACACCGTGGAACCGTCGTGACGCGCGAACAACTGCGAAGACGTCTGTGGCCGGATGGCACGTTTGTCGACTACGAGCACAGCCTCAACGCCGCGGTCAAGCGGCTGCGCACCGCGCTCGGTGACGATGCAGTTGAACCGAAGTTCGTCGAGACCGTGCCCCGCCGCGGGTATCGTCTGCTCGTTGCACAGGACGCTCGTCCGGCACCGATCACGACGCGTCTCGTGGTCTCGCCACGCTTGCGCCTCGCCGTGCTGCCTTTCAGCAACTTGAGCCGCGACAACAACCAGGACTATTTCAGTGACGGCCTCACCGAGGAGTTGATCGCGCAGCTCGGGCCCTTGTGCCGAGGAGACGTGGGCGTCATCGCCCGCTGGTCGACGATGGTTTACAAGGGCTCGCTGCAACGGGCACGCGAGATCGGCGTAGCGCTACAGGCCGACTACCTGCTGGAAGGGAGCACGCGAAGCGAGGGATCACGCGTGCGCATCACGGCACGATTGGTCGAGACGGCCAGCGAAGCTGACCGGTGGTCGGGGACCTACGATCGTACGGTCAGCGACTGGCTGTCGGTTCAGGCCGCCGTCGCCGGCGATGTTGCGCAATCGCTCGTCAAGGAGCTTGCAGCCGATGTCCGTTTCGTGAGCGCGCCCGAGGAACGCCATCTCGACTCCGCGCGGGTCGATCTCAATTAGCCTTGCCACTTAAGTGTCCATCGCTCGACAGACATACATCACCTTCGCCCTGCTCATCCTGACCTGGATAATCGCGTGGACACTGAAGGTGTACGTGCTCGATTCGCGGTTCACGTGGCTGACCACCAGCCTCGGCGGCTTCGCGTTCTGGACCTTAGCAAAGTTGGTCGTGTGGATCCTGCCCGCTCTATGGCTGATTCGCTTGTCGGGACGCACGGTGGGCGACGTACTCAACGTGTCGAATTGGAAGAGTGCGGTCGCGTGGGGTCTGGGATTCGGTCTCGTCATCGCCTCGACTGTCGTGGGGCCGCGCGTCATGCGCGGCCAGCCGCTGTTGACCCTCCAGCCGACGTTCGCCGCGCTGAACGCAGTGATCGTGGCGCCGATCTTCGAGGAATTCTTGCTGCGTGGCGCCGTCCTCGGCAACCTCGTGCGCGTGCATTCGCTCCGAACCGCGAACATCGTGTCGTCGTTGCTCTTCGTGTCGTTGCATGTACCGGGCTGGTTCTTCATGGGCCATTTGACGGAGAAGCTGACTGCGCCTCTCGGTGGCGCGTTTTCGATATTCGTGCTCGGATTGGCTTTCGGTTATGCGACGCATCGAAGTCACTCCGTCGCCGGGGGTATGGTGGCGCACTTCGTGAACAATCTCGCCGCGTAACAGATGTCACGAATGTCCTGAGGAGTCAGGCTCGAGCTGAACGGTAATATGAAAACGGCATGATACGTGGCGCGTCGCAGTCGTTTGGCGCGCAGCTCAAAGCACTCCGCGAGGCTGCAGGCTTTACGCAAGAGGAGCTCGCCACCATAGCAGGCTTGTCCGTTCATGCCGTGAGCGCACTGGAGCGCGGCGAACGACGGCGGCCCCATGTCGAGACCGTACGCGCGCTGTCGGCGGCTCTCGACCTGAGCAGCGCAGCTCGCGACGCGCTCCTCGTAAGCGCACGTGCCGCCACGCCCACCGCGGCGGTCGACCAATTGCGCGACGTTGCGCTGCCGCTGCCACCGACGGCCCTTCTCGGCCGCGACACGGAACTTCAGGCGCTGCGTAGCTGGCTCGCTGATCCCACCGCGCGTCTCATCACGCTGACCGGGCCTGGCGGAGTCGGGAAAACACGTCTCGCGCTGGAAGTGGCGCGCACGAACGCGGCGGAGCGCGCATTCCGTGTGCTGTTTGTCGGGTTGGCGGCGGTGCGCAACCCGGCGCTCGTGGCACCGGCGATCGCCCACGCCCTCGGCGTGCTGGACCCGACGACGATCGATTTGCCAAGCCGCGCGCGTGCCGCCTGTGACGGGACGCCTACGTTGCTGGTACTCGACAATTTCGAGCAGGTCTCGGACGCGGCACCCTTGGTCGCAGATCTCCTGACATCGGTCGCCGCGCTTCGCGTATTGGTCACCAGTCGCGCCCCTCTTCATCTGCGAGGAGAGCGGGAGTACGTCGTCGGCTCCCTCGCGTTGGATGTTGACATCGACGCCACGTCGCCCGCCGATCTCGGCCGCTCTCCCGCGGTGCGGCTCTTCGTGGAACGGGTGCGGGATGCGCGACCCGACTTTCGCCTCACGCCTGCGAACGGTCCATCGGTGAGAGAGATCTGTTGCCGGCTCGATGCCTTGCCGCTTGCTCTCGAGCTCGCGGCCCCGTGGATCAAGGTGCTGACGGTCGAGGACCTGCTCCGGCGACTCACAGACAATGTCCTGGTCTCGACTCTCGGCCCGCGCGATCTCCCGGAACGCCAGCTGACGATGAATGCGACGGTCGCCTGGAGCTATCAATTGCTGGCGCCGAACGAGCAGCGGGTGTTTCGCCGTCTCGGCGCGCTGCCCGGACGCTTTTCAATCGAGGGAGCCGCGGCGGTGATCGCGGGCCGCGAGGGTATCTCTGACACGAACGAAGCCCTGCATGCTGTGGCTGGCTTGATCGACAAGAGCCTCGTTCTGCGAGTGGAAACGTCAGTCGCAGCGCGTCCGCTGTACCAGATGCTCGAAACCGTGCGGGCGTACGCCGCGCTCGAGCTCGCCGCCACCGGTGAGCGCGACGATGCCATCGAGGGGCTGGTGCGCTATTGCATGCGTGAAGCATCCCTGGCGTTGGACGGGCTGGTCGGACCTGCGCAAGTCGAATGGTTGGATCGCGTGCGTGACGATCTCGAGAGCTACCGTGGCGCGCTCACATGGTTGATCGACCATGCCCGCCCAACCGAGGCATCCGAGATCGGGTCGGGGTTGATGGCCTTCTGGCTGATGCGAGGACATCTATCCGAGGGGCTGCAGTGGTACGAACGGACTCTGAGTGTGCCCTCTCTTCCGCCAGCTGCCGAGTCGAGAGCGCTCGTCGGGGCGGCGTTGATGTTGTACACGCAAGGGGAGCTGGGGCGTGCTGATGCCGGGCTCGCGCGTGCTCTCGCTGTCGCTCGCCTCACAGGCGACATGGTGGTGGCTCTGATCGGTGGAAATTTGCTGGGGCACATCAACCATGCGGTCGGCAATCTCGACGCTGCCCGTGACAGGTTTTCTCGCAGCCTCGGAATGTTCCGCGCGCTGGCGATGCCGTGGGGCATCGGGAATGCGTTGGGCGGATTGGCGGCCGTAGCCCTGTCGATCGGTGACGTGAATCAGGCCGAGCGCCTGCTCGTCGAGGCCACAGCGGCGCTGCGACAAGCCGGCCCGTGGTTTCTGATGCCGGTCATGCATCTTCGCGCCCTCCTGGCGGTGCGGCGCGGCAATCCAGACGAGGCGATCGAGTTGGTCCGAGAAAGCCTGCTGCACATTCGGCGGCTTCAGGACAAGTTCGCGTTCGTGTACGCGATGGTCGCGCTCGCCGCGGCGGCGGTCGTCAAGGGCGACGACGCGTGGGCGGCGCGGATCCTCGGCGCTGGAGACTCCGTCACCGAACGCACGGGTGCCACGGTTGTCGACAAATCGGTGCAGGACATCAGAGAGCAAGTGGAACGGGACGTTCGTACGCGTCTTGGGCCCGATCGGTGGGCGCGCGCGTATGCGGCGGGGCGCAGTGCCTCAATCGATTCGCTGATCACGGACATTGACAGCCGGCGCAGTTAGAGCACGACCTCACTTTCATCTCGGTACAACGCCTGTTCAGGCGCAGCAGTAAGATAGAACGCCCATGAAACGTGCCGCTTCGCAGTCATTTGGCGCGCAGCTCAAAGCACTCCGCGAGGCGGCAGGATTCACCCAAGAAGAGCTCGCGACGATTGCGGGCCTGTCGGTGCATGCCGTGAGCGCACTCGAGCGTGGCGAACGGCGACGGCCGCATGTCGAGACTGTCCGTGCACTCTCAGCGGCACTGGATTTGACCGGTGCGACGCGCGACGCGCTCCTCGAAAGCGCACGGGCGGCTGCGCCCACGGCGGCGGCCGATGAATTACGCGACGTCTCGCTCCCCCTTGCTCTGACGATTTTTCTCGGCCGCGATACCGACTTGCAGACGCTGCGGGCCTGGCTCTCTGACCCCACCGCTCGTCTAATCACGCTCACCGGACCAGGAGGCGTCGGGAAGACCCGCCTCGCCCTGGAGCTCGCACGTGCGATCGCCGCACAGGGCGCAACTCGCGTAGCGTTCGTCCCGCTCGCCGCCGTTCGGAACCCTGCGTTCGTGGCGCCGGCGATCGCCGAGGCTCTCGGACTACCGGACGTCATGGCACTCGACTTACCGAGGCGCGCACGTGCCGCCTGCGACAATCAGCCCACGTTGCTGGTGCTCGACAACTTTGAGCAGGTACTGGAAGCAACACCGCTTGTCGCGGACCTCTTGAGATCGGTCACCACGCTGCGAGTGCTGGTCACCAGCCGCGCCGCGCTCCGTGTGCGAGGAGAGCGCGAGTACACAGTGGGACCGCTCGCGTTGGATGTGGACGCTGCCGCCACCTCGCCCGCTGATTTCGCGCGCTCTCCGGCGGTGAGGCTTTTCGTGGAGCGGGTTCGCGATGCGCAACCCGACTTCCGCCTCACGTCGAAGAACGGACCGACCGTGACCGCAATTTGTCGGCGGCTCGATGCCCTGCCGCTCGCGCTCGAGCTCGCGGCTCCGTGGATCAAGGTCCTGACGGTCGAGGACCTGCTCCGGCGACTCACCGACGATGTCCTGCTCTCGACTGTCGGCCCGCGCGATCTCCCCGAGCGCCAACAGACGATCAACGCGACGGTCGCGTGGAGCTATCAACTGCTGTCGCCGAACGAACAGCGAGTGTTCCGTCGTCTCGGCGCGCTGCCCGGTCGTTTTCCGATCGAGGCAGCCGTGGCTGTTCTTGCCGGGGATGCAGGCGGGGGCAGGGTCGACGACGTGGTTCGCGACGCCGCCAGCTTGATCGACAAGAGCCTCCTGCAGCGAGCCGAGACCGCCGTGGCGACTCGCCCGCTGTACCAAATGCTCGAGACCGTGCGAGCCTTCGCAGCTCTCGAGCTCACGGCGGCGGGTGAACGCGACGACGCCATGGAAGGGCTGTCACGCTATTGCGTCGGCGAAGCCTTGCGCGCCGCGAGGGGGCTAATGGGACCGGCGCAGAGTGAATGGCTGGATCGCGTCCGTGACGATCTGGAGAATTACCGCGGTGCCTTGGGTTGGCTCATCGAGCGCGGCCGTGCCGACGACGCGTCCGACATTGCGTGGGGCCTGAAGTACTTCTGGCTGATCCGGGGGCATGCGGTGGAAGGGCTCGAGTGGTATGAACAGATTCTCGGGCTGCCATCGCTTCCGGTCGCTGCCGAAGGGAAAGCACTGCTCGGGGCCGCTGGCATGTGGTGGACACAGGGAGAACTGGGGCGCGCGCGCACCGGTCTCAGCCGCGTGCTGGAGCTCGCCCGCGGCGCCGCCGACATGGAAATGCTTGCGCAGGCGGAGCACCTTTCCGGGCACGTCGAGCACGCGCTGGGAAACGTGAACACCGCGCGCGACCGCTTCACAGCGAGTATCGAACGGTTCCGCGCGCTGGCACTCCCGTCGGGCATCGGGAATGCGCTGAGCGGCATGGCAGTGCTCGCCCTCGCGACCGGCGACGTCGGCCAGGCGGAACGTCTGCTCGATGAGGCCACGTCGGTGCTCCAACAGGCCGGTCCGTGGTTCCTGACGTGGGCACTGTACGTTCGCGCTGTCCTGGCGGTGCGGCGCGGGAACCCGGATCAGGCGATCGCGTTGGTGCGTCAGAGCCTGATACGCATCCGGGAACTCCATGACAAGTTCGCGTTCGTGTACGCGCTGGTCCCTCTTGCCGCGGCGGCGGTCATCAAGAGCGACGACGCGTGGGCAGCAAGGATCCTGGGGGCCAGCGACGCCGTCACCGAACGCACGGGTGTCACGGTGGTGGACAAGTCGGTTCACGACCTCCAGGAACGGTCGCAACGGGAGGCGCGCACACGCCTCGGCGCAGAGCGATGGGCCCTGGCGTATGCTGCAGGACGCAGTGCGTCGATGGACTCGTTGATTAAGGACATCGACAGCGCCTTGTCGAAAGGCCGCGCGCACTCCACATCGACGAGGGTGTCCGCTCGTGGACTGTCACCGTTATAAGTACATGTGCAGCTGTGCGAGGACTGTCTTGAACGCCTTGTCACTCCCTTCGATCTTATCGAAATAGAAATCAAGCCCCAGGTCGACGTGGGCGCGTGGCAGAACGTGCGCGCCGAGATTCCACCGGAAGGCGCCGGGGGAAAGATCGGTTCCAGTACGGCCCTGCGGCGACACCTTGAACCACACGCCACGAAACGCCTCGACGGCGGTCTCGTTCACGAAGACCAGCGACGTTCCGCCTCCACCCGCGCGAATGTGCGCGTCGCCTTCGGTCCAGATCGTCACACGTCGCCACGGCGCGAAGCCGACGGCACCTCCGGCGGCCCCGTGGCGCGACTCCAGCAGCGATTCGTCACGATAGAGTCCCGATCCCACGACGACGACATTCGAGGCGAGGTCCACCTGGAGTCGCCCCGTGGTATTGAACGAGGTCCCGCCGTCGTCTTTCACGATGGACTCGGCGCGGCCGGGAGACACCGAGATCTGGAGCAGCGACTGATCGGTTGTGCGGCTCACTTCGACGCCGTACACCTGGTCGTCATGGTCGAACCCGAGATCGCTTCGGTTGAGCGATGTGTGATCGGCGAAGTGGATGCCGTATGCCGGCATGTAGCGTCCGACTTTGATCCCGACGCCGCGCCTGCTCTCGTAAGACACCCAGTGTTCGCGCGAATAGAGTCGGGGGCCCTCGCTCCCGATCTCCGGCATTCGGCCGGCCTCGCCGTACGCCGTCCAGCCGTGTCCACGGTAGGCGCCCTCGACGTCGGCGTTCATCAGCAGGTTTCGGCTGTCGCTGAAGCTGCCGCTCGCGAAGTGCAGGTGCGACGGCAGAAGAGAGACGCCGAGCTGAACTGGTCCGAGATGGTCCCCGAGCGCGCCGAAGAGGAACGCGTCCTCCCCGGACACGTTGCCCTCAGGTGCCGGCTGGGCGTTGACGTGCCTGGTCGTCGCGAGCTCTTGCCCGGAGAGCGCGCGCCCGTACGGCGTCAACAATCCCCCTCCCGACGCGGAGTAGTGACACGACGAGCAGCGGTTGTACTGCTTCGAGAGGAATCGTGGCTCTGCGCCGGCACGCCCGGCGCTGAAGACCACAAGCCCGAAGACTGCGAATACGAAACACACGCGTATCGTCATGGAAGCGCTCGTTCTAGGAGTCTTTGTTGGCGAAGAAGACAACGCGGACTACGACCTCGTTCTTGACACCAACCCCCAGGTACCTGGGATCGCGGATGCCGTAGTCCGAAATTCGAATCGGGAATGACGCCTCGACACGCACGGCCGACCCACGCTCGCTCATCGTCGCCTGTCCGGCGACTGCCTGTAACGTACCGTGGAGGCGCAAGCGTGCGGTAAAGCGGCTGTGACCGTCAGTCACGCCGGTGGTGAGCGGTCCGACATCGATGTTCGACAGCACGGCGGTCTCGAAGTCCTCACCCTTCTGGACCTCGAGGTAGTTGTCGAGCATGTGCTGGTTACGAAGCGAGATACCGGTATCAAGTGTCTTCAGTTCGACCGAGAGCTCGCCGGCGAGCGCCGTCGTTGCGGGGTCGACCGAGAGCCTGCCGGCGAGCGCTGTCGTTTTGGCCTCGAAGCTGCCACCAACGGTAAGCGGACACGTGACGCGTACATCGCCAGTGGTCGTTGTCCACGAGCGGCTCTGCGCCACGCCGATACCACTGGCGACGAACCACGTGATTAGTGCTGATGCGACGATCGTGAGCGCTGGCTTGAACGTTCTCTTGTTGTCCACGCCAACACAAACCGCCGAAGGCTTGGAAATATTCCCTTTGAGAGGAAGGTCTGATCCTGCCTCGTTTCTTCATCGCGGAATATTCGAAGAGGCCGGCAGATTAGGTGAAGGTGTAACAAGGAGAACGACATGAAGAACGACACGGCAAAGCAGCAGATCACTCGGGGCATCATGCGCATCGGGTGCATCACTGCTCTCGGTATGGCTTTTACGTTTGCGCTTACGACAGCAGCTCACGCCCAGACCGTCACACCGCCACCTGTGCCCACCGGTCTCGAGGTGGATGCAACAAACGAGGCTTTCCTTCTG
>Ga0207643_10002442_pt1 | contig 10044 bp, 8 predicted proteins | sample KBSMisM62_FD_184313 | JGI IMG/M metagenome (GOLD analysis project Ga0207643, IMG submission 184313) | Miscanthus rhizosphere microbial communities from Kellogg Biological Station, Michigan, USA - KBS Miscanthus M6-2 (SPAdes) (version 2) | ecosystem: Host-associated > Plants > Roots > Rhizosphere... | reverse complement strand
ATCTGAACATGCTGCTGCTGATGCGCCTCGACTCGGGCAACTTTACGCCCGACCAGGTGCAATGGGTGGCGAAGCAGCTCGAGGACTGGGCGCCGACGCTGATGCTGACGCCGACCCCTGCCAGCGAAGCCGGTTTCTTCGTCGACGTGACGGGCTCGCAGGGACTGCGCCGTCGCGACCAGCCCGTCGTTGGCGGGCGCGCGATGTATGTCGACACGTCGCCGGTTTACACGCGGATCGTCGAGCGGCTGCGCTGGCTGCCGGAGACTGACGAGGAAAAGCCGGCCCCCGGCGACCTGCCCTCGCGCGAGCAGCGCCTGCTGCTGATGCGGCTCGCCGCGCTGTTCGGGCCCGATGCGATCGCGCACGCGCCGCGGGCATCGCGGCGGTCAGCCGACGAGCACGTTCGCGTCGTGTCCGGCCTGCATGCGCTGACGCGCGCCGTGGCCGAGATCGACCGGTTGCCCGAGACGGCGCGTACGCCCGGCGTCGTCACGAGCTTCGACGAAGTCACGCAGATCAACCCCGGCATCAACCCCGCATCCATCGAGCGGCGCGTCCGGGGTACCCGCTGGAAGATGGTCGATCGCAGCGACAGCGGCTGCAGGCTGGTGGCGCCGTCCACGGAGGCGCCGGCGAAGCTTGGCGAGCTCCTCGCGATCCACGATGGCGACAACTGGATTCTCGGTGTCGTGCGGCGCATGCAGCGGCAGCAGGTCGACGAGATGACGGTTGGCGTGGAGATCATCGCCCGCCGCCTCGTCCGCGTGCTGCTGCGCAGTTGGGCAGCGCCCGTCGAGGCGACGCGCGCGCAACGCGCCGCCCATGACCGGCCGTTCTTCGGCATCTACCTGCCTGCGGCCCCCGAGAACCGGCAGGCGTCGCAGCGCAGCCTGATCGGCCCCGACGACCGGTTCGCGCCGGGCGGCATGATCGAGCTCGACACGGGCAGCGCGCGCTACCTGATCCGCTTCACGAAGACGCTCGAGCGGCAGACCGGATGGACGTGGACGCTGTTCAATGCGGTGAGGAAGCTCGCGCCGTAGTCGCGCTGGGCGCAACCGCTGTTCCAACTGCTAGAATTGCGGGCTACGAAGTGCGTCGGCGACACCCGCCGTCGCGCCATTGGAGGAGCGGGCTTCGCGGCCCGGAATGGAAGCCAACGCCGGCGGGGTCGGCATACACACCAAGCAAGGAGACAGGATGGAGCGTCGTTCATTCATCAAGCACACGGGTCTTGCCGGCATTCTGGCGGCGAGCTCCGCACCGGTGTTCGCGCAGGCGGCGCCGGAAGTGAAGTGGCGGCTCGCGTCGAGCTTTCCGAAGAGCCTCGACACGATCTTCGGCGGCGCCGACACGATCAGCAAGCGCGTCGCCGCGTCGACGAACAACAAGTTCCAGATCCAGACCTTCGGGGCCGGCGAGATCGTCCCGGCGTTCGGCGTCGTCGATGCCGTGCAGAATGGGACGATCCAGTGTGCGCACACCGCGCCGTACTACTTCTTCGGCAAGGACCCGACGTTCGCGTTCTCCTGCGCGATTCCGTTCGGCATGAACGCGCGCCAACAGAACGCGTGGATGTATCACGGCGGTGGCATGGCGCTGATGCGCGAGTATTTCAAGGATTACAACATCGTCAATTTCCCGGCGGGCAACACCGGCGCCCAGATGGGCGGCTGGTTCCGCAAGGAGATTAAAACGGTGGCCGACCTGCAAGGGCTGAAATTCCGCATCGGCGGCACGGGCGGGCTGCCGTTGCAGAAGCTCGGCGTCATACCGCAACAGATTCCCGGCGGAGATATCTACCCGGCGCTCGAGAAGGGAACGATCGACGCCGCCGAGTGGGTGGGGCCCTATGACGACGAGAAGCTTGGCCTCTACAAGGTCGCGAAGTTCTATTACTACCCCGGCTGGTGGGAAGGCGGTCCCGAGCTCGACCTCTTCGTCAACAACAAGGCGTGGGACGAGCTGCCGAAGGACTACCAGTCGATCCTCGAAGCCGCATGCTACGAGGCGAACGTCGACATGATGGCGAAGTACGACGCGCTCAATCCGCCGGCGCTGAAGAAACTGATCGCGAACGGCGTCAAGCTGCAGCCGTTCAGCAACGACATCATGGCGGCCTGCTACAAGGCGACGACCGAGACGTACGACGACATCGCGACGAAGAACGCGAAGTTCAAGAAAGTCTACGAGCCGTGGAAGGCGTTTCGCGCCGAGCAGGTGTCGTGGTTCCAGGTGTCCGAGAACCGCTTCGACAACTTCATGATCGCGGCGGGCAGAATGTCGCAGCGCGGGCCGAACAAGTAAGTACTCCGCGAATCCCATCGCAAAGGCCCCGCTGCGGCGGGGCTTTTTCATGGGTTCGACGCCGCGAAGGTGCGACCCTGCGGCGCTGGCCTCCGGTCGCGCCGGTGATGCGGCGCGTCGCCGCCAAGAGGGCTCCCTGCGCGCTACTTCGGCGCGGCCTTGCCTGCATCGGGTGACGGTGTCCCCATCGCCCGCTCCAATGCCTTCGCATCCTCGTCCTGCTGGCTCGTGCCTGGCGCTGCGCCGGATTGCGCGTCCGGTGCGGCTGCTGGCGGCGCGTTGGGTGCAGCACCGGTGGGGTTCGGCGTGCCGGCGGCGCCGCCGCCGAGCGCCTTCTCGAGCGCCTCTTCCGCCTGCTCCTGCTCGTTTCCGCCGGGCGTCTGCTGCTGGACCTGACCGGCGCCGGGTGTGGCTGACGGCTCGGTCTGCTGCTCGGGCACGATGATCTGGATCTTGTTGATGTCGTATTCCTTCTCGCCCGCCTTGTAGACCATCACCATCTGCGGGAACGCGATCACCATGCCGACCATGATCACCTGGATGATGACGAACGGCACGGCACCCCAGTAGATCTGGCCGGTGGTGACTCCCTTCGTCACCTTGCGCGAGATGCGATCGAGATAATCCTTCGCCGGCGCGACGCTGCGCAGGTAGAAGAGGGCGAAGCCGAACGGCGGGTGCATGAACGACGTCTGCATGTTGACGCCGAGCAGCACGCCGAACCAGATGAGGTCGATGCCGAGCTTGTCGGCGACCGGCCCCACGAGCGGAATGATGATGAACGACAGCTCGAAGAAGTCGAGGAAGAACGCGAGCACGAAGATCAGGATGTTGACGACGATCAGGAAGCCGAGCACGCCGCCCGGCAGGCTCGTCAGCAGGTGCTCGACCCAGACATGCCCGTTGACGCCGTAGAACGTCAGGCTGAACACGCGCGCGCCGACGAGGATGAACACGACGAACGTCGACAGCTTCGCCGTGGTGTCCATCGCCTGCTTCAGGAGCTTCCACGTAAGCCTTCGCCGTGCGAACGCCATGATCAGCGCACCGGTCGCGCCCATCGCGCCGCCTTCGGTCGGCGTCGCGACGCCGAGGAAAATCGTGCCGAGCACGAGGAAGATCAGCGCGAGCGGCGGAATCAGCACGAACACGACGCGCTCGGCGATCTTCGACAGCAGCCCGAATTTGAAGACGCGGTTCAGGACCGCGGCGAAGAAGGCGACGGCGGTGCCGACGCTCGTCGCGATCACCAAAACCTCGTCGAGCGGCGATCCCTGCATCCGCAGCTTTGCGTACGCCACCGCCGAAATCGCCGCGACGATCACGAGCACAAGCAGCGACCGGGTTCCGCCCGAGCCATCCGGCTCGCGCATCGTCCGCGCTTCGGGCGGCAGCGCGGGCGCCCATTCCGGCTTGACGATCGTCGTTCCGAGTACGTACAGCGCGTAGAAGCCGGCGAGGATGATGCCCGGGATGAACGCACCCGCGTACATGTCGCCGACGGACCGGCCGAGCTGGTCGGCCATGATGATCAGCACGAGCGACGGCGGGATGATCTGCGCGAGCGTGCCCGACGCGGCGATGACGCCGGATGCCAGCCTGCGATCATAGCCATAGCGCAACATGATCGGCAGCGAGATCAGTCCCATCGAGATGACGCTGGCGGCGACGACGCCGGTCGTCGCCGCCAGCAGCGCGCCGACGAAGACGACGGCGTAGGCGAGCCCGCCGCGCAGCGGTCCGAACAGCTGACCGATCGTGTCGAGCAGGTCCTCGGCCATCCCGGAACGTTCGAGGATCAGTCCCATGAACGTGAAGAACGGCACGGCGAGCAGCGTGTCGTTCGACATCACGCCGAACACGCGTTCCGGCAGCGCCTGCAGGAGCGACCTGTCGAGCAGGCCGAGCGTGATGCCGATCAGGCCGAACAGGATGCCGACGGCCCCCAATGAGAAGGCGACCGGGAAGCCGATCAGCAGCGTAACGATGAGGGCGCCGAACATCAGCGGCGCCATGTTCGCAATGAGCCAGGCAGTCATGGATTCTTCCCGTCGAGCGCCGGCGTGTCCATGCCACGCTGCCGCGCGATTTCCTCGGCCAGTTCCTCCTCGGCGGACTTGCCCCCGTGCTTCTGCAGTGGATCCGGAATGCGCCCGCGCAGGAATGCGATCCGCTTGATGAGCTCCGAGACGCTTTGCATGATCAGCAGCGCAAACCCGATCGGCATCATCAGACGCGCAGGCCAGATCAGGAGGCCGCCAGCGTTGCTCGACACTTCGTGGCGAGCAAGCGAGTCGACGAACAGCGGCCAGGACAGCCACATGATGACGAACGACATCGGCCACAGGAACAGCACGATGCCGACGACGTCGATCCAGTTCTGCGCGCGCGCGGACAGGCGACCGGAGATGATGTCGATGCGCACGTGCTCGTTGCGCAGCAGCGTGTAGCCGGCACCGAACAGGAAGATCACCGAGAACAGGTACCACTGGATCTCGAGGTACGCGTTCGAGCTGTAGTTGAACAGCTTGCGGACAATCGCGTTGGCGGCGCTGATCAGCACGACGATCAGCACGAGCCAGTAGACGAAGCGGCCGACGCGCTCGGTGATAGCGTCGATCGCCCGTGACAGCGCGAGCATGGCGTTCACGTTTCCTCCTGGCGGCGCCAAACGTCGCACCGAGCGTTGTTACGTTGCCGGATAACGCCCAGCGCGCCGGCGCGAGGGTGGGCCGGGGCTCGGGACGGCGAATTATAGGCGATCGCGGCGATAAAAGCGGCGCCCTGGGTCCGGGCGCCCGGGCGCGCGGTGCTAAAATCGTCGTTTTACCGGCGCACGATCCATGTTCAGCCGCTCCACGACGCTGGCCCAGTCGGACCCCGAGCTTTGGCATGCCATCACCGCCGAGAACCGGCGGCAGGAAGAGCATATCGAGCTGATCGCCTCGGAGAACTACGCAAGCCCCGCTGTCATGTCCGCGCAGGGCTCGCAGCTCACCAACAAGTACGCCGAGGGTTACCCGGGCAAGCGCTATTACGGCGGCTGCGAGTATGTCGACATCGCCGAGCAGCTCGCGATCGACCGCGTCAAGCGGCTGTTCCACGCCGAGGCGGCGAACGTCCAGCCGCATTCGGGCGCGCAGGCGAACCAGGCGGTCTTTTTCGCCGCGCTGAAGCCTGGCGACACGATTCTCGGCATGAGCCTTCCGCACGGCGGCCACCTGACGCACGGGTCGCCGGTGAACATGTCGGGCAAGTGGTTCAACGTCGTCGCCTACGGCCTCGACCCGCAGACCGAGCTCATCGACTACGCCGAGGCCGAGCGGCTCGCGCGGGAACACAAGCCCAAACTGATCATCGCCGGCGCATCCGCCTATTCGCGCGTCATCGAGTGGAAGCGCTTTCGCGCTATAGCCGACGACATCGGCGCGCTCCTGATGGTCGACATGGCGCATTACGCGGGCCTGATCGCCGCCGGCGTCTATCCCAGCCCGGTCGCCATCGCCGATTACACGACGAGCACGACGCACAAGACACTGCGCGGGCCGCGCGGCGGATTCATCCTGATGAAGGAAGTGCACGCGAAGGCGATCAACTCGGCCGTGTTCCCGGGCCTGCAGGGCGGGCCGCTGATGCACGTGATCGCTGCGAAGGCCGCAGCTTTCGGCGAGGCGCTGACACGCGACTTCAAGATCTACCAGGAGCGCGTGCTCGAGAACGCGCGCGTGCTCGCCAAGGTGATGCAGGAACGCGGCCTGCGCGTCGTGTCGGGCGGCACCGACTCGCACATGTTCCTGGTCGACCTTCGCGCGAAGCAGGTGACGGGCAAGGATGCGGAAACGGTGCTTTCCAACGCTCACGTCACCGTCAACAAGAACGCGATCCCGAACGATCCCGAAAAGCCGTTCGTCACGTCGGGCATACGCATCGGCAGTCCTGCCGTTACGACGCGCGGGTTCGGCGAGATCGAATGCGAGCAACTCGGGCACCTGATCGCCGACGTGCTCGATGCGCCGGCCGACGAGGCGGTGATCACGCGCACGCGTAACAGCGTTGCCGCGCTGACGCGCAAATTTCCCGTTTATCGGGCATGAAATGCCCTTTTTGCGGTAGCGCGGATACGCAGGTCATCGATTCTCGCGTATCCGAAGCCGGCGATTCCATTCGCCGCCGCCGCAAATGCACGGCCTGCCAGAAGCGCTTCACGACGTACGAGACCGTCGAGCTGCGACTGCCGCAGGTCGTCAAGACCAATGGCGATCGTGCCGAATTCGACACGGCTCGTTTGCGCGTCGGCTTCGCGCGCGCCCTGCACAAGCGACCCGTGCCCACCGAGTTCGTCGACGCGGCGATCGACCGCATCGTCCATCGCGTGCTGTCGCTCGGCGAGCGCGAGATTCCGTCGCGACAGTTGGGCGAGATGGTGATGGAAGAGCTCTACAAGCTCGACAAGGTCGCGTACATCCGGTTCGCATCGGTCTACCGGTCGTTCCAGGACGTGTCCGATTTCCGCGACGCACTGAAGGAAGTCGAAGCCGTTCCCGCGCAGCGCAAGGGCGCGCGGCGTCCGGCGTGACCAATCGGCTGTGAGCGCCGAAGGGCCGTCCCGAGGCGCGGGCTCCGCCCCAGGCGGGGACACCGCGGCGGCGGGCGCCGCGCGCGCGAGGGGCCTGACCGCGAGCGACGACCGCAGCTTCATGGCGCGGGCGCTGGTGCTAGCCGAGCGGGGGCTCTACACGACGACCCCCAATCCTCGCGTCGGGTGCGTCGTTGTCAAAGACGGGTCGATCGTCGGCGAAGGGTGGCATGCGCGCTCGGGTGAGGCGCACGCCGAGCAGGCGGCGCTGGACGATGCGCGCAGCAAGGGGCAGGACGTGCGCGGCGCAACGCTGTACGTGACGCTCGAGCCGTGCAATCGCCACGGCCGTACGCCGCCGTGCGTCGATGCCGTCATCGGTGCCGGCATCGGTCGCGTCGTTGCGGCGATGCTCGACCCGAACCCGGCGCAGGCGAATGGTGCAGCGCGACTTCGCGACGCCGGCGTCGTCGTCGACGTGGGACTGATGGAAAGCGAGGCGACCGAGCTCAACGTGGGTTTCGTGTCGCGAATGACGCGCGGCGTGCCGTGGGTGCGCAGCAAGATCGCGGCGTCGCTCGATGGCCGCACGGCGCTCATGAACGGCGACAGCCGCTGGATCACCGGGCCGGACGCGCGCGCCGACGGGCACGCGTGGCGCGCCCGCGCGTGCGCGATCGTCACCGGTGTTGGAACCGTGCTGCGCGACGATCCGGCGCTCACCGTGCGCGAAGTCGCGACGCCGCGCCAACCGCTGCGCGTCGTCGTCGATCGCGATGCCGATACGCCCGTCGACGCGCGCGTGTTCGCGGATGGCAACGCGCTGGTCGTCACCGCAGGTTCCCGAAACGACCGGTGGCCCGCGGGCGTCGAGACGCTGGCGCTGCCGAACGCCGAGGGCCGCGTGGATCTCGTCGCATTGCTGCGCGAGCTCGCACGACGCGGTGTCAACGAAGTGCATGTCGAAGCGGGTGCGAAGCTCAACGGTGCGCTGATAACCGGGGGACTCGTCGACGAGCTCGTCGTCTATCTTGCGCCGGCCGTGATCGGCGATCCTGCGCGAGGCATGTTCGAATGCGCGGCACCACTCGACTCCCTGGCGGCGCGCGTGAACCTCGACTGGATGTCGGTGGACCGTTTCGGAGCCGACCTGCGGATCGTCGCGCGCGTTCGCAGGTCCGCGGCCGCGATCGAGGCCGCCTGATGTTCACCGGAATCGTCGTCGCCGTCGGACGCGTCGTTTCGCACGAGCCCGCCGGTGCCGGCGCGCGGATACGCGTGGACGCGTCGGGCATGGATTGCGCCGACATCGCGATCGGCGACAGCATCGCCGTCGCCGGTTGCTGCCTGACCGTCGTCGAGAACCGGTCCGGCCTGCTCGGCTTCGACGTCTCGGGGGAAACGCTGCGCTGCACCAGCGGTTTCGACGTCGGTCGCGCCGTCAACCTCGAGAAGGCGCTGCGTTTCGGCGATCGTCTTGGCGGCCATCTGGTGAGCGGGCACGTCGATGGTGTCGGTACAGTTGCGATCTTCGCGCCGGTCGATGCGGCGCCGAGCGGAAACTGGCTGCTGGCGATCGACGCCCCCGCATCGGTTGCGCGATACATCGCTGCAAAAGGATCGGTGGCGATCGATGGCGTGAGCCTGACGTCCAATACCGTCGACGGCGTGCGCTTCACCGTGAACCTGATCCCGCATACGCTCACTGTAACGACGCTGTCGCAACTTGCCGTCGGCGCGACCGTCAATCTGGAAGTCGACGTGATCGCGCGGTACGTGGAGCGGCTGCGTCAGCCGCTTGCCGCGCGCTGAGCGGTGGTTGACGCTTCGACGATCGGTACCGGCGTTCCGCCGAGGTCGTGCGAGAGCCGCTTCGCGATGTCGCGCACCAGCGGCCCGTAACTGCGCAGCACGCGGTAAGTGAGGCGCTCGGCCGGACCCGAAATGCCGATCGCGGCGTTCGCAGCACCCGCACTGTTGACGACAGGTGCAGCGACGCCGCACACGCCGGCCATCCGCTCGCCGCGATTGATCGCGAACCCGTTCTTGCGAATCTGTGCGAGGTCGTCGACGAGTTCGCGCCGCGTGGCGATCGACATCGGCGTGAACTTCTCGATCGAAGCGGCGATCGAATCGATGAACTCGCTCGACTGAAACGCCAGCATCGCCTTGCCGGTGGCCGAGCAGTAGAGCAGCAGCGATCCGCCGATCGGCGTCTGGATCCGCATCGGCAGCGTCGTTTCGACCTGCTCGATGCAGATGCCCTGATCGCCGTGCAGCACGGTGAGCCGCGCAGTTTCCTGCGTCTTGTCGCGCAATTCGCGCAGGTAGGGCAGCGCCGTCGCCTTGATGTCGAGCCGCGCGGTGGCTCTCGATCCCAGGTGCCACATCTTCAGCGACAGCTCGAAGGCGGTGCCGCCGGCCACGCGGTTCACGTAGCTCGCCTCGCGCAGCGTGTCGAGCAGCCGATACATGTTGCTCTTGGAGAAGCCAAGCTCGCGCGCGAGCTCGGAAACGCCACGCGGCTGCTCGCTTCGCGCGAGCGCTTCGAGCACCTGCAGCGCCTTGACGACGGTCTTTTCCACACGCTCATCTTACTCAGGTCGTTGGCTGGCCGGCGGGCAATTCCAAATTATGGAACGGCGTGTTAGCATTTGGAACAGTGCGCGCAGCGGTCGGCGTCGACAACCGCTGTGGCGTGACGGGGATTCTTCGCATGCGTTGGGTTCGCTTCAACCGAACGGCGGAACCGCCGTCGCTGGCTCGGCTCGGTGCCGTGCTGAACGGCGTGGCAGTCGGCGATCTGCGCGCCGGATATGCGTCGATGCTGCACGAGCAGGGCGATCAGCACGCACGCGACATCGCCGCGTTGCGCATCCCGCGCGCGATCGCGGCGCTGCTCGCGTCGGGCGCGGGTGGCATGCGCGTCGTGACCGACGTCGCAAGCTGGCTCGCGGAGCGCCTCGCGGCGGAGCCCGCTGCGCGGGGCCTGGACGGCGAGCCGCTGTTCACGCCGCTCGCCGAATGCCGGCTGCACGCGCCACTGCGGCTTACCAATCTGATCGTCACCCACGGCAACTACGCGCCGTCGGGCGTCCCGTCCTTTTCGATGAAACCGTCGGGTGCCGTGGTCGGACCCGCGCGTGACATCACGTGTC
>Ga0207643_10002441_pt1 | contig 10045 bp, 7 predicted proteins | sample KBSMisM62_FD_184313 | JGI IMG/M metagenome (GOLD analysis project Ga0207643, IMG submission 184313) | Miscanthus rhizosphere microbial communities from Kellogg Biological Station, Michigan, USA - KBS Miscanthus M6-2 (SPAdes) (version 2) | ecosystem: Host-associated > Plants > Roots > Rhizosphere... | reverse complement strand
ACGATTGGGAGTTTGTCGGGATCGAATCCCATCAGCCACGCGCAAGTTGCGTCCACGCTAGGAGCATTCACTCCGAATAGTAGAACTCCGGCGGCAACCGGATCGGGGTTCATCGGCCCGCGGCCTTCGCCGGCGATCAGGCCGTCCACCATCACAAAGTGGCGCTTGCGATTTTCAGGAATTCCCTGGCTAAGAGTTCCATCAGACCGGCCATACAAAACCGCCTTGTTGAGATCGAGGCACATCCGCCAGATCGTGTCGTGGGTGCGACTGCCCTACGTGCAGCTTCGCACGACCACCGAGTGCGTCGACGACGCACGCTCGGCGCACTACAACACGATCGTGAACCGGGACAGCGTCGCGCGCGTCGACTGGACGAGCTCCGAGCGCATGCGAGAGATCGAGCAGTACGCGTATGGTGTCCACGTGGCGTACAACGCACCGCCCCGGCCGGCACGCGGGTCGTGCATCTTCCTGCACATCTGGGCGGGTCCGCACAGCACGACGGCCGGTTGCACCGCGATGGATCAGGGCGCATTGAAGGAGCTGATGGGCTGGATCGACCCGCAGCGCCGGCCGATGCTCGTGCAGCTTCCCGCGAGCGCGGTGACGCGGCTGCGCGGCGAGTGGCGGCTGCCCTAGCCGATCAACGGGCGCTCTGCTTCGCGCCGGCGTCGCCGACGAACGCGACGCAAACCGGGCGCGGCACCGCGAGTGACCCGCCGTTGGGCGAGAGCGTGCCCTTCGAGGAATCGATCGCGAACGTCACGATGTCGTTCGAGCGCTGGTTCGCCGCGAGGAGCCACCGGCCGCTCGGGTCGACGGCGAAATTTCGTGGCACGTTGCCGCCGGTCGGCGTGTTCGCGACGCGCGTCAGGCGGCCGTTGCGCGCATCCACGGAGAACACGGCGATGCTGTCGTGCCCGCGGTTGGACGCGTAGACGAATCGACCGTTCGGGTGCACGACGATCTCCGCCGTCGAGTTCGTGGGCGGCGTTCCGAGCGGCACCGTCGAGATCGACTGTCGCTGCACGAGCGTGCCCGCGGAAGGATTCCAGGCGAACATCGCGACGTGGCTCGTGAGCTCCGTCAGCGCGTATGCGTAGCGCTTCGACGGGTGAACGGCGAGATGGCGCGGACCCGAACCCGGCTCGAGGCCCACGAACGCCGGCTTGTGCGCGGCGATCGAACCGGCGCTCGGATCGTGGCGGTAGACGTAGATGCGATCGTTCCCGAGGTCGCAGCTCAGCAGCAGACGGTCGTCGGACACGAAGTCGACCGAGTGCGCGTGCGGTCCCTCCTGGCGCTGCGCGTTCGGTCCCTTTCCGGTGTGCTGATCCTTCGTCGCGGCGCCGAGCCGTCCATCGAGGCCGATCTTGAACGAGACGGTGCTTCCGCCGGTGTAGTTCGCCACGGCCACCGTGCGTCCACTGCGATCGACGGCGAGGTGGCAGGGATCCGCGCCACCCGAGGACACGCGATTCAGCTCGGTGAGCTTGCCATCGGAGCCGATGGCGTAGGCGACGACGAGCCCCGCGGGGGTTCCCGTCGCGTCGGGAGCACCTACCTCCGAGACCGCGTACAGGAACCGTCGATCGCGCGACACGGTGACCCACGACGGATTCTGCAGCTCGGCAGCAGGTATGAGTCCGGAGAGCTTCCCCGTCGAGGTGTCGAAGCGCGCCGCGTAGATGCCCTTGCTGGCGCCGGGCCCGGTCTCGGTATAGGTGCCGACGAAGACGAGAAGCTCGCTCATGGACGCTCGGAGTGCTCGGAGTGGAGGACGCGCGGCGAAGCTAGCGCGATGCGACCGAGGCCGACAGACATCGAGAGCGCGGTACGTCGCGACCGGAACGGAAAGCGCCTCGCCCGCATGCGGGCGAGGCGCTCAACCGAGCTCCCCAGGTAGGACTTGAACCTACGACCCTCCGATTAACAGTCGGATGCTCTGACCAACTGAGCTACTGGGGAATGGGCCGGAACAGACAGCGAAAACTAGCCGCGGGACGAGTGAAGTCAACCGGGCAAACTTAGCCGCGACAGGGGCTTACGCCGGTGCGCGAGATCACGACGCGCGCGCACGGCGACGCTGCGCCGCGGTCGCGATGGCGGGCTTCCCCGCGTGCGCCGCCCGCCGCAGCCCCGACGCCTGGTTCCAGTCGGGCAACACCGTCCGCAGCCACTCGCCGGTGTGCGAGCCCGCGATCGCGGCGACTTCCTCGGGGCGACCGACGGCGACGATCTCGCCGCCGGCGTCGCCGGCCTCGGGACCGAGATCGACCACCCAATCGGCGAGCTTGATGACGTCGAGGTTGTGCTCGATGAGGACGAGCGTGTGCCCAGCGTCGACGAGCCGGTCGAACACCTGTGCGAGCTTGCGGATGTCCTCGAGGTGCAGCCCCGTCGTCGGCTCGTCCATGATGTACAGCTTGCGGCCGCTCTTCTTCGAGCCGAGCGCGAGCTCGCGGGCGATCTTGAGGCGCTGTGCCTCGCCACCGGAGAGCGTCGTGGCGGGTTGGCCGAGCCGGAGATAGCCGAGTCCGACCTGCTGCAGCTGCCAGAGCGCCTGACCGAGCTTCTCCTCGTAGGGGAAGAACCGGATCGCTTCGTCGACGGTAAGCTCGAGCACGTCGGTGATGCTCTTCCCGAAGTACTTCACGTCGAGCACCTCGGGCTTGAATCGCTTGCCGGCGCAGTCGTCGCAGGGGACGAACACGTCGGCCATGAACACCATCTCCACCTCGAGGTAGCCGGCGCCTTCGCACGTCTCGCAGCGCCCGCCGGCGACGTTGAAGCTGAACGTGCCCGACGTGTATCCGCGCTGACGCGACGTCGGCAACGACGCGAAGATGCGCCGCACCTCGTCGAACGCCTTCACGTACGTCACGGGATTCGAGCGCGGCGACTTGCCGATCGGGCTCTGGTCGACGAGCACGACGTCGTCGAGCGCGTCGTAGCCGGTGAGGCTGTCGTACGCGCCGACCTTCTCGCCGAGGTGCTGCTTGGCCGAGTGCTCGCCGGTGAGCTTCGTCTCGAGCGCGCGCATCAGCACGTCGTGTACGAGGGTGCTCTTGCCACTCCCGGAGACGCCGGTGACCGCCGTGACGGCGCCGAGCGGCAGGCGGAGATCGACGCCCTTGAGGTTGTGCTCGCGCGCGCCGGTGAGGACGAGCCACTGCGGGCCGACGCGGCGCCGCGACTCCGGGACGGGGATCACGCGCGCGCCGGTGAGGTACTTCCCGGTGAGCGGACTCTCGGCCACGCGCGACATCGGGCCGGCGAAGACGAGCTGGCCGCCCTTCTCGCCGCTCTGCGGCCCGAGCTCCACCATGTAGTCCGCAGCCCTGATCGCATCGAGGTCGTGCTCGACGACGAGCACCGTGTTGCCGCCGTCGCGCAGCCGGAGGAGCAGCTTGAGCAGCCGATCCATGTCGCGCGAGTGGAGGCCGATCGAGGGCTCGTCGAGCACGTACAGCGTGTCGACGAGATGCGAGCCGAGGGAGTTCGCGAGCCCGATGCGCTGCGCCTCGCCGCCCGAGAGCGTTCGCGTGGCGCGATTGAGCGACAGGTAGTTGAGGCCGACGTCGCAGAGGAAGCGCACGCGGTCCTGCGCCTCGCGGAGGATGTGCGCCGCGACCTCGTGCTCGAACGGCGTGAGCTCGAGCTGATCGAGCCACGTGGTGAGTGCGCTCACCGGCAGATCGCTGACGTCGGCGATGCTCCGGCCGGCGATCTTCACCTGGAGCGACTCGGGCTGGAGCTTCGTGCCGTGACACGTCGGGCACTCCTGCGCCGTCTGATACTGCCGAAGGAAGACGCGGATGTACTGCTTGTAGCGCTTCTCCTCGAGGTCGCGCAGGAAGGGCAAGATGCCCTTGTAGCCTCGCACGCTCGCGTTGAGCAGCTTGTGTCGCTGCGCGACGCCGAGCTCCCGGAAGGGGACGTCCATCGGGATCCCCTCGCGGCGCGCGTAGTCGGCGAGCGCACGGCGCTTGTTCTCGTACCGCGGCTTCGTCCACGGATCGATCGCGCCGTCGCGGAGCGACCGCTCCGGATAGGGGACGATGAGCGACTCGTCGTACTCGAGGACGGCGCCGAAGCCGTTGCACTGCGGGCACGCGCCGCGCGGCGAGTTGAAGGAGAAGAGCTGCGGCGTCGGGGCGGGAGCGGTGGTGCCGTCGTTGGGGCACTCGAAGCGCTCGGTGAAGCGAAGCCGAGTCACGGACGCGTCGTCGAACGGCGAGCGAATCGTGTCGGCGAACAGGATGACGGCGTCGCCGTCGCCCTCGCGGAACGCGGTCGCGACGGCGTCGGCGAGACGGCTGCGCGCCTCGTCGCCCACGACGAGCCGGTCGACGACGACGAGCAGCTCCTTCGCGAAGGTGACGTCGACGTTGGCGACGAGGAGCTCGTCGAGGTGCCGGACGATACCGTCCAAGCTGACGCGAACGAACCCCTGCGCGCGGAGATTCTCGACGACGACTTCGTGCGTGACCTCGTCGGAGAGCTTGAGCGGCGCCGCGACGTAGAAGCGGGTGCCCGTCTCGAGCCGGAGCACCGTGTCGGTGACCGACTGCACGGTGTCGGGCCTGAGCTCGCGGCCGCACTTCGGGCACAGCGTGCGCCCGACGCGCGCCCAGAGGAGGCGCAGGTAGTCGTAGATCTCCGTCGCGGTCCCGACCGTCGAGCGCGAGGTCTTGGTCGGATTCTTCTGCTCGATCGCGACGGCGGGGGAGAGACCGTCGATGTGATCGACCGACGGCTTCTCCATGCGCTCGAGGAACTGGCGTGCGTACGCGGAGAGCGACTCGACGTAGCGGCGCTGGCCCTCGGCGTAGATCGTGTCGAAGGCGAGGGAAGACTTGCCCGAACCGGAAGGCCCCGTCACGACGGTGAACGACCGCCGGGGGATCTCGAGGTCGAAGCCCTTGAGGTTGTGCTGCCGCGCGCCGCGGACGACGATCCGATCCTTCATGTCGGATGGAATCTAGCGGCGGGGATACCGAATAAAAGCCGGAGGCTCTGTAGGATCATCGGCCGCCGGATTCTTCTAGCGCCAGGGCTGCACGACCGAGCGCGGACTGAACGGCAACGCAGGGACGCGGATCTGAACGGCGATCTTGCGGAAGGGGCCGGATCGACTCCTCTCGGGGCCGGGACGCTCGGACCAGAGCACTATTCCTCTCCAGTCGCGACTTCAAATTCTTTGGGGTCCCGGGCAGAGATGTCGGCGCACACACGAAGCGATCCGGCCTTTTCCGTGAGATCGCCGTCAAAGATCCGCGTTTTGTCGTTCACCGCTGGCGCGAGCAGCGTCCCGACGCCGCAAATCGAGCGAGCCCCGCTTCCGAATCCGGAAGCGGGGCTCGTCGATGTCGTGCTCTGCCGCGTCGCGCGCGTTAGAGCGTCGTGCGGGTGCGGGTGGTCAGGCGGTAGATCCAGAGCAGCAGCATCGCGCCGACGACGGCGAGTACGATGCTCCACAGTGAGAAGCCGTTCAGGCCCGAGCCGGTGATGGTGTTGCCGATGAACCCACCGATGAACGCGCCGACGATACCGATCAGCATGGTGACGATGATGCCCCCCGGATCCTTACCCGGCATGAGGGCCTTGGCGATCGCCCCCGCGATCAGCCCGAGCACGATCCAAGCGAGGATACCCATATCACAGCCTCCAAAGTGTAGGTGGACGACGCTACCCCCTATCGCAACCGTCGTACCACATATGGTCGAGTATGGTGGTGTCCGCCTGGCGGGCTGAGGAGTTCGCCAGGCGATCCAGCGGCGACGACTACCCGCTTCGCGCCCGATTACCTTCCTCTCCCCATGGCAGCCACGCTCTCTCCACACGCGAGCGACGAGGACTTCGAGGCACGCAAGGGCTACGACCGCCGGCTCGTGCGGCGGCTGCTCGTCTACGTGCGCCCGTATCGTGCCCTCGTCGCCGGCGCGCTGGTGCTGCTGATGACGGACGGGCTGCTGCAGCTGGTCGGACCGATCCTGACGCAACAGGTGATCGACGTCGCGCTGCCGACGCGGGACGCGGCGCTCGCCTGGCGGTCGGCGCTGATCTTCGCCGCGTCGCTGGTGGTCGGGTTCGGCTGCTCGTATGGCGAGACGATGCTCACGACGCTGCTCGGCCAGCGCGTGATGCGCGACCTGCGGCAACAGCTGTTCGAGCACGTGCAGCGGCTGTCGATCGGGTTCTACGACCGCACGCCCGTCGGACGGCTCGTGACCCGGGTGACGTCGGACGTCGAATCGCTCAACGAGCTGTTCACGGCGGGGGTGGTCGCGGGGCTGGGCGACCTGTTCACGCTGCTCGCGATCGCGGTGATGATGATCGTCACGGACTGGCGGCTCGCGCTCGCGTCGTTCGCCGTGATCCCGCTCGTGTATCTCACGTCGCACCTGTTCCAGAAACGCGTGCGGGTCGCCTACCGGGACATCCGCACGCGGCTGGCGCGCATCAACGCGTCGTTGCAGGAGCGGATCACCGGCATGCGCGTCGTGCAGCTGTTCGGGCGCGAGCACGACGAGGCTCGTCGCTTCGAGGCGCTGAACCGGAGTCACCTCGACGCGCATCTGCGCTCGATCACGATCTACGCGCTGTACTTTCCGGCGATCGAGTTCCTGACGTCGCTCGCGCTGGCGATCCTGCTCGTGGCGGGCGCGCACCGGGTCGGGATCGGGACGCTGAGCGTGGGCGTGGTGGCCGCGTTCCTTCAGCTACTGCGGCGGTTCTATCAGCCGCTGCAGGATCTGGCCGACAAGTTCAACACGCTCCAGCAGGCGATGGCCGCGTCGGAGCGGATCTTCCTGCTGCTCGACACGCAGCCGTCCGGGGCGCCGCCAGCCAAGGTGCTGTCGAGCGGCGCCGCGAGCTCGGTCGACGCGGACGAGGGAATCACGATCACGTTCGAGAACGTGTGGTTCCACTACGGCGAGGGGGGCGATACCCCGGCGTGGGTGCTGCGTGGTGTGTCCTTCACGGCGCGACCGGGAGAGACGGTAGCGCTGGTCGGGCACACCGGCGCCGGCAAGACGACGATCGTGAACCTGCTCCTCCGGTTCTACGAGCCGCAGCGCGGGCGGATCACGGCGAACGGCGTGGACGTGCGCGACCTGCCGATCGACGACTGGCGGCGGCTGATCGGCTACGTCCAGCAGGACATCTTCCTCTTCGCCGCCGACGTTCGGACGAACGTACGGCTGGATGCGGCGCTGGACGACGCCGCCGTGATGGCGGCGGCGAGCCGCGTGGGAGCGGATCGGGTCATCGAGCGGCTTCCGTCGCGGCTCGATCAGGTGCTCGGCGAACGGGGCGCGTCGGTGAGCGTGGGCGAGCGGCAGCTGCTGTCGTTCGCGCGGGCGATCGCGGCCGACCCTGCGGTGCTCGTCCTCGACGAGGCGACGAGCGCCGTGGACAGCCACGCCGAGGCGGAGATCCAGCGCGCCCTGGCGACGCTGATGCGCGGCCGGACGACGATCGCGATCGCGCATCGACTCAGCACGGTGGTGGGATCGAACGAGATTCTCGTCCTGCATCACGGCGAGGTGCGCGAGCGCGGCACCCACGCCGAGCTGCGCGCGATGCACGGACTGTACGACCGGTTGTATCGCCTGCAAGCTGGCGAAGTTACCGAGACCCGCACGAGCGACATGTCGAATGCGAAGGCGAGCTCCACCGCGCTTGCCAGCCCTCAGAGCGGCGGGTAGCTTCCGCCTCTCCGGTCCTGGGCGCCACCGTCGCAACGCCCCGTCACAGCGCACCGTGCGCCGCCGTTCAGACCGCGAATCGCCCCCCATGGCCGTTCTCCAGCTCAAGGACATACAATATCCGCTGTCGGCACACACGAATCGGATCGGTGCAGGAGCCGACGCCGACGTGGTGCTTCCGACGGATGCCGCACTGGGTGTTCAGGCGGTGATCGAGCGTACCGGCGATCACGCGTTGGCCATCCGCCGCGCCGCGCCGCAGTCCGAGGTGCGGGTGAATGGCGTGCTGCTCGGCCCGGAGCCGACGCCGCTGATGCACGGCGACAAGGTCGAGGTCGCGGGGATCGAGCTTCGCTTCGCCGACGAGACGAAGCGTGGCGCGACGCACTACTCGAGCGTCGAAGCGATTCCGCAGCTCGGCGGAGCCCGTCGAATGGGGGCGGCTCGCGCGGTCGCGCCGTCGGGCGGGCGGCTGGTCTCACTGGTCGACGGGAAGGAATACGCCGTCCCGGAGAAGGGTCTAGTGATCGGGCGCGACGCGGGGTGTGACGTCGTGGTGCCGCGCAACGAGGTCTCGCGGCGCCACGCCGAGCTCGCGCCCACCGAGGACGGCTACGTCATCCGCGATACCAGCTCGAACGGAGTGTTCGTGAACGGCGACAAGATTCAGGGCTCGCTCCGGCTCTCGCGGTCCGACGTGATTCGCGTCGGCGGGGAGGAGTTCCGCTTCTACGCCGACGTCCTCGATCCGACGCCGCCGTCCGGCACCGAGGCGACGAAGGAGGGCGTGGTCCTGCGGTCCGAATCGCCGACGCCGTCTCTCGCGAACACCTTGTTCAACCAGAGGGCGGTCGAGACGACGACGCACGAGCCGCTCGCGACGCTCGAGGTGCTGAACGAGGGCCCGTCGAAGGGATTGCGCTACTCGATTCGCACGCCCCTTGCCCAGGTCGGGCGGGGGCTGAACAACGACGTCCGCCTCACCGATGAGAGTGTCAGCGAGGTCCACGCGAAGCTCGAACGCCGGGATGATGGCTGGTATGCGGTGGACATGAATTCGACGAATGGAACCTGGGTCGGCGGGTCGCGGGTCACGGGCGAGCGCCGACTGGATGGCGCACCGGACGTGCGGTTCGGCGGCGTGAAGCTGCGGTTCGTGCCGGCCGGGGTGAACCTGGACGAGCTGACGGCGCGTACCGCACGCGCCGCCGAGGAACGCAGACGGCCCGCTGCGGCGCCTGCGTCGCAGGTCGTGACGGATGCCAAACCCGAAGCGGGCACCTCGCGCCTGCTCTGGGTGCTGCTCGCGCTCGTGATCGGGGCGGCGGTCTTCTTCGTCTTCCGAGGGCGCGCGTGAAGCTCATCCATGCGGCCCGTACCGACGTGGGCATGATCCGCTCGGGGAACGAGGACAACTTCACCGTCGATTCGCGGAGCGAGCGCGGCATCTTCATCGTCGCGGACGGGATGGGAGGGCACGCGGCGGGAGAGGTCGCGAGCGAGATGGCGGTACAGATCGTCCAGCAGGAGCTCGAGGCCGTGCGCGACCTCGATGGCGAGGACGTGGTGCAGCTCGTGGCGAACGCGCTCAAGCACGCCAACCGCGCGATCCACGAGCGTACGCTGACCGAGGTGGACAAGCAGGGGATGGGGACGACGGCGTCGGTGCTCGTGCTCGCGGGCTCGCGCTACCTCATCGGCCAGGTGGGCGACTCACGCGTCTACCTGCTGCGCGCCGGCAAGTTCGAGCAGCTCACGAAGGATCACTCCTACGTGCAGGAGCAGGTCGACGCGGGTTATCTCACTCCCGAGCAGGCGCGCTACCACCCGTACAGCAACGTGATCACGCGATGCGTCGGCGCGGGCAGCGACGTCGAGCCGGACATCTATCGTGGCGAGGTGCGTGCGGGCGACGTCTTCCTCGTCGCGAGCGACGGCCTCACGGGCATGGTCGACGATCGCCGGCTCGCGCAGCTGCTCAGCTCACCCGCGCAACCTGAGCGCAAGGTGCAGGCGCTCATCTCCGAGGCGAACGGCCGCGGAGGGCTCGACAACATCACGGCGATCATCGTGCAGGTCGTGGAGACCGATCCGTTCGGCGACGATCCGAATCGCACGGCGGAGATGGGGCCTGTTGGCTGACGGCGCCGCGGACGAGACGGTCGGATCGATCGCGGAGCTGTATCTGGGGAACATCCTGTACGCGATCGAGCTCGCGGCGCTGAGCCTCACGGAGCAGGGAAAGGCCGACGCGGCGGCGTACTATCGCGGCATCGGTCGCAAGCTCGCCGAGGCGCACGGACGGGCGAAGGGGGACTCGGGGGTCC
>Ga0207643_10002438_pt1 | contig 10060 bp, 9 predicted proteins | sample KBSMisM62_FD_184313 | JGI IMG/M metagenome (GOLD analysis project Ga0207643, IMG submission 184313) | Miscanthus rhizosphere microbial communities from Kellogg Biological Station, Michigan, USA - KBS Miscanthus M6-2 (SPAdes) (version 2) | ecosystem: Host-associated > Plants > Roots > Rhizosphere... | reverse complement strand
TGAAGTTGATAAAGAAGACTTACGACTTCCTGGCTGGTGAGCGGCTTGGGAGTTTGCGCCGATATCGGCACACACGAACAGAGAAGAATAACTGCTAAAAGAAGTTTATTAATGCGGGACATTGCTTTCCGATGGACTTTTGTTAAAAGCGGTTGCCTATGAGCACAAATGCTGGATGGATTGTCTCAGAACCACCGCACAACGCTCAAGTTCATCGACTGGCACGAACTCGCCGGTGCGATGCGCTTCACGAATGTCACCCGGCCCGATCACGACCGATTCGCAGCCCAGTTTCATCATCTGTGCGGCCTCAGTGCCGAATGCCACAGTTCCCGATTCGAGGCCCGTTGCCTGTTCGAGGAGCCTGATCAACGGCGAGTCGGGCGCGGTTTCGAAACCTGTATCCTGACGGTTTGCGTCAACTTCGCACTGAAAATCAGGATCGGCTTGCGTCTCCTCGTCGATCGCAGCTTTGAAGAGATCGAGCAAGTGTTCGGAAGGTTGTGTCGGGATGGGGCGCCATTCGAGTGTGAACCGGCACTCACCAGCCAACACATTCTTCGCTGAGCCGCCACGAATCAAACCGATGTTGAGCGTAGTGTAAGGAGGATCGAATGCGTCGTGCTGGTCTTCTTTGAGTTTCTCCGCGATTGACTCCAGACGGGTAATCAGGCGGGCGGCACGAAGTATCGCCGACGCGCCGAGCGCCGGGTAAGCGCTATGAGCTTCACGTCCTTTCACGATCACTTCCGCCAGCGAGTAACCCTTGCCGGCGCGGATCGGTTTTAGCGAAGTCGGCTCGCCCACGATGCTGTAACGCACGCGCAACGGTTTCATCTCTGCCAACCGCTTTGCGCCGCGCAAACCGATCTCTTCATCGGCGGTATAAATCAGCGCGAGCGGCTTATTTGGTTTGACATTTTCAACCGCGGTAAGCGCAGCGGCTATAAACCCCTTGGTGTCGCAAGAACCGCGCCCGTAGAGTTTGCCGTCACGTTCCGTGAGGTTAGTAGCTTCAGCCCAGTTCGGATCGTAAGGAACGGTGTCCATGTGGCCCACCAACGCCAGCTCCACCTCTTCGACATCGTCCGTCAACGCAATTAAATTGACCTTCTTAACTCCGTGATCATCCGAGTACGGATACCAACGTACGATCAAATTCAATGCTTCACAGCGCCTTCCGAGGTACTCGGCAATCTTCACATTCGATCTCGACGAAACCGAATCAATCCGCACCAAATCCGCGAGTATCTCTTTAATCATCCGTGTAATCCGTGGCTAATGATCTGTTTCCCACCAACAACCACATCGCGCACCGCCGTTCGCGAAAGTGAAAACACGATGTTAGTCAACAAAGAATCCGCTGTCGCTCCCGCGATCGATAGATCGTCGAGATCAACCGTGAAGAAATCAGCCGGGGAACCAGCTTCAATCTTCCCGCCTCCGTGCAAGCCAATACTCATCGCCCCACTAACAGTCGCGCAATCAAACAACTTCCGCGCTAAGTCAGGAGCCAGCACGTTTCGCTGCATCTTCTGAAGCCGCAAGTGGTATTCGAGCTCGCGCGCATCTTCCAGCAGATCGATCTGGATCTGGCTGTCGCTGCCGAGTGCGATTCGCACGCCGGCATCGAAGTAAGCATCGACCGGCACTACGCCGTCGCCGAGGTTTCGCTCGGTCGTTGGACATGCGCAAACGAAAGCGCCGGCGCGTGCCAGCGACGCGATAGCTTTCGGCGTGACGTGAATCGCATGGACCGCAGTGAAACGTTTGCTCAGTAGTCCCTCAGTTTCGAGCAGCGCGACGGGCGAGCGACCGTATTCCTCGATGCAGGCGCTGACTTCGGCGGGCTGTTCCGCGACGTGCATGTGAACCGGAAGCTCGTGCTCGTTTGCGAACGCGACGATTGGTTTGAGGTAATCGAGCGGCACCGCGCGCACACTGTGCGGCGCCACACCAACCCACGCCATGCCGCCGTCTAACTCCGGCACGTCGAGCAGTTGTTCGAGACGTTGGAGGTAAACATCGAGGTCTTCAATAAAACGGACCTGCAGTGGATTGGCTTCAGTTTGATACCCGGCGCGCGCGTAAGCAACACGCAAAAGCGCGATGCGAATGCCCACGTCGCGTGCTGCGCGAATCACTTCGCGCTCGAGCAGGTTTGGATCCGAATATGGCGAGCCGTCGCGCTGATGATGAATGTAATGAAACTCGCCGGCAGCAGTGATTCCCGTCAATGCCATCTCCAGAAAAGCCATCCGCGAGATGTTATAAATGTCTTCCGCTTCGAGCCGGTTGGCTGCGGCATACATCTCCTCGCGCCACGTCCAGAAACTGTCGGTGTTATGTTGCGAGCGATGCTCCGTACACCCGCGAATCACTCGCTGAAACGCATGCGAGTGAGCATTCACCATTCCCGGCAACAGCGCTCGCCCTTGCAGGCGAACCGCTTCCGGAACCCCTTCACTGGCAACTCGAACAATCTTGCCCGCGTCGTCACACACGATCGTTCGCCCAGACTCAAACCGTCCGTCGACGTAGACTAAATCCGGCAACCACGCTTTGTTCGGCATCTGTGTAATCTGTGACTAAAACTTTATCGCCAGCACTTCGCGCGCGGCAGTACGGTCGCCGGTGCAGCTAATCCGCCTTGGCCCATCAAGAAACGTCAACTCAAATCCGAGACTTTCATACAACTCGATGATCCGTTTCGTCGCCTGGTTCGAAATCACCACCGGCCCTCGATGACCAGCCAGCAGCTTCGCCGTGCGCACCTGATCGTCCCACGAAAAACCGCCCGCGCTGTACGTCGTGAACTCTACATCATACGGCGGATCGGCGTAGATAAAATCTCCCGGCTCAAATTTCAGCGCCTCAACATCCCGGTTGCTGAACGTCCATTGCCGAAACACTGCCAGATACTGCGAGAAATCAGTCGCGTAGTTGATCGCTTTGTACGTGCCGAACGGCACATTGAAATCGCCACCTTTGTTGAAACGACATAGACCGTTGAAACAGGTGCGATTCAGGTAGTAGAACAACTGCGCGCCTTCCTCACTGTGCGCCTTGCCTTTGCGAATCAGTTGATTGAAGCGCTCGCGGTGTTGATAAAAGAGCTCCTCGTCATTGCGCATCGGCAGACGCATCTGCAAACCGTTTTGCACGTGACGATAGAAGTTAATGAGATGCGGATTGACGTCGTTCAGCAGCGCCGTTCGCGGTTGCAATCCCAATACGACCGCGAGCCCGCCGCAAAATGGTTCGACGTACCGGCGGGTTGTGTTTTCTTCCCAGATCGGCTGGAGCTGCGAGACGAGCCAGCGTTTGCCGCCGGCCCACTTCAGCGGCGGCTTAAACATTGCGCTCCTTCGAAGCAATGAGTCTGCGCCAGTAGATCTTCGAGAGACGCAAAGGTCGGTACGCGTAGTAGAGCGAATGCAGCGGCGCCGGGAGAGTAAGTCCTTGCCAGTCAGGCAGCGTGGGAACGAAGATCGCACGCAAGGCTGAAAGCACGGCGTCGCGTTTACGATCCATGACGCGCAGGTTGTAGAGGTTGGTTTCAGTCGAATCAGCCGCGCCGTAGGTGGTGAAGAGTTGTGCGCGAATATCGTGGGCCATATGCTGCATCGAACGATCGGCGTCGACGGCGGCCAGTACGTGAGCTGGAATGCGAACGTCTGAGAACTCTTCAACTAATCGCAAACCAAGCCCGAGCATGCGTGTGGCGCGCGCCTGCCCCGCGCGCTCGACGACCGTGTCCCAGTCGATTGTGACTCGTAAAGATTCCGCCAGTGAAGAGATCCATTCCAAGCGTCGCCAGAGATGTTTTGCGCCGTGCATCGCCTGGTAGAGCACGAGATCTTCAGCGCTGAAAGTCTCGACCATCGTTCCGGCCAGCGATACGGATTGCAGCCGCGACATCACTTCCTCGGCTTTAACTTTGAACACAAAGCTGCGCGGCGCGAGGTCCCAGTGCAGATCCACAACCGTGAACCACTCGTCGCGCATGAACTGTATCTCGCAGTGGTTGCTCAGGTGCGAAGCCAACTGCGCAGGCGTCAATCGCGGATACATCTCGTAGCCCAATGACTCGAGCAAGCACCTCGCGCGATCGAAATGCTGGCGCTCGATCAGCAGATCGATATCGCCGGCCTGGCGCAGTGAGATCTCGCCGTACGCCATTTGCGCGAGTAGTGGTCCTTTGAATAGAGCGACGGGAATATTGTTCTCTTTGAAAAGTTTGTAGACGCGCAACTGCTTGCTTATCAAATGCAGTACATTCTGCGAATTCGCGACCGACTCGCGTTTCAAGCGCGACAGAAAATGACCCGGAACAAGATCGCCGGCAACACTCGTGAGATGCTTGTTCAGCAGCGGGAGCAGGCCGTGAGCTTGAGCTGTGATGAACAGGTAATCCCAGTTGATCTCCTGCTTTAAGAGACTACGCGCAACCTCACGCCGCGCGCAGCTAAGAATCAACTCATTTTCCAAATCATAGTTCATCAGATCAGGATTTTATCCGTGTCATCCGTGGCTAAAATCATCTGCCGCGACCACGACTCTGCGTACAATCCACTCTGCTCCAGCAAGCGTTGATGACTGCCGGATTCAACAATCCGTCCCTGGTTCATCACGTGTATCACATCCGCGTGCATCGCGGTCGTGAAGCGGTGCGTGATGATGATCGACGTACGGCCTGCGGCTAGTCTGCGAAATCGTTCGAGCCAATCAACTTCAGCCCACGGGTCGAGCGCGCTGGTGGGCTCGTCGAGAATGATAATCGGTGCGCGTCTCAGAAACGCACGCGCGAGCGCAATCCGCTGCCACTCACCAACGCTCAGCTCGGTTCCACCGGCGAACCACCGTCCTAATAACGTTTGTTCCTTCTGCGGCAGACGCGCAACGATCTCTGCCGCGCCAGCAGCCGTAATTGCTGCTTCGACCTGCGCATCAGAAGGCTGTTGGTTGAGATCGCCGTACAAGATGTTTTCCTGGACGGTCGTGTTGTAGTGAAACGGCTGTTGAAATAGCACGGTGATCATGCGTCGCAGATCTTCGCTCGGAATCTCTCTCAGATCGCGGCCGTCAATCTCGATCCCTCCCTCATCCGGATCGTAAAAACGACAGAGCAGCTTGAGCAACGTGCTCTTGCCCGCGCCATTCGGCCCGACGATCGCCACGATCTTTCCTTTCGGAATCGTCATCGTGAAACCGTCGAGGGCCTTTCCGCTGGCGTCAGGATAACTGAACGATACGGATTTGAACGCGATGCTTTCTTTAACCTCGTGCTGGGGTGGCCACGGAGGGCCACCCCTACAAATAATTTTCGGCTCGAGCGCGAGAAACTCGAACAGGTTACCGAGAAACAAACTATTGCCGTAGAGCTGGCCCGCGTTTTCGAGCAACGTGCGCATCAGTCCTTGCCCCTGATTGAAAGCGACGTAGATTAGCGCGAGCTCACCGAGCGTAACCAAACCCTGCAACGCTCGCCACATCATCCAGCCAAGCGCGGCGCCCATGATTAGGAGGGCAATCAGACTTGCTGCCAGCTCCGCGAGACTCTGCCGCCGGTTCAGGTGTAAACGTTCGCCACGTAATCGTTGTCGTAGATCTTTGTAGTTTGATTGAAAGTACTTACCGAGTCCGAAGAGCCTGATCTCGGCGGCCGCGTCCGCGGTGGTCATGATCCAATCGTAGTACCACGCGCGCCGATCGTCCGCGGTCGTGCGTTGTCGCCACTGATACTCCGCCAGCGCGTAATGAACCACCACACAAAACGCCGGCAACGTGCTGAGCAGCAACGCCAGCGCCAGCCATGGTCCAAGCGGAATGAGGATCGCGCCCATGGCAACTAACGTAATACTGTTTTGCAGTAACGCTCCCAGGTTGCCGAGCAGCGCCACCGGACGGTAGCGCGCTTCGGCACGCGCGCGGTGCAGGTGATCGTAGTAATCGGAGAGCTCGTAGAACGCGAGATCCGCGCTGACTGACTTTTCGTGAATGAGCGACGTAATGTGATCCTGCAACAGCTCGGCCCGGACTGTGCGCACCCAGTTGATCCCGTTGCGAACCACTTCCATCAGCAGAAGCACGCCGCCTAGTAACAGCAGCCGCAGCAGCACGTGCCGAACATCCCTGACCACAACACCATCAACAACCAGCTTCGTCAGATAAACAATCGCCGCTGGCAAGAGTCCCTGAATGATGAGCAGAGCGATCCACGCAGTCGTCCACGGCCGCGCGACTTCCCAAACGAGCTTGAGAGCGCGCGGCAGGTAGGGCAGCTGCGCCAATGCTTTGCGAAGCTTTGAGCTGAGGATTTTGCCTGAGCTGGACATTTACTGAGCTGACTTGCGCAACTGTGCTGTTGAAAGAGGCGCGCCGTAAAAGGTCGACTGTTTGAAACTCGCACTCGGAAAATCGGTCTCCCAACGCCAAACGTAACCATCCTGGACAAGGTCAGCGCCGAGTCGCAGCTCGATGCGCTCGCCTTCCTTCACCTCGACCGGTTCAGCAAAGGGAAACAGACCAACACCATAAATCATCTTCGGCGCGGCTGGATGGTTTGAGAGACGAATGCCGTCAACCAGTTCTGAATCAAACCATACCGCGACGCCATGAGCCGTGCCATTGCGTCCTGCCTGCCAGGACACCTGCGCGTGAATGTCAGGGCTTTCAACCTCGTAGTAATCGATCGTAGTCCAACAAACCGGTTGGGCCAAAAACTGTTCGGGTTCAATATGCGTCTTGCGCCAGTTGTTAGTGATCAGGCGTGTTCCCGCGGAGAAGTCGAGCCCGAACTCATTGTTTCTCCACGGACCAACGAGCTCTGCGTACTGCGCCGGCGCTTCGACAAGCGCGGCCCACAGCATATCGCGCCTGGGAATGAGCACGCCGCCGCGCGCCAGCAGTCGCGTGCGCGCGTCGATGATCGAAGGGATGTGTTGTTCAAACCACGGCAGCACGCCGCGCAAGTCGGAGATGATTATTGTGGCGGGCTCGGGAAGCGTGATCTCGGTCGACAACTTATCGAAGAACTCAATCCGATCGGCACAACCATTGTCAGCGGCAATCTCGCGCGCGAGACCGATCACATTTTCCGGTTCCACAGCATAGACGCGTCGCGCGCCAAGCTTGCAGGCGAGCACCGCAAACACACCCGCGCCACAACCGAGATCCATCACCACCGAATCCGGTCTCACCGTCGCGCGCAACGCCGCCGCATACGCCTCCATCCGCCGCGCATCGGCAATCATCTGCCCATAAAAATGAAGGCTATACATCCGCGTTTATCCGCGTAAATCTGTGGCTAAAAAAATCGTTGAGAATGCGATCACAAAGTTCGTGAATCCGCTCAGCATCAGCATGCGGCGTCACGCGGCGCACGGGAACGTGACTCACGACACGCGTCAGCAGCTCAAACTCACGCGCGCGCATCTGCTTGTCCATCAGCTTCGTGGCGTATGTATTCGCGATCAGCGACATCAACCCTTCCGCGCGATCCAACGTTTCGACAAATGGCGCACGACCATCATGGCGACGCTCACCAAGCTGATAGATCGCAGCAAGCGGCAGCGGCTCTCCCTGAAACTGCTCCGTCAGATCGAGATAACACTTGTCCCAATTCGGAGTGAGCTTCGGCAAGTGTGTCTCCGATCCGTAAAGCGCTTTGACCGCAGACGGCCACAACCGGATGCACGGATAACCCGGTCGCACCAGAAATCGATCGAAAAGATCGTCAATCGTCACTACGTCTTCCGCGAGAACACTGTATCCGCGCTCCGCAAACGCCGCTGCCGTAGTCGATTTACCTGATCCCGCAGGACCCACTAACGCAATCGCCTTGTCCCCAATCGCAATCGCGCTGGCGTGTAAACAAACAACACCGCGCAGCAACATCACGAACCCCATCACCGGCCCGAGCAGATACGTCGCCGTATCCTCCAACGTCAGCGGCGCGCACCACTCCGCCCAAACTTCAGTACCATCACGATCGACGACAAACTCCGTCCGATCGGCGTAGCAGAACCTGTAATACCTGCCCTCCGCAAGACGAAACACGCGCAAGGCAGGCTCACCGCATTCGCTTTTGTAATCTGCAACGTACGAGGCCTCGCTTTGCGTGACTTCCTGAAGCCACGCAGGCAGCGAGCCGAAGGATATGCGAACGTCTTCTGACGCTATTGTTGAAAGAGGGACACCGGGGATGATTCTATTGGCGACAACTCCGAGGCCATAGATCGAGCACCGGTAAGGCATGATGGGAGACTTTAGACACCGGTCTTTGGTCCCGCTGCGGCGCCACCACCACCGTCGAGGTTGCCCTTTGAACCGGCGTTCCGAGTGATCTCGCGAATGTTTCCGTAAACGATTACTTGCGGCTTGCGATAGGGCTTTTTGTTTTCGTGTTCCAGTCCGGCAGTTTCCGGTTTACGTTCCATGCATCATCTCCATCTTGGCAGTCTAGGCGATTGAGGTCGTTTGTCGAACCATTGGTCGGGAGTGCAGAAGCCAATAGTTCAACGCAAAGACTCGAAGATTTGCCCAGCGAGCATTGGACGTCTTCTCATCTAAAAACTTTCGTCGGCAATTCAGATCAACAAAAGCCCTAAGCTGCGGACTGACCTCAAAACTGTCGAGCCATCTTACACTAGCCCGCGTTGCTAATTGAAGGGCCAGATCGCCTGCAAGTGGTGTTTTATGGCGATTAAGGACGGACTCCGGTAGTTGATCTTTCATCGCCTCGCGAAGGATGTGTTTGTTTATGCGCCAAGGCGACGTTGGTATTGATAGGAGATACTCGACCAACCGTACGTCCATAAAGGGATGACGAACTTCAAGGGCAAGTCTCGTTGCGCCCGGATCGTAACCTTCAAAGAGAGCTGTCCAGATAGGATTAAGAGGACTGGCAACATCAACAGGATTCGTTTGAGAGTGTTTCAGCCGTTCAGCCAGGTTAGTACGTTTGGAGAACGACCGCTTAATCCAACTGGGGAGCAGAATGTGGATCGGGAGCTTGCGATACAACAGGCGCTTGAGTCGGGTCCTGATTTTCAAAGGTGGAGGTACGTTCATGAATGAGTCGCCATCGTAACCGGTGAGTGCAACCTGGCCGAAGTTTGCGCAACAACGCAGGAGAGAGTGGAACTGCCCGGCCAATGGCGAGAGAAGAAAAGGCTCCGGCTGATTCATATCACCAGGCACTTGCTCGTCGAAAAGGGAGTATCGATCGCCATTTAAGTGCGTGATCCGGATTCCGAGATGATTTGCGGCCAGCGCCGAATAGTGACGTTCCTCGTCCGGCAGCACACGATCGTAAACAAGGCAGAAGCAGTGCACCGCGGAGCTGTCGTTGAGCTGAGCGCGGGCGACTGCTGCGAGGCTCGTTGAGTCAAGACCGCCGCTCATCGACACTGCGACCCGATCTGTACGCAGGCGGTCCTTAACTGCACGCGACAAAATCTCAGAGAAACGGTCGACGTACGAGGCAGGATCTCGAAAGCGCACCTTGTGGGAGCGTGATGGTGTCCAGTAACGACGAATCTTTATTGAGCCATTGCTTAATGTGAGACTGTGTCCGGGTGGTAGTCGCTGGATATCTTTGAAAATTGTGGTGGAGAGATCCTGGTTCACGCCAAACAGCAGGTAGTCGCCGACGGCGATCTGATTCAGCGTGTCAGAAACGTTTGGGTCCACGCGCAAGTCGTTCAACGTACTACTGAAATTGAAGTTGTTAGACATATGCGTGTAGAAAAACGGCTTGACGCCAAAGTGATCGCGCGCGCAGAAGAAACGTTGCAAGCGACCGTCCCAAATTACAAAAGCGAAGTCGCCGATGAGGTGTTTGACGCAGTCTTCGCCCCACGTTTCGTAGGCGTGGAGGATCAGCTCCTCGTCAGACGGCGATGCTGTGAGCTGGAGTTTTTGGATTAACTCCTCACGGCCGTCAATTCGAGCGTTTGCTTTTAGCCACAGATTTTCACGGATTAACAACGGATTAGGATTCCTTGATTAAGGAGATTCTCAATCATCTCCAGCAGATCCTGGCGCAGTACGTCGC
>Ga0207643_10002433_pt1 | contig 10070 bp, 9 predicted proteins | sample KBSMisM62_FD_184313 | JGI IMG/M metagenome (GOLD analysis project Ga0207643, IMG submission 184313) | Miscanthus rhizosphere microbial communities from Kellogg Biological Station, Michigan, USA - KBS Miscanthus M6-2 (SPAdes) (version 2) | ecosystem: Host-associated > Plants > Roots > Rhizosphere... | reverse complement strand
CGCTGGCTGAGCCGATCAAGATCGCTCGCGCAAAGGCCGACGCGAAGCTGTTCGACCAGGCGGTTGCCGATCTCAGGGCCGGCCTTGCTGCCAGTCCGTCGAGTCCGTCAGCTCCGAGTGCGCATCTCCTGCTGGGAAACATCCTGCAGCAGCAAGGTCGCCCGGAGGACGCCATGGCTGCGTACGTCGAGCTGCGAAGCCGGCACGGACGTACGCCTGAAGCGGCCGAGGGCACGTTTCTCCTGGCCGATCTCGTGCTGCAGTCGAAGCGCAACGATCGGGAGGAGACCGCGCGCCAGTTGTTCACGGCGATCCCGAGCATGACCGGGTCCGCACCGTGGGCGGTCCAGGCGTTGCTTCGTCGCGCGGCGCTCGAGGATCGTGCGCGGGCTCGCGTCGTTGACAGCGTTCTCGGCTTGACCGTCCCTGCATCACTTGTCAGCTACCGTCAGGTGGTGGAGTCCTATCCGGATGCGGCCGGTGTCGAGCCCGCACTGGCGCGTCTTGGCGAGATGTACGAAGATCTACGCCGCTACGACCTGGCTGGCCAGGCATGGCTCGATCTCGCGCGCAAGTTTCCGGCAAACACGCGCGATGCGGCCTGGCGCGCGGGCGAGCTGTTCGAGAAGCGCCTCAAGGATCCGCAGCGCATGCGCGAAGCCTACAGCCTGGTCACGACGCGTTCGTCGCACTACAGGGACGCGCAGAAGAAGCTGCAGCCCTAACGAGATTGGCGGCCGGCCATGACACGAGACGAGATCGTAGCGTTCTTCGCGCGGCGGCAAGAGGCAATGCAACGACTCGATTCAGCGATGCTCGCAAGCTTGCACGCCGAGAACGGTGTGCTGGAAAGCCCGTGGGCGGGCGGAGTCGCCGAGGGCCGCGAGGCGATCGAACAGGTGTATCGCACCTTCTTCACCTCCTTCAGCACCGCGACCTTCGAGCAGGAGCAACTGGTGATCGATGGAGACAAGGCCGCAATGCTGCTGCACATCCATGGGACCAACAGCGGGGGAATCATGGGAGTGCCTGCCACGGATCGTCCGTTCAGCGTGCAGATGGTCATGTTGTGCGACTTGAAAGACGGATTTATCACCCGGGAGCGTCGCGTGTACGATTTCACCGGACTGCTGTTGCAGGTCGGCGCCTTGAAGGCCAAACCCGTTTAAAGCAGCGTCACACCGGAGCCATGAGCGAAGCCCGTCTTCACGTAACCGACTCGCAGGGACGACGCGTGGTCGTACTCGACCGACCGCTTTTCATGATCGGCCGCCGGACCCAGGCGGACCTGCAGATCGTCAGCACCGACGTGTCGCGCGAGCATGCCGAGATCGCCAATGAGGATGGACGCTATACGCTGCGCGACCGCGGGTCGCGCTACGGGACGTTCGTCAACGGCGAACAGGTGACCGAGCGTGTCCTGCAGGCGGGTGATCGGATCCGCCTCGGCCGGACCGATGCGATCGAGCTGCTCTTCATGACCGAGGGAGCGAAGACGACGGGCTTCCTCGATACGGGCACGTCGGACGTCGGCGACCTCCGTCACGTGGCGGCCATTCTCAATGGACTACGAGCGATCGGTTCTGGTCGTGTGCTCGACGAGGTCCTGGGGCTGGTGATGGACTCGGCGCTCGACGTCACCAAGGCGGAGCGCGGATTCATGATGCTCGCCACGGCCGAAGGCGAACTCGAGTTCAAGATCGCGCGCGGAAAAGGCAAAACGACCCTCTCCGGTACGACGTTCACCACCAGCGAGAAGATTCCGCGCGAGGTTTTCCAGACAGGCCAGAGCCGCATAGTCGGCGACCTGATGGAAGGCGATTGGAAAGGGCAGCACGACGGCACGATTGCAGTCGGTATCCGTCACGTGCTCTGCGTGCCGCTTCGCGTGACGCCGATGTCGTCGGGCCTGTCCGCTCGCACCGAGCGTGTCATCGGCGTGCTCTATCTGGACGGACGCGAACGCAGCACCATGCTGTCCAAGTCCACGCAGTCGTCGCTCGAGGCGTTCGCGACGCAGGCGGCGATCGCGATTGAAAGCGCGCGACTCTACGCCGAGTCGGACGAGAAGGCGCGCATCGATCGCGATCTCAAGATTGCCGCCGAGATCCAGCGCAACATGCTTCCCGAGCCGGTGTTCGAGATCGGCAACGTCGATCTCGCAGCCGAATCGATCCCGTGCCGTACCATCGGGGGCGACTTCTACGACTACCTCGAGATCGGCGAACGAGGTTTCGGCTTCGCATTGGGTGATGTGGCAGGGAAGGGCCCGCCAGCCGCGCTGTTAGCGGCCGCCGTGCAAAGCAACTTTGTTGCGCTGGCGCCGGTCAGCAGCGATCCGGCCGAGACGATGGCACGCGTCAATAAGGCGCTGCTGCGTCGAGCAATCGACGCACGCTTCGCCACGATGTTCTATGGTGCTGTCACGGCAGATGGGCGTCTGAGCTACTGCAACGCGGGCCAGGAGCCGCCCCTCGTGGTCGGGCGAAACAGTATCTCGTGGCTGGAGGCCGGAGGACCTGTCCTCGGACTGCTGACGATGGCAACGTACGAGTTCGAGACGGTAGTACTCGAACCAGGCGACCTCGTGATTGTCTGCAGTGACGGCGTCACGGAAGCGCGGAACCGGGCAGGCGACGAGTTCGGGCGGGACCGGCTCGTTGAGGTCATGCGTGATCGGCACGGAGCCAAGCCCGAGCTTGCTCTCGAACATCTGATATTGGCAGTCAAGCAGTTCTCGGAAGGGGCCGCACAGGCCGACGATGTGACGGCGCTCGTGCTGCGGTATCGCGGACGGGGCTAGGAGGACGAATGCAGATCGGACAGCGAATGGCGGGTGATGTGACGGTCGTGGAGATCACTGGCGACATCACCTTGAGCAAGGGTGGCGATGTCATCATCAAGGACAAGGTTCAGAGCCTGCTCCAGCAGGGTAATCGCAAGCTGCTGCTCGACCTCGGCAACGTTTCGTACGTGGACAGCGCGGGTCTCGGACAGCTCGTGCAGGTCTACGCGACGACGCGCCACCTCGACGGGCAGCTGAAGCTGCTGCACGTCACCAAACGGCTGAAAGACCTGCTGGTCCTCACCAAGCTGCTGACGGTGTTCGAGTGCTTTGACGAAGAAGCTGACGCGCTCGCCAGCTTCAAGAAATAGACGTGCCTAGTTGAGCGCGTTCGGGACGGCGAGTGTGAACGGTGCGATCACGGCATCGAAGCGCTCGCCGTCCGGCGTCACCATCTGATAGCTTCCTTGCATTGCGCCTACCGGCGTCTTCAGCGGGCAGAAGCTCGTATATTCGAACGACCCACCGGGCGGCAGTACGGGCTGCTCGCCCACGACTCCCTGCCCCTTGACACGCTCGACCTCGCCGTCGGCATTGGTGATGATCCACTCGCGTGAGATGAGCTGGGCGACATCGGAGCCGGTGTTCGAGATGCGAACGTGGTACTGGAACAGATACGATCCCTCTCGTGGGGAACTTCGGTCGGGAATGAACTCGCTCCGAACCTGGATTCGGATTCCGCGTGTGGTGGCGTCGCTCATCCGGACGCCGCGTGTGCTGGTGTCAGTCATCTGTAAAGGATTGAAGGCGGTGCGCCTGACGCTCGAGGTCGCCAGGACGCCATCGCTGATTATGTCATGGCCGCTCATATGAGAACGGGTGCGCACGGAACCGGCGAGCGTATTCGGCGTAGTACAGTTCCGGTATCAACGGTGGAACCTCCCAAGAAAAAGGGCGTGTCCGCCTCGGCCGCCTGGCGTGAGGCGCGATCGCTCCTGTGGGCGCATCGTCGTCGGCTCACCACCGGACTCATCTTGATGCTCGCCAGCCGGTTGGCGGGGCTCGTCCTTCCGGCATCGTCCAAGTACCTCATAGACGACGTGGTCGGGAAGAATCGGACCGATCTGCTGCCGATGATCGCGTTGGCTGCCGGAACCGCCACGCTCGTCCAGGCTGTCACGTCATTTGCGCTGTCGCAGATCCTCGGCGTGGCCGCCCAGCGCGCGATTACCGACATGCGCAAACGCGTGCAGGCGCAAATCCTGCACCTGCCGATTCGCTACTTCGACTCGACGCAGTCCGGCGTGCTGGTCGCACGGATCATGTCGGACGCCGAAGGCATCAGGAATCTCGTCGGCACGGGTCTGGTGCAGCTCATTGGCGGACTCGTCACGGCGGTGCTCGGCCTCGGCGTGCTGTTCTGGCTGAATTGGCACCTGACGACCATTACCATCCTCGTGCTCGCGGCGTTCGGTGGCGGTATGGCTTACGCCTTCCGCACGCTGCGGCCGCTCTTCCGAGAGCGGGGCAAGATCAACGCCGAAGTCACGGGCCGCCTGACCGAGGCGCTCGGCGGCATCCGCGTCGTCAAGTCCTACACAGCGGAAAAGCGCGAAGAGATTGTCTTCACGAAGGGTGCGCATCGCCTGTTCAGGAACATCGCGAAGTCGATGACGGGCGTGTCGGCCACGACGGCGGGCAGCACAGTGATCGTCGGGATCGTTGGCGTGCTGATGATCTGGCTGGGTGGGAATGCGATCATCGCCGGAGAAATGACGCTCGGCGACCTGGTCATGTACATCTTTTTCATCGGTCTCGTTGCCGCTCCGCTCGTGTCGATCGCCTCGATCGGCACGCAAATCACGGAAGCATTTGCCGGCCTCGATCGCATTCGCGAGATCCTGGACATGTCGACCGAGTTGGACGAGGACGAAACCCGCGCCGCGGTGGACCGGCTGGAGGGCGACGTCAGGTTCGAGGACGTCTGGTTCGAATACAACCCGGGTCAGCCGGTTCTTCGAGGTGTGTCCTTCCATGCCGCGCCTGGAACCACGACCGCGCTCGTCGGGTCGAGCGGCTCCGGCAAGAGCACGCTGATCAGCATCGTGATGGCGTTCAACCGTCCGACGAAGGGTCACGTCATCGTCGACGGACGCGACCTCGGTGAACTCCGGTTGATGGACTACCGCGGACAGCTGGCGTCGGTGCTGCAGGAGAACTTCCTGTTCGACGGCACGATCGCGGAGAACGTCGGCTACGCGCGGCCCGGGGCGACCCGGGACGAGATCCTCAGCGCCTGTCGCATCGCGCACTGCGATGAGTTCATCAGCCAGTTTCCGAACGGGTACGACACGGTGGTGGGTGAGCGCGGCATCAAACTGTCTGGCGGGCAACGTCAGCGCGTGTCGATAGCCCGAGCCATCCTCGCGAGCCCTCGGATCCTGATCCTGGACGAAGCGACGTCGAGCCTGGACAGTGAGAGCGAGCAGATGATTCAGGACGGTCTTCGCAACCTGAGGGCTGGACGAACCACGTTCGTCATCGCCCACCGCCTGTCCACCATTCGTAGCGCCGACCAGATTCTGGTGCTCGAAGAAGGTCAGGTGGTCGAGCGGGGTACCCACGCTGAACTTCTGGCGCTCAACGGACGTTACAGATATTTGCACGACAAACAGTACAAGTTCGAGGCCGACCGCTTCATCAACCCCGGAGAGGACTTCACGCCGGAGCCGGAGAAGCCGAAGGCGCCGGTCAGGGTCGCGCAGAGCCTGTAGTTAGTAGGCAGTAGGCAGTAGGCGGTTAGAGTTCACGGTTCACAGTTCAGCGGGTTCTGACTTGAACTGAGGACCGTAGACCGAGGACCGAGGACTGAGGACCGAGGACCGAGGACCGAGGACAGGAGACGTGAGTGGACGAATCGATGTTGCTGAACAGCGTCCTTCGCAGCGTGCTTGGCGGGCGCCGCAAACGTTCGCGCGGGGCGATGCGGTATCTGGGTAACTCGAGGTCGCCGTTTGGCGGAACGCTTGGTTCGATTGGCGGGTCCTTGCTATCCAACCCGAACCTGTTACTGACCGCAGCGGGAGTGGCATGGGGGATCTTCGAGACGCTTCAAGAAGGCAACGCGCCGGCGGCCGCGCCCGCGGCGGCGTCGCCGGTGTCGAATGCCACTCAGACGCCGCCATTGCCACCGTTGCCGGTGGTTGGAAACCCGTCCGCGCCGGTGAGCGACCAGGCCCTTCAGGTCGTCCGCCTCGCGATATCTGCTGCATATGCGGACGGATCGGTCAGCGACCAGGAGCGCGCCGCGATTCTGGATCAGGCTCGCATTGCCGGAGTCGATCGCATCGTCGAGCACGAATTGGCGCAGCCGCGACCGCTCGCCGAGATTGTCGCAGGTGTAAACGACGACACGTACCGCGGCACGCTCTACGTGCTGGCATTCGGTATCCTTCGAGGCGACGAACAGCCGACGGGAGCAGAACGTATCTACTTGGCGAAACTCGCGCACTTGCTTGGACTGGATCCGGGCACCGTTCAGCAGCTCGAAAGGAATGCGGCCAAGCGGATCGATGCGGAGACGGAGAAGTAGGCAGTTTGCGGTAGGCGGTAGGCGGACTGGTTCGCTGGGACAAGGTGCGACGGGGCTGTTGCGAGAACAGGACCGGAGACTGAGGACGGTGGACCGTAGACGGAACGGAGCGGAGAGCGATGTCAGACGACCAGTGGTTCATGGCCATCGGCGGCCACCAGGTGGGACCTGTGTCACGAGACGACGTCGTGACGAATCTGCGGAACGGCACCATTGATGGGAACACGCTGGTCTTCGGGCCCGGCCTGACGAACTGGACGCCGCTCAAGGACGTGCCGCAGCTGGCAAGCTATCTGACCGGCGCGTCCGGGGCGACCCGCCCCGCCGCCCCTCCGCCGATTGTCCCGGGTCGCCGCGCCCACGAGATCGACTTCAAAATCATCGGCAGTGAAATGCAATTTGTCGAAGTCGAACTGGATCCAGGCGAGAGCGCCGTGGCTGAAGCCGGGTCGATGATGTACATGACGCCCGGCATCACGATGGAGACGGTGTTCGGTGATGGCGCGCAGCAGAAGGGCGGCGGCGTGATGGGCGCGCTGCTCGGTGCCGGCAAGCGACTCATCACGGGTGAGAGCCTGTTCATGACGGTCTTCACCAACGGCGGCGGCGGCAAGCAGCAGGTCTCATTTGCGGCGCCCTATCCGGGGAAGATCCTTGCGATGGATCTCAAGCAGCTCGGAGGACAGCTCATTTGCCAGAAGGACTCGTTCCTGTGCGCTGCGCGCGGGGTGTCGATCGGGATCGCGTTTCAGCGGCGCATCGGCGTCGGCCTGTTCGGCGGTGAGGGTTTCATCATGCAGAAGCTCGAAGGCGACGGCCTCTGCTTCGTGCACGCGGGCGGCACCGTTCACCCGCTCGACCTCGGTCCGGGGCAGACGCTGCGGGTGGACACGGGTTGTCTGGTCGCGCTTCAACCGACGGTGAATTACGACATCCAGTACGTCGGCAAGATCAAGACGGCGCTGTTCGGCGGTGAAGGGTTGTTCTACGCCGCGCTTACCGGCCCGGGTCGCGTGTGGCTGCAGTCGTTGCCGTTCAGCCGAATGGCCGACCGCATCTACAAGGCCGCACCGGCGGCAGGTGGCAGCCGGCGCGAGAGTGGTTCGATCCTCGGTGGGCTCGGCGATCTGCTGGACGGAGATCCCAACTAGTCAGGGACGCGGAATTCGCGTTTGAGTCCGCATAACGGGCGAAAGGTGTGTGGGTGACCCGCCAGGAGCGCGAGCAGTTTCTCCAAATTCTTCAGGCGCATGCGCAAACCGTGGCCGTAGGTGAGGCGTGCGCCACCACGACGCGCGACCTCGCCGCCGAGGTCGCGCGCGGCAGTACTCCCAGTCGTAACGATCTGCTGGCCACTGTCGCGGCAGCCGAGCGCGCGCTCGAGGACCTGGCAGGCGTCCGCGAGGAAGTCGAACGGCTGCTTTCTGAATTGCGTTAGTAAGCAGTAGGCAGTAGGCGGTATGCAGTAGGACCGGGGACTAGAATGATTCCCACATGCGCACGCCCGTCACGCTGGTCACCGGTGCAAGCGGAGAAATCGGCCACGGACTGATCACACGGTTGTCCGGAACGGGCCGGCCGATCGTCACGATCGACCTCGCGCCGCTCGACCCGTCGCTGCATCGCCTGGTCCTGCGCGAGTTCACCGGCTCGATCACCGACACCACCCTCCTCGAGCGCGTGCTCGCCGAATTCGAAGTCGATCTGATCTTTCACCTCGCGGCGCTGCTCTCGACGCGCGCAGAGTTCACGCCGATCACGGCGCATCACGTCAACGTCGAGGGGACGCTGACGCTGCTCGAGTTCGCGCAGCGCGAAGGTGAGTCACACGGTCGCACGGTGCTCTTCCTCTATCCGTCGTCGGTTGCCGCCTACGGTCTTCCCGATCTGGCGACGAAGACAAAGGTCGGACGCATCCGCGAAGACGAATGGAACACGCCGCGGACGATGTACGGGTGCAACAAGCTGTACTGCGAGCACCTCGGTCGCTACTACGCGAGGTTCTACAAGCAACTGGCGGCGCATGCGGTGGGCCGCGTCGACTTCCGGTGCGTCAGGTTTCCAGGCTTGATCTCGGCGGTGACGATGCCAGCGGGTGGGACGTCCGATTACGCGCCGGAGATGATTCATGCGGCTGCGCGCCATGAGCCATATACGTGCTTCGTGCGTCCCGATACGCGCATCCCGTTCATGGCGATGCCCGACGCGATCTCGGCGTTGCTCGATCTCGCGAAAGCGCCGCGTGAGAACCTGACGCGCACCGCCTACAACCTCACGGCGTTCAGCCCCACCGCGCAACAGATTCATGATGCCGTCCTCGGGGCATTTCCCGGGGCCGTGGTGCAATGGGGAACCGACGAAAAGCGTCAGAGCATCGTCGACTCATGGCCGGAGGACGTCGATGACAGGGCCGCGCGCCGCGATTGGGCGTTCGCGCCGGTGTACGATTTCACGTCGGCGTTCGACGAATATCTGATTCCGAACGTCCGGGAGCGCTATCGATGAAGCGTGCGGATGTGCTGGCCGCCTGCCTGGCCGTGATGGTGACGACACACGCGGCGGAGAACGATTCGATGAATGCCCTTGCCGAGCGCTATGTGAAGCTCGTGCTGGCGCTCGGCCAGCACGATGCGGACTACGTGGATGCGTACTATGGACCTCCGCAATGGCAGAAGGACGTGGAAGGCGCGAAGCGCCCGCTGGCCGAGATCGATCGCGACGCGGCTGCGGTGGAAGCCGCGTTGGCAGCCGCAAAGCCCGCGGAGTCCGTCGAAGAAATCCTGCGACTCCGGCACGAGTACCTGACGAAGCAGATATCAGCGCTGCGCGCTCGCGTGTCGATGCTGGGTGGAACGACCTTCACCTTCGACGAAGAGTCGAAGGCGCTTTATGACGCGGTTGCACCGACGCACACAGACAGTGAGTTCGATGCCGTCCTCAAGGACCTCGAGTCGCGGTTACCCGGACAGGGGTCACTCAGCGAGCGGTTCGACAAGTTCCGATCGCGATTCACGATTCCGAAAGACCGGCTGGATGCCACGTTCAAAGCCGCGATCGAGGGATGCCGCAGCCGCACGCAAGCGCACCTTTCGCTGCCGGCCGGGGAAAGCTTTGTCGTCGAGTACGTGACGAACAAGAGCTGGTCTGGCTACAACTGGTACAAGGGGAACTACCACAGCGTCATTCAGGTCAACACCGATCTGCCGATCTTTGCGGACCGTGCAATCGATCTGGCCTGTCACGAGGGTTACCCGGGGCACCATGTCTACAACGTGCTGCTCGAGAAGACGCTCGTGCGCGACCAGGGGTGGGTGGAGTTCTCGGTGTATCCGCTTCGGTCGCCGCAGTCGCTCATTGCGGAGGGCTCTGCGAACTACGGCATCGACATCGCGTTTCCGAGAGCCGAGAGACTCCAGTTCGAGCGTTCGGTGATTTTTCCGACTGCCGGTCTCGATCCGGCGGGTGTCGAGGATTATTACGCGGTGCTGAGTCTCGTCGATCGATTGTCGTACGCAGGCAACGAGGCCGCACGCCGCTATCTCAATGGACAGATCGACGCGGCAGCCGCTGCGAAGTGGCTCGAGCGATACGGACTGTATTCCCCGCCGCGAGCGCAGCAGCGGATGCGGTTCGTGGACCAGTATCGCAGCTACGTGATCAACTACAACGTGGGCAAAGACATGGTGGCACGCT
>Ga0207643_10002432_pt1 | contig 10070 bp, 9 predicted proteins | sample KBSMisM62_FD_184313 | JGI IMG/M metagenome (GOLD analysis project Ga0207643, IMG submission 184313) | Miscanthus rhizosphere microbial communities from Kellogg Biological Station, Michigan, USA - KBS Miscanthus M6-2 (SPAdes) (version 2) | ecosystem: Host-associated > Plants > Roots > Rhizosphere... | reverse complement strand
TCGCCGTCGCGTGTCGCGCAGGCGTCACCTCTGACACCCGAAGAAGCACAGAAAGAACTCGAGAAGACCGCCGCGCAAAACAGTATGACACTGCCGGAAGAGAGTGAGATCAACAAGCAGCCGCTGAAAGACTTCGCCACCTACGCGAACGATCTGAAGAAGCAGGGCAAGCTCGATCTCAACAAACCCTTTGAGATAGTGATCGAAGCGGAGTTGGATGAAAAAGGAAAACTCAAGAACCCGCGATTCACTAAAACCGAAGGCGACGAAAATCTGAGAGACCTCTTTGGCAAACTGGTGGCGGCTCTAAATGACAGCGGGTTTCTGACGTACCTCCAGCCAATCAGCAAAGACAATCCGAATGCGACGGTGAAGATCACGGTCAAGCAGGGCGAGCAGGAAGTGCTGGCGTCGGTTGCGTCGGAGGCATCGTCTCCGGAACGCGCGGAGTCGCTCGCTAAAGCGTTAAATAATCTTCTCTACTTCGGCGCGGGCGCGAGAGCTGGAAAAGATGAAGAAGTGATAATGAAGAACACTAATGCGTCGCCCGACGGGAAGCGGGTTGTGGTTAACTTCTCAATGCCACGTCAGAGCGTTGTTGACATGATCAAGAAGCAATTGGAGCCCGGAGTTTAAGTCACAGATTTTCACAGAACCATATTTGGAGTAACTTATTACGCATGAGTTTCGATAAATTCCTAACTAAAGTATTCGGCAGCAGCAATCAGCGGTTTTTGAAATCGATCATGCCGATGGTCGAGAAGATCAACTCACTCGAACCCTCAGTGCAGGCGCTTTCGGACGACGAATTGCGCGCGCGCACCGCGGCTTTCAAAGAGCGCGTGCAGCAGGCAGTCGGCGACACCAAAGACAAAGACGAACGCAAGCGTCGCGAGCGTGCCATCCTCGACGAGATTTTGCCTGAAGCATTCGCCATCGTTAGAGAAGCCAGCGTTCGCACGACCGGCATGCGTCACTTCGACGTGCAGTTGATCGGCGGCATCGTGTTGCACCAGGGCAAGATCGCTGAGATGCGCACGGGCGAGGGTAAAACGCTCGTCGCCACGCTGCCTGCTTACCTGAATGCACTCACCGGTCGTGGCGGCGTTCACGTTATCACCGTAAACGATTACCTCGCTTCGCGCGACGCTGAGTGGATGGGCCAGATCCATCGCTTTCTCGGTCTCGAAGTCGGCTGTATCCAGAATGACATGGACGATTTCGAGCGACAGGCTGCGTACGCTGCCGATATCACTTACGGCACCAACAACGAATTTGGCTTCGACTACCTGCGCGACAATATGAAGTTTGACCTGACCACGTGCGTGCAGCGTGGCCACTACTTCGCGATCGTCGACGAGGTTGACTCGATCCTGATCGACGAAGCGCGCACGCCGTTGATCATCTCCGGCCCATCAGACGAAGCCACAGACAAGTACAAAAACGCCGACGCGATCATTCCTCACTTGAAAAAAGGTGAGGACATCGACGGCAAGAAGACCGGCGACTACGTCGTCGACGAAAAAGCACATACAGCGGTGCTCACGGAAGAAGGCGTTGATAAATCAGAACGTCTGCTCGGTGTCGGCAATCTTTACGATCCCTCGAACATGGAACTGCTCCACTGCGTCGAGCAGGCTTTGAAAGCGCACACGCTTTACAAGTTGGACCACCAGTACGTGGTCCAGGATGGCGAAGTGATCATCGTCGACGACTTCACCGGTCGTTTGATGAAGGGTCGTCGCTGGTCTGACGGTCTGCACCAGGCCGTCGAAGCCAAAGAAGGCGTCGAGATCGAGAAAGAGAACCAGACGCTGGCGACGATCACCCTCCAGAACTACTTCCGTCTCTACGAAAAACTGTCAGGCATGACCGGTACCGCTGAAACTGAAGCAGCGGAGTTTGCCTCGACTTACAAACTCGACGTCATCGTTATCCCGACGCACATGCCGATGGTTCGTACCGACTTTTCCGACGTGATCTATCGCACGTTGCCCGAGAAGTGGGACGCGGTGATCGATGAAATCAAAGAATGCTACGAGAAGGGTCAGCCCGCTCTGGTCGGTACGGTTTCAGTCGAGAACTCGGAACTGATTTCGCGTCGCCTGTTGAAAGAAAAAGTCCCGCACAACGTGCTGAACGCGAAGTATCACGAACGCGAGGCGGAGATCGTTGCGCAAGCCGGACGAAAAGGCTCAGTGACTATCGCGACCAACATGGCCGGCCGCGGTACAGACATTCTGCTCGGCGGCAATCCTGATTTCATGGCGCGCGAGTTTTTGAAGAAGAACGAGGTCGATCCTGACGAGGCGACGGAAGAGCAATGGCGAGTTGCTTATGAGCAGGCGAAGCGGATTGTAGAAGAAGAGCACAATGAAGTGGTGTCGCTTGGCGGCTTGCACATCGTCGGCACCGAACGTCACGAATCCCGTCGCATCGACAACCAGCTTCGCGGACGCGCCGGCCGCCAGGGCGACCCCGGATCGTCGCGGTTCTTCCTGTCGCTCGAAGACGATTTGATGCGCATCTTCGCCGGCGACAAGGTTAAAGCGCTGATGCAACGCCTCGGCATGGAGAAAGGCGTGGCGATCGAGTCGAAGATGGTTTCGAAACGCATCGCGGCAGCGCAGAAGTCAGTCGAAGGTCGAAACTTCGAAGCTCGTAAACACCTGCTTGAGTATGACGACGTCATGAACAAGCAGCGCGAGACGATTTACGGTCTGCGTCGTCAATTGATGGAGGAGCCGGATCAGCGCGAGTACCTGATGGGTGATCCGCCGTCATCAGGCGTTGCTTACGATCTTTTGTCTGACATCACGCGGCAGTATCTCAATCCTGATGTGTCGCCTGACGATTGGGACGTCGAGAACTACAAGATCCAGGTCAAGACCATCTACGATTTTGACGCGGACAAAGAACACGTCGACATCCCCAACATGACTTCGCCGGAAGTCGTCGACGCGATCTGGGAGCGGCTGAAGGTTAACTATCAGCACAAAGAAGAGCAGATTGGGCCGGAAGCGATGCGCACGTACGAGCGCATCATCATGCTCAACATCATCGATGCGCAGTGGAAAGACCACTTGCTCTCGCTCGACCACCTGAAACAGGGTATCGGCCTGGTGGGTTACGGTCAGAAGGATCCGCTGGTTGAATACAAGAAGCAGAGTTTCGACCTGTTTCAGGAAATGCTCGATCGCATCGACACCGCTACGATTCGATCGCTGTTCAACTTGCAAGTGGTGTCGGAGCAGGCTCCCGAGAGTTTGCAGCAGAGACGCGCCGCGCGCCGGCCCGCTTCATTGAAATTTACCGGACCGAACCAGGGCGCAGCTCCTGCCGGTGAAGAAGACGGTAAAGTGAAAACAGTGGTACGAGACCAGCCGAAAGTCGGGCGCAATGAACCCTGCCCATGCGGATCGGGGAAGAAGTACAAGAAGTGCCACGGCATTAATGCGTAAGAAAAATAGGTCCAATAAGTCCTATTGGACCTATTCCATTCACTTTGACTGCCGAGATCACATCCACAAATCCAGTCGTTCAGGCCATTATTAGCGGAAAAGCTCCGCAACCTGCGCGTCTTGCCGCAGCGCGCGGAATGTTGCCGTTGCCGCAGAACGATCTGCTCGAGGTGCTCGTTGCGCTCACGGCCAGCGACGATGCGCAAATCGCTTCAGCAGCAACCGAGACGCTGAAAGCTGAGAATGCCGAAGACCTCCTGGTCGCCGCCACGGGACAGGACACGGCGCCAAACGTTCTCGCGTATCTCGCCACGCAAGCTGACGGCAAGCAGGAAATTTACGAAGCGACAATCCTCAACACGCACACTCCGGATCAGGCCCTCGCAAAACTTGCCGCAGCGACGTCGCACAGTTCGCTTTTAGAGTTGCTCACAATCAATCAACAGCGATTGGTTCGCTGCCCTGAGATCATCGAAGCGATCCTCGGCAATCCGGCACGCAGCAGCGAAGCTGAACGACGTGCGCGTGAAACACGGGAAGAGTTCTTCGAGAAAGAGCGTGGCGCAAGACAGATCGCTGACGAGTTAAGAGCACGAGGTCAAACCGCCGCAGCGGAGTTCTTCGAAGCTGCGGAATTAACTACCGCAGCTGGAGAGCTCAGCCTTGAGGACGCATGGCTGATTGCCGAGCACATCGAAGTCTCCGATGCCGACCTCGACGACACCTGGTTGCCGGCGGAACGTTTCGACGAACTGATTGTCGAGAGTGCGGCGGAAGTCTCAGCCAACGTGCAGCGGGTCATTGAAAGTGAACGCCTGGAAACGGGCAGCGTCAGCGCGGAGAGAGTCTCGCTTATCCGTCGCATCATGTTCATGAACACCAAAGACCGGATGAAGCTGGCGATGAAGGGAGACCGCGAGGCTCGCAGCATTCTCGTTCGCGATTCCAACAAAGTGGTCTGTTCCGCGGTGGTAAAGAACCCGCGCATCACGGAACAGGAGGTTGAGAATATCGCGGCTATGAGAACGGTGGCCGATGAGGTGCTGCGGATTATTTCCATGAACCGCAGTTGGGCGCGGGCCTACCCGATAATTCACAATCTCGCCCGAAATCCACGGACGCCAATCCCGACAGTAATGAACATCCTGCCGCGAATCAGGACCAAGGACCTGCAAAGCCTGTCGCAGAATAAGAACGTATCCGAGACCGTACGCCGCCAATCCTACCGTCTCCAGCAAGTCCGCGCAGGCCAATAGAAAGACATGTTCGTGACATTTCTCACCGCTTCAAGCCCGATCTGTCACGAAGTTTTTACGAAAGATTGAAAATTGTGCTTGACAGGTTACGGTTCAATAGTATAATTTCACACACTCAGGGACAACAAGAGTGGGGCGCGACTTTTATATGGACTTATTTACCCGCTAACGCGCCGCCCGAATGAATCGTTGTAAAGTTGGACGATTCTCATGCTTTGCTGAGCCACCCTGATTTGCCCGACGCCTTCCCGTTACGCTTTGCCCCGCCCGTTCCTGATGGAATTGGCGGGGTCCCCCTTTTTAAAACACTTAACCACTAAGAAACAAAGGCACAAATTCATTTTTGTGCTTTCGTGTCTTAGTGGTTAAGTTCTACCTCAATAACCTCAGGCTTGTGTGTTGCGAGGTCGACCGGCATCTCCTGCCCACTCATGCGCGCGAAGAGTTGTTCGTACTGATCCACCACAGTTTCCCAGTCATAGTGCTTTTGAATGCGTTGTTGCGCCCGGTTGCGGTAGGCCTGGACCAATGATCCGTCGCGCAAGACCCGCTTTAACTTCTCCGCCAGATCGAATTCGTCGATGTAGGGAACGCCTGCTTCGCCTACGACTTCCATGTTCTCGGGCGTAGCGAGTGTCAGCACGCAGTTTCCATAACCCATCGCCTCGAGCAGCGCAGGATGAGTGCCACCTACTTCAGTCGCGTGAACGTAGCAATACGCGTTTTGCTGGAGCGCACGGTAATCCTGTCCAAACACAAAACCGGTGAAGACGATCCTTTTATCGCCGCGCGCGCTGGCCTTCAAGCTGTCGATGTACTGTTTGGCGTAAGGCGCGTCGCCGACGATCAACAACCGGTAGGCTGTGCGAACTTTCTTAAAAGCCTCGATCACGAGGTGGGCGTTGTTCTCAGGTTCGAGCCGAGACACGTACAAAACATACCTGTTTGGCTCGACGCGCCACTTCCGCACAGCATCGCGATTGGGCCGGCGCTCAACTTCGCTGCCGTAAGCAATCATCGTCGACGGGGCGTTGTGACGTGCCAGGTAATAATCCTGAATCACCTGCGCGTCGGTCACCATTTCGTTAGGCAACAAGGTCGATAGATACTCAGCAAAACGGTAGTAACGGCGCGCGAGCCAGCTCCACTTCTTCCGTTTATGCTCGAGTCCGTCGACGTTGATTGCTACGGGTGTTCCAGTGAGCCGCAGGATTGGGCTAAAAGGGGCATTGGCGCAGTTACAGATCAACGCTGCATCGTAACGCTTCGAAACTGCATGAATCGCGGAAAGAAACGTGTGAACGACGGTGTCGAAGTACTTGTGCCTGATCGTGGGCAGGACCTTGAGCCTGACGCCGTGATATTGCAACTGCCGTGGTGAAACGTAGTGTGCGCGGCAATAGACCGTCACTTCATGACCGCGAGCAGCGAGACGAGTTGAGAGGTGCTCGGCGAATGTTTCGAATCCGCCGTAGCTGGCTGGAATACCTCGAGTTCCGAGAATTGCAATCCGCATTGACTTACTTTGTGACCCGCGCAACTTTGTTATAGACCGCGAGAGTTCTGCGCGCGGTGTCTAGCCAGTTGAAAGCACTCGCCCTTTTCTGACCTTTAATGCTCAACTCCCTGCGAAGTTCCGAGTCATTTATGAGTCGTTTGATTGCCGCCCCAATGGCTTCGACGTCGAAAGGATCAACCAACAACGCAGCATCACCGACTACTTCGGGCAAGCTCGTCCTGTTGCCGACAATCACCGGAGCGCCACACTTCATCGCTTCCAGCGGTGGCAACCCGAATCCCTCAAAATAGGACGGATAAACGAAGCAAAGTGCCCCGGAATACAGTGCGGGCAGATCTTCCGCCGGGACGTACCCAGTCAAAACAACTGCCTCTTTTGTCCCGCTTTCCTCGAGGGCACGCAAAGTTTCATCGTAAAGCCAAGCGCACTTTCCCGCGAGCACGAGCTTAGGCAGCTTAGCGATTGAACCATCTCCTCGCAATGAAGCAAAGGCCTTGATAAGTCGGGCAAGGTTTTTGCGAGGCTGAATAGAACCGACTGACAAAATATAGTCGCCGTCTATCCCATAATTGTGTCGCACTCGTTGAAGTTCCGCATAGTCACGGACCGGCGCGAAGTGTTCGGGCGCTGCGAGAGGGATGGCGTCGACATGGTCCTCATTAATACCATAGGTTTCGATTATGTCGCGTCGTGTATGTTCGGAAAGAGACAGAATGCGCGCGGCCCGGCGGGCAGAATGCCGCACAGTTAATCGCAATTGCGTGCGGCTGCGACGATTGAAAGTCTGCGGCAAGTGTTCGAACGAGAGATCGTGAATGCTCACCACCACCGGACAGGGGCAAAAGGGAGGAGCCGTGAACTGCACGTGCAGCACGTCGACGGGATTTTTACGGAGTTCGGCGCTGAGCGTGAGTGGAATTCTGATTAACGGTGTGTGCGGAAGAGTTGAGCGAACTTTGAAGTTGGGCCAACGATTTTGGAAGCGATCGTGTGCCTCGTTGGTTGTGACGTAGAGAGTGTAGTCGTTCGTGCGGTCGATCTGCGCCAGGGCCTCAATCAGGTTAATGGCGTAGCTTTCGTTGCCGCCGAGCTTCGCCCCAATAGAATGAGCATCGATTGCGATCCGCAAGCTTGCCTCAAAAGTCTTCAGCCACAAAAAGGCACAAAAAGCGCAAACGATAAGCAGAGCTTACGAACGCATTTTGTGCTTTTTGTGCCTTTGTGGCCAATCTATTTCTTGGCTGCCGAGGCTTGCTCGTCACGCTCGTGGCCGCGGGTATCGCGCTCGCGGATGCGTGCGGCCTTGCCTCGCAGTCCTCGCAGGTAGTAAAGCTTGGCTCTTCTGACACGGCCTCTTTTTACCAGATCGATGTGGTCGATGATGGTCGCGTGCAGCGGAAAGATTCTCTCAACGCCGACGCCAAAACTGGTTTTTCGGACGGTGATGGTTTCGCGCGCGCCGCCATGTTTGCGGGCAATCACGACGCCTTCAAAAGCCTGCAATCGCTCTTTGGTCTCGGATTCCTTAATCCGCACGTGAACACGGACCGTATCGCCTGGCTGAAACCGCGGAATGTTCTTACGCAGTTGCGTTTCTTCAATATTATCCAATCGATTCATTTCTCGATGCTCCTTAAATCTTCGCTTTTATTCTTTCAGCAAGTCAGGACGTTTACGTCTCGTTTTTGCGATTGCTGCTTCTTTACGCCAACGCTCGATCTCCGCGTGATTTCCACTCAATAAAACTTCCGGCACCTTCATCCCGCGAAATTCGGGTGGCCGCGTGTATTGCGGATGGTCCAACAAACCTTCTGAAAACGACTCAAACAGCGCCGAAGTCTCGCTGCCCAGTGCGCCGGGCAACAATCGAACAACGGCATCTATCAAGACCATGGCTGCCGGCTCACCGCCTGACAAGACATAGTCGCCAATCGAAACTTCATCGGTCGCCAACGCGTCGGCGACCCTCTCATCGACTCCTTCGTAACGCCCGCAAAGAAGCACGATCCGGGACGTGTTCTGTGAAAGATCCTGCGCCAACGTCTGCGAAAAGACCTGACCCTGGGCCGACAACAAAATCACGCGCGTATTCGACGGAAAATCTTCCTTGCGAGAAGCGCCCGTTAAAGCTTCCACGCCGGCGAAGATCGGCTCGGGTTTCAGTATCATCCCGTCGCCGCCGCCAAACGGCCGATCGTCTACGACATGGTGTTTGTCAGTGGTCCACTGCCGCAGATCGTGCGCTTTTACTTCCACCAGCCCCGCGTTGCGCGCCCGCCTCAAAATCCCACAATCGATCGCTTCGCGGAAGAAGTCAGGAAAGATCGTGATGATATCGAAGCGCAGCATCTCAAAGATCCAACAGCCCTTCCGGAGGGTCGACGACGATCGTTTTATTTGCGGCGTCGACTTTGACGACGATTGAATCTGCCAGCGGGATCAATCGTTCTTTGCCGCGCTCGTCGTTTACAACCAGAATCTCGGCGCCACCGGTTTTAAGCACTGAGCTGACCTGGCCGATGTCTTCCGAACCGACCTTGACCGTGCAGCCTTCCAGTTCCCAGTCGTAATAATGATCGGCGGGAAGTGGAACTCGCTCCGACTCGGGCACCGCGAATTCAAAACCAACCAACTCTTTCGCCGTATCTACGTCGTCGTAGCCAGCGATTTTCAATACGACTCGATCGTTTTGAAACCAGTAATCCTCGAGTCGTTTCGTGCTTCGTTCGCCGCCTGGTGAAACGAGCACGAGCTCTTCAACGTTTTCAAACCGCTCGGGAAAGTCTGTCAAAAGCGCCGCGACGATTTCACCTTTAAGGCCGCGAGGTTTGACCGCTCGAGCGATAACTACCAATTCCTCACTCAACAATTTCCACCAGGTAACGACGATTCTTGCTGGCGCCGGCGATGCGCGCCAAAGAACGCAAGGCGCGAATGGTCTTGCCCTGCTTGCCGATGATCTTGCCCACGTCGTTGGGCGCGACGCGCACCTCAATGAGCGTGGCTCCGTTGCGCTGCTCGACTTCGCGGATGTCGACGTTCTCGCTATCGTCGACCAGCGCCTTGACGATCATCTCAATCGCGTCTCGCATGACGTTTAGGCCTGTGTCTCAGTGGCTGCCGCAGCCTTGTTGCTCGCCTTGATCAGCCGGATAACGGTGTCAGTCGGTTGCGCGCCCTTCTCGATCCAGTAATTAACTCTGCTCAGGTTGAGTTTGATCTCGGCGGGATCTCTCGTGGGGTTGTACGTGCCGAGATTTTCCAGGTAGGCGCCGTCGCGTTTCGACTGCTTTTCTTTAACAACGACGCGGTACGACGGGCTCTTCTTCGCGCCAGTGCGCATTAACTTAATCGCCAGCATTATCTTCTTCTCTTCTTTCGTTTCTTTTTCAGTTTCTTCTTCGATGGTCCAGCCGGTAAAGAGGGCAACGACGGCATCTCGCCTTCTTCTCCGGCGAATCCGGCCATGTCAGGCATGCCCGTCATCTTTCTCAACATCTTGCTTTTCAATCCGCCGCCGCCAAACATGCCAGCGCTCGAAAGCTGGCGCATCATCTGCCGCATTTCAACGTACTGCTTGATGAGTTGATTTACGCCGGCGACCGTTGTTCCCGATCCACGAGCGATGCGGCGCCGGCGATTCGCGTTCAAAATGCGATGATCGTTGCGTTCTTCCCAGGTCATCGAGTCGATGATGGCTTCAGTGCGTTTCAGCTCCTTTTCCATCATTTGCGATTGCTCTTCGTCCAATTGCGGCATGCCGATACCGCCGAGAAGCTGGTCCGGCAATAGCTTCATTATCTTTGAGAAAGAGCCGAGCTTCTTTACCTGGCG
>Ga0207643_10002430_pt1 | contig 10073 bp, 8 predicted proteins | sample KBSMisM62_FD_184313 | JGI IMG/M metagenome (GOLD analysis project Ga0207643, IMG submission 184313) | Miscanthus rhizosphere microbial communities from Kellogg Biological Station, Michigan, USA - KBS Miscanthus M6-2 (SPAdes) (version 2) | ecosystem: Host-associated > Plants > Roots > Rhizosphere... | reverse complement strand
CGGCTAGTCGACCACATGGCGGTAAACGTATGCCGTGCCGGTCCCGACCCGGCGCCCTTGTTGGATCATGCGGGCGGATCCGGGTGTTCCGGCCGCGGACGTCGGGACCTCTCCGCCACGAAGGCCACCGGCGCGGCGCGGCTGACGATCGTCATCGACACCGCGGGACCACATACCGCCCGGACCTGACCGCGCGCAGCCGCTCGTACCCGGGCTGACCAGGAACGTTGTCCGGCGCGAGGAGTCGTCAGATGACGACTGTTCTTCGCCGGGCCCGGGCGATTCCCTTGAGGCGAACGCGGCAGCCGGCCGACAACCCGGAGCAAACCGGAGGGGACATCCATGCGGACCAAGGTGCTTGCAGCGGTCGGGATGGCCGCGGTCGGCGTGCAGCTGATCCTCGTCGGGCGCGAGCGGGACGCCGTCCACGCCGCCGGTCCCGCCCACCGCGCGGGCGTCCGCCCCGGACGCGGGCACCTCCGCAGGAGGGGGTCGAGGATGGCCACGTCGCGAAGCCGGAGCCGGCGGGGTGGCAGCGGAGTCGGGGTTCTCCCGGCAGCCAAGCTGATCGCCGGCCGGCTGACGGTCCCGCTCGACAACGCCCAGCTGTACGCCGAGCTGGTCGAGTCGCGGGCGCGGATCGTCGCGGCGGCCGACCAGACCTGCCGGCGCATCGAGCGGGACCTTCACGACGGCGCCCAGCAGCGGCTGGCCAACCTGGTGCTCCAGGCGCGGATGGCCCGGGAAGCCGCGCCCGGAACCGGCGAGCTGGCCGCGCGACTGGACGCCGTGGCCGAGGAGGCGACCAGGGCAATGGCCGAGTTGCGCGACCTCGCCCGTGGCGTCCACCCGGCCGTGCTCGCCGAAGGGGGCCTGCGTCCGGCGCTTCGAGGGCTGGCTCGCCGCTCCGCCGTCCCGGTCGCGCTGGAGATCCAGGTGGAAGGGCGGCTGCCCGAGCAGGTCGAGACCGCCGCCTACTTCGCCGTCGCTGAGACGCTGACGAACGCGGCCAAGCACGCCGACGCGACAGCTGTCACGGTCGCCGTCGAGGTCGACGGCACGGTCCTGCGGGTCCGGGTGAGCGACGACGGCCGCGGGGGAGCCGACCCCTGCGCCGGGTCGGGCCTGGTCGGGCTCAAGGACCGGGTCGAGGCACTCGGAGGTCGGTTCGCGGTGCAGACCGCACCCGGCGCTGGCACCACCGTGCACGCCGAACTCCCACTGCGGAGCCCGGCACCGTCCCCGTTCGAGTTCGGGCTTGGTGGCCCGGCCGATGGGATCGGCCGGTCGGCACGGTGGGACTTCGCCCCGGGGACGGTGGGGCGGGTCGATGCGGCTGGTCTCCGGAGGAGGTGACCACAGGACGGCGACGAACAGCGCTGCGCCCAGGCGGGTCTCCTGGACTGGAGGTGGCGGCGCCGTCAGCCCGGCGCGGGAGGGGCGGTGGTCGATTCGTTCGGGGCCGTTGCTGCCCGGTCGGCGGCGATGCGGTCGGCGATGTGGCGGGCGTCCTCGTCGAGGAAGCCGAGCAGCGCGCTGCCGCGGGTGTGCTGCCAGGACAGGCCGAGGAAGTACAGGCCGGGTACGTCGGTGACGCCGCGGCGATGAGCGACGCGGCCGTTCCGCACGACTCCCGGGACGGAGATCCAGGAATAGTCCGAGCGGTAGCCGGTCGCCCACACCACTACCCCGACGTCCAGCGTGCTGCCGTCGGCGAAGCGCACCGTGCGTCCATCGGCACCGACCAGCCGCGGCCGGAACGTGACGCCGGCCCGCTTCAGCTGGCGCCGGCTGGTGCCGATGACGAACTCGCCCCGGGCCTGCACGCGGCGGCCGAGCCGCGACTCGGCCGGCACCCGCATGAGACCGAGCCGGGTGAGCCACCAGAACAGGTCCCGGCCCGCCAGCCGCTGCGGCAGCATCGGCGGACTCGTCCCGATGGATACGTCCACGCGTCGGCTGGCGGACAGTTCCTCGGCGATCTGCAGGCCGGAGTTCCCGCCGCCGACCACGAGGACCGGGCCGTCGGGCAGTGCCTGCGGGTTGCGGTAGTCAGCGGAGTGGAGCTGGGTCACCGGGCTGTCCAGCCCGCCCGCGGCCGGTGGGACGAACGGGACCTGGAACGGTCCGGTCGCCACCACCACCCGCCGGGCCGAGAACGTCTCGTCCGCGGTGCGGACCTCGAAGCCGTCGCCGCTGCGGCTCAGCGACGTGACCCGGGAGTTCAGCCGAACCGGCAGCCGGAAGGCGTCGGCGTAGGCCCGCAGGTAGTCGGCGACCGGCTCCTTCGTCGGGTAGGTGTCGGCCGGAGCGGGGAAGGGCATCCCCGGCAGCGCGTCGTACTGGGCCGGGGTGAACAGCGTCAGCGAGTCCCACCGGCTCCGCCAGGACCGGCCGAGCTCGGCGGACGCCTCCAGCACCTGGAAACGCAGACCCAGCCGGGCCAGGTACCAGCCGATGGCGAGACCGGCCTGACCTGCGCCGACCACGATCACATCCACCGTGTCGTCGCCCCGGCCGCCCGCAGCGGCCGCCGTCTCGTCCTGGCTCACGAGCTCGGCTCCGGCTGCCGGGCCACGGTGAAGCTGAACATCATGCCGCTCTGCATGTGCTCAGCGATGTGGCAATGCGCCATCCAGAGACCGGGGTTGCTGACGTCGAAGAGGATGTCCACGGTCTGCCCGGTGCGGACCAGCACGGTGTCCTTCCAGACCAGGTTCGGCTCCACCTGCCCGTCCCGGGCCAGGACCAGGAAGCGGCCGGCGCCGTGCAGGTGGAACGGGTGGTGCATGGGATGGTCGGAGTCCATCTCGTTGACCAGCCGGATCTTCACCCGGTCGCCGAGGGTGAACCGCCAGTCGATGCCGGTGTCGGCGGCGCCCGGCGTTCGGTCGACGAACATCCAGTGCATGGTGGCGGCCGTGGTCTGCCGGTTCACCGCGACCATGTCGTCCTCCCACTCGATCCCGCCGGCCGACCCGGAACCGTGCGAGTGGGGCCCGTCGTGCCCGGCATGATCGGTCATGCCGCTGGCATGGTCGTGCTGATCGGAGGGGTCGTGGCCGCTGTGGTGCATCTCCGCTCCGTGGTCCGCGCCGGCGCCGGTTGTCGTCTGCACTGCGAGCAGCTTCATGCCGCACTTCGGGCAGCGGTCGGGCTGGTCGCTGGTGACCTCGGGGTGCATCGGGCACGCGTAGGTGACCGGGGCGGCGGTTGCGAGCAGCTTCATGCCGCACTTCGGGCAGCGGCCCGGCTCGTCGCTGATGACCTCCGGGTGCATCGGGCAGGCGTACACCACCGCTCCCGCGGCGGCAGGGTCGTCCATCTCGGCGACCAGCGCGAGGGTCTTGTCCGGTGCCGCGGCCAGCCACGCGTCGAGCGACCGCCGCTCCGCAGCCAGCTCCGGTGCCTCCCGCAGCACCTCGAACTCGCGCGCCGCGGCCGTCGCCGCCGGCTCGCCGGCGACCGACACGGTCGCCAGCGGGTAGGACCGGTCCGGGGTCCGGTGCTCCAGCGTCAGCTCGCCGGGTCGGTCGAGCAGCACGTCGACGACCGCCCGCTCCGACGGCGCCAGCAGCACCTCCTCGACGAACTCCGACCGCTCGACCCGGCCGCTGTCCCCGCCCACCAGCTTCATCCGCGCGCCGGCGAGCCGGACGTTGAACACCCTGGTGTTCGCCGTGTTCGTCAACCACAGCCGCAGGACCTCGCCGGTGCGCGCGGCCGCGCGATAGTGGGTCTGGCCGCCGACCAGCATCAGGTTCCCGAACCGGCCCATCGCCGCGTAGGTCGTCTCCGATGGGCTGAACGGCGCGACCTTCCCGTCCTCGATCAGGATGTCGTCCAGCGTCAGGACCAGGTCCCGGTCAGCCGGCGGCCAGTAGTCCGGCTCCGCCGGATCCACCAGGATGTTGCCGTAGAGGCCCATCTCCTGCGTGTAGTCCTCCCGGATGTGGGGGTGATACCAGTACAGGCCCGGGTCTGGGAACTGGATGCGGTAGGTGAACTCGCCGCCCACCGGGATCGGCGCCTGGGTCTCGTGCGGCACCCCGTCGTACCGGTTCTCCAGCCGCAGCCCATGCCAGTGCACGGTGGTGTCAAGGTCGCCCTCGTTCACGACGTGGACGACGACCTCCGAGCCCTGCGCGACCTTCAGCGTCGGCCCGGGGATCGAGCCGTTGTAGCCCAGCATCCGCACGGTGGCATCGTCGAGGTGCTTCGCCACCGGGCCGACCTGCAGCTCCAGGACGTCGCCCGCGCCCAGCTCCAGCAGCGCCGGGCCGGTCGCCTCCGGCAGACCGGACGGATCGGTCGGGAACGCTTTGCCTGCGGTCTCCGGCATTTCATGACCGTGCTGCATCATGGGCCACCTCCCCGTTCGTGGACCCGATCAGCCCAGAAGGGCCGGAGCTCCACCGTACGGCTCCGGGCGGGCGACGAGTAGATCAGCCGCGGAACGGGGCAGCCTTGATGGCCAGGTCGAAGGCGCCGTACCGGCGCAGAAACGCGGCCCGGCCGCGTGGCACCCGGGCGGCCTCCGTGCGGAACGCGGCGGCGAACTCGCGCTTGAAGTCGAGGCGGGGATATTCGGTGACGACCGCGGTGAGGACGTCCGGAGGCAGTCGCCAGGACCGCAGCCCGATCGCATCGAGCCCGGCGCCGGCGGAGAGCAGGTACGCGACCGGGCCGTGGGCGCGCGTCACGCCCGGGCTGTAGTGCAGGGTGATGGCGCTCCGCATCGTGTTGGCGGCGGCGGTGGAGAGCCCGACGTCCTCCGCGACGTCGCGGGCGATCTGCTCGCTGGCCCGGGTGAAGTCGGCGCCGCCCACGGGCCCGACCAGCCCGACATCGTGCAGCAGCGCGGCCGCGAGGAGCACTTCACGGTCCACGTCCAGGTTTTCCAGCGCGCCCAGCGCGGACGCGAACGCGAACGTGCGGTAGGAGTGGTTGAGCAGCGCGGGGGTGAGCCTCCGACGTGCCTCGGTCTCGGCGGCGCGGGTCAGGGCGGAGTCCGGGGGCCGCAGGCGATCGGCGGCCACCCGTGCCCGCCGGCCGGTGTTGACGCCGACGAGCATGGACAGCCGGCCGACGGCGTTGGTCACGTGCGCGCTCGCCAGTGGCCGGAGCAGGCCGCGACGCTCGGCGCCGGTGAGCAGCCCGCCGGTGCGCTCCACCCAGGTGTGCGTTCCGAGGTCGTCCGGCGATCCGGTCATGGCCGCTCCTGCCAGGCGGGGCTTCGGGCCGGTTCCGCCCGGACGAGGCAACCCACCCTCGCCGTGCCGCGCGGTGGTCGCCCCGGCACAGAGCCAGGGTCGGTGTCAGCCGGCGTTCTCCGAGCCGAGCGTAGCGTCGCGCGAGCCGGTGTGCCGGCAGTGCCCCGCGGCGGGTGGCTGCGGGGCACTGCGTCAGGTGGGGGTGTTGGTCAGTTGCGCACCACCACCGGTACGGCGAGCAGGACACCGCCGCGGGTGGACTCGAGGCTGATGGTGCCGCTGGCGGGCGGCTGGGGAAGGGAAGCGGTCCGAGGCGCTACAGCCGGAGGCGGGCCTCGTGGAGTCGCTCGTAGTGCGGGCGACTGCGCTGCGCCGCCTCCAGCGCGCTGCCGGTCAGGTCGACCTGTCGCGGTCGATACAGCTCGAAGCCGGTGGAGGCGAGAACGGCCGAATACCAGTGCGGGGCCCAGATGCCGTCCGAGGCCCGCGGGCCGGAAGGCCAGTGGAGCATGCGGTCGGTGAACTCGACGCCGATGTGGTCGCAGAGCCAGCGGAGGTACGTCTCCGGGTCGCGCAGGAAGTCGGCCGCGTCGATGACCGGGACGTCGGCGTCGAGCTGGTCGTAGAGCTCGGTCTGCTGGACGAGTCCGATGTCCTCGGCGACGACGTCGGCGCGGGAGCGGACGTAGGAGGCGACGACCTCGGCCGGGTCGCGGATCAGCAGCACGTTGGTCAGCGACGGGATCCAGTCGCGCGGCAGTTGCGGGACGAGGTGGTGGGTCATGTGCTTCTGGAAGTAGACCCCGTCCACCGGCGCGGTGAGGTCGGCGACCACCGCCGGCCAGGAGGTCTCGCCGGCGGCGATCACCTCGTCGCGGGCGGGGTGGTCGAGGCCCGTCTCCTTCAGGTAGTAGGCGTAGAGCGGCTCGTCGACCACGCGGGTGTCGGGCCGGTTCTCCCAGGAGCGCATCAGGGCGGTCGAGATGTTGCGCGGGCCGGACCACATCGCCAGCCGCACCCCGTCGGTCACGGCGCGCGCCGCCCGGCGACGTCCTCGCTGACGAGGGCGCGGTAGAGGTCCTGCAGCCGTTCGACCATCGGCCCGCGACGGCCGTTCCCGATGCGGCGACCGTCCACTGTGTGCACCGGCACCAGCCCGGCGAACGTGCCGGTGACGAAGGCCTCGTCGGCGCTGTAGACCTCGGTCAGGCTGAAGCTGCGCTCGCGGGACGGGATGCCGGCACGCTCACAGATGCGCAGCACGCTGGCCCGGGTGATGCCGGCGAGGCAGTACATGCCGGTCGAGGTCCACACCTCCCCGCCGCGCACCACGAAGAAGTGCGTCGAGTTGCAGGTGGCGACGAAGCCGTGCGGGTCGAGCATCAACGCCTCGTCCGCGCCGGCGGTGTAGGCCTGGATGCACGCCGTGATGTCGTTGAGCTTGCTGTGCGAGTTGAGCTTGGGGTCGAGCGTGTCCGGCTGCGCGCGGCGTACGTGGACGGTGAACAGCGACAGGCCGCGCTCGACCGTCGCCGGCAGCGGATCCTTGTGCTCGGCGATGATCACGAGCGTGGCCGGGCCGGCGGACATGCGCGGGTCCTGGTAGGGCGTCGACTTCGGCCCACGCGTCACCATGAGCCGGACGTGGACGCCGTCGCCGTCCATGCCGTTGGCCTCGAGTGTCCGGTAGATCTCGGTGGTCAGCTCGTCCCGGCCGCGGCCGATGTCGAGCGCGATGGCGGCGGCGCCCTCCCACAGCCGGTCGAGGTGCTGCTCCAGGAACGCGGGATGCCCGGCGCTGACCCGCAACCCCTCCCACACGCCGTCGCCGAGGACGAAACCGGCGTCGAAGACGCTCACCACCGCCTGCGCACGCGGCACGAGCCGGCCGTTGACGTTGATCAGGATCTGCGCGTTGCGCGGGTCGTCGGCGTGGTCGTGGGTGCCGTGGGCGGGCAGTGCGTCGGTCACGCCTGTGTTCTACCGCGAGGCCCCCCGTACTCATCGTCGCCGGGAGCCGGTCCGGCCGGACGCGGCCTTCGCTTTGTCCCGCTTGGTGACGCGACGCTCCGCCAGGGAAAGTCTGGCCACGAAGCGTACGAGCGTTATCACCTCGGTGTGATCGGTGCGCGTGTATCTTCTCGGCTTACTGACGGCTCTTAGGCGTACAGCCGTCTCCCGGGGGGTGAACGGTGACGGAGCTCTCCGGTGACCGCCGGCTCGAACTCGTGATCGAGCCTCGCAGCGATGACTACGACGCCGCCGACGATCGGTGGCGAGCGCAGGTCGGCACGTTGCACCGGGACCTCGCGGCGCAGGTGGAGACGTTCCAGCGCAGCCGATCCGAGCTCGGGGCGAAGGGGACGGTCGACGAGGTGATCCTCGCCCTGGGCAGCTCGGGTGCGCTGACCGCGGCGGTGGAGTGTTTTCGCGCCTGGTTGCAGCGCGACAAGAACCGCAGCATCGACGTGCGGTGGGACGAGGACGGGGTCGAGCGGCACGTCACGTTCAGTGGTGACAACGTGGACGCCGCCACGGTCAAGGAGATCGCCCGCGCCGCGGCCGCGCGAGTCGGAGGCCTGGCATGGTCGTCAGATACCGAGCGCTCCTGATCGGGAACTCGACCTATCCCGCGGACGAGCACAACCTGCAGCAGCTCCGCGGGCCGATCAAGGACATCGCCGCGGTCAACCGCGCGCTCATCGACAAGGACACGGGGTTGTTCGCGGACGCCGATGTCACCCTGCTGCCCGAGGTGACCTCGACCAGGGCGATCCGGGCGCTGGGCAAGTTCTTCGCCGGTGCCGACCGCGACGACGTTCTGCTCATGTACTTCAGCGGCCACGGCAAGCTCGACCAGAACGGCCGCCTGCACCTGTGCATGCAGGACACCGAGACCACCGACCTGCTCGCCACCGCGGTCAGCAACGTCCGGATCAACGAGTTCGCCGACGCCTCGCGGGCGCGCAACATCGTCCTCATCCTCGACTGCTGCTACGCCGGCGCCTTCCGCGGCGCCGATCTGGGCGACGCGGTCGCCGGACCGGGCCGGTACGTCCTGTCGAGCTGCCGGGGGACGCAGCTGGCCAACGACGCGACCGTCGACAACGGCACCAGCTTCTTCACCCAGCACCTCGTCGACGGCCTGCTGACGGCGAGCGACTCCGACCAGGACGGGTACGTGTCGTTCTCCGACCTCTACGCGTACGTCGACCACCGGCTGCGGGATGAGGGCAAGCAGATCCCGGCGCGGCGGGTCGACGGGGACGGGGACCTGTGGCTGGCGAAGCGCCCGCGTGCGGCGGCGGTCGCGGACGCGACGGCGCCGATCGCGCCGGCGGACCCGATGCGGGATAAGGCGGCCGGACCTGACCCGGTGGCGGCGACCGGCGCACCGGCGGCGCTGACGGCCGCGGCGACCGGGCCCGCCGGCCCGCCCGGAGCCGGTGCCACGCCCGGACCCGCCGGCACGCTCCCGCCCGCCGGTACGCCCGGAGCCGGTGCCACGCCCGGACCCGCCGGCACGCTCCCGCCCGCCGGTACGCCCGGACCTGCTGGTGCGCCCGCAGCTGCCGGCACGCTGGGACCCGTCGGCGTGGCCGGACCCACCGGCGCGGCGGGGTCCGGCAGCGTGGCGGACGTCGGCGGCCTGGCTGGAGCCGGTGGCGCGCCCGGAGCCGGTGGCGCGCCCGGAGCCGGTGGCACGCCCGCAGCCGGTGGCACGCCCGCAACCGGTGGCACGCCCGCAGCCAGTGGTGGGGCCGGAGCCGGTGGCGGGGCTGGACCCGGGGGCGCGGTTGGAGCCGGTGGTGGGACCGGAACCGGAGGCGGCGGGCCCCGATCCTCGTCGGCCGGCGGATCGCGGGCGTGGTGGACGCGACGGCGTGTTCTCGCCGCCGTCCTCGCGGTCGTCGTCCTCGCCGGCGGCGCGGCGGCGGCGGCGTTGCTGATTCCAGGTTCTGCCGGGAGCCAGGGGAGCCACTCGACCGCCGGAACCGGTACGTACACCGCGACCGCGCCGTGGCGGTTGCGCATCGACGGCACGGCGTACGGCAACGGCTGCACGGTGACGTTGACGAACGAGACCACCGGGGAGCCCTTCACGCTCCCGGGCGACCTCTATTCGGTTGCCCGGTTCCAGGTGCCCAGCGCCGGGAGCTTCCGCTGGCAGGCCAACGACAGCCGCTGCCTGGTCACCCCGTTCGCCGGCAGCGGCACGGCGACACTGCCGCTGCTGCAGGAGGCGAACGGCGACACCGACGCGATCACGACGCCCGGGAAGCTGGCCATCCACATCCAGGACAACCGCGGCGGCAACTGCCGGATCCAGCTGTCCGACGCGGCGAACGGGCAGGCGCTCGACCTCAAGCAGTGGGAGCAGGGGGATACGCAGGACTTCATCCTCGATCCCTTCGGCCGGAGGTCCGTCTACGTCTCGGACGACAACTGCGCCATCCGAGTCTCCGCCGTCCGGGGGTGACCCGGTCGCCGGCGTAGGGTGCGGCGACGTCCCGTCGATGCTCTGGAGGATCCCGTGGCCGCTGTCGACGATCTCCTCGCCCAGATCCCGATGAGCCAGCTGGCCGGCCAGCTCGGCGTCGACGAGCAGACGGCGGAGCAGGCGACCCGGCAGGCGTTGCCGGCGCTGCTGGCCGGCATGCAGGCGAACGCCCAGGATCCGGGCGGCGCCCGGTCGCTGGCCGAGGCCGTCGACCAGCATCGCGACGGGCTGGTCGACGGGGGCGTCGACGTCGCGCAGGTGGACACCGGGGACGGCGAGAAGATCGTCGGGCACGTGTTCGGCGGCAACCGGGATCAGGTGGTCAACCAGCTCGGCAGTGCCGGCGGGTCGGTGGGTGG
>Ga0207643_10002428_pt1 | contig 10083 bp, 9 predicted proteins | sample KBSMisM62_FD_184313 | JGI IMG/M metagenome (GOLD analysis project Ga0207643, IMG submission 184313) | Miscanthus rhizosphere microbial communities from Kellogg Biological Station, Michigan, USA - KBS Miscanthus M6-2 (SPAdes) (version 2) | ecosystem: Host-associated > Plants > Roots > Rhizosphere... | reverse complement strand
GGAACACGCCTTCGCGGCGGCGTGGCGGAACCAGCCGAAATGGGTCGTCTCGCGCTCGTTGAAGTCGGTCGGCCCCAACGCCAGGCTTGTTGAGAATGAGCTTGACGGCGCGATCCGCGGGCTGAAGGCCGAGCGCGACGGGGAGATCGAAGTTGCTGGCCCGCAGTTGGCGCGAAGCCTGACCGAACGTGGCCTGATCGATGAGTATCGAATTTACCTGCACCCGATCGTGCTTGGTCACGGCAAGCCATATTTCGCCGGGCCCCGGCCGCCGCTCCGCCTGATGGCCATTGATCGGATTGGCGAGGATGTGATCAGGTTGGCCTACGTTCCTGCTTAATCTCGCGACGCGGCCTGGAGGAGCTCACCTACCCGTTTTCCGATGTCACGGTGATGGTGACCAACGGCGGGCGCATCCGCAAGGGCTGCGTAAATACGCCCTCGAATCCAATCGGGCCGCTTCGAGCGCTTCGCTACCTGTGGATCGCCGCTGCCCAGTTGAGCACGACGGTCAGCGGCGCCGCGACGCTGGACTTCGGTGGGGTTGCGTTGACGAGGAAACGCTGCCCGTCCTTGGTCACGGCGTAGACCTGGTTATACGTGAGGCTCCAGACGCTTGCGTGAAAAAGGGCCCGCGGCAGTCCGGCATCGAACGAATGACCCGCTCCGATTAGGACGGACATCATCGTCCCATCCGGCCCGAGATAAAACAATTCGCGGCCGTCTGCTCTCCACACGGGATGGCTCCCACCGTTTCTCGACACTTGAGATTTCGCGCCCGGTCTGGGAAACGGCTGCACGTAGACGTCCGACTGGCCACCTTCGTTGCTCGTGTAAGCGATCCATCGGCCATCCGGCGAGAACACGGCGGAGGTTTCGATGAACGGACTATCCGCGAACGCAAACGGCTTCCGTTCGCCGAACAACGGAAGGATCCATACGTTCGATCCTCGAGTGGTATACGCGATGAACTGTCCGTCCGAGGACCAACCGCTCGGAGTCATCGTGAAGTTCCCCTGCCCCTCGAGGAGCAATTCATCCGTACGCGACTCACTACTCATCGTCTGACGCAGGGCGATCGGCTGGCGGGATCGTGAGGATTGGAACGCGATCCGCGCGCCGTCTGGCGACCACACCGGTGACATTTCCCGTCCTGGATGGGCGGTCAGGCGAGACCGGATGTTACGGACGATATCGATCAGCCAGATGTCGACGCTATTCGGAGTTCCGGTTTCCAACGTCACTGCCGCGCGGCGTTCGTCCGGCGACAGCGCGAGGCCGGTGTATAGAGCTGCGTTGCTCAGTGTGCCGAGCCGGCGGCCGGTGCGATCGAACCAGGTCAACTGCCGTGTTACGTCGGCGCCGCTCTGTCCGTACACCAGCGTGCCGTTCTCTGACAGCGACGCACCGACGTAGCGGTTTTGCTCCGTGGTGACATGCTCGGCCAATGGAAACGCATCACCGAGCAGTTGCAGTGAATCGAGGTCGAACGGACGCGCCATCAAGGTCTGTTCTTGCGCGAAGATCAGATGACCGGAGCCGTACGACACGGCGGACTCGGCCTCAAAAAGGATCTGATCGGGCCCCGGCCTGTCGAGCGAGCCAATTCTGATCACCGACGGTGTGGATGCCGGACAGCAGGGTCCGGTGACGGCCGTGTAGAAGAAGTGCCGGCCATCGGGCAGAAAGTGAGGCCACCGGTGGACGTCTTCTCCGGCGGTCTTATCGAGGGTCGTGGCGATGGTCGGTACCCCGCCGGCGCTCGACACGCGCAACAAGCCGGTTTGTGAAGGCCCCGGCGCGAACAGAATCACATTCTCGCGGCTCCAACTCCCGCCGGTCCCGGCCGGTGCGTCGGCCAGCACGATCGGAGGTCCGCCGGCAATCTGAACCCTTTTGAGTTTGCCATCCGAGAAGAACCCGATAGAACGGCTGTCAGGCGACCAGAACGGGAAGGTGCCGCCGTCGGTGCCCTGAATTGGCGTCGCTTCCAGCGTGGCGACCGGTCGCAACCAGATCTGAAACGCGGTTGTGGCGCGCGCCACGAAGACGATGTGCCGGCCATCCGGGGAGACTGCCAGTTGCGTGGCCGTACCGCTGCCAGGACGACTCGGACCGCCAAACGACCCATTCTCTGGCGGGGCGATGGTGAACTGCGCCGGACCCACGGCCGACGCGAGGCCGCCGTCGCGGCGAAGTGCGATGACTGTGGCCGTGATCAGTCCTGCGGCGAGCACACCGGCGACCAGCCATGGGACACGACTCGATCGCGGCGGTGGACTCGTGGGTGCCCAGGACCCAAGTCCGTCGCTCGATTCGGATGCCTCGCGAACGGGCGGCGCCTCACCGGGCTCCGTCACCGACACCGCTTCACCACAGAACGCATAGCCGAAGCCGTGCGCGGTGCGCACGAACTTCGGAGCACGGGCCGGGTCACCGAGTGCCGCCCGAATTTCGGCCACGAGATTGGAGAGGTTGGCTTCGGCGACGAATGTGCCGGGCCACAGACGTTGCTGCAGGTCGGCTTTCGAGAGCGCCTTCGGCCGCTCGAGCACGAGCGCCGACAACAGTTCGAATGCTTTCGGCTCGAGATGAATTTCCCGGCCGGCGCTGGTCAGCTGCCTGCTCTCGAGATCGAGCGTGAATTGGCCGAAGCGCAATCTCACTGCGGATCCTTGGACAAAAGCTGCACGATCCCTGGAAATCCCCTGGGACATGCCCGGCGCGTGGTGGCTATTTTACCTGTGCGAGTCCACGCGTCCGGAGGGCTATCAATGCGCTGGGTCCTGAAGCTGGTGGCTGTTGTTTTCGCTCTTCCCGTCGTGCACGGACAGGCGCCTCAGCCAGTCTCAACAACGGTTCATACGCAGTCCGGGTCGGTGCGAGGCAGTGGGACCGACGTCATGGTCTTCAAGGGTATTCCGTACGCCGCTCCTCCAACCGGAGACCGTCGATGGCGCCCACCCGCAGCGGCCGAACGGTGGACTGACGTGCGGGATGCCACGCAGTTCGGACCGCGATGTCCGGGTACGCCGCCCGCGCGCGCCGGTGCGCTGGGTGGGCCCGCAAGCGAAGACTGTCTCACGCTCAACGTCTGGACTCCGGCGAAGTCCAGCGGCGACCGGCTCCCTGTCATGGTCTGGATCCACGGTGGAGGATTCAACTTCGGGACGGTCACCTTGCCCCGCCTCGACGGGACGAACCTGGCTCGCCGTGGTGTGGTCGTCGTGAGTCTCAACTACCGATTGGGAGTGCTCGGGTTCCTGGCACACCCCGCACTGTCGCGCGAGTCCGAGCATCAGGTCTCCGGTAACTACGGGCTGCTCGATCAGATCGCCGCGCTCCGCTGGGTGCGCGCGAACATCGCGGCGTTCGGCGGAAACCCGGAGAATGTGACGCTGTTCGGATCGTCGGCCGGCGCATCCAGCCAGATATTCCTCATGGTCTCGCCGCTAGCGCGAGGATTGTTCCATCGCGCCATCGCCCAAAGCCTGGGGTACTCAGCGGCCGGGCCGAAGCCGCGACTGCGCGTCCCGTCTTACCGCTTTGCAGCCGCGGAAGCGCACGGACTCTCGCTCGCCGCGGACATCGCGACGCTCCGCGGGTTGAGCGCGGACGAGGTGCTCGCGCGCGCGCCTAACACCAGTGAGACTTTGGGCCTAAGCCTGTACGTCCCGCTCGTGGACGGGTATGTGGTACCGGATGATCCCGCCCTTCTCGTGGGCACGAACAACCAGTCGAAATTGCCGCTCCTTATTGGTCACAACGCCGACGAGGGTCTTTTCTATGTGCGGGACTTACCGAAGACGCTCGAGGATTATCGCGCGTTCGTCCGCGCGAGGTTTCCCGCAGAGTTCGTTGACGCGGTGCTCGCGAGATATCCGGCTGCGACAGACGCCACAGTGGCGTTAGTGGCGCCGTTGTTGGAAACCGAGTCGCGATTCGTCGCGACGGCGGCACTGACTGCTCGGGCGGCTTCGAAGGTCAGCGATGTCTATATGTATCGGTTTTCCCGTGTCGCGCCGTCCAGCCGCTCGGCCTGGGGAGGCGCCGCGCACACCTCTGAAGTCCCGTACGTCTTCGATAACACGAGTGGGGATGCATCGCAATTCGACGAGATCGATCGCACGGTATCAGGGACAATGGCAGCGGCGTGGGTGCGGTTCGCGAAGACAGGGAATCCAAACGGTGCAGGGTTGCCTCGGTGGCCTGCGTACCGCTCACCTGACTATCAACTTCTTGATTTCGGCGACGCTACAACGCTCCGTTCGAATGCTCGAAGTCCGGAGATCGAACTCTTTCGGCGCGCCCTTGAAACGATGCGCAAGCAACAATCGTTGCCAACTGCTCCGAAGTAGACCGCAATTACACGGGAGGTAACGGCAGCTGATGATGCGCGGAGGTGGCGCCGCGTTGGCAGACCTTAGAACTCGCAAGGGCTTCCCTTTCGGCGACTTGGGTCAATTCTTGTGAAATCTCAGGACTTGAGTGACACATTCAGCTCTCCTCTTTAGGCTGAAGGGCCTTAGGTGGAGACGCGATGACGAAGGCCACTTATGGCGGCCCAGCTCTCCCGCCGGCACAGAGGTCGCTCCAGCGGAACTCAGAATCCGCTCGGCCTGATCCAGAAGCTCTCCTGCCACGTGCCGCCGGCCGGAATGCTCTGAAGCTCCGAGTATCGGCCCTTCTGCGCGAGGTTGACGGCGTCGGTGATGCCAGCCATCGGCTCGATGCAGATGAAGTTGCGATCCTGCTGCGTTTGGCTAGCGTTGCCGCGTCCCGCGGCGGGAGCGGTCCCGCCGAGACTCTGACTGCCGCGCCCGCGGTTTTCCGGATGCGGTGCCCAGACGACGACCGATCGGAAGTTCGGACCGAGCGCGACGTCGAGCCGCTGCGCTTTCCCCGTGACGGTCATCGTCGCGCGCCCCTGTCCATCACGCTCCAGATCGGAGAACACGTCGTCGAGGTTGTAGTCCTCGAGCACGACCGATCGGCGATCCGGAAAGAGCACATCGGACGATTCGGTCTCGCCCGTCGGAACCTTGTTCGGTGCCAGCAGCCAGTGCGTCTTCGCGGCGAGGCTGAATTTCCAGGTGCTGCGCGGCGAATCGGTCAGCTGGAAGTACGGATGGAATCCGATCGCGACGGGCATCGGTTCCGCGCTCGCGTTCGTGATCGCGGTGCGCACTTCGAGCTCGCCGTTCTTCAATCGATACGTGACCTCCACGGTGTGCGCGAACGGCCACTGTTTCATCCACGCCGGCTGCCGGAAGAACTCGAGCCGGCTGAGGACCCACGCCGATGCGTTGTCCGACTTGACCTCGACGATCTGCCACTTGTCGTTGGTGGTCAGGAAGCCGTGAATCGGTATCGCGCCGCGGACGTTCCCCAGTTCCATGTCGAAGGGATAGCGCTTTCCATTCGCGTAGAACGCCTGCTCGTCGAGGCGGTTGGCCCACGGACCGACGAACGGAATGCCGCTCAGCCCCGGGCGCGACTTGAACTGCTCGACCGACTCGTACGGCCACCTGAGGACCTCGTGTCCTTTCACTTTCATCGAGAACGCGATGTTGCCGACACTGGGCAAGATCGACACGACCGTCTGGCTGCGAGTGTCCTCGAGCTGAACGACATCGCCGGTTCGACGCGCCGAGTACGGCTGCGCCCAGGCTGTCCCGCACGATACGAGGCCGAGAACCGCGAGAGCCGCTCTGAACAACGTCATTCGCGCCGAGATCGCGGAGCCCCTGAGATAGCAAGTCATCATCGTGCATCCGGAAGCGCGAAGGCGTGGACGGCGTTGCCAGCCGCGATCGCGACGAACTGCCGGCCGTTGATCGTGTATCTCATTGGCGAGGCAGCCATGTCGCCGCCGGTCTGTACGTGCCAGAGATGCTTGCCCCGTCTTGCCGTCCAGCGCGACGAAATGGAGAGGGATTCCATTACGGCTCCATGCCGGCTTTTTTGATGATCGGAGCGGCGGCGGGCGCGCTGAGATATTTGATGAGCGCTTTCGCAGCATCCGGATTCTGCGCGCGGGTGTGCAGAGCGGCCGCGAACGCAGTGATCTCGTCGATATCGGACGGCAATTGTCCGACATAATCGATGCCGGGCGCGTGGAGAAGCTCACTCACTTGCTGAAAGCCGATGTCGGCGTCGCCCTTGGCAAGCACTTCGGCGACCTGCGTGTTCGGCGGGGTAACGACGATCTTCGATTTCAGCTGATCGCTGAGTCCCCATTGCTTGATTACGGCTGCCATGTGGACGCCGCTCGGCCCGGTCGAGTAGGCGATCCTGTTCCCGGCGAGCAGCGCCTTCTTGATGCTGTCGCTCGAGCGGATGTCGATCTTCGGCGTGCCCGCGCGCACTGCGACGCCGACCCCCGATTTCGCGATCACAACTGTGTTAGCGCGGTCAAGCTTTCCTTGGCGAATGAGATCGTCGATCTGCCTGACCGGCAGGAGCACGATATCGGCGGTCGCGCCGGCTGCGACCTTGTCGGCGACTTCATTCACGCCTCCCCAGGTCGTGGTGACCTTGTGCGCGGTCGTTTTCTCGAAGCCCGGCACGAGCTCGGTATAGGGCTGCCTCAGTCCGGGCGATCCGATGACTTTGATATCGGCGGCGCTTAGGGGCGCGGCGAACACGAGGGCGGCGAGCAGCGTCAGCACAAATCGCATTTGAACCTCGCTAGTTAGGCGGCAAATATCCTGTCGCGCAATCGTACGTCACGGTCCTATTTCCCACACTCCGTAACGCCTGGCAAATCGAGTGGCCGGAGTTCACGCCGTTCCGACGCCGCCATAGGGTTGGGACGGATCGACGGGATGCGATGCCAGGATGACGAGATCGACGTCGTTCGCGCGAACGAACCGAAGTCCTTCCTCCGCCCGCTCCACGCAACCTGCACCAATGACCGCTACGACCTCCATCTGTTCGATGGCTTACGGCTCACTCTTCTGGTCGGCTGTGAGGCGAACTCGATGGAGCAAGGATGGTTCGAGTTTCCCAACGCGACGTGATTGGGATAACACCAACGGTGGTATCCCTCGCCAACGTTGGGGACGACTCATCGAGCGTGCATGGCGCGCGGACTTGGCTGCAACCGCAGGCCACGGGCAGCGAACGCTGCCTGCCGTCGGAGCATGAGGCACAGCGCCGCCGCGACCAGTGCGAGCAACGCGAGTCCGAGGAGGGCGCCCGTTGTGCCGCCCGTCGTGTCCGTAAGCAGCCCCACGAGGTACGGCCCCACAAAGCCGCCCACGTGCCCTAGAGAACCTACCAAAGCGATGCCCGCAGCCGCGGCGGTCCCGCGCAGCAGCGCCGTAGGCACGCACCAAAACGGTGCATAAAAGCCGTAGACGCCGATCGGCACGAGCGCAAGGCCCGCGACCCGCGCGAGCGGAAGCGGCAGGAGCGCAGCGCTCAGGCACCCGAGCGCAGCCAGGACTGCACACGCACTCGCGTGGAAGAAGCGTTCCCCAGTGCGGTCGGAACTCGCTCCGACGGCGAGCATCACGGCTGCGGCCACGCATGCAATTCCCCCGGTGATGAGGCCCGTCGTGGTGTCGCTCACGTGGAGCGCGTCGCGGATCATGGTCGGCGCCCAGAAGATGTAGCCGTACTGCGTCGTGATGGCGAGGAAGTACGGTAGCGACACGAGCCAGACCGCAGGGAGAACAAGGGCGCGAAGCGGCGAGACACCCATTAGGGCGGGGGATTCGTCATCGTCGCGCTGTAGGCGCGCCGTGAGCCAGTCGCGCTGCTTGACCGAGAGCCAGCGTGCGCCAGCGGGGTGGTCGGGGAGGAACGCGAGCACGATGAAGCCAAGGAGCACGGCCGGAATGCCTTCCAGAAGAAAGAGCCACTGCCAGCCCAGCAGTCCCCATCTGCCATCGAGCTCGAGCAGCCACGCGCCCAATGGGTTGCCGATGGCAGCGGAAATCGGGACGGCGATCAGAAACCGAGATAGCGCACGCGCGCGCTGCGCAGCGGGGAACCATCCGCTCAGGTAGTACAGGATCCCCGGGACAAAACCTGCTTCCGCAACTCCGAGAAGGAAGCGCAAGGCGTAGAACTGGATTGGCGTGCGGACGAACATCATTGCCGTGGCGACGAGGCCCCAGGTGATCATGATGCGGGCGATCCAGTACCGCGGTCCCACGCGCGCGAGTACGAGATTGCTCGGCACCTCGAAGAGCGCGTAGCCGAGGGAGAAGATCCCCGCACCGAAGCCGTAGGCGGTCGCGCTGAAGTGCAGGTCGCGATTCATCTGCAACGCCGCGATCGCGACGTTCGTCCGGTCGAGGAAGTTGCAGATATAGAGAAGAAACAGAAACGGGAGAAGTCGCCGACTCACCCGCTGCATGCTCGTCCGCGCGAGTTCAGCATCGTCGCGGTCGCTTCGCAGGCCAGAAGAGGCGGGGATAACATTACCCGTCATTGTTGGCATGGTTAGGGAAACACCATAGATCGGTTAGACGAGTGCGCATTTCGTGCGAAAACATGAAGTCGAGGATCATTCCGACACGGACACGTATCGACCGAGTCACGCGTGTATAAAGCCGCCGCGAGACGCGAGCTACTTGTAACACTTAACGTCACAGTTGCCCACGCCGAACATCGTTGTACCGCGTCATCAGATTCTTGTCTGACACCGATAGTCATCCCCAACCAAAGTGTTTCTGAAATGGATGCACGCAGGTTGTGTGGACGTTCATCGTCTTTATGGCGGTGGCTTCGCGGCGCGCTGCGGCGGCATTTCTAGTCATGACTTGGGCGAAGAAGCGGAAGGCGGCGAAGAAGCGATGACATGGTGCTGCGCGTCGTTTCAGGACAGCCATGAATGTCGATTGGAACGAGGGCTCTCGGTGATCGCCGCTGAGGGACTGGCTGAAGGGGATCCGGGATTCTTCCTGTTGCAAGGCCGTGCTGTAGCTGGTGACGACCCCGAGCCACTGACTCACTCCGCGCCGATCTCAACGGTGTTCCAGACTGGCATCGTCTTTTACCCGTGGTGCGGCGTTCGACTGGAAGCGTTCTATCGAGACAGTCTCAGGGCATTGGCCGAGGCCGACCGGAGCCTCCGGATTTCGACCTGAGACAGCGAATTACACAAATTAGGCCGTAAGTTCTTGGAGGCTAATGGGTTTGTGAAAGGCAGAATCACGACGAGATGGCTCCGGTAGCGAGGAAGCGGAAGGCGGCGAAGAAACGCTAGTCATGCGTCTTTTTGATCGCATTTACGGACGCCGCTGCGACTGTGAGCACTTCTCGAATGTGGCCGACAGTCCTACGGATGCCGCGGATATGCTTCACGATTTCGTCCAGTGCGTCGGGGTCTGCGGTGCGGCGGTAATCGTCAATGCAGCGTTGGAGGCCTGTCAGCGTTCGCGCGTTGGCTTCCATGGACGCACGCATATCCCACGACGCGGTACGAAGCGCGTCGAGATGTTCATGGCGGACGTTAGGCATCGCAGCGACAACACTCCTGTTCGGTCGCACTCATTTGCGCGGTGGACGATCCGGCGTCAGCCCAGACGTCGCAAGGCCCAATGTAGTGCGATTTCAGTACTCCTGAAAAGCTGAACTACAGTGAATTGCGTAAGGAAAAACCTTACACAGTGCGTTTGTGAGGGCAGAATTACGACCAGATGGCTCCGAGGAAGCGGAAGGCCGCGAAGAAGCGATGAAGGGATTGGGAGTGACGCCGCAGCAGTCTGGCGATTTGATGTTGGGATTCCGCGGAATCCTCATCGTTCGATACAGGGATCGATTTGAAATTGGAGTGTGGCAGCTGCCGGCGTCGTCTTGCTCTCGTTCGGTATGCGCGCCCGACTCAAGCGCCGTGGTTTGTGAAAGGCACAATTACCTTACCCTGCGCCGATGAGGCGCCGTCAACCCAATCGCCTACCGTTCACTGATCAACGCGAGGGGGCACAATCGCGAATGTCCGGAGCAGCAATCACCGTCAATTGTTGTAGGTGAAGTGGCTCCTCAGGCTGGACTCGAACCAGCAACCCTCCGGTTAACAGCCGGATGCTCTGCCATTGAGCTACTGAGGAATGTTGGTGGGAACGCGAC
>Ga0207643_10002420_pt1 | contig 10107 bp, 5 predicted proteins | sample KBSMisM62_FD_184313 | JGI IMG/M metagenome (GOLD analysis project Ga0207643, IMG submission 184313) | Miscanthus rhizosphere microbial communities from Kellogg Biological Station, Michigan, USA - KBS Miscanthus M6-2 (SPAdes) (version 2) | ecosystem: Host-associated > Plants > Roots > Rhizosphere... | reverse complement strand
GATCGTCGCCGTGGCGCTGCTCGTGTCCGTGGCCGCGTGGCCGCTCTACTCCATGTCCAAGCGCGAGCTCGCCCCGGTGGAGGACCAGAGCCACATCAGCCTGTTCATGGAAGCGTCGCCCGACGCGTCGCTCGCCGCGACCAATCGCGCCACGCGCGAGGTGGTGAAGACCATCCAGGCATTCCCCGAAGCGAAGTTCATGTGGTCGCTCACCGCCAACTGGGGCGCGTTCGGCGGCATGCTCGCCAAGGACTGGAAGGAGCGCAGTCGCTCGACGGAGCAGATGTACGGCGCCGTCTACGGTGCGGTGTCGCAGGTGCCGGGCGTGCGCGTCTTCCCGCGGCTCGACCCGCCGCTCCCCACGCCGGGACAGTACGACGTGGAGATGGTGCTCCAGAGCGACGCACCGCCGGAGCAGATGCTCGAGACGGTCGGCGCGGTCGTCGGCGCGGGGTTCCAGAGCGGCAAGTTCCTCTACGTCGACACGGACCTGAAGATCGATCTGCCGGAGGCGCGCGTCGTCATCGACCGCGAGAAGATCGCCGATCTGGGGCTCGACCTGGCCGGCGTCGGGCGCGAGCTCGGCACGCTGCTCGGCGGCGGCTACGTGAACCGGTTCAACTTCTTCGAGCGGAGCTACAAGGTCATCCCGCAGATCGGCGACGAGAACCGCGCCACGGTCGGCCCGCTGCTCGACCTGAAGATCAAGACGCCGAGCGGCGAGCTCGTACCGGTCTCCACGTTCACGCGCATCGAATCGAGCAGCGCGCCGCGCACGCTCAACCGCTTCCAGCAGCAGAACGCCGTGCGCGTGTTCGGCGGCGTGAAGCCGGGCGTCACGAAGGAGGAAGGTCTGCGCGTGCTGGAGAACGCGGCGCGAGCCGCCGGCGGACCCGGCGTCATCATCGACTACGCCGGCGAGTCGCGACAGATCCGGCGCGAGGGGGCAGCGCTCACCGTCACGCTCGCCTTCGCCGTCGTGCTGATCTACCTCGTGCTCGCGGCGCAGTTCCAGAGCTTCCGCGATCCGCTGATCGTGCTGCTCGGCTCCGTGCCGCTCGCGATCTCCGGGGCGTTGATCTTCAGCTTCCTCGGCCTGACGACGATCAACATCTACTCGCAGGTCGGCCTGATCACCCTCGTGGGCCTGATCGCCAAGAACGGCATTCTGATCGTGCAGTTCGCCAACACGCTCCAGCAGCAGGGCCTCGACAAGATCGCCGCCGTGCGCGAGGCAGCGTCGACGCGACTGCGGCCGGTGCTGATGACGTCCGTCGCGACGGTGCTCGGTCACTTCCCGCTCGTGCTCGTCTCGGGTCCGGGCTCCCAGGCGCGCAACAGCATCGGCACGGTGCTCGTCGCCGGCATGGCCATCGGCACGGTGTTCACCCTGTTCGTCGTGCCCGTCTTCTACTCCCTCATCGCCGCGCAACACGTCGCCGAGAGCGACGTGGAAGTCGCCGATGAGCCAGTCCATTCCCCCGTCTACGTGCCCGAGGTAGCGCTGTCATGAGTACCAAACTGAAGACGTTCGCCGTCGCGGTGGCGCTCGTCGCCGCGACACGGAGCGCGCCGGCTCAGCAGGCCTCGCCCGCCGAGTTCTGGCTCGCGCTGGGCGACACGACGCTCGTCCGACTGGTGAACGAGACGCGCCTGGCGAATCGTGACATCCAGATCGCGTCGGCGCGCGCCGAAGGGGCGCGTGCGACGCGTACGGGAGCCGCGCTCGAGCTGCTCCCCATCGTGACGACGCGTGGCGGCTACTCGCGGCAGCGCTTCGCGAGCGCCTCCTTCCCCGGTGCGGCGGGCGCGTTGCCCGATCAGAACGTGTGGGATGCGGGGCTGGCGCTCTCGTGGGAAGTCGATGTCACCGGTCGGTTGCGCCATTCACTGCGGGGTCACGGCGCCCTCGCCGAAGCCGCCGCGGAGGACGTGCGCGACGTCGAGCTCGCGCTCACCGCTCGGACGGCGAGCGCCTATCTGACGCTTCGCGGAGCGCAGGAGCGGCTCGCCGTCGCACGCCGCAACGCCGAGAACCAGCGCCACACGCTCGAGATCACACAGCGCCGGCTCGAGGCGGGACGCGGGACTCGACTGGACACCGAGCGCGCGCAGTCGCAGCTCAGCGCGACGCTCGCCGCCATTCCGACTCTCGAGGCGACCATCGAGGGCACCCGGCAGCGGATCCGCGTACTCACGGGCCGCACACGTCTCGAGGATCTCGCGCTGCCGCCCTGCGAGACGTCCGTGGAGCTGCCGGAGATCGACGCGCTGACGGCGCCCGATCAGGTGATCCACGACCGCCCCGACGTGCGCAGCGCCGAACGGCAGGCCGCGGCGAGCGCCGCGTTCGTCGGCACCGCGCGCGCGGAGTACCTGCCGAAGCTGTCGCTGAACGGCGCCGCCGGATACTCGGGCAGCGAGGTACGCGCGCTCGGCAACACGGGGACGCCACGCTACGTGTTCGGTCCAGTCCTGTCCTGGCCGGCGTTCGATCTCGGCCGCGTGCGCGCGAACGTCGCCGCGGCGCGAGCCGACGAAGCGCAGAGCCGCGCGACGTACGAGCTCGTGGTGGCCCAGGCCCAGGAGGAGCTCGAGTCGTCGGTCGTCGCCTATCGCAAGTCGCGCGAGCGGCTTCGGTATCTCGAAGACGCCGCGGCCGCGAGCGCGCGCGCCGCGGAGCTCGCGCGCCTGCGCTACACCGAGGGCGGGTCCGACTTCTTCCAGGTCCTCGACGCCGAGCGCACGCTGCTCGAGCGCGAGAACGAGCGCGCATTCGGCCGGACGGAGGCGGAGACGAACCTGATCGCGGTCTACCACGCGCTCGGCGGGGCGAACGCCTTCGTCGCGGCGAAGCGCTGAGGCGTTCGAATCGACGGAGCGCGGCGCCACTGATCCGGCAGCGTCCGCCGGATCGCCGTTCACATCCGCGTTCCGTCATTCGCCGCGTCGGCTCCGCTCCTCGGAGGACATTGTCAGGCTCGGCGATCCGGCGTTAGTTCCGGTCGCATGAAGATCCTCGAGCTTCGCGAGCGCACCCTCCCCATCGCGTCGTCGATCGCCAACGCGTACATCGACTTCTCGCAGATGACGCTGTCGCTCGTCGCGCTGGTGACTGACGTCGTGCGCGATGGCCGGCGCGTCGTCGGGTACGGGTTCAACTCGAATGGGCGCTACGGACAGGGTGGTCTGATCCGCGAGCGGTTCGCGCCGCGGCTCCTCGCCGCCGATCCCGCGTCGCTCCTCGACGGCACCGGCGAGAACCTGGATCCCGACCGCGTGTGGGCGGCGCTGATGAAGAACGAGAAGCCCGGCGGCCACGGGGAGCGCTCCGTCGCCGTCGGCACGATCGACATGGCCGTGTGGGACACCGTCGCCAAGATCGCCGGCAAGCCGCTGTTCCGGCTCCTCGCCGAGCGGCACGGCGTCGCCGCGGATCCGCGCGTGTTCGTCTACGCCGCCGGCGGCTACTACTACCCGGGCAAGGACACGGGCGCGCTGCGCCGGGAGATGCGCAGCTACGTCGACCGTGGCTACACCGTCGTGAAGATGAAGATCGGCGCCGGCATCGACGAGGATCGCGCGCGCATCGAGGCCGTGCTCGCCGAGCTCGGGGCCGAAGCGGAGCTCGCAGTCGACGCCAACGGCCGCCTCGACCTCGACGGCGCCATCGCCTACGCGCACATGCTCCGCGAGTATCCGCTCTTCTGGTACGAGGAGGCGGGCGATCCGCTCGACTACGCGCTGCAGGCCGCGCTCGCCGAGGACTATCCGGCGCCGATGGCGACGGGCGAGAACCTGTTCAGTCATCAGGACGCGCGGAACCTGCTGCGCTACGGCGGCATGCGCCCCGACCGCGACTGGCTGCAGTTCGACTGCGCGCTCTCCTACGGCCTCTGCGAATATCAGCGCACGCTCGGCGTGCTGCGCGAGCACGGCTGGTCGCCGCGCCGGTGCATCCCGCATGGCGGGCACCAGATGTCGCTCAACATCGCCGCGGGGCTCGGGCTCGGCGGGAACGAGAGCTATCCCGATCTGTTCCAGCCGTTCGGCGGATTTCCCGACGGCGTGCGCGTCGAGAACGGTCACGTCGTGATGCCCGAGCTCCCCGGGATCGGCTTCGAGGGCAAGGCCGAGCTGATCGCCGTGATGCGCGAGCTCGCGAAGTAGTGGACACGGCGACGAGCACCGCGCGCCGGCCACGACTCGGTCCGCTCTGGCTGCAGGTGCTCGTCGCGATCGCGCTCGGCGTCGTCGTCGGGCTCGTCGCGCCGAGCGTGGGCGTCGCGCTCAAGCCGCTGGGCGACGCGTTCATCAAGCTGATCCGGCTCACCCTCGCGCCGATCGTGTTCGGCACCGTCGTCGTCGGCATCGCGCGCATGGGCGACCTGCGCGAGGTGGGACGCGTCGGCCTCAAGGCGCTCGTGTACTTCGAGGTGGTCTCGACGATCGCCCTGCTGCTCGGCGTCGTCGCCGTGCAGTGGTGGAAGCCGGGCGCCGGCATGCACGTCGATCCGCACACACTCGACGCCGCGGCAGTCGAGAGCTACAGCGCGTCGGCGCGACATCTCGACGCCGTGTCGTTCCTGATGGACATCATCCCGACGAGCATCGCCGACGCGTTCGTGCGGGGCAGCATCCTGCAGATCGTGTTCTTCGCCGTGCTGTTCGGGCTCGCGCTCGCCCCGATGCGCGACCGCGCGCGGCCGCTCGTCGACCTGATCGACGTCGGCCTCCAGGCGATGTTCGGCGTGGTGCGCATCGTCATGGTGCTCGCGCCGCTCGGCGCGTTCGGGGCGATGGCGTTCACGGTCGGTCGCTACGGCGTCGTCAGCCTGCTCCAGCTCGCCGCGCTCACGGCCGAGGTGTGGCTCGTGTCGATCGTGTTCGTGCTCGTCGTGCTCGGCGTCATCGCGCGCTGGGCCGGGTTCGGGCTGCTGCGATTCATGCGCGCCATCCGCGACGAGATCCTCATCGCGCTCGGCACGTCGTCGTCGGAGGCCGTCCTCGCGCCGTTGATGACCAAGTTGGAGCGGCTCGGCTGCGCACGCTCCGTCGTCGGACTCGTCATGCCCACCGGCTATGCCTTCAACGCCGACGGCACGGCGATCTACCTCGGCATGTGTGCCCTGTTCGTCGCGCAGGCGACCGACGTCGCGCTCTCGGCGCGCGACGTCGCCGTCGTCGTGCTCGTGCTGATGCTCACGTCCAAGGGCTCGGCGGGCGTGGCCGGCGCCGGGTTCATCGCGCTCGCGGCGTCGCTGGCGTCGCTGCCGCAGATCCCCGTGGCCGGCATCGTCCTGCTGCTCGGCGTCGACCGGCTCACCAACGCCGCGCGGGCCGCGACCAACGTCATCGGCAACGGCGTGGCGACGATCGTCGTCGCGGGTTGGGAAGGTGAGCTCGACCGCGAACGGCTGGCCCGCGGGCTGGACGAGCCGTCGTCGACGACGGTCCGAGCCTGACCGACGACGCCGGACCGCGGCGCCACGCCGCGCACCAGCATGCCTCCGCGCCCACGCACCCGCCGGATGGCGCACCCCCCCCACCCACACACCTGCCGTGCCGCCTCCGCAGGTGGCTGCTGGACGTGCGCAACACACCCCATCGCGTAGTGGGTCGGCCGCCATCCGGCCTTGCCGTGGGCGCGCGGAGGCTCGTACGGAGCGCCCGAAGTCCGCCTGAGGCCGGTGCGACTCTTGCCCGAGGAGGAACCAACACGGGGGACGGGCCGCTCCGAGGGTCGGGGCACCAGCCGAGCCCCCACGCGTCGGGTCCTCGCATGCGCCTCGCTCGTTCGCCGCTCCTGCTCCTCCTCGCACTTGGCGCCGCGTGCAGCTCCGACGCGGCCACCAGTCCGATGGAGAGCACGCTGACTCCGGCCGTCGCCGTGCGCGCCTTGACTGGAGCCACGAGCGTCGAGGTGCTCACCGAAGTCACACCCGGGCTTCCGATTCGGGCCGATGCACGCGGCCTGAACGCATCGGGCCAGGTCACCGGGTCGCAGCTGGGTCTGACCCAGCGCTCCGGAGACTTCACGCCGTATCGATCGACGCCGGGATCCGCTGCCGCCGCCCTCTCGGGGTGCTGCAACACACAGTGGGGCGCCGACATCAACGACGCCGGGATCGTCGTCGGAACGGCGCAGTCCGGCCTCGTCGAGGGTCGGCGCGGATTCGTCGCCGCCGGCCCGTCGATGCTGACGCTTCCCATTCTCCCCGGCGGAGACGCCGAGCTGTCCGCCGGCGCGGTCGCGATCAACGATGCGGGCCAGATCGTCGGCTACAGCCCCGGCGCAACGGGCCGGCGCGCCGTGCTGTGGAGCGCGTCGGGAGTCATCCAGGATCTCGGAACGCTCGGCGGGTCCACCAGCGAGGCGATCGACATCAACGCATCCGGGCTGGTGATCGGGAAGAGCCTCATCGCGGGCGACGCCGAGACGCACTTCTTCCTGTGGTCGGTCGAGTCGGGCATGCAGGATCTCAGTGCGAGGCTCGGTCCGATCACGAGCGTCGTCGAGATCAACGACGCCGGCCAGATCATCGGCACTCATACCACGCCCGGCGGCGAGAGCCACGCCTTCCTCTACACGCTCGGCTCGGGAGTGCGCGACCTCGGCACGCTGGGCGGCACGACGAGCGCGCCGACTGGGCTCAACGATGCGGGTCAGGTGGTGGGGAGCAGCACCCTCGCCGACGGGTCGACGCACGCCTTCCTCTGGACGCCGACGGACGGCATGGAGGACATCACGGCGGTCTCCACACGGTCGGGGAACAGGATGGGAACCACGGTTCGGCAGCCGGTGGCCGACAACATCGGCCAGGTGGCAGAGATGTCCGCGACGCGCTGACGGAGCCTTGCCCGACACCGTGGCGGCGCGGATCATTCGGCTCCGTGTCCACGACCGACGCCGCGCGCGCCCCCCGCCACGGGCGGCTCGGCGTGCCCAGCAACCTGCCGGAAGCCGTGAGCTCGTTCGTCGGGCGCAGCTCCGACATCGCCCGCGCCGACGACCTGCTGACGGCCACCCGGGTCCTGACGCTCACAGGGGCGGGCGGGTGCGGGAAGACGCGCCTGGGTCGTCAGGTCGCGATGGGCGCCGCCGCGCGGTTCCCCGACGGCGTGTGGTGGCTGGAGCTGGCCGCGCTGACCGACGGGGCGCTCGCGGCCGACGCGCTCGCCCGGGTGCTCGACCTCCCGCTGGAGGGCGCGCCCGCCGTCGAGGTGCTGATCGAGCACCTCGCCGACGCCAGGGCGTTGATCGTGCTGGACAACTGCGAGCACGTGACGGACGCCGCGGCCGAGGTCGTCGACCGGTTGCTGCGCGGCACGAGCGCGCTGACCGTGCTCGCCACGTCCCGCGAGCCCCTGGGCGTCGAAGGCGAGACGACCTGGCGGGTGCCGTCGATGGCGGTGCCGCCGCCCGGGGCCGACTGGCGGGCTCTTGGCGACTACGACGCCGCGCGGCTCTTCCTCGAACGCGTCGGACAGGCCCGGCCCGACGCGCCTGCGGGCGTCGACGCCGCCGCCACCGTCGTGCAGATCTGCGCGCGTCTCGACGGCATCCCGCTCGCCCTCGAGCTCGCGGCGGCCCGCGCCCGCAGCATGGCGCTCGGGCGGATCGTGGACGAGCTCGACGACCGGTTCCGGCTGCTCACCGGCGGCCCGCGGCAGGCGTTGGCCCGCCAGCAGACGCTGCGGGCGTCGGTGCAGTGGTCCTACGACCTGCTCGACGACGCGGAGCGCACGGTGCTGCGGCGCCTTTCGGTGTTCGTCGGCGGCTTCCGCGCGGAGGCCGCGGAGGCGGTCGCCGGGTTCGGCGCGCTCGCGCCCACCGATGTCCTGCCCCTGCTCGCACGGTTGGTCGAGCGGTCGCTCGTCCAGTTCGACGCCGAGTCGGACCGCTACCGGCTGCTGGAGACGTTGCGGCAGTACGGCCGGGAGCGGCTGGAGGCGGAGGGCGAGGCGGGGACCGTCGCCGACGGGCACCTCGGCTGGGCGTGCGCGCTCGCCGAGGCCGCCGACCCCGCGATGACCCGCGCCGATCTCGCCGCGCTGGACGCGATGGAGGCGGAGCTGCCGAACTTGCGCGTGGCGCTCGACCACGCGGTGCACGCACGACCCGAGGCCGGGCTGCGGCTGGCCGCCGCGTTGACCTTCTTCTGGTCGCAGCGCGGCCTGGGCCTGGAGGGCGCCGACCGCGCCGAGCGGGTGCTGGTCGCGCACCCGGACGCGCCGGGGCCCCTCCGCGCACGCGCGTGGGCCGCCTGCGCCTACGACCGCTTCTACGGCGGCGACTTCCCCGGCGCCGGCGCCGGCGCCGACCGGGGCCTGGCCGAGGCGGTCGCCGCGGGTGACGTGCGGGCCAGGGCCCGGTGCCGCCACGCGCACGGGGCGATCGCGTTCCTGTTCGACCCACCGGTGTGCCGCTCCGCGATGGCCGAGGCGATCACGCTGGCCAGGGAGAGCGGCGACCGGTGGTGCGAGACCGACGCCCTCCAGTTCCTCAGCTTCAGCCACCTCCTCCAGCACCGTCCCGCTCCGGCCCAGGAGGCGATGCTGCGTTCGGCGGCGATGGCCGAACAGGAGGGCAACGCCTTCCAGCTCGCCTGCCACCAGCTCGGCCTCGGGATGACCGCCGCCGCGGGGGCCCGGCTCGCCGACAGCGTGGCCGCCGCCCGGCGCGGCGCCGACGGTGCTCAGCGGATCGGGGACCCGGTCATCGAGCTGTGGGGGCGCGCCCAGCAGACCACTGCGGAGCTGGCCCGCGGCCGGTTCGCCGAGCTCGACGGGATCGCCGCGGAGATCGCGCGGACCGGCAAGCCCCTACCGCCGATCGTGGAGGCGGTCGTCGCCGGGCTGCGGCGCATCGCGCGGGCGGACCAGCGACCGGCCGACGCCTCGACGCGGTGCTGGAGGTCGGGGAGCTGCTGCGCACGACGTTCGTCCCCAACGAGGGCATGCGGCTGAAGGTGATCGGGGCCGCGGGTGCGCTGGCCGCGGGCGACGACGTCCGCGCGGCCGAGCTCGCCGAGGCCACGCTCGACCACGCCGAGGCGTTCGGCTCGGCGCTGTCCGGCCCGTGCCGCGTGCTGCTCGGGCGCCTGCAACGGCGCGCGGGCGAGCCCGTCGCCGCGGACCGGACCGTGCACGCGGGGCTCGCCGTGATCGTCGACGCCGGGCTGCTCGTGGACGTGCCCGACGCCCTGGAAGCGCTCGGTGGGATCGCGCTGGACCTCGGCAGCCTCGCCGAAGCCGCCCGTCTGCACGGCGCGGCCGCGGGCCTGCGGGCGCGCCTCGACGTGGCGGGCGCGTACCCGACCGAGGCACGGGCCGACCTCGCCCGCATCGAGGAGCTACTGGGTGCCGAGTTCGCCCGCCGCTACGCCGAGGGCGAGCACCTGGACGCCGAGGCCGCCATCGCCTACGCCCGACGGGCACGCGGTGAGCGCAAGCGACCCCCGTTCGGCTGGGAGGCGCTCACCCCGACCGAGCTGGAGGTGGCCCGGCTCGCCGCCGAGGGCCTGACCAACCCCGCGATCGGCGAGCGGCTCTTCGTCTCCCGCGGCACCGTCAAAACCCATCTCGAACACGTCTACGCCAAGCTCAGCGTGCACAACCGCGCCGAGCTCGCGGCCGCCGCCGCCCGGCGCTCCCCCTGACCCGGAGGCTCAGGGAGTGCTGGAGCGGTAGGTGAGGATCACGACGCCGCTGTCGAGGGTGGTCGTGTCGACGAGGTCGAAGCGGCCCGTCGACCCGGCGCGGTACAGCAGTTCGTCGGCCGAGCCGGTGCCGACGAAGAACGGGTGCACCCAGAGGCGCAGCTCGTCGAGGAGCCCGGCGGCCATCAGCGCGTGCGAGAGCCTGCCGAAGCCGTACTGCAGGACGTCCATGCCGGGCTGCTCTTTGAGGTCGCGGACGGCCTCGACCGGATCGCCGTCGACGACCGTCGTGTTGTTCCACGTCGGATCGGTGAGCGTCGTCGAGACGACGTACTTGGGCAGCGCGTTCATGCGGTCGCTGAACGGGTCGCCCGAGCGGGACGACCACGCGGGCGCGAAGCCGTCGTAGGTATGCCGACCCATCAGCAGCGCGTCGCACCGTTCC
>Ga0207643_10002418_pt1 | contig 10109 bp, 9 predicted proteins | sample KBSMisM62_FD_184313 | JGI IMG/M metagenome (GOLD analysis project Ga0207643, IMG submission 184313) | Miscanthus rhizosphere microbial communities from Kellogg Biological Station, Michigan, USA - KBS Miscanthus M6-2 (SPAdes) (version 2) | ecosystem: Host-associated > Plants > Roots > Rhizosphere... | reverse complement strand
CGTCGGGCTGTCGTTATCGCTGCAGGCGCAGCAGACCCCCGCGGACATCATTCTTACGAACGGAAAAATCATAACCGTCAACGACACCTTCCAGATTGCACAGGCGGTCGCGGTGCGCGGCGCGCGCATCATCGCGGTCGGCAGCAATGCCGACATCACGCGTCTAGCGGGACCGAATACGCAGCGCATCGACCTGCGCGGCAAGTCGATGGTGCCCGGCTTCATCGACAATCATGCGCACTTCCAGGAGGAAGGCGCCTACTGGACGATGGAACTTCGGTTCGACGGCATGGACACTCGCAAGAAGGTCCTCGATGCCATTGCCGCCAAAGCGAAGGCGACGCCGAACGGCGGGTGGGTCTACAACCTGGGCGGCTGGTCACCGGATCAGTTCAGCGACGACAAGCGCGAGTTCACGCGTGAGGAACTGGACAAGGTTGCGCCGAACAACCCCGTGTTCCTGCAGTTCACGCGCTGGGCGCAGTACCTGAATAGCAAGGCGATCGAGCAGCTCGGTCTCGACAAGATGACCGAGCCGTGGATCGAGCGCGACGCCAGCGGCCGTCCGACGGGCATCACGCGCGTGGCCGGCCGAAACATGCTGTTCAACAAGGCCGGCTTCCTCAAGACCGAGAACGGCGGCAAGGCCGACTTGCCGATGGACGTCATCAAGAACAACCAGAAGTTGATGCTGAGGGACTTCGCGATCGCGGGGCTGACCGCGTCCGGTGGCCAGTGCATGTGGGAGGACCTGTATCGCGAGTTCCAGCGTGAGGGCACCGCGAGCATGCGTTTCTTCTGCTTCCGGACCGTCGAGGGAGGCGGACGCGGCGCCACCCTCGATAGCCAGATCGCCCAGCTCCCAAGGCTTCGCTATCACGACGGCGACGAGTGGATGGACTACTCCAATTATGGCGAGCGTTTCCCGGGCGGCGGCGGCGGCGACGTGGTCGCGCCCGGTCCGGAACCGATTGCACCCCCGGAGGTCTGGGACGCCTGGGGCCGCTTCGGGCTGGCGGTTGCCAAGGCCGGTATTCCGGTGCAGCTGCACACGGTCACGGAGAAGGCGATCGATGCGCAGATCGATCAGGTCGAGAAGATCAGCAAGCAGGTCGATGTCCGGCCGCTGCGCTGGGCGTTCATGCACATGGAAGGCGTCACCCCGCCGCAGATCGAACGCATGAAGAAGCTGAACATGTTCATCGCCGTGAATCCGCGGCCAATCGTCTCAGGCGGCCTGCTGCACAAGATGCAGGGCGACAAGGGCTTCGCCATGCCGCCTCTGCGTGAAATCCAGGACAGCGGCATCATGTGGGGACTTGGCACCGACGCGTTCGAGGTCAACCAGTTCCGTCCGTTCCAGACGCTCTATTTCGCCGTCACGGGCAAGATGGTCGGTGGCACGGTCGTCAATACCCACACCGTCGGCCGTGAAGCGGCGCTCATCGCGCACACGCGGAGCAACGCATACCTGTTCTTCCGCGAGAACGACCTCGGGTCGATTCAGCCCGGCCACTTCGCGGATCTCGTCGTGACCGACAAGGACTACTTGACGGTTCCCGCCGAGCAGATCAAGGACATCAAGTCCGTGCTGACGATCGTGGGCGGCCGGATCGTATATGACGCGTCGAAGGACGCGCCCTCGACTTCAACCAGGTAGTGCAGGGCGGGTCCTCGGCTTCAATCAATTAGTGGAGGGCGGATCCTCTTGGACCCGCCGGCAGTGGAGGGCGGGTCCTTTCGGACCCGCCGGGAGTGATCAATGAACGTTTCCAAGTTCGTAATTGTTCTTCTTCTCGTGATGGGCGTCGCCGCCACGAAGCTGCCCGCGCAGGGGCAGGGCGGCCGCGGTGGTCCGCCTCCGCCGGTCGTCGACAAGGCGACCCCGGAGATCATGAACGAGGATCCGCAGACCGAGCAGCGGTCGCAGGACCGCGTCGGATTTCCCGCGCACAAGATCGTCGGCAATCTCTACTACATCGGCACGGTGACGCTGTCGTCGTATCTCATCACGACGCCTCAGGGCAACATCGTCATCAACAGCGACTACGAAGAGACGCTGCCGCTGATGAAGAAGGCCATCGAATCGCTCGGCTTCAAGATGGAAGACACGAAGATCCTCCTCGCGAGCCACGCGCATCCCGATCACCAGATGGGGGACGCCGCGTTCAAGCAGATGACGGGCGCGCAGACGATGTTCATGGCGGAGGACGGGCCGGCACTGCAGAACATGAAGGCCGGCGGCAAGGAACATCCGATCGACAAGATCATCCATGACGGCGACAAGGTGGAGCTCGGCGGGATGACGCTGACGGCGCACCTGACGCCGGGTCACACGCTCGGCACGACCACCTGGACCTTCCCCGTTCGTGATGGCGGCCGTACATATAACGTCGTCATCGTCGGCGCCGGACTGCCGGACGATGCGCGAATCGTTTACAACCAGCAGAACCCGAAGGCCGCCGACCAGTGGGCCGACACGATTGCCAAGCTGGAGAAGATGCCGTGCGACGTGTTCCTCGGCGCGCACAGCTGGTTCTTCAACCTGACCGGCAAGTACAAGAAGCTGCAGGCGAACCCGAAGGAGAACCCGTATCTCGATGCGGCGGGCTACAAGAAGTTCGTCGCGGAGATGAAGACAACGCGCGAGAAACTCATCAAGGAGCAGACCGCCGCAGGTCCTCCGCCGCCGCGCGGTGGCGGTGCCGGCGGTCAGGGTCAAGGCCAGGGCGGGGGCCGCGCGAACTAGTCCGACTCGGTGGCGTTCCGAAGGGAGGCGGACCGGGAGGTCCGCCTCGACATTGAAGGTACTCCGGATCCCGCCGACCCGCGCCCGTGCGGCCCGCCCGCCCGGCCGCACCATTCCCACTTCATAAACCGCCTCCGCGAAACACGCGCACCAAGCGGAACACGAGCGGTCGGCACAGCGTTGATGCCGAACTTGTGAGCGAAGAGCCAGCGCCGTGAAGCGAAAGGTCGTCGTCAACGACAAGATGCAGAAGAATTACGTCTACTATCGGACCGAACCCGTCGGCCGCAACTTCGCGCTCGGTTTCACCCCGCAGCTCACGCCGAGAGAGATGCTTCGCCTGGGGGTGTTCGGCGGGAAGTACATGACCGACTGTCGCCGCGAGTTCCCGGCGAGCTGGTTTACCGGTACCCGACTTTGCGCCGCCCGCCACGATCCGCGCCTGAACTACTTCGGCGTCAACGCCTCACAATCACTCGCCGAATGGCGCCGGAAAGGATGGATTCACCCGCAGGATCCGCGCGGATGGTTTCAGTGGTACTGCCGTTATTACATGGGCCGAAGAACGCGCGACGACGCGCGGCAGATTCGCCGGTGGCGGGCCATCGCGCGGCATGTGGCGGCCATCCGCAAGAACTGCGAGCCTCGGGATCTGGAGTGCCGCCGAAAGCAGCGGCAGGCGGTGCTCCACTGGGCCTACGACAGCCGCGCCATCTGAGGCGGCGCAACCTCATCGAACCCGAGCGCGCTCTCTCTTTTCAACTTGAAAACGTCGACCCGCGAGTCATCGCGCCCAGGGTGCCGAGTCCGACGGTCGCAATCAGCAAGCTTCTGGCGCGGCGGACAAAGGCGAACACGAATCCTGCCGCAAGCGGCAGGCCCATGACACCAAACACGAGCGCATAGGAACCTTCCGCCACTCCCAGCTGCAGCGGAACGAACAGGAACGCAAACTCGAAGAACTTGAGCGACGCCTCGGTCACGAATGCGGCCCATGCCGAAGCGCTGACGTCGAGGGCGCGAAAGAGCACGAACAATTCAAGGACGAGCAGTGCCTGCGCCACCGTTTCGAGAACTGCCACCGTCGCGAACCGAGCCGGTGAATCGCGGAACACGATCAGCAGGAGATCTTCCATCTGATTGATCCACGTCATGTCAGGAGTCAATCGTCCGCGCAGTATTCCGATCCGTGCGAGCGCCCGGACGATCGTTCCGATGAGGTAATACCGGCGCGCGATTGCCACCGCCGACACGAGAAGAAACAGCGCACACATGGCGACGATACCGACAGCGATTCGCCTGACCGTTGCGGATGCGTCAAACGCGACGATCAGATACACGAGGCCGGTGATCGACATCACGGCGGTGACGAACGTGTAGATCAGATACTCGGTCAGCGTGGCGGCGAAGGCTTCCTTGAGCGTCAGGCCTCGTGTTTCGAGTAACCAGGCCTTAGTCGGCTCCGCGAGGGCCGGACCGGTCAAGGTAAGGGATTGAATCGCCTCTCCAGAGAGGCGAATCGCGAGCGCGTCGCGATACCGGATCACGTTCGGCCGCAGCACGCATGCGAGCAGCGCCAGAGCTCGCGTCGCCTGGTGGGCGGCACCGAGCAGCAGGGCAGGGACGAAGTACCAGCCGACTCGGTGAAACGCGTCGAGCACGTCCGACGCTCCAAGGCGCCACAGCAGGACGACCAGGAGCGCGGCGCCGCCAAGTAACAGCAGGACCCGGAGCATGAAAGAGGCGTCTCGCGCTCCGGCGCGTCAGCTCGAGAACATCGACCGCGCGAGGAACATCAGATTGGCAGGCCGCTCCGCCAGGCGGCGCATGTACCAGGGAAACCATTGCTCGCCGTAGCTGATGAGCACCTTCACGCGGTAACCCTCACGCGCCAGGCGAACCTGCTCCGCCCGCTGAATGCCATAGAGCATGTGGAATTCGAAGATGTCCCGCGCCACGCCCGCTCCATCGGCATACCGCTGGATGCGTGCGATGAGACGCTGGTCGTGCGTGCCGAATACGCAGCGCAAACCCGATTTGCGCGCGGCCGCGAGCATCTGTGTCGCCAGCGCGAAGTAGTTCTCGTCCACGTCGTGCTTGCGCGGATAGGCGACGCTTGCCGGCTCGCGGTACGCCCCTTTCACCAGGCGAACGCCGCCGCCGAGCGGAAGAATCGACGCGAGGTCGTCGGCGCAGCGGCGCAGGTACGCCTGCACGCAGACGCCGGCGTGCGGATACGCCCGCAGCGCCCGGCGCATGTCGAGTGTCCGTTCGACATAGAAGCTCTGCTCCATGTCGATCCAAAGTCGGACACCGCGGCGGCTCGTCTCGTCGGCGAGCATGAGCAGACTCGCCTGACAGTGCTGCGGATCGATGTCGAGACCAAGCTGCGTCAACTTGACCGAGATGTCGCCGTCGAGACCAAGCCGCTGTACCTCACTCGCGACAAATCCGTAATGCGTGGCCGTCTCGTTGGCAGCCGCCGCATCGGTGATGTTTTCACCGAGGCGCGTCAGCACGGCGCCAATGCCAAACCGCCGGAGCTCCGCTGCGGCGGCGAGCGCGTCCGCTAACTGTTCGCCGGGCATGAAACGGTTGACGGCGCGCCTGACAAACGGGAGCGTCGCGACGTGTTCGCGCAGCCAGACGTTCTGAGAGCCCACGAGGAGGGCGTTGCGGACTACCCCATCAGAATCATTGTCCTCTGATCCAGGACCATCAAGGATGCGGAGACCTGTGTGTCAGGTCCCCGCTTTGATCATGAGAACTCGGGAAATCGCGTCGAGTATCGACGTCGAACTCGGATTCGGCTGTGCCGCGAAACGCGCTACTGTGTCGGCGGCAATGCGGCCGCGAGAGCGGTTTCTCCGCCCGCCGGACCAGGACCGCAGTGCGGATGCCCGAATCCCGATGCGCTAACGCCTGGCATCTGCCCGGGTTGAGGCGTGATGTCGAAGATGATGTTGTCGGGATGCGTGGGATCACCTCCGAAGATCGCGGCGACTCCGCCTGGCACGTAGTCAAGGTTCAATCCGTGCCGCGTCCGCCACGCGATGTTGTGATCGGCGCATGACGTGTCGCCGCTGACTCCGATGGCGCCGATGAGCACACCGGACGAGTTATAGAGTCCGAGGCCGCCGCCAAACACGTTGACGCCGCCGATACGCCCACCGACCATCGGATCGTTGGCCTGCCCGTAATTGGACGGGCTCCCGCCATACGCGATGTCGACATTGACCGGATTGCTTTCCTGAAGACCGAAGAGACTGCCGCCAGGCTGAACTGCGCTATAGAGATTCGCGGTCGACAGCGCGAGGCCGGGGAGGCTGAACGCGTTCGCCGTGTTGGCTTTTTGAGCGGAGATGACGCGGCTCCCTGGCCACTGGTCACCGCGGTTGCTACCGGTGAATGCAACCGCACACACGATCCCGTCGCGGTTGACCACGGTAGCCCACATATCCAGGTTGAACCCGCCGTTCGCGGCCGCACGCGCCGCCGTGAGCTTCTCCTTCAGCGTTGCCTGATCGGGCAGGTCCGCACATGCGGCGGCCCGCTGCGCCTGCGCGACGTTTGCCGTCGCCAACACACTTACCAGGGCCAACGTTGTCACAACGAATACTCTCTTCATCAGTCTCCTCCACGCTGTCCGGCTCTGCGCCGAAACGGGACGCAAACTATTCGGACGCCCAGACTGTGTCAAACAAAATCGGTGCGACCTTCAGCTTCCTGGTGCGATCACAATCTTGTATGGTGGGACGAGCGAGCGGTCGTCTCCCTCCGGCCAGACGAATATGACGACTGAGGAAAAACGCGGCGCCGACAGAATGAGGCTTCGATCCGGCTTGACGCTGCTCGCGGACATCCCAGGAACCGGTGACGTAATCTGCCGGCAGCAGAACTACTTGATCCGTCTGCGTCTCTGGTTGAACCGCGGCGAGCCCGTCCGATGGCACATGGCCTGGGGTCCTGTGGGAATCGCGACACTCGAAGACAACGGTGAAACGTTAATCACCGAGGTGCGGATCGACCGGCGTTCGCTCGTCAGCGGATTGTTCTACGGAGTCGATGGGATGCGCGTCGGCGGGACTCGACGGCTGGAGATCGCCCCGCATCTTGGCTACGGGGATCGAGGGGTGCCCGGTGTGATTCCCGTCGGTGCGGTGCTGACCGCCGACATCACGATCCTCGAGGCGCGCGACCGGACGGCCTGATCACGTCTGTCCGATCGATTACAAACTCGCCTGCGTTCCAGACGGTCCCAGCCCTGTTAGACACGCCGACAACGCCGACTTCGAAACGGTGACCGTGGTACGTGTTTTGAGCGTGCCGAACGCGTGGCAGCCATCCTTATTCTCGCGGCGGTCCTTTTGGCTCTGTACCTGCGGAGCCTGAACCCCGAAGAGCGGGTGGAGTTCCTGCGCAACTCGCGCGCCAAGACGGAGGCGGCGATCCGCAGTGCCCGCGACGAAATCACCAGGGTTCCCCCTGAGTGCGAGACGTTTGTCCAAGAGCTGAGAGCGCGCACCACCTTCGCCGTCGTGACGCCCGCGATCCTGGCGCTGAACATCGCGATTTTCATTGGGATGTGTCTGGGCACGGGCGCACTCAGCGAGCCGGCGACGCTCATTGCCTGGGGCGGAAGCGTCGGTCCGCAGACGACCAACGGCGAATGGTGGCGGCTGGTCACGTCGCTCTTCGTGCATGCCGGCGTCTTGCGGCTGCTCGCAAATGTGATCGGGTTCGTCAGCGTCGGCTTCATGCTCGAACGGCTCGTGGGACCGGTCGCCTTTGGCGTCACCTATATCGCCGCCGGCGTGATGGCCGGCGTGGTGGAGCTGTCAGCGCATCAAATTGACGTGAACACCGGCGCGTCCGGGGCAATCTTCGGTGTCTACGGCCTGCTCGTGGCGTCCACGATGTGGGGCTTCTATCGGCCCTCACCGGCAGCGATTCCGCTGGCGGCGCTGAAAGGACTTGTGCCGGGCGCGTTCGTATTCCTGTCGGTCGACGTGCTGACGCACGGTCTTCACAGCGGCGGGCGATTGGCGGGATTTGCGGCGGGGTTTGTTGCCGGATTGATCCTCATCGCGGGCGCCACGTATCGAAAACCGGCCATGCAGCGCGTGTTGGCTACCGTCGGTGCCACGGCCGGCATCGTGATTCTCCTCGTCGCGCCTCTACGCGGTCTTGATGATGCGAGGGCTGATGTCGCGGCGGTCATTGCCGTCGAGGGCCGAACCGCGCACGAGTACGACGCGGAGATCGAGCGCGCCAACGACGGCCGCAGCTCGATGCGCGAACGGATCGTATTGATCGATCAGATCAGGCCCCAGCTGCAGGCCGTGCGCGCGCGGCTCGAATCGTTCGACAGGGTCGCGCGTGAGCAACAACCGATCGTCGCGAGCGCGATCGATTTTCTGAAGACCCGCGACGAGAGCTGGCGGCTGCGAAAAGAGGCGTTACGCAAATCGAACCTGCAGATACTTCGTCAAGCGGACTCGGTCGAGCGGATCTCCATCGACAAGTTCAGAAAACTGAAGGCAGCCGCAACGTCATAGCCTCGCTCTAAAAGACGCGGCCGAAAGCTCCGAGTCATTGCACAGTCTCGACGAGCAGCGGTGTGCGCGCCAATTCGCGCGCTGTCCGATAGGGCGCAGTGGGGAAAACTTCAATCGCGCGTCGAATTTTCGGCGTCCCGCGACCGCGTGAGACCCGAATTCACCAACCTGCGGCCGAGTCCGATCTGCGCGGCGCTGGCACTTGGCCTGCTCCCTCACCCGCGGAGTTCGATGAACGGAACCTTCGTCAGGGGCGTAGTCGGCGCACTCGCACTGTTCTTGGCACCCATGGCCAGGCCGGCGACGGCTCAGAACCCGCCAGATCCCGCATTGGAGTTCGCGGCCGGCTGGGTCGGATTCGCCGACGATGGGATTGCGAGCGAGCGCCTCGTCGGGGCCGCAGCGCGGTTGTACGTTCTTCCGCGACTCAGCGTCGGACCAGAAATCGTCTACATCGACGCCGACAACCACAACCACCTGACGGTGACCGGCAACGTGACATGGGACGTCGTCGGCCCGGTCAACACCCGTCGTCTGACGCCGTTCCTCGTTGCCGGCGCCGGAGTGTTTCGGACGCGCGAGTCGTTCTTCTCCGGAACGTTCACGTCGACTGAAGGCGCATTCACGGCTGGCGGTGGCGTCAGGGCCTCGGTCGGCGACCGAGTCACCGTCGGCATCGACGCGCGCATCGGGTGGGAGCTGCACATCCGTCTCAACGGACTCGTAGGCTTTTGGCTTGGGACATAAGAGCGACGAATGGTCGCTCTTCAGAAAGCTTTATCGCGGCTCAGCGCGTCCACGAACCGTCCCTGTGGCGCCCTGACTCGACCGATCGGCCTGTGGTCGTGCTCGCCCGAGAACACACGGGATGAGGTGTCGATGGGCCACCGCGTTGCATGCAGAGTGGTGCTCCTGACTGGAGCGCTAACCCATCAAAGGAGTCAGCATGCCGCATATGGCGCAATCGCACATTGACGCACGCGCGTTGATCGAGAGCCTGCACGGCATCCGTTATCAGGTGAAGGACGTGGCTCGGTCTGTGGCGTTCTACACGCAGCATCTCGGTTTCACGTTGGAGCATCAGCAACTTCCGGCGTTCGCCAGTGTGTCGCTTGGAGACTCGCAAGTCCTGCTGAGCGGCCCCGAAGCATCTGGCTCGCGACCGATGCCGAACGGTGAACGTCAAGAACCCGGGGGCTGGAACCGCATCGTCCTGCGGGTTTCGGACCTCACGGCCTGTATCGTCGCACTCAAGGGTGCCGGCCTGCGCTTCCGAAACGAGATGGAGACTGGTCCTGGAGGACGTCAGATTCAGATTGAGGACCCAGACGGGAACCCGATCGAGCTGTTTGAGCCAGCGCGCTAGCAAGAACGAAAGGACAGGGTCCGTCGCGCTACGACTGCCAATCGGTCGGCAGGATCGCGGATCGGCTCATGGAGGCCGGGTTGCGCGGCGTCCAGCGTCCGGCGTCCACGACATTAACGAAATCGTGGACGTGACGGTTGAAGACGTCGGGTTCCTCCAGATTGATCGTATGACCCGACTTGGGAATGATGAGAAGGCCGGCGGTCGGAATCATACGCTTCATGTACAGCGCGGGCTCGAGGCATGCGTCATCCTCATCGCCGGCGACGATCAGCGTCGGCACGGTCAGTCGCGCCATGCGATCCCCTAACTCGTAAATCGACTCTCGCATGATCTGTACGCCACGCATCGTGAGGGCGTGGCCCTTTGCGGACTGCTGTTTGAGCAGCTCGCAGAACTGCTCCCAGCCCTGCGGGTCCTTATCGCGAAACTGCAC
>Ga0207643_10002416_pt1 | contig 10111 bp, 6 predicted proteins | sample KBSMisM62_FD_184313 | JGI IMG/M metagenome (GOLD analysis project Ga0207643, IMG submission 184313) | Miscanthus rhizosphere microbial communities from Kellogg Biological Station, Michigan, USA - KBS Miscanthus M6-2 (SPAdes) (version 2) | ecosystem: Host-associated > Plants > Roots > Rhizosphere... | reverse complement strand
TGGAACAGTTCCAACTTTACCAACGACTTCAACAAATGCAATAACTGGTGTATGGAGTCCTGCTGCAGTTGATAATCAAAATTCCGGTGTATATACATTTACACCAACAGCAGGTCAATGTGCACTTCCTGCAACATTCACTGTTACTGTAGATCCAAACCTTACACCAACATTTAGTTTTGGTACATCAATTAATCTTTGTGCAGGTGGTACAGTTCCAACTTTACCAACAACATCAACAAATGGAATTACGGGAACCTGGAACCCGGCTGTAGTTAGTAGTACGACTCCGGGTGTGTATACATTTACGCCAACAGCAGGTCAGTGTGCTGTTCCTGCAACATTAACTGTATCAGTAACACCAAACATAACACCGGCATTCACTTTCGGCACATCTCTTACAATTTGTGCAGGCGGTACAGTTCCAACTTTACCAACAACATCAAACAATGGAATCACTGGTGTATGGAGTCCTTCGGTAGTTAGTAATACAACTTCCGGTGTGTATACATTTACACCAACAGCAGGTCAGTGTGCAATACCTGCAACATTTACTGTAACAGTAAACCCTAATATTACACCTTCATTCGATATCAATACTTATTCAATTTGTGCAGGAAGTACTCCACCAGTATTACCTACAACATCACTTGAAGGAATTACAGGTACATGGAACGCAGTAGTTGATAATCAGAATTACGGCGTATATACATTCACTCCAAATCCTGGCCAGTGTGCAGTTACAACAACTGTTGAAGTATATGTGATGCCAAACATAACCCCGACGTTTAACTTTGGCACTTCACTTACCCTCTGTGCAGGCGGAACAGTGCCGACATTACCTGGCTATTCAAACGAAGGGCTAACCGGTACATGGAGCCCGGCTGTAGTTAGTACTACAACTTCCGGTGTGTATACATTTACTGCAGATGCAGGTCAGTGTGCAGTTCCTGCAACATTTACAGTAACAGTAAATCCAGTTATAACTCCGGCGTTTAGTTTCGGTAGTTCACTTACTATTTGTAATGGTGGTGTAGTACCAACTTTACCAACAACATCTACAAATGGAGTTACCGGTTCATGGAGCCCAACTATAGTTAGTAATACAAGTTCAGGTGTGTATACATTTACACCAAACCCGGGACAGTGTGCAGCATCAATAACATTTACAGTAACTGTCAACCCGATCCTGACACCAGCATTTAGTTTTGGTACTTCTCTTACAATTTGTGCAAGCAACACTGTACCAACTTTATCAACTACATCTACTAATGGAGTTGTTGGTACATGGAGTCCATCTACAGTCGATAATCAAAATTCAGGCACTTATACATTTACTCCTAATACAGGTCAGTGCGCAATACCTGCAACATTTACGGTAACAGTAAATCCGAACGTCACTCCAACATTTAGTATTGGTAGTACACTTTCAATTTGTACTGGAGGAACTGTTCCATTGTTACCAACAGTTTCCGACAATGGAATAAATGGGACATGGAGTCCTGCAGTTGTTAGTGACCAGGCATCGGGTACTTATACATTTACTCCTGCTACAGGCCAGGGCCCATGTATTGCAACGGTAGTATATACAGTGACAGTTAATCCTATAGTTACACCAGCATTTAATTTTGGAAATCTATCTATATGCATTGGCGCATCAGTACCGGTTTTACCTGCTACTTCACAAAATGGTATAAGTGGAACATGGAGCCCTACTACAATTGACAATCAAAATTCAGGCAGCTACACATTTACACCTAATGCAGGTCAGTGTGCAAATCCATTGACAATAACAGTAACCGTTAATACAATTCCAACTGTTGTTGTAAGAGCGGATACTACGCTGAATGACGGCGACATAATGCCAGCGACTTTCTTTACAGGTACGCCTGCAGGTATAAACTATAAATGGACAAATTCCAACCCGAACATTGGGTTGACAGAATTCGGCGTCAATAGTGTCCCTTCTTTCACGGCAGTTAATAGAGGAAATGATCCAATCATTGCGAATATTTCAGTCGTACCTCTTAACGGTGGTTGCGAAGGCACGGCCCGCAATTATAAAATAACAGTTAAGCCTCTTGATAAAGATGTATTTGTTCCGAATGTGTTCTCACCAAATGGTGATGGCAAGAATGATAAACTATTTGCATACGGCAATTATGTTGACAAATTAGAGATGCGGATATTCAACCAGTGGGGCGAGCAGATAATAATTATCAATAGCCTCAACCAGGGTTGGGATGGTACGCACCGTGGCAAACCGCAACCAGTTGGTGTCTATGTTTACGTATTAAAAGCGATAATGACCGATGGAAGAACAATTTCGAAGAAGGGATCAATAACCCTCTTACGTTAATGAATAAAACCGAAAAAATAAAGCGATGAAACTTTTAAAATGTCTTGCTTTCTGTTTTACGATAATAGCCGCTAACCAGGTGTCGGCTCAAACAGATCCGCATTTTACGCAGAACTACACTTACCCGATGTATATAAATCCTGCTATGACGGGTAGTAGTGATGGTGACTACAGAGCCTCTGCGATCTACCGTGGACAATGGGGAAGTATTACCAATCCTTATCGTACAGCCGGTTTTTCTTTTGATACAAGAACCAATAAAAATCTTGCATTAGGAGGAAGTTTACTTAATCAGTCCGCAGGCGATGCAGGGTTTAATTATTTTAATGCAGCCGCTTCTATTGCATATACCGGTGTTAAGTTTGGTGTCAACGATGAACATAGAATGGTATTTGCGATGCAGTTTGGAGTGCTGAACCGCACTGTTGATCAAACAAAATTTAAATGGGGCGAACAATGGAACCCGATCACTGGTTACAATTCAAACAACCCAACATCAGAAAATTTCGCAGCTACTTCGGCAACGACACTGGATATTGGCGCAGGTATGATGTATTATGATGCTAGTCCGGATAAAAAAGCGAATATGTTTGGTGGTTTTTCAGTCTATCATTTAAATAAACCTAAAGATCCGATCATCACAAATCAAAATACTGAGCTTAACACCATCCCCATGCGTTATGTTGTACATGGTGGAGTAAGTTTCAATATTTCAGATCGTGCAAGGATAGTTCCGCATGCTTTATACATGCACCAGGGTTCAGCAACAGAAGTAATGCTTGGAACCTATGTACAGCTCAATGTTAATGAAGAAACTGATTTGATGGCTGGCGCCTATTACAGGTTTAATGATGCGATAGCTCCCTATGTTGGGTTTGACTATAAAAATTTTGTTGTGGGAATAAGCTATGATGTTAATGCTTCGAAGTTAGGTGCAATGCAAAGAAATGTAAACAGTTTTGAGATCAGCTTCTCTTACATTAAAAGAAGCAAGAATAAAAATACTGTTGATTTTATTCCTTGCCCCCGTTTATAAAATATATAATTACCGCATTGAAAAGCCACATTTATATGAAAACTAATTTGTCAATACTACGATCATTATTTTTAATGGTCATTTTTATCATCAGTTTGCAAGCTACCAGCCAGGTTGATCAGCGTATAGCGATAGCTGATAAATATTATGACGCAGGAGATTATTTCACTGCTGCGGGTTTGTATGAGCAATTTTTGAATCCACCTAAGAAAGAAATACCAAAAGCAAATTTTCCATTGAATACAAGAAGATATGGACAGGGTGGTGGAGGCAGTGTAAATAAATTTGATATTATTTATAAGCAAGCTGAAAGTTACAGGTTGGCTAATTATTGGCTGGAAGCAGCAGAAAAATATAAAGATTGTTTTGAAAAAGATTCTGCAAAATATTCAGATGCATTTTACTGGTATGCTGTGTGTCAGCGCAGCCTCGGAAAATATGCAGCGACTGAAGAATATTTAAATCGTTTTGTAAAAACAACTGCAGCAAACGATTCACACAAACAAGATGCAGAAAAAGAACTGCAGACAATTAAATTTATAAAAAAGCAATTGGCAAGACCTGATTCAGTATTGTTCCATGTAAAGAAGAACAACACTTCATTTGGCAAGGAGAAAGGCATCTTTGCGCTTACAGCAGTAAATAGTAGCCAGTTCATGTTTACCAGCACAGTAACAGATGCGTTAACTAACAAAGAAGAAAACTCCAGGCATAGCCGTTTATTTTATGCTGAACTCAGGAATGGTATTTTAGATAATATAGTCCCAGTAACTATACAAGGAATTGATTCTTCATTTAACCAGGGTGCTGCAAGTATCAGTGCGGATAAAAAAATTCTTTATTTCACGCAATGGAAAAAAGAAAATGGTAAAAATGTATCATCCATTTATTATTCAACAAGAGAAGGAGATAGTTGGGGCAAACCTGTGTTGCTTTCTTCCATTAATAAAAAAGGATCCAGCAGCAAACAACCCTTTTGTTCTACAGATGGAAGAACTTTATTCTTTGCTTCTGATATGGAGGGTGGGTCAGGTGGTTTTGATATTTGGTATGCAAACATTCAAGCTGATGGCACAACAGGTGATCCAATTAATGTCGGTCAAATAAATACTAAAGAAGATGAACAGGCGCCATTCTTTCATAGTTCAAGTGGTATTCTTGTTTTTTCTTCAAACGGAATGCAGGGAATGGGCGGGTTTGACCTGTTCACAGCAAAGATGAATGAGTCAGGATTTAAAAAACCAGAGAACATGGGACATCCTGTTAATTCATCAAGAGATGATATTTACTTTTTTGCAAATGATAAAAATGAATTGCTTAAAAATGCGATCATAGGTTCCGATCGTGGTTCTGAATGTTGCCTCGAAACTTACACTATTGTTAAGGCGCCGAAGAAAAAAATGGTAACAGGTATTGTCAGGGATTGTAAAAGCAATGAACCTGTAGCCGATGCTGTAGTAACCATAAAAGATAAACAAACTAAAACCGGGGCGGACGGTAAATTTCAATTTGATATGGATGCAGATATAGAGAAATTTAGCATTGTTAAAGATGGGTACAACGATAAAACTGAAAATGCAAATGTAGAAAATATCAATAGCACAGACCTGTTGATCGATATTTATAATAATGCTCCCATTTGTATTGAGAAGCCCGTCATTGAAGAAAAGAAACTGGTGATAAAAGTGGAAAATGTGGTCACACTTTATTTTGACTTTGATAAAAGTATTTTAAAGGATAGAGAAAAGGAGACACTTGATTCTATTTATAATGTGCTGATGGAAGCTAATACAACGACGATACAGATATCTGGTTATACAGACGGGCTTGGAACGGAAAAATATAATAATAAGCTTTCAGACAGACGTGCCAAAGCCTGCGCCGATTATCTCATTAAGAAAGGTATTGACAAATCAAGGATCAGCTTTGTATCATTTGGTAAATGTTGCCCTGTGGAAATGGAACTAATTAATGGAAGAGATAATCCTGATGGAAGAATTAAGAACAGGAGAGCTTTAATAAATATTTCTAAAGAGTAATAAAATAATAAGAATACCTAAGGGAGAATTTTGACAAAAAAAAGGTGGCCATTGGTCACCTTTATCTTTTTTATCTTATCATTTAATGCGATTCACTCAAGCAAGTCCTGCCTGTTACTTCTAAGGCCAAACTTCATTTAGTTTTCAACATTATTTTTAAACGGCATTATTATTGTCTTTCTGCTTCACTAAAGGATCAGCTATGAGAACCTGATCATTCACAATCACTCTGGGGCGGAAGATTTTTTTTATACTGACCCAGTAGTTCTTCATATATACTCCATGATGAAAAAACTGTCCCGACTTGTCGGGACAGTTTTTTTTGATTTCTTTTCTATTGTTTCCTTAGTTTGCATCCATGCAGGAATTTTTCATACGTTTTGCAACTGCTGATGATGCAGAACTGATTGCCGATCTAAGTCGCAGAACATTTCATGAGACCTTTGGGTATGTAAATACCAAAGAGAATATGGACAAATTCATGAATGAACAATTTGCCCGTGAAAAATTGATAAAGGAAGTAACAGAACCTGGCAATACTTTTTTACTGGCATTTGATAGTGATATTCCGGTTGGTTATGTGCGGATGAGGGAAGGGAAAAAATTTCCGGAATTTGAAAATAAAGATTCAATTGAGATCGCAAGAATTTATTCGGTGAATAGTTATTTAGGTACAGGTGTTGGTCAGCAACTGATGCGACAATGTGTTTTTATCGCCAAAGAATTGAAGAGAGAAATTATTTGGCTGGGTGTATGGGAGAAAAACCCTCGGGCTATTGCTTTTTACTCAAAGTGGGGATTTGAAAAATTTAGTGATCAGGATTTTCTTCTTGGTGATGATCTGCAAAAAGATTGGCTGCTGATGAAAAAGCTTTAAGCTTTTCGATCATTTTTAATTTTAATGTTTTTATTTTTATAATAGTTATGCGTACACGGATCAAGATTTGTTGTATTAGCAGTGTCAATGAAGCCAAACTTGCGATCGATCATGGCGCTGATGCAATTGGCCTTGTTGCAAAAATGCCAAGTGGCCCCGGTCCAATTCCTGATTGGCTGATAGCAGAGATCGTTAAAGCAATTCACCCGCCGATCGCCTCATTTCTATTAACAAGTGAACAATCATCAGAGGAAATAATTTATCATGTAAAAAGAGTGGATACAAACACTGTTCAGATAGTTGATGAATTAACGACAGGAGCTTACTCTGATATAAGGACCGCATTACCTCATTTAAAAATTGTACAAGTCATTCATGTTAGCGGTGAAGAAAGTATTGATGACGCTGTTCGCATTTCTCCAAATGTTGATGCATTATTGCTTGATAGTGGTGATCCCAAAGCCAGGATAAAGACCTTAGGCGGCACAGGCAATGTACATAATTGGGATCTCAGCAGGGAGATCGTAAAGGCGGTTAATATTCCTGTATTTCTTGCTGGTGGATTGCATGCTAATAATGTCCGGCAGGCTATTGAGACCGTTAGGCCTTTTGCTGTTGATATTTGCAGTGGTGTACGAACTGAAGGACGGCTTGATCCCGGCAAGCTTGAAGCTTTTATTAAAGCGGTACATTCCCTTTAGGTTTTATTGACAGGCTCACTTATTTTTGCCTCCCGATAATTTTCGGGACAAAATTTTAAGGATAATGGCAAGATCAATCGCATTTCGTGAAGCACTCCGTGAAGCAATGACCGAGGAAATGAGGCGTGATGATAGGGTATTCCTGATGGGGGAAGAAGTGGCCGAATATAATGGCGCTTATAAAGTAAGCCAGGGCATGTTGGCAGAGTTCGGTCCTAAAAGGGTTATTGATACTCCAATCTCCGAATTAGGGTTTACTGCAGTAGGCGTGGGAGCTGCGCAAAATGGTTTAAGGCCCATTGTTGAATACATGACATGGAATTTCGCCGTTTTGGCTTTAGATCAAATATTAAATACGGCCTCCAAAATGCTGGCAATGAGTGGTGGACAAGTTAACTGTCCGATCGTTTTTAGAGGTGGTAGTGGTTCAGCCGGCCAGTTAGGAGCTCAGCACTCAACAGCCTTCGAGGCTTTATATGCAAATATTCCCGGGATCAAAGTTGTGTCGCCCAGTACAGGGTATGATGCAAAGGGATTGTTGAAACAAGCGATCCGCTATGAAGAAGACCCGGTCATGTTTATGGAAAGTGAAGTGATGTATGGTGATAAAAGTGAAGTGCCTGAAGAAGAATATTATATTGAATTAGGCAAGGCGGATGTAAAAAAGGCGGGGCGTGATGTGACCATTGTTTCTTACAATAAAATGATGAAAGTAGCATTAGGCGCTGCTGATGAGCTTGAAAAAGAAGGCATCAGCGCAGAAGTGATCGATCTTCGTACTATTCGTCCGTTGGACTGGATGACCATACTTGAATCAGTTAAGAAAACAAATCGCCTGGTGATCGTAGAAGAACAATGGCCGTTTGCTTCAATCTCATCTGAAATAACGTATACTATCCAAAAAGAGGGGTTTGATTACCTGGATGCGCCAATTCGCCGCATAACTGCTGCAGATGCTCCTTTGCATTATGCGCCTAATCTTGTTGCGGCAGCTTTGCCAGATGTTTCTCGTACAGTGAAGTTGGTAAAAGATGTGATGTATATGAAAAAATAATGTCCGCGGTCAATAATTTATCCTGCATTTTTTCATAAGAATGCAGGATTTTTTTATTTATAGTTATCACGATAGTGTGTATAAAAAATAGTTCCGTTGTTATGCAACCGTTTGGCCTTTTATACGCATCTTCGCCTCGGTTTTTCATAGGATATTGGATTTTACAACGAGGCTGGGTTTCTACCCGGCCTCTATTATTTGCGAGGGGTTCCGACAAGGTCGAAACGACGAAGCAATCTCCCTTTTAATAAGCTTTAAAACATCACCATCGTTTTAAACTTCCCTTGTCGAATTGCCATTCCGGTGTATATAAAGGATAAACTTCTGATAGATCATACCACGGACTGAGATCAGGAGCACTATAGTTTTTTAAGATATGAATATCCTGCGCGGGCATATAGCCCTGTGATAAAAGAAAGATTTTTTTACCCACCTCATTTTTTGCTACAGCCATTACGGTAACTGCATGTCCCGGAAACCCACCATAAACAAATATATCACCGGGTTGAAGTGACTTGCTATCATTTACTGCTTTCAATTGTTTTGATAACGAATAGGTGCCACAATAAGTAAAAACAAACTCCATGAAAGAGTTATAATCTTGTTGAATATCAGGTTCCTCTTTATTGATGTTATAGGATACAAGTTTAGCACCCTGTACTTTCCATCGCATGCCCTTTAGCCAGTTTTCAAACGAGATCTCGTTTCCTGAAGTTGTTAAAAATTTTATTTGATCATATAAATGTTTTTCAAAAAGATGATCGGCTCTCAATTTCATCGCTGCATCTGCACATTGAATAAGATCTTTTTTCCCAATATCAATATTCAATACACCATATTGTACATCCTGGTTTGATTTTAATTTCCCATTGTAGAGATAAACGGTTTTACTTTTTTTCAGTTTCAGATCAAGCAGCCAATTTGAATAAACTGAATCACCTTCTTCCACATAATTGAATCCCTGAGGCAGGGAAATTCCCCTAATGTTTTCTGTCTTGATCGCGGTTATTTTATCGGTTGATCTCGTTTCAATATTCTCCTCTGGATCTGTGCAGGAACTGATCACAAACAAAAGAGCTGTAAGTAACTGAAAGTATATCGGCATGGTTGTGGTTTTGGGTAAGAAGCACCAACTATTATTTTCCATACCTATGTATGTTAATGATTTTTTAAGATGTTCCTGATTTGAACTATTTTCACGCCAATTGAACAACCTTACACTATGGCTGATATACTAATTATTGATGATGAAAAAGCGATCCGAAAGGCACTTACTGAAATTCTTTCCGCCGAAGGATATAAAACAGAAGAAGCCGGCGATGGCGAAGAGGGATTAAAAAAATTCAAAGAAAGAACTTATGACGTTGTGCTTTGTGATATCAAGATGCCAAAGCTTGATGGAATAGAATTTTTACAAAAAGCCACAGAATCAAATGCAGATGTTCCGGTGATCATGATCTCAGGTCATGGTAACATAGAGACGGCAGTGGATGCAGTTAAGAAAGGAGCATTTGATTATATATCAAAGCCACCTGATCTCAACAGGATGCTTATCACGATTCGAAATGCAATGGACAGAAGTTCTTTGGTAACTGAAACAAAAGTGCTGAAGCGTAAAGTGAATCGTGTGCAGGATATGATCGGCGAATCAAATCCTATAAAAAAAATAAAAGAGACGATCGAAAAAGTGGCACCTACAGATGCACGAATACTTATAACCGGTGAAAATGGAGTGGGGAAGGAATTGGTAGCAAGATGGGTGCATGAGAAAAGCAGCCGTGCTTCCGGCCAACTAGTGGAAGTAAACTGCGCTGCTATTCCAAGTGAACTTATCGAAAGCGAATTGTTTGGTCATGAAAAAGGTTCATTTACTTCTGCTATCAAACAACGTATTGGAAAATTTGAGCAAGCAAATGGCGGCACTTTATTTCTTGATGAAATAGGAGATATGAGTTTGAATGCGCAGGCAAAAGTTTTGCGGGCCTTGCAGGAAGGAAAGATTACCAGGGTAGGAGCCGATAAAGATATCAATGTAGATGTAAGAG
>Ga0207643_10002415_pt1 | contig 10113 bp, 9 predicted proteins | sample KBSMisM62_FD_184313 | JGI IMG/M metagenome (GOLD analysis project Ga0207643, IMG submission 184313) | Miscanthus rhizosphere microbial communities from Kellogg Biological Station, Michigan, USA - KBS Miscanthus M6-2 (SPAdes) (version 2) | ecosystem: Host-associated > Plants > Roots > Rhizosphere... | reverse complement strand
GGCGTGCGGTGGGTGGCGGTGAACGAGCGCGACGAGCTGGGGAGCGACCTCGTACCCGACTACATGACGTCGGTGCGCGACGGCGCCTTCTATGGATGGCCGTTCAGCTACTACGGCCAGCACGTCGACGATCGGCCGAAGCCGCGCCGGCCGGATCTCGTCGCGAAGGCCACCGTGCCGGACTACGCACTCGGCCCGCACACGGCGTCGCTCGGGCTGGCATGGTCGCCCGACTCCGCGGCATCGCTCCCCGCGCAGCTCAGGCACGGCATGTTCGTCGGCCAGCACGGCTCGTGGAACCGACGCCCGCGGAGCGGCTACAAGGTGATCTTCGTGCCGTTCACCGGCGGGAAGCCATCGGGCGCGCCGGTCGACGTCCTCACCGGCTTCGTGCGCGACGGCGGCGACGCGATGGGCCGGCCGGTCGGCGTGGCCGTCGATGCTCGCGGCGCACTGCTGGTGGCGGACGACGTCGGCAACGCGGTGTGGCGGGTGCGCGTGCGGTAGTACGCGGGAATATCTCCCGCTTCCACGCTGTCCTAGCCAACAGCGGCACACGCATACGCCCGCAGCCTTCGACGACATCCCAGTGCAATCGAACACCGCCACCTCGCTGGTGCACGAGCCAGACACCGTCCGCACCGACGGCTTCACGTGTGAGCGAACACACCTGTACGAGATCGTGCTGGCACGACCACGGGATCTTCCGCTGATTCCGGCGATCGAGCTGGCCGCCGCAGGGCTCCTCGCTGGCCATGCCCCGTCATCCGTGCTCAACGAGACGACGAGCCAGTTCGAGCTGCGCAAGGCGCAGCGCGCGAGACGCCTCTGGGTGGTGCTCGCGGGCTTCGAGCCGGTAGGGTTCGCGCACGTGGTGGTGCACGAGCGCGGCGTGGCCCACCTAGAGGAGGTGGACGTCCATCCCGACCATGCGCGCCGCGGGCTCGGCCGGCGGCTGGTGCAGACGGTGTGCGCCTGGGCGACGTCGCACGGGTTCGACGCGGTGACGCTCACGACGTTCCGTCATCTGCCGTGGAACATGCCGTTCTACGCGCAGCTCGGCTTCGAGGCGCTCGCCACGGACGAGGTGAGCGCGGCATTGCGCTCGGTGATCGACGACGAGATGCGGCGTGGGCTCGATCCGGCGCGGCGGGTCGTCATGCGGTATCACGCGTGACGGCGGGAGGAGTGGTAATGTCGGCCGAGCATCGCTCGCGTGAAACGATGACGTCTCCATCGCACGAGCGCGCCGAAGTGGCGGTCCCCGCTCCGGTGCTGCGCATCGCACGGCCCAGCCGCAACCTCGACGCCGTGGCGGGATTCTACACACGCGCCTTCGGGCTCCGGGTGCTCGAATCGTTCACCGACGATGCCGGGTACGAAGGCGTGATCATCGGTCACGAACGATGGCCGTATCACCTGGAGCTCACGCACAGGTCGGCGCATCCGGTCACACCGAGACCGACGCCGGAGGACCTCCTGGTGCTCTATCTCCCCGATCCCGCGGAATGGAACGAGGTGATCCGGCGGGTGCGCGACATCGGTGCTCACCCCGTACCCTCGCGCAATCCATACTGGGATCGCCACGGCCTCACGTTCGAGGATCCCGATGGCTACCGGATCGTGATCGCGAACGTCGGACGGCCGTAGCGCGGCGGACGCGGGGTGTGAATCCGCGGTGCTCGTGGATTCCTTGACGCACCGGGGTGGTGCTTCCATATGATGACGGCATGCGGCCGCTCCCTCGTCCCGCGCTCCTCGCGTCGCTGCTCGTCGTCGCGCTCGGCGCCACGGCGCGAGTGCCTTCGCCGTCGTTCGCGCCCGCCACGCTGCTGCTGCGCGTCGTCGACTCCACGAGCGGGCGTGCGGTGCCGAACGCCGAGGTCTCGGCGCAGTCCCGGCGCGGGCTGACGGACGCACGGGGCGAGGTGCGCATCCTCTACCCCGAGAACGGCGAGCTGCGCGTGCGCGTCCGGCAGATCGGCTTCCGCTACGCGGACCGCACCTTCCGGCGCGATCCCGCATCGCGCGCCGACGAGGACACCGCCGTCGTCGCCCTCGCGCGCCTGAGCTTCGCGCTGCCGCAGGTGGTGGTGCGCGCCGAGCGGCACTGCGAGGAGTCCGTCGAGCCGTCGCGCGCCGCGCTGACGCAGGCGTCGATGGAGCTGCTGCGATTCGGCGCCGAGCAGTTCGAGAACTTCCGGCGCGCGTATCCGTTCGACTTCACGCTCGAGCAGCGTACGTGGGCGGCCTTCCTGCTCGGCAGGGGCCGATCCCCATCCAGGGTGCAGTTGGACACGGTGGCGTCGAATGCGTGGGGCGACCGGTACACCCCCGGGAAAGTGGTCGTCGAGCAGGGGCGCGACGAGTACTTCGTGCCCCTGCTGTTCGTCTCCGCGCTCGCCGACTCCGCGTTCTGGGATCTGCACTGCTTCGTGGCGCGCGGCGTGGAGTCGCGCGACGGACGCCGTCTCATCCGGCTCGACTTCTCGCCCACGCGCGACGTCCGCGACCCCGATTGGGAAGGCTCGGCATGGCTCGACTCGGCGCGCAGCGTGCTCGCGCGCGTCGATTTCCGTCTGACCAATCTCCGCGGTTCGGTCGGCCCGCAGCGCTTCGAGGGCTACACGGTGTTCTCGACGCCGACGCCGTTCATCGCGAGGCCCGACTCGACGGTGGCGTCGTGGGTCACCGGTGTGCCAAGGGGATCCTTCGGCGACGTGCGAAGATCGGGAGGGATGGAGATGATCCTGATGCGGGACGTGACCTATCGGGGGAGGCGACCGCCGGAAACGCAGTGAGTTGGTGAGTTGGATGGTGGAGAGTGAGGAACGGCCTCGGGAGGCAGAAGCTTCCCGAGGCCGTTCCTCTCGATCTCACGATCGAACCAACCAACTCACCGCTACTTCACCTCGAACTCCAGATTCATCCCGTGCTCCGCGTGCACCTTCTTGTCGGGCGCGCCGACGAAGCAGGTGATGGCGTAGGTGCCTGGCGTGAAGTCGTCGGTGACGATCGCCGTTCGGCCCTTGCCCATCGCGGCGATGCCGGACATCGGCTTGGCCGGCGGTGGGCCCTGCATGCCACCAGTGGTCGCCCACGTGGTGAAGTCCGACAGATGCTTGCCCGGCGCGAGCTGGATCAGGATCGCCTCGTGATCCTGCGGACCCAGGTTCATGATGTGGATCGTGTGCTTCCCGGCCGTGATCGGCTTCGAGAACTTGAAGCCGTAGTCCTTCAGCTCGAGATGGACGTCGGGGACGGGCGTCGGCGCGTACGTGGCACCAGCCTGCGTGACGCCGCCCGGCGCGGTGACGGTGAGCGGCAGGACCATCCCCTTCGCGGCGTGCGGCATCTGCTCTCCCGGCGACGGGATGAAGCAGGCGAGCACGTAGTTGCCGGGAGCGAGATCCAACGTCGCGTCGATCGTGGCGCCCGGGATGGCGGCGTTCGGCCCGCCGACGGCGGTGATCCACGCAGGGGGCGGCCCTTCGGACTTCATCGCGGCCTCGACGTCTTTCATCGTCTTGCCCGGCGCGAGCTTGAGGATCGTGACGTGGTGGAGCTGCTTGCCGTCGTTGACGAGACGGAAGGTGGTTTGTCCGGCGCCGATCGACTTCGGCGCCGAGAAGGCGAACTCGCTCGCGTGGACGGTGACGACGGGGACCTTGAATGCGGCGTCGGCGCGCGTGTCGCGCAGGTTCGACGTGGACAGGAACGCGGCGGCGCCGACGAACAGCGCGAGTGGGACGACTTTGAGCATCATCTGCCTCGGGGTTGGGCGGGGACGAAGAACATGCACCGTCCCGGCGCGTCCCGCGAGAGCGTCCCGCCGCGGTTCAGGCCGTCTGGAGGGCGGGCCGGCAGGCGAGGCGTTCGTCGATCAGCGCGAGGGCTTCGGCGCGCTCCCGTCCCTCGAGCAGAAGTCGAGGCGGGCGGACTGTCTCCGTGCCGCGGCCGACCCGGGCCTGCACGAGCTTGATGAGCTGGACGAACTTGGGCACGGTGTCCATCCGCAGGAGCGGCAGGAACCAGTGATAGAGCGCGGACGCCTCCTCCCACCGGCCGGCCCGCGCCAGCTCCACGAGCTGGACCGATTCCTCGGGGAGCGCGTTCACGAGCCCCGCCACCCAGCCGATGCCGCCCATGGCGATCGCCTCGAGGATCATGTCGTCGAGGCCGGCGAACACCGCGAGCCGGTCGCCGAGGCGCGCGCGCACGGCGGTGACGCGGCGGACGTCGCCGCTGGACTCCTTCACGGCGTGGAGGTTCGCGTGGCGCTCCGCGAGCTCGGCGAGCTGCTCGGGGAGGACGTCGGTGCGATAGGCGATCGGGTTGTTGTACAGCATGCACGACAACCGCGTGGCGGCGATGATCGCGCCGTAGTGCTCGCGCGCCTCGCGCCAGTCGCTGTAGTAGACGTACGCCGGCAGCGCCATGATCCCGTCGCACCCCGCGCGCTCGGCGGCGCGGGCGAGCGCGACGCACTCGGCGGTCGCCAGCCCGGCGATCCCGGCGACGACGGGAATGCGTCCGTCGATCGCGCGGACGCAGATCTCGTTCACGCGGACCTTCTCGTCGAACGTCAGCGTCGCGGCCTCGCCGAGCGACCCGCCGGTGACGATGCCGGCACACCCCGCATCGGCGAGCCAGCGCACGTGCGCGGCGAGCGCGTCGTGGTCGACCGATTGGTCGTCGCGGAACGGGGTGGTGATGGCCGGAAACACGCCGGCCCACTGTGACTGCTGCATCGTCATTGTGCTGAAGTCGGACGGTGCGACGCGAACGTCGCGCGGTGCGGATCGGGTGAAGTGTAACGCGCCGGCGCGAACGCGCTCGCGTCGATCGGCGGCTCGCGCCCCGCGACGAGGTCGGCGACGATCTGCGCGGTGGCGAGCGACGTGGTGATGCCCAGCCCCTCGTGACCGGCCGCGATCCAGAGACCGGCGGTGGCGGGCCACGCGCCGATCAGCGGCAGCTTGTCGGGGGTCGCGGGACGGAAGCCGATCCACCGGCGGACCATCTGCATCGACGCGAGCGACGGGATGAACTCGGCCGCGCGCGCGAGCATCCGCGCGAGCATGCGCTCGTCGACCGACGTGTCCCAGCCCACGAGCTCGCGCGACGAGCCCACGATCACCTGCCCTCCGGCGCGCGGCTGCACGTTGAAGGCGACGGACGCGGCGCTCATGGTGTGCGCGTGCGCGAGGTAGCCGAGCTCCACGAGCTGATGTCGGACGAAGCCGGGATGGCGGTCGGTGATCGTGAGGTACCCCTTCCTCGGCACGATCGGCAGCTCGGGGACGAGCCGCGGCGTCTCCGCGCCGGCGGCGCACACGATGACGTCGGCACGCAGCACCTCGTCGCCGCAGTGCACGGTGTTCGCGCCGATGCGGTCGACGCGACGTCCCTCGCGCACGGTGGCGCCGGCCGCGCGTGCGCGCTCGAGCAGCCAGCGCGTCGCCTGCGGCGGATTCACCACGCCGTCGCCCGGCACGCGCAGCCCGCCGGCGAGGCCCGGCCGGAGATTCGGCTCGAGCCCGGCCAGCTCGAGCGGACCGAGCACCTCGCTCGCGATGTCGTGCTGGGCGAACAGCCGATGCTTCGCGTGCACGAGCTCGAGCTCCGACTCGTCCGCCGCGATCCAGATCGTGCCGCAGGGGTCGTGCTCCACTTCCGGCGGCAGCTCGCTCGCCACCGCGCGCCAGATCGTCGTGGCGAGCGCGGTGAGCGCGAGCTGCGCAGGCGAGTCGTCGAGCACGACGAGATGTCCCATCCCAGCGGACGTCGCGCCGCTCGCCGGGCTGCCCGCCTCGAGCACGAGGACGCGCAGCCCGTTTCGCGTGAGCGCGTGCGCGCACGCCGCGCCGATGATCCCCGCCCCGACGACGATCGCGTCGTGGTGCTCCACCGATGCCACGCACGTCATTCGCTGCCGAACCCGCACCGGAAGGGATCGCGCGGATCGAAGTGCAGCGTCGTCTCGCCGGTCACGAACGCCGTGCCGCGGACGTGCGGCACCAGCTCGCCGTTCGCGCCGGCGGTGAGCCAACCGGTGAACAGGCTGCCCGTGATCCCCTCCTGCCGCCACTGCTGGCCGAGCGCGAGCTCGCCGCGCTCGTGCAGCGCGGCCATCGTCGCCGACGTCCCCGTCCCGCACGGTGAGCGGTCGTAGTCGCCGCCCGAGCACAGCACGTAGTTGCGCGCGTCGGCGTCGGCGCGCGTCGGCGGCGCCGAGATCTCGATGTGGTCGATGGCGGCGCCGTCGGCCCCCGCGATTCCCGCCTCGTTCAGTGCGTCCTGCACCGCCTGAGTGAACCGCGTCAGCTCGCGCACGTGCGCGAGGTCGATCGGCGCCGGTCGCGCGTGCGTGATGAAGAACCAGTTGCCGCCGTAGGCGACGTCGCCGATCACGGGCCCGTAGCCGGCCACCTGCACGGCGACGTCGCGCAGGTGGAGCCGCGCCGGCACGTTCTCGATCGTGACGCTGCCGTCGTCGTCGAGCCGCGCGCGCACGGTGCCGACGGGTGTGTCGAACCGATGCTCGCCGGCGCCGAGCCGGCCGAGGTGCTCGAGCGTCCGCACCACGCCGATGAGCCCGTGGCCGCACATGCCGAGGTAGGTGCGGTTGTTGAAGAACACCACGCCGGCGGCGGACGTCGGCTCGACCGGAGGAGTGAGCAGCGCCCCCACCACGGCGTCGTGACCCCGCGGCTCACGGACGACGGCGCTCCGCAGATGGTCGAACCGCGCACGGAGGTCGTCGCGGCGCTCGGCCATCGTCGCCCCGGCGGGCTGCGGCCAGCCGTCGATCACGACGCGCGTCGGCTCGCCCTCGGTGTGCGAGTCGACGACGCGCATCGTGCGCGGGACGTCGAGGTCGCTCACGGACTCGCTCGTTCGAGATCGGTGGAACTGCGGTGCATTGGGCCGAAGTTTGGGTCCCGTGCCCGGTGGGGCAAGGGCTGCCGAGAACGGCCTTCCGCGATCGAGGCGATCGAGGGGTCAGAGTCGTTGAAAAGGGCGACGATCAAGGGGTCAGAGTCGTTGAAACGGGCGATGGAGACCGTGGAATCTTTCGAGGACTCTGACCCTCGAGACTCGACGGCAACGGCAACCGATTGACGCGGAGGGCGCGGGGGCACTCCCGAGAACGCGGAAGCACGGCGCAGCGATCTGTCCGCCGGACCAACAAAACCTTTTGACGTTGTGGATGGAGAGGGACGGTGCGGAACGCAACGACCTCGGGAAGCCATCGCCTCCCGAGGTCGTGCGTTCTTTCAGAGCTCGCAGCTCGCCGCGCCTACGTCACTGCTGGCACATCCCCCGCGGGTCGGGCTTCGGCTTGTCCACCACGACGCGATGGCCGAGGTTCGCCACGTTCGTCGCCGCGGCGTGGATGAGCTGCGCGACCTGGGACATGTGGCCGTAGTCGATGTACTGCGGCTCGTCCGTCACCTGGTGGTAGTCGGCGTGGCCGCCCGTCGTGAAGAACACCACCGGGATCCCCCACCGCGCGTAGGCCCAGTGGTCGCTCCGGCAGTAGATGTTCTGCGGGTGGCCGTTCGCGTCGAGCGCGTAGTCGAAGTTGAAGCCGAGCTTCCCGCGCTTGTTCGTCGCCTCGATCAGGTCGCCCAGCTCCGTCGAGAGACGCCGCGAGCCGATGAGCTGCAGGTAGCCCTTGCCCCCGCGCAGCAGCTTGCCGTCCTTCGACTCGCCCGTCGCGTCCGCGGCGCGGCCGCGGCCGATCATGTCGATGTTGAGCTGCGCGACGATCGAATCGCGCGAGACGGTGGGATGATCGGTGAAGTAGCTGGAGCCGAGCATCCCTTCCTCCTCGCCGACGTGCCAGGCGAAGATCACCGACCGCTTCGGCTTCGCGCTCGCCGTCGCGAAGCGCTCGGCGATCTCCAATAACGCCATGCTGCCCGAGCCGTCGTCGTCGGCGCCGTTGTAGATCGAGTCGGGGCGCGACGGATGCAGCTTGCGCAGCGAGTCCATCGTGGCGCGGATCTTCACCCACTGCTCCGGCGTGGGCTTCGGGTCGGGGCTGTCCGCGCCCTGCTGCCCGGCGTGCATCATGAGCGCCTTGATCGAGTCGTGGTCGGCCGGACGCTGGTTGAAGCCGATGTGGTCGTCGTGCGCGCCGATGACGACGTACTGGTTGCGCAGCACCGGATCGGAGCCCGGCAGGATCGCGAGCACGTTGCGGCCGGGTGCGACGCCGGTGTTGGCGAGGATGCGCGCGCTCACCGCGCGTCCCGCCGCGCCCTTCTGCGCACCTTCGATCTTCGCGCCGAGCATCGTGTCGGCGACGGCGTCGGTGACGTAGAAGTACGGCGGCTTGCGCACGGCCGACGACGGATCCTCCTTGAGCGACACCTGCGGCTCGGCGTACTGGTGCTCCAGGTAGCCTTCGGGCAGGTAGTCGAGCTGCGCGACGGCGATCGCGGCGGCGCTGGAGAAGCGCGCCGTGAGCATGTTGCGGTTGACGGTGCTGTAGTCGCGCCGGCCGTCGGGTCCCTTGTTCAGCCGGATGACGACGACCTTCCCGCTGGCCTGCGCGCTGTCGATGAAGCTCGTCGTGTCGCCCCACTCGCCGCCGAAGACGACGGGGACGTTCGCGAGCTCGGCGAGCGTGTCGCCCTGATGGCGCGGCGCGAAGTCCTTCCACAGCGCGAATTTCTTCTCGCCGACGGAGATGAACGACGTCGAATCGAACGTCTTCTGGATCAGTGGGCTCTGGAAGTAGCCGCCGTTCTCACCGGCAGGGGTGAGCCCGAGCCGCTTGACCTCCGACGCGATGTAGGCGGTGCCCATGTCGTTCCACTTCGTGCCGGCGAGCCGGCCCATCATGGAATCGTCGGCGAACTTGTACAGCCGCGTCATCAGGTCGAGCGGCGTGATGGCGCCGGTGGTCGGCGGCCCGACGAACTTGAGCGGCAGCGTGGTGGGGACGTCGGTGCTGGCGCGCGGCCTGGTGAGCGGCGAGGAGCGCTTGACGTCCTGCGCCTGCGCGGCGGAAGCGAGCGTCAGGAGTGCAGCGATGGCGATCTGTACGCGCATGTGAGGCGGTCTGGGGGCGGAGTAGGGTGTGTTTGACCTTACCCCGAAAGATCGCCTGCGGGATTGAACGATGCTGCCCGACTCAGTGCGGCGTGATCGTCCCCGGCTCCCGGCGTGGCGCGGCCATGCGCGCGACCGCGTCCGGCTGGCGGTCGGTGAGGAGCTTCGTCGTGAAGCGCTGGCCTTCGCCGATCCGCTCCACCTCGAGCGCGATCGACTCGATCGCCTGCTCCATCCTGAGGAGACGCTCGCTGTCCTCGAGCTTCGCGGTCTGCGTGCGACCACCGCGGTTCCAGATGCGGCGCGTGTAGGCGAGCACGATGGGAATCAGGAGAACGAACAGCCCGACGCCGGTCATCTCGAGCTGCTCGCGGCCGAACAGCGGCTCGCGCGGCGGTGGCGGCTGGACGGTGATTCCGACCTGCGTCAACTCACGCGCCGTCTCGAGCTCGTGGATCTGCAGGTTCATCGACTCGAGCCCGATGCGCGCCGCGGCGAGATTGTGCTCGGCGTCCGCGAGCTGCTTGTCGATCGCCGAGTGGTCGATGTCGGCCGCGAGGCTCCGGCGCTGCTCGCCCAGCTGATTCTTTCGTACCTCGAGATCGCTGATGTTCAGCTTGAGCTGGTTGGCCTGGGCACGCAGCTCGCCGATCTGCGCGGAGAGCTGGTCCTGTGGCGCACCGGCGATGATCGTTCTCTGCTGCATCGAAGCTCCTCCCATCGTGAGCGCAGTGCCCATCGCGCACAGCGCACGGCGCTAGTGTGGCGTGATCGTGCCGGGCTCGCGACGCGGAGCACCGATGCGCGCCGCGGCGTCAGGTTGGCGCTCGGAGAGCAGCTTCGTCGTGAACCGCTGCGCCTCGCCGATCCGCTCCACCTCGAGCGCGATCGACTCGATCGCCTGCTCGATGCGCTGCAGCCGCGGACTGTTCTCCAGATCCGGCACCACCGGCCGCGGACCGTTGCGCACCCAGACGCGACGCGCGAGCGCGATGGCGAAGGGAAAGAGGAGCGCGAACGACGAGAGCAGGAACCCGTCGCTGAACA
>Ga0207643_10002414_pt1 | contig 10114 bp, 8 predicted proteins | sample KBSMisM62_FD_184313 | JGI IMG/M metagenome (GOLD analysis project Ga0207643, IMG submission 184313) | Miscanthus rhizosphere microbial communities from Kellogg Biological Station, Michigan, USA - KBS Miscanthus M6-2 (SPAdes) (version 2) | ecosystem: Host-associated > Plants > Roots > Rhizosphere... | reverse complement strand
AACCCTTTCAGGGTTAGAATGCCTTAGATGTAATGATCCCAGGGTTCTCGCAAGCTCGAACCCTGGGCTGAAATTAGCGAACGCCTTCGGCGTAATTGTGATCAAATTTTCAAACTGAGCCATTACCGGATTTAATGTGCCTTTGGTGCTTCTTTGTGGCAATCTACGGTTATGAAAGGATCGAAATCGCCTCCAACCGTTTTTGTTGCGCTGCTACGTGGCGTCAATGTCGGCGGCAACAACATGATCAGTATGAAGTCGCTCAAAGAGAGCTTCGAGGTGATGGGATTCATCAACGTCTCCACTTACATCAACAGTGGGAATATTATTTTTCAGTCAAAGGAAGATGACCCGCGGAAGCTGGAGAAAAAGATCGAGCAGATGCTGTCCAGCGATTACCAGCTCGAATCTAAAGTGGTGTTACGTTCGCTGCCCGAGATGGAAAAACTCGTGAAGACCCTGCCTCAAAACTGGGGTGACAACAGCGATTGGCGATTCAATGTGATCTTCCTGCGTCATTCGATCGATTCCGAGAAGATCCTCGACGAGCTACCAGCCAACAGCGACATCGAAGAGGTGCTCTATCGTCCGGGCACTCTCTTGTGGTCGGTACAAGCAAGCGAAGCGAACCGCTCGAAGTTTGTAAAACTCTCGAGCCGGAAGAACTTCAAGGACATGACCGTCAGAAACCTCAACACCACCAGGAAGCTCTATGATTTGATGAAGAAAGCATGAGCAAACGACAGTAGGCTGGTTTCGCTGAAGTTTGGACCAGAGATTTGCAAACCGATCGGCAGGCCTGCTCGCGTAACACCGCAGGGAACCGAGATCGCCGGCAAGCCATACGCATTGAAAGGCCGTGTGTTCCTCAGCCAGAGCTCGCCTGCTGGATCAGGCAACATATTCAGCGCTTCCGTAACTGTTATCGGTGGTACGGGAGTGGTAGGCGTAATCAGCAAATCAACTTTGTTGAAGACGTCTCCGATGCTGCGTCGCAAGCGATCGAGTTCCTGACGAGCTTCGACGTAAGCAACTGTGCCCACCGCCGCTGACTGTTTCAATCGTTCCTGTATCCAGCGTCCATATAGCTCTGGCGATGTAGTGATGTATTTCGCGTGTACGGCGTAGACTTCCGGTCCCATCACTGCAGATGGCGTAGGCGGGAGCTCGATCTCGAGCACATCCGTGGACAAGTGGCTGAGTTGTCTCAACGCCTCATCGGTAGCGCTCTCGATCTCCGGATCGAGATCGTCGAAGTACGGTCGTCGCACGATGCCGAGGCGTGGTTTAGTTTTCGTGATGAACGCTTCCGCATAAGAGTCAACTGGCCAGTCCAGGGTCGTCGTGTCCAACTTGTCGTAACCAGCAATCGCTTGAAGCAACAGTGCAGTATCGATGACGTTGCGGCAGAGTGGTCCGACGTGGTCCAACGACGGCGAGAGTGGAAACACGCCGCGCATGCTCACGCGGCCATACGTTGGCTTTAGACCGACGATGCCGCAGAACGCGGCGGGCTCGCGGACGGAGCCGCCGGTGTCTGTTCCGATTGCACCGAAGCACATGCCGGCGGCGACAGCCGCAGCCGAGCCGCCCGAAGAACCTCCGGCTACTCGATCGACGTCCCATGGATTATGAACCGGGCCGAAGTGAGACGATGTGGAAGTGCCGCCGTAAGCAAACTCCTGCATGTTTTGTTTGCCGATCAGCACCGCGCCGGCGTCCTTCAGTCGTCGCACGATCTCCGCGTCTTCAGTGGGAACGCGATCTTTGAACAGCGCGCTGCCGCATGTCGTCTTCACGCCGGCCGTGTCGATCAGATCCTTTAGGCCGATCGGAATGCCGTGCAGCGGGCCGCGCCACTTGCCTGTGCGAATTTCTTCTTCCGCTTCGCGCGCCTGGGCCAACGCGCTGTCGTGCATGACAGTGATGAAAGCGTTGAGTGTTGGATTGAGTTGCTCGATACGGGTCAGACAAGAGGTCGTGAGCTCTACAGGCGAAATCTCTTTGCGACGTATCAAGTCGGAAGCTTCTGCGATACTGATTTCGGTCATCATTTTTTTATTTTAGCCACAGATGACACTGATAAAAAATACGGATTTTGTCACTGAGCGTCGTGGAAGATTATGCCGAGAGTGTGACGGTTGCCGGAACGCAGGCGACTCACGCCGTGACGAAGGTTCACGCGATACACATTCTTCTTACCCTGGACCGGACGATTACGAACCGCAAACACAACGCCATCGCCCTTTTGCAGCGGGACAACCATGGGGCGCGATTGCATTCGCGGTCGCTGTTCCGTCAACACAAATTCGCCGCCCGTGAAGTCTTTGTCCGGCGCCGACAAGAGGATCGCGAGCTGGAGCGGGAAAACATGTTCGCCATATAGGTCCTGGTGCAAACAGTTGTAATCGTCCGTTCCATATTTTAAGAGCAGTGGTGTTGGTTTATCCTGGCCAGCTCGATGGCAGCGATCGATGTAGTCGGCATGTTTCGCGGGATACTGAGCGTTGATCCCCATTGCCTCGTTCCAACGATTCGCGATCGGGACCAGATGCGGATAGACCGACGTTCGCAAAGTCGCAATCAGACTAGGCAGCGGATAACTGAAGTAGCGATACTCTCCACGTCCGAAACCATGGCGTTCCATCACCACATTACTGCGAAAGATGTCTCTCTTCTCATAAAGCTGGCGGATCTGCTCGCATTCATCCGAAGACAGAACATCCCTGATAATCGCAAAGCCTTCCGCATCAAGATCCTGAGAAATCTGCTCCCATGGTATCGTCTCGACTCGTATCATTGCCGAGTAATATAGCGATTTCGATCACGCGTGACACTCCGATTCTTGCTCTCAAATTCGAACAACACTCATCACATCAGCGTACTGAATAAAAAACCATGGAAATCATTGAGAAGACCACCAACAGCGAGCACGAAACGGTTCTCTACGCGCGCGATTCGAAGAGCGGCTATCGCGGCTTTATTGCGATTCACAGCACGGTGCTTGGCCCCGCCGTCGGCGGCACACGTTTCTGGAACTATACGAGCGAAGAAGAAGCGCTCACGGACGTCTTACGCCTGTCGCGCGGGATGACTTATAAGAATGCCCTCCCAGGACTGCCACTTGGCGGCGGCAAATCGATCATCATTGGCGACAACAAAACGCTCGACCGCGAACCACTGTTGCGAGCGCACGGTCGATTCGTGGATTCGCTCGGCGGACGCTACATCACCGCGGAAGATGTCGGAACAAGTCCGGCGGACATGGAGATTGTCCGCCAGGAAACGCGTCACGTCGCTGGTCTGCTCGGGCGCTCTGGTGATCCCTCACCGGTTACAGCGCGTGGAGTGTTTCGAGCGATTCAGGCAGCAACAAAATTCCGTTGGAATACTGATGAGCTTTCGGGATTGACAGTTGCGGTCCAGGGTTGCGGGCATGTCGGGTACCACTTAGTGAAAATGCTGCATGAGGCCGGCGCTAATTTGATAGTCACTGATGTTAACGAGGAGAACCTCGCACGCGTCGTAAACGAGTTTGGTGTCGTGACAGTTTCGCCCGGCGAGATCTATGGCGTGCGTGCGGACATTTTTTCTCCTTGCGCGTTGGGTGGTGTAATCAGCGATCGAACGATCTCTGAGCTCAGAGTCCAAATCGTCGCAGGCGCAGCTAACAATCAACTGCTCGACGAGCATCATGGAGAGATGCTCAAGGAAAGAAATATTCTGTACGTCCCGGATTATGTTGCTAATGCCGGCGGCGTCTTCAACGGCTGCACGGAGCTGCTTGGCTGGGAGCCGGCGCGGGCATCGCAAAAAGTAGATCAGATTTACGACTCAGTCTTGACCATCGTCGAGAATGCGAACGCGCAAGGAATCACCACCAACGAAGCAGCGAATCGTCTTGCGGAAGATCGCATTAACCGCGGATGACGCGGATAAAATCCGGATTTTAATCCGCGTCATCCGCGGTTAAATGGTATTATTCCCGAGCACGATTTAGACCTCCCGTTTGGTTCTCACGTGACGCTCAGCACGTCGACCTGGACCACATTCCCCTACGACATTGGCGTTCCCATTCAGGAGGAGATACTCATGAGGAAGATCTTGTTTCTAGTATTAACCACCTTCTTATTCACACTCACCGCACAGGCGGCAGCGCCTGTGGGCCAGACCATCTGGATACGCGCGTCTGCCAACGGTCTTTTCGTATCGGCGGATCAGAACCGTGGAACATGGGCTCCGCTGGTTGCCGATCGCTCGTCGGTCGACGCGTGGGAACAGTTTCAGGTGATTGATGCCGGCGGCGGTTTCATCGCCTTCAGAGCAATCGGAACGGGTCTGTTCGTGTCAGCAGATCAAGCCCGGGCAACGTGGGCTCCACTTGTCGCGGATCGCGCGACGGTGGGAACGTGGGAACAGTTTACGTGGACGGATATTGCCGGTGGGGCTTTCACTCTCAGGGGACGAGCGAACAGCCGTTTCGTTTCCGCTGACCTCGCCCGTGCTGCATATGGTCCACTGGTATGCGATCGGACGGTCGCAAATACGTGGGAGCAGTTTACGTGGGGAGCGGTTGGCGCACCCCCTGCGCCAGGAGGAGCGCCGCCGGGCTTTCCGAACCTGGTTTGGTCCGATGAATTTAATGGCTCGACAATCAGCACAGCGAACTGGGGTTTCGATCTAGGCGGCGGCGGCTGGGGTAATAACGAGCTTGAGAACTACACCAGCAGATCGGAGAACGCGCGGATCGTGAGTGGAATGCTGGTCATCGAAGCGCGGCGTGAGAATTTCGGCGGCAGCGCATACACGTCGGCGCGAATGAAAACGCAGGGCAAACAATCGTTCGGCATCAACACATGGGTCGAGGCCCGCATCAACGCGCCCGAAGGGCAGGGAATCTGGCCGGCTTTCTGGATGCTCGGTAACAGCATCAGTACGGTTGGGTGGCCTTCGTGCGGAGAGATCGACATCATGGAGATTCAGGGCCAGAACCCATCCAGAAACTTCGGCACGATTCACTGGGCCGATCAGAATGGACAACACGCCTCGTTCGGAGGAATTTTCAATTCGTCCAGTTCGTTGACGGCGGGGTTCCACACGTTTGCGATTTCGCGCACCAGTACTTCGATCAAGTGGTATGTCGATCGGGTGCAGTATGCGGAGGCGAACATCTCGGGTGGGATCAACAGCACTTCGGAGTTCCAGGGACCATTCTTTATCATCCTCAACGTCGCGGTTGGCGGAAACTTTGTCGGCAATCCCGATGGCAGCACCGTCTTCCCGCAACAGATGCAGGTTGATTGGGTAAGAGTGTGGGGAAACTGAAGTAAGTTTCGAATTCGCATCATTACGCCGAAGGCGTTGGCTAATTTCAGCCCAGGGTTCGAGCGCAGCGAGAACCCTGGGTAGCAAACAAACAAAAGAATTCAACCCTGAAAGGGTTACGCATGTACGTTATTAACCCTTTCAGGGTTGGTATGTATTTTTTGGACCCTTTACCCAGGGTTGTCGCTGGTGCTCCAACCCTGGGCTGCAATTAGCCAACGCCTTCGGCGTTATCAATGATGTTAGTATGAACCAAGGGGGAACTCATCCATGGAATGGATATCCGATCCGCAGGCGTGGATCGCTTTTTTAACTCTGGTTGCGCTCGAGATTGTTCTCGGCATTGACAACATCATCTTCATTTCAATCCTCTCCGGCAAACTACCTGCCGAGCAACAGCCTCGCGCCCGCTACATCGGCCTGGGTTTGGCGCTGCTCATTCGCGTGGCCCTGCTTTTCTCACTCTCCTGGGTGATCGGTCTAACGGCCCCCTTGTTCTCTGTGTTAAATCAAGCGATATCAGGACGTGATTTGATCCTGATTAGCGGCGGCTTGTTCCTGCTTGGCAAAGCGACTTTCGAGATCCACGAAAGCCTCGAAGGCGAAGAAGGTCACGCATCGCGAAGCGTGAAAGCCAGTTTCGTAAGTGTGATTATCCAAATCATCCTGCTCGACGCTGTCTTCTCGCTCGACTCCGTCATCACCGCAATCGGCATGGTCGAACAAGTGTCGATCATGATCAGCGCTGTCGTTGTCGCGATCGCTTTTATGATGTTCTTCGCCGCACCTGTCGGCAACTTCGTCTCGCGGCATCCGACGATCAAGATGCTTGCCTTGAGTTTCCTTTTGCTGATTGGGCTAACGCTGATCGTAGAAGGTTTCGACGTTCATATTCCGAAGGGCTACATCTACTTCGCGATGGGATTCTCTGTATTCGTCGAGATGCTTAACCTGCGCCTGCGGCGCAAAAAATCGTCGCCCGTTAACCTGCACGAGCGCTACGTCCCTGATGCTGAGGGTTGACGAACGTATCAGACTTTAGTTGGATGACACCCGGTCTAGCTCTAACTAGACTTCCCGCTCCTTTCCTTTTTAGAAGTACGTCCTGTTCGCTAAAACTAAATCCAGGCTCACGCGGAGGTCTGAGTAATGCGCAAGGTACTTCAGCTGTCCATATTTGTATTCGTCCTCTCGGCTGCAACTTCGGCCAATTCCCAAAGCAATTTCGCGACTTTGAGCGGTACCGTTCTCGATCCGCAACAGAAAGCTCTGCCAGGTTGCACGGTCCAACTAACCTCAGACAGCACCCGCGCCTCGCGCCAGTCGGTTACCAATGAACAGGGAACTTTTCAGCTCACGGGTTTAGCACCCGGGAGTTACGAATTATTTGTACACGCCCAGGGCTTCGCGACTGTGACTCAAAAGCTCACGCTCGAAGTGGGCCAGTCGATGACTCTCGATCTAAACCTCAAACTCGCATCAGTCAGTTCTGTCGTCGACGTCGAGGCCAATGAGCTGAACTTATTAAAGACAAGCGACGCTTCCGTCGGCGAAGTAGTCGAACCGACTGCCGTTCAGAATTTACCGTTGAATGGCCGCATGCTCATCGACCTGGTACTCACCGTCCCCGGCGCGCACGAAGCCCACGGCGCTCAGGCAGGCGACATGAGTCCGCTTTACTGGCGTCCGGGCCAACGCTCCGCGGTAAGCATCGGCGGCAATCGTCCAAACGCAAATTATTTTCTGCTCGACGGCGCGACAAACACCGATCCCACGTTCAATACGCTCAACGTCAGTCCTTCGCCCGATAGCGTTCAGGAATTCAAAGTGCAAACTGGAAGTTATTCCGCCGAGATGGGCGGCGCAGGCGGCGGTCAGATCAATATCGTAACGCGCACGGGCTCGAACGAGTTTCACGGCACCGCTTATGACTTCTTGCGCAATGACGTGTTCGACGCGCGCACGTTCAACGAGATGGACGAGTCGAATCATCTCGTGCGCAACAATTTCGGTGGCTCGTTCAGCGGACCAATAGTTCGCAACAAGAGCTTCTTCTTTTTCAACTATGAAGGCTTGCGACACACCAGATCGCAGACGATGGTGGCAACTGTACCGACTGAAGACGAGATCAACGGTATGTTCGAGATGAGTGGCGCTACCATCTACAACCCTTTCAGCGCACATCCGAATCCGAGTTTCGACCCGGCCAGACCTGTTAGCCCAACCAACCCGCAGATCATTCGCGACGCCTTTCCGGGAAACGCAATCCCGGAACACATGATCGATCCGGCCGCGTTGTTGTTCCTGCAAAAATATGTCCCCCGGCCCAACCTGGACATGGGAATGATGGGTTGTGGGATGACCATGATGGGCGCGCCTACTGTCGTCGGCGCAGGCATGGACTGTAACAACTATCTCGACGTGCGTAACGCGCACCACGAAACCGATCAGGCTACGATTCGCTACGATCACACTTTGAACGGTGGCGACAGTCTGTTTGCGCGTTATTCATTTAGCAGTGAAAAAGGTTTCACGCCGCAGAATCTGCCGGGCTTTGGCGCTCTTCACGACAACCTCGCTCAGAACGGCACCGTCAATTGGACCCGCGTCATCAGTCCCACGATGGTGAACATCGCTTCGATTACGTTTTCGCGTCTCGCAATGCATCGCACTTCCGAAAACAGTTTTACGAACGACATCGTTTCGGAACTGGGAATCGCGGGAGTCGGATTCGGAGGTGAAGGTGCATTTGGCGCGCCGTGGTTCAACGTTCAGGGATTTTCAGGCATGGGCGACTCGTTTATAGCCACGCCCGTGCATATGTGGAACACGATACTGGAGGCGCGCGATGCATTGAACTGGCAAGTTGGAAAGCACAGCCTGAAACTTGGCGCCAGTTATCGTCATTTCATCTGGCCCATGTGGGGCTTCTTTCAAAACCGCGGCTTCTACCAGTTCACCAACGGTTTCACCACGCAAACAGCAACGAACGACGGCACGGGCTCGGCGCTCGCGAGTTTTTTGCTCGGACTGCCTGCTGTAAAGCAACGGCAAGCCGGTATTCCGCAAATGCAGTTGCGACAGTGGTACGCGGACGCGTTTGTTCACGACAGCTTTCAGCTTACGCGTAACACGACGATCCAGATCGGGCTTCGCTACGAATACATGAGCCCGCTGGTGGACATCCGCTATACAAACACGAACCTGACATTTCAGAACGGCGTGCCTTTCGTATTCATCGGCGGGCAACAAGGCTTCCCCGAAGGTTTGAACTATTCGAATAAGCTTCGCTTTGCTCCACGCGCCGGCATCTCGCATCACATTCACAAACACGGTCTTGTGTTGCACGCCGCGTTCGGCATCTTCTTCACGCCGGTTGATATGAACACGTGGTGCAATCAACGTCACAACGTGCCCTACGTTTTTCCGGAGACGCAACAGAGTGACAATTTCATTCCCGCCCCCGGCATTGTCGCCAATCACTTCGACTTTGGTCCTGCTGTTTTGGGTACGACGACTGTTAGCTTTGCAGCATTTGAAGCCAACGCGCCGCCGCAATACATAGAGCAGTGGAGCGGTTCGATCGAGAAGAGTCTCGGCGCGGAAACAACTCTCGAACTGGGCTATCTCGGATCTCATGGACTGCACTTGCAACGTTCGCATCTGATCAATAATGCGCCCGCTGGTCCCGGCGCGATTGGACCACGTCGTCCTTTCAGAACGTTGAGCTTCCTGCCGGGCATGGTCCTGCCGGCCGACATCACGATTGCGAATACGACGTTTCCTGTTAGCGGTATCAATCTGCTGGAGAATTCCGCGCAGAGTTGGTATCAGGCTGGTTATGTGAATGTGCGCCGGCGTTTCAGTCGCGGTTGGACCTTCCTCGCTAACTACACCTACGCAAAGAACCTGAGCGACGCTCCTGATTTCCGTTCGCCGATGTTTGAGTCGGCCGCGCCGCAGGACAATTCGAATCTCAGATTTGAGAAAGCACTTGCTTGCGACGTGCGTCACCGGTTTGCATTCAGCACGGTGTATAGCGTGCCCGCGTTGGGGAAGAGCGGATTCCTTCACACGGTGAGCAAAAACTGGCGGCTGTCGGCGATTTATCAGGCGCAGTCAGGATTTCCGTTCACGATTTCAGTGTTTGGCGATACTGCGAATGCGGGGACGTTGTTAGGTGAGAATCCGATTCGCGCGAATTACACAGGCCAACCGATTTTTGATGCGAACTCCCGGACGGCCGACAGGTGGTTCAACCCCGCGGCCTTTGCCATACCGGCGGCATTCACGTTCGGCAACGTGGGCCGCAATACAGTCTACGGTCCCGGCCGCCAGACTCTGGATCTCGCTCTGCAACGGGAATTCTCGATGACTGAGACAGTTAAGCTGCAAGTACGCGCCGAAGCATTCAACGCTCTCAATCACGCAAACTTCGGAACTCCAAACCGCTTCGTCAACACTCCGCAGTTCGGAACGATCACCGAAGCCGCGACACCGGGCCGTGAAATACAACTAGGCGTCCGCGTGTCTTTCTAAGTGCGCCTGTGCGCACTTCAAGGCGTCGCGAATAGTTTGTTGTACAGTTCTTCGAGGCGTTGCTCGTCATCATTACGTAGAGCACTCCCATCCGGCGCCGCCATTGTCGAATCAGGATCCACCAGGAATCGCTCAGACAGCAGACGCTCATATTCATCGATATCCTCCGGCGATGCTTGCGGGCGTTCATCAAGAATCCTTTTCCGGACCTCTGGTGTTATTGGCTCCATAGTCCCCTCCTCACCGTGAA
>Ga0207643_10002412_pt1 | contig 10115 bp, 9 predicted proteins | sample KBSMisM62_FD_184313 | JGI IMG/M metagenome (GOLD analysis project Ga0207643, IMG submission 184313) | Miscanthus rhizosphere microbial communities from Kellogg Biological Station, Michigan, USA - KBS Miscanthus M6-2 (SPAdes) (version 2) | ecosystem: Host-associated > Plants > Roots > Rhizosphere... | reverse complement strand
ATGACCCACGGCGCCTCGTGCGTGAGGCGAATCGTGAGCGCGCGCTGATGGCGGGGCGCGCCGGCCGTGGTCTCGAGCGCGTGAACGAGCAGGTTCAGCATGACCTGACCGACCTGCGCCGCGGAGCCCGAGATGGGCGGCACCGGGTGCACGTCGAGCTCGACGCTCGCGGCGGCGCGAAGCTCGCTCTGAAGGAGCCGAAGCGTGAGCCTCAGCACCTCGCTCATGTCGACGTTCTGGCGCTTGCTCGGACCCACGGGGAGCTCCACGCCGCGCACGACGTCGAGCGCGCGCTGCGCGCCGACCAGCGCCTCGCCGAGCTCTTCGTCGCTGTCCATCAGGCGCGCCTTGAGCGCCGCGGACCCGTTCGAGTCGATGTTCGGCGGGCGCTCGGGGACGCAAACCTCAGCGGGGCTCGGGACCGGCTTCATCGTGCGCGCCGACGGCGTGATCGTCACCAACGCGCACGTCATCGCCGGCGCGACGCGCATCTCGGTGATGCTGCGCGACGGCACGACGTATCCCGCCACCGCCATCGGCACCGATGAGACGAACGACCTCGCGGTGTTGAAGGTGAAGGCGTCGAACCTCCCGGTCGCGCCGATCGGCGACAGCGACAATCTCATCGTCGGCGAGTGGGCGATCGCGATCGGCAATCCGTACGGGTTCATGCTCGGCAACTCCGAGCCGAGCGTGACCGCCGGTGTCATCAGCGGCGTCGGTCGCAACCTCGTGGCGCGCGGCGAGGGCCCCTCGGCGTACTTCGACATGGTACAGACCGACGCCTCGATCAACCCCGGCAACTCCGGAGGACCGCTGGTGAGCGCCACCGGAGAGGTGATCGGCGTGAACTCGTCGATCTACTCGACGACGGGCGGCGGCTCGATCGGGCTCGGGTTCGCGATCCCGATCAATCGTGCGCGGCGCGTGGCCGACGATCTGCTCGCGCACGGACGCGTACGCCGGCCGTGGATCGGCGTTCGGCTGGACGAGCCGTCGACCAACAACCCGCGCGAGCTCATCGCCCGCGGCGCGACCATCGCGGCCGTCACCCCGGGCTCGCCCGCCGAGCGGGCGGGGTTGCGTCGGGGTGACGTGATCACCCGGGTCCGGACGCGAGTCGTGCACAACCGCTTCGACTGGGATGCGGCGCTGCTCGACCTCCGGGTCGGCGAGCAGGTGCCGCTCGTCGTCCGGCGTGCCGGGTCGGACGTCAACGTCTCGGTCACGATCGCGGACCTCCCCGAGGTGACGGCGCCCAAGGTCCAGGTGCTGCGCGAGTTGGAGCTGGTGACGCTCACGCCGTCGATCCGCGCCGAGCGAGGGATCCGATCGGAGCAGGGCGCGCTGATCTACCGCGCGAGCGAACGCGTGACCGAGCAGCTGGGCATGTCGCCCGGCGACGTCATCGTGCAGATCAACCGCACGCCGGTGACGAGCGCGGAGGACGTGTCCCGCGCGCTCGATTACTATGCGGGGAGAGGGGCGATCCGCGTCTTTTTCGAGCACGAGGGCAGCATCTACCCGACCGATTTCTTCATTCGATGACGGCGCACGATCGCTATTCGTCTCCGCTCGCCGAGCGCTACGCCTCCAGGGCGATGCTCGAGCTGTGGTCGCCGCAGGTGCGGCACGGACTCTGGCGGCGACTCTGGCTGGCGCTCGCCGAGGCCGAGAAGGCCCTCGGCGTGCCGATCCCCGACGAGGCGATCGCGCAGATGCAGGCCCATCTCGACGACATCGACTTCGAGAAGGTCGCGACCTACGAGCGGCGCTTCCGCCACGACGTGATGGCGCACGTGCACGCGTTCGGCGATGCGGCGCCGGCGGCGAAGAGGTTCATCCACCTCGGCGCGACCAGTGCGTACGTGACGGACAACGCCGACCTGATCCTCATGCGCCGCGGGCTGGTTCTCCTTCGCGGGCGCGTGCAGCGCGTCTTGCGCGCCCTCGCCGCGTTCGCGCGCGAGTGGCGCGCCGAACCGGCGCTCGGCTACACGCACCTGCAGCCCGCGCAGCCGACGACGGTCGGCAAGCGCGCGACCTTGTGGATGCAGGATCTCGTGCTCGATCTCACGGATCTCGATCTCCGCATCGCGACCCTGCCCTGTCGCGGCGTCAAGGGCACGACGGGCACCCAGGCCAGCTTCCTCGAGCTGTTCGAGGGCGACCACGCGCGAGTGCGTGAGCTCGACCGGCGCGTCACCGCGGCGATCGAGTTCCCGTCGTCGATCCCCGTCAGCGGGCAGACCTATTCACGCAAGCTCGACGCGCAGGTGCTCAACGTCGTCGGCGGCATCGCCGCCAGCGCAGCGAAGTTCAGCGCCGACATCAGAATGCTGCAGGCATTCGGCGAGATCGAGGAGCCGTTCGAGCGCGATCAGATCGGATCCTCCGCGATGGCCTACAAGCGGAACCCGATGCGCTCGGAGCGGATCGCTTCGCTGGCACGATTCGTCGGCTCGCTCGAGCCGAACGCGAACCAGACCCACGGGGTGCAGTTCTTCGAGCGCACGCTCGACGACAGCGCCAATCGCCGCCTCGTCATCCCGGAGTCGTTCCTGGCCACCGACGCGATCCTCGGGCTGATGGAGAACGTCGCGACCGGTCTCGAGGTGCATCCGGCGCGCATTCGCCGCCGGTTGATGGACGAGCTGCCGTTCATGGCGACGGAGGAGCTGATCGTCCGCGCGGTGCGGGCGGGCGGAGACCGGCAGGAGGCGCACGAACGCATTCGCGGCTACAGCATCGCCGCCGCGCGGGCGATCAAGGACGGAGCGGCCAACAACGACCTCCTCGACCGCATCGCCGCCGACGAGACGTTCGGTATCACCCGCGACGAGCTCGATCGCGCGATGGACCCTCGCCGCTTCGTCGGCCGCGCGCCGGAACAGGTCGACGAGTTTCTCGCCGAGGTGGTCGAGCCCCTCCTCGCCGGCACCGGCCCCGAGGTCCCGACGCTCGAGGAAGTGCGCGTATGAGCGTGCAGACCGCACCGACACCCATCCCGCTCCCCCTGCTCCGCCGCGGCAAGGTGCGCGACGTGCACGTCGTCGACGACGAGCGGCTCCTGCTCGTCGCGAGTGATCGCGTCAGCGCGTTCGACGTCGTGATGAACGAGCGCGTGCCGCACAAGGGCGCGGTCCTCACGCAGCTCACGGCGTGGTGGCTGCGCGCCCTCGGCGGCCTCGTGCCGCATCACATGCTCAGCGCCGACGTCGACGAGATCATCTCGGCGGTGCCGGCGCTCGCCCGATGCCGCAGCGCACTCGCCGGACGCGCGATGCTGTGTGTGCGCACCGAGGTCTTTCCGATCGAGTGCGTGGTGCGCGGCTATCTCTCCGGCAGTGCGTGGAAGGAATACTCCGTCAGCGGCACTCTCGCCGGCGAGGCGCTGCCGCAGGGCCTGGTCGAGAGCGATCGGTTCGATCCGCCGCGCTTCTCGCCCGCCACGAAGGCCGAATCGGGACACGACGAGAACATTCCCATCGCCGAAGTAAACCGCCGGCTCGGCGCTGTGGTTGCGAACGCGCTCGAGACGCTGAGCAGGCTCGTCTACTCTCGCGGGCGCGACCTCGCGGCGTCACGAGGGATCATCATCGCCGATACCAAGTTCGAGTTCGGCCGCGATGCTGCGGGGACGATTCGACTGATCGACGAGGTGCTGACGCCCGACAGCTCGCGCTTCTGGCCCGCCGAGAGCTACACGCCGGGCCGGCCGCAGCCGAGCTTCGACAAGCAGCCGTTGCGCGACTACCTCGACGGCGAGCGGCGCGCGGGACGATGGAACGGGGAGGCGCCGCCGCCTCCACTGCCACAGGAGGTCGTGGACGCGACGAGCCGCCGGTACCTCGACGCGTTCCAGCGCCTCACCGGTACGCCGCTCGCCGCGACGGATTCGTGATCACCCAGCCGTGAGCTTCGCGCGTGAAGGATTGGTCTTCATCGCCATTGCCGCTCTCATTGCGGCGGTCACCTACGCTGCCGCGATCAATCGGCGGTCGTGGGCGCTCTGGCTGGTCGCATTCTCGCTCACCATCCTCGCGCTCTGGGTCGCGTACTTCTTTCGCGACCCCGAGCGGACCGGCCCACGTGGCGAGCAGCTCGTCATCGCGCCGGCCGATGGAAAGGTCGTGCTCATCAGCGACGTCGACGAGCCGGCCTTCATGGGCGGACGATCGCGACGCGTCTCCATCTTCATGAACGTGTTCAACGTGCACGTCAACCGATATCCCGTCTCCGGCACCGTACGCTACGTGCACTACAACCCCGGCAAGTTCCTCAGCGCCGCCGTCGAGAAATCGAGCCTCGAGAACGAGCAGATGTCGGTCGGCCTCGAGAGCCCGCGCGGACGCATCCTCGTCCGGCAGATCGCCGGACTGATCGCTCGCCGCATCGTGACGTACAGCAAGGAGGGCGAACGGGTCGAGCAGGGTCAGCGCATGGGGCTCATCCGGTTCGGCTCCCGCGTCGACGTGTTCCTGCCGCTCGACGTCCAGTTGCGTGTGAAGGTCGGTGACATGACGCTCGCCGGCTCGACCCCGATCGCGGAGCTAGGCAAACGATGAAGCCTCCCCGCCCTCAGCTGCGGCGCCCCAACATGAGGCGCGCCGTGATCCTGTTCCCGAGTGGACTCACGCTCGGCAACCTGTTCTTCGGCATCTTCGCCATCATCGCCGCGTCGCGGCAGGACTTCGTCGAGGCCGGCGTCTACGTGCTGCTCGGCGGCGCCTGCGATGCCCTCGACGGTCAGGTGGCCCGCGCGACGAACGCCGGAACCCAGTTCGGCGAGGAGCTCGACTCGCTCGTGGACGCGATCACCTTCGGGCTCGCGCCCGGGCTGATCATGTACTTCGCCGTCTTCAACCAGGCGAGCTGGGACTGGTTGTCCGTCTTCCTCTTCTCCGCCTGCGCCGTGATGCGGCTCGCGCGGTTCAACATCGAGCAGGCGGGCACGGCGAAGACGTACTTCCAGGGTCTGCCCAGTCCGGCCGCGGGAATCACCCTCGCGTCGTACTACTGGTTCAGCCAGTCGTGGCTGTACAACTACGGTGCGATCGCCAACCTGAAATGGCACGTCCTGCTCCGCTTCCTCATGGCGGCGCTGGCGTTCCTCATGATCAGCAACATCCCGTATCCGGTATTTCCGCGCACGGGATTCCGGAGTCTGCGCGCCATCGGCGCGACCGTCCTGGCCGTCGGCTCGATGACGCTGCTCGCCACGCGTCGGCTGGAGTTCTTCTTTCCGGCGGCGCTGTGCTACGTGGCATGGGGTCCCATCCGCTGGATCTTCTCCGGACTGTTCGAGCGGCGTCAGCCGACGATCCCGTACGATCTCTCCGAGGGAGAGGACGACGAGGACGAGGAGGAGGACGCGTTCGGTCCGATGGACTCGCAGGTCCATGCATCGCGTCAGTCCGAGCGTGAGGCGCGACCCGTACACGTCGAGCGCCCGCGGCGCGATCGAGCGGAGCGCGGCGAGCGGCCCGCGGCGTCCACGCGCGCCGAGCGCCCGTCGCGGAGCGAGGCTGGCCACGCGCCACGGACCGAACGCGCCGAGAGCAGCGACAGGGTCTCGTCCACCGACCGCCCTGCCCGCGGAGAACGTTCGGAAGCGGATCGCGCCGCGCGGCGGGAGAAGCGAGACAAGAGAGAGAAGCGCGAGAAGCGCCGGGAGCGCGAGGGTCGCGCAGCGGTGACGGCTGCGCCGGACACGCCGGAGAGCGGAGTCGGTGCGATCACGCTCGGCGGCACGGTCGCGGAGGGGGAACCGGCCGCACCGGTGCTGAGCGTCGTACGTGCGGAGGGAGACGCCGTGGCTTCTGGCGACGCAGTCGACCGCGGGGGCGGCGAGGCCGTTCCCGCGCGCAAGCGCAAGCGTCGCCGGCGGCGCGGGCAACGCGATCGGAACGCGGTGGACGCTGGCGAGGCGACCGACTCCGCCGACGCCTCGGAGTCGAACGACTCCGGAGATTTCGACGACTCCGAATCGGGAGAATCGGCCTCGGATCCCGCACCCGACGCGCGGCGAAACCCGCCGCCCTCCGAGATGGCGGACGTGCGCGTCGCGGCGCCCGAGCCGAGTGCCCCACCGCCGCCGCGCACCGAGCTGCCGGCCACGCCTTCACCGGCGCCGCCCGCTTCGACACCACTCACCGACAACAACGAATGAGCCGCTATCGCGTCGCAGTGCAGGTCGTCCCGCGCCGAGGACTCCTCGATCCACAGGGCAAGGCCGTCGCCGACGCGCTGCATACGCTGGGATTCGGCGGCGTCGCCGCCGTGCACGTCGGCCGGCATCTGGTGCTCGACGTCGACGCTGCCGACGAGGACACCGCGCGGCGCCAGACTCGCGAGATGTGCGAGCGGCTGCTCGCCAATCCGGTCACCGAGGACTACGAGATCGCGGAGGTCACGCCATCATGAAGTTCGGCATCGTCACCTTCCCCGGCTCGAACTGCGACTACGACACCTTCCAGGCGGTCGTCGAGACGCTCGGCGAAGAAGCCGTGATGTTGTGGCACAAGGATCACGACCTGCAGGGCAGCGACGTCGTCATCCTGCCGGGCGGGTTCAGCTACGGCGACTACCTGCGGCCCGGCGCGATCGCCCGCTTCAGCCCGATCATGCAGGAGGTCGTCCAGCACGCCGAGCGGGGCGGTCCCGTGATCGGTATCTGCAATGGCTTCCAGATCGCGTGCGAGGCGGGGCTGCTGCCGGGCGCGCTGCTCCGCAACGCGTCGCTCAAGTTCGTGTGCGCGCCGATCCACCTTCACGTGGAGTCGAACGACACGTGGTTCACGTCGCGCTACGAGCGCGGCCGGTCGATCGTGCTGCCGATCGCGCACGGCGACGGACGCTACAGCGCCGACGACGAGACGCTCGATCGCCTCGAGGGCGAGGGCCAGATCGTCTTCCGCTACGCGCCGAGCGCGCTCGAGGCGGAGGAAGCGTACAACCCGAACGGCTCGATGCGTGACATCGCGGGTATCGTGAATGGGGCGGGCAACGTGCTCGGCATGATGCCCCACCCCGAGCGTGCCGTGGATGCCCTGCTCGGCTCCGCCGACGGGCTGCCACTCTTCGAGTCGATCCTCCAACGCGTCGCGGTCTGACGAGGAACTCACCATGCGCCTTTTGGTCACCCTGTCCCTGCTCGCCCACGCCACCGTCCTGGCTGCCCAGGGCGCCGGCACGATCTCCCCCGGGATGTCGCGCGCGAAGGTCGTCGCGGCGCTCGGAGCGCCCACGATCGAACGAACGGTTTCCGAGTTCCGCTACTTGTTCTACCAGAATTCGTGCGGGAGGGCGTGCGGTATGAACGATCTGGTCATCCTCAGGAACGACAGCGTCGTCGACGCGATCTTTCGCTCGCCCGCGAGGCACTACACTGGTAAGAGCAGCTCGCCGGCGCCCGTCTCGGCGAAGGACGCCGCCGACCGCGCCCCATCCTCGGGCGCCTCGAAGTCGTCCGGCACCGTTCGCATGAAGCCCCCGTCGGAACCGAACGATGCGCGGCCGTCGATCCCGAAGAACCCGCCGACGGTCGGCCCCGCCTCCACCTCCAAGCCCGCCCCGAAGACTCCGTGACCGTCACCGCTCGCCCAGGCGATCCCCAGATCACTCCGGCGCTCGTCGCCGAACATGGTCTCACCAGCGACGAGTACGACCGTCTCGTCGCCATGCTCGGACGCACGCCGACCTTCACGGAGCTCGGGATCGTCAGCGCGCTCTGGAGCGAGCACTGCTCGTACAAGCATTCGCGTCCGCTCCTTCGCACCCTGCCCACCAAGGCGCCGTACGTGCTTCAGGGACCCGGTGAGAACGCCGGCGTGATCGCGATCGGCGACGGCATGGCGGTCGCGTTCAAGATCGAATCGCACAACCACCCGTCGGCGGTCGAGCCCTATCAGGGCGCGGCGACGGGAGTCGGCGGCATCCTGCGCGACGTGTTCACGATGGGCGCGCGGCCCATCGCGCTGCTCAACTCGCTGCGCTTCGGTTCGCTCGACTCGGCGCGCGTGCGATATCTGTTCGCCGGCGTCGTGAAGGGGATCGGCGACTACGGCAATTGCGTCGGCATCCCGACGGTCGCCGGCGAGGTCGTGTTCGACCCCGCGTACGAGGGCAATCCCCTCGTGAACGCGATGTGCGTCGGGCTCCTGCGCGAGGAAGAGCTCATGCTCGCGGTCGCACAGGGCGTCGGCAACCCGATCATCGCCGTCGGCGCACGCACTGGGCGCGACGGCATCCACGGCGCGTCGTTCGCGTCGGAAGATCTGTCCGAGGCGAGCGACGCGAAGCGCCCGCGCGTGCAGGTCGGCGATCCGTTCACGGAGAAGCTGCTGCTCGAGGCGTCGCTCGAGCTGATTCGCAGCGGTCACATCGTCGCCATTCAGGACATGGGCGCCGCGGGGCTCACCTCGTCGTCCGCCGAGATGGCGGCGCGCGGCGACGTCGGCGTGACGATCGATACGACGCTCGTGCCGGCGCGGGAGACGGGAATGACGCCGTACGAGCTGCTGCTCAGCGAGTCGCAGGAGCGCATGCTCGTCGTCGCGCTCAAGGGTCACGAGGATGCCGTGCGCGCCATTCTCGAGAAGTGGGACCTGACCGCCGCGGTCATCGGCGAGGTGATCGCCGAGCCGGTGTATCGCGTCACGGAAGGTGATCGCGTCGTCGCCGAGTTCCCGGGGATCCGCCTCGTCACCGACTGCCCGACGTACGAGCCCGAGGCGCGCGAGAGCGACGACGTTCGGGCGCGCCGCGAGGTCGACGTGCATGCGATCGCCGAGCGTGCCGAGGAGGCGGATCCGCGCTGGACGCTGGAGCGGCTGCTCACCTCGCCGACGATCGCGAGCAAGCGTTGGGTGTTCCAGCAGTACGATCACACCGTGCGCACCGGCACCGTGGTCGGGCCCGGAGGCGATGCCGCCGTGGTCCGTATCCGCGGGACCGATCGCGCCATCGCGCTGAAGACGGACTGCAACGGCCGGTACGCGTTCCTCGATCCGCGCGAGGGCGCGCGCATCGCCGTGGCCGAGGCGGCGCGCAACGTCGCGTGCGCGGGTGGCCGGCCGATGGCGATCACGAACAACCTGAACTTCGGCAACCCGAAGCGGCCGGAAGTCTACTTCCAGCTCCGCGAAGCCGTCGCCGGGATGAAGGAGGCGTGCGAGGCGCTCGGCACCCCGGTCACGGGTGGCAACGTCTCGCTGTACAACGAGAACCCGACGGGCGCGGTGTATCCGACACCGGTCATCGGCATGGTCGGTCTGGTGGATTCACTGGCGCACATCACCCGCTCGGCGTTCTCTACGCCGGGCGATGCGATCGTGCTGCTCGGGGAGAACAGCGACGAGCTGGGAGGGAGCGAATATCTCGCGCGCATCCACGGCGAGGTCGCCGGCCGGCCGCCTCGCTGCGACCTGCCCCGCGAGCGCGCCCTCATCGCCGCACTGCTCGAGGCGATCCGCGACGGCACGGTGCGCTCGGCGCACGACTGTGCCGATGGCGGGCTCGCGATCGCGCTCGCGGAATGCGTGATGATGGAGCGGGCGCAGCCGACGAGTGCGCGGGTCGATCTCTCACCGTGGAAGTCGTTGCCGCGGCGTGCCCTGCTCTTCGGCGAGGCTCAGGGACGTGTCGTCCTCTCCACTCCCGATCCAGTCGCGGTGCTCGCGATCGCGACGCGTCACGGCGTTCCCGCACGGACGATCGGTGAGGTCACCGCGGCGTCGGCGCCATTCACGATCGCGTTCGGCGACGCAACGCTCACCGTCGCCGTGTCGGCGCTCGCCGATGCATACCACGAAGCCATCCCGCGCGTCATGTCGCGCACCGCGTCCGCGCAGGACGTGGCACTCGCCTCCGACTCGCAGGTCTGATTCATATGTGCGGCATCTTTGGAGTTCGAAACACCCCCGACGCGGTGGCCCTGACGAAGCTCGGGCTGTACTCGCTCCAGCATCGCGGTCAGGAGTCGGCGGGCGTCGTCGCCGTCGAGCAGAATGGCATCGCCCGCAGCGTTCGCAGCATGGGGCTCGTCTCCGACATGTCGATTCCCCAGCTCGACGCGCTCCACGGCACGATGGCGATCGGGCACACCCGCTACA
>Ga0207643_10002410_pt1 | contig 10118 bp, 8 predicted proteins | sample KBSMisM62_FD_184313 | JGI IMG/M metagenome (GOLD analysis project Ga0207643, IMG submission 184313) | Miscanthus rhizosphere microbial communities from Kellogg Biological Station, Michigan, USA - KBS Miscanthus M6-2 (SPAdes) (version 2) | ecosystem: Host-associated > Plants > Roots > Rhizosphere... | reverse complement strand
GATGCGGGTTTCGCCGTTGAAGACGTACTTGGTGGGGGCGTCGTTCTCGCGAATCTCGAAATGTTTGTCGACGTAGAGGGTCGTGATGCGTGACGCGTGATGCGTGATGTTTGTGGCCGCGCCGGGTTTGTAATCGACGCGCTTGGTGATTCGGCGGTCGGTGCAGTCGTAGGTGTAATCAGCGCACATGGTGGCGTCCTCGACGGCTACCAATCGATCTTTGAAATCCCAGGTGCAAATCAGGCCATCGATGTTCGTCATGTTGCCGTTAGCGTCATAAGGATGGTTTCGAGTTTCGAGTTTCGAGTTTCGAGTTGGCGGCAAATCCAAGTTCGCGGGGGATGACGTCGGTGCTGAAGTAACCTTCGCTGATGAAGATCGGCACGATGAAGACGCGCGGAGCAAACACGCCACGCAACACACCGCAAATGGCGGGCTCCAATTTCCAAAAACATTCGAGCACTTGCCCAAAGATTGCGCGGCGGCGCAATTCATCCGCGTGCTGATAGGTGGGCGCGGCGGAATCGGCGTCCTGGTTGTAGGTGTTACGGTCTGGTGGCTGATGCATCGATCCACTGGAACGAGCGAATCGGCCAGTGCCGTGCAAGCAGAGACTTCCAGCCGGCCGTCGGCCTCTCGATCGAGCGAGCCATCATCGTCTCAGTTGAAAGCCATACCCAAAGCGGCCACTCCTGCAGCGAATGCATCGAACCTATCGGTCGTCGGTGAAGCGGTCCGTCAAGTGTGGGTGAAGACGACGATCGACGGGCGATCCGATAACGGGCGTACGCTGGTCGCTGGTCAGGTGATCGATGTCGCTGCGGATCAGACCATCTCTCTGCAGGTCGGCGATGCGGGCGCCATGCTGGTATCCGTGAACAAAGGCGAAAAGCGCGCGCTGGGTCGCGACGGTCAGGTCGTGACCAGGCAATTTGCTGCTGAGAAGTCCGAAAGTCCTCGGGCTACACCAACCCCCGTGCCCGCGACCCCTACGCCGTCCGAGCGGCCAGCGGCGACTCGCCCGGCTCCGCCAATCGCGTCGGCGCCCGAGCGGCCAGCACCGAACCCGGCTCCGCCAATCGCGTCGGCGGCTCCCGCGATCGCGCAGCCTGTGAGGACGTCGCCTCCACCAACCCAGGCGCCCAATACCGCCTCCGGGATCGGCTTCGTGCCGACCACTCCGACTCCGACGCCGGCGCCGGCCCCGACGGTGAACCAACTCGCGGCGACTCCACCGCCGCAGCCGACTGTTCCCGCTCCCGCGAATCCGCTGAGCGCGCCTCCGGCGCCATCTCCGAGTGCCTCCCCGGGTGGGTCGCCGGCGAGCACGGTCGTTGCCATCGCCCGTCAATGGCTTGATGCGTACCATCGCCAGGACCGCGGGGCCATGGCGGCGCTCTCGACTGAGAATCTGCTTCTCGCCGACGAGCGACGCCCCGATGAACGTTTCCCACCCGGTCTTTCCGATGTCACTCGTACCCTCGACAAGGTAAGCGTTCAGATCGCCGCCGACACAGCGGTGCTCACGGCTGTCATGATGGAACAGTCGGGCTCTGTCCCCTCGCCGCATGTGTCGCCTATTTCTCAGGTCTGGGTGCTGGGAGCAGGGCAACAATGGAAGGTCCGGCAGGCGCGTTTTGTGAGCGAGGCCAGACTGAACCAGGTGTTCAAGTAGCCCTTACGGCATTCAGCTGAGTTCAAGAACGCGCCGGTCCCGATAAGGACCGTCGCCCGATTCTGCCATTCGCCCCGGCCGTATAATCGAATTGAATCGTGTCTTCTTCTCTCGACGACCAGATCCGTGCGGCGCTGGACCGTTTGCGGGTCACGTTGGGCGGTCAACTCGAAGCGGAGCTGACCGCTTCGACTGGCGACATCGTGCGAGCGGCGGCTCACGAGCACAGGCAAGCGCTCCTCGAGGCGACGGAGCGAACAGCCGCCGCGACGCGCGTCGAAGCAGAGCAGCAGCTTTCAACGGTGCGCGACGAGTTCGAGCGTCAACGTGAGAACCTCGAGCGCGACAAGGAAAGCCTCCAGCACCAGAACGGGCTCCTTCAGCGAGAAAAGGAAGACCTTCAACGGGAGAAGGAGGACCTCCAACACGGTGCGGCATCAGAGATAGCCGGACTCGAGCGGGGACTCGGCGAGGTCCGCGATGAACTCGATGCCGTGCGCCGCAACCTTGATGAGGTGCAGAGCGCTCGTGAGTCACTTCTGCGCGAGCTCGAACAGAGCAGGGAAGAATACGACAGTCGCACTCGACAACTTCAGGACGCCATCGAGCGCACCAGTCGTGAAGCGGAGCAGACCCGCTCAGACGCCGACGCATCCGTTCGAGAACTGCAAATGATGCGCGCGAAGCTTGCGCAGACGGTACGACTCACATCGGCACTGCGAACGCTCGACGAAGCGACGTCACTCGGAGACATTCTCGACCACCTGGTGCACTCGGCCTGTCAGGAATCCGGCCGCACGGCCGTATTTCTTGTCAATGGTACGAAGCTGCGTGGCTGGCGTGCGTTGGGGTTCGACGGGGGCGCGATTGTCGGCTCCGACTTCGAGCCGGCCGACACAGGGGTGGTCGGACAGGCGGTGCAGTTGGGGGTCAGTCGGCAGCACCGGAATGGAGATGAGGCCCGCTTACCATCATTCGCGTCGGCCGCCGGCCCTCGGGACGCCGTTGCGCTGCCGGTTCAGGTCGGTGGCTCGGTTATTGCCGTGCTGTATGCGGATGCGGCGAGGACCGATAAGGCGGAAGAACCTGAATGGCTGGATACGATCGACGCATTGACGAAGCACGCGGGACGAGTTCTCGAAGCGATGACGGTCCGTCAAGCGGCAGCGCTCTGGACGCCGCGCCACACAGTGAGGCGCGCGCCATAGGCAGGTGGCGAGAGATCATCGGTAGGAATGGAATGAAGAAATTTGCCGCGCGCTCTCGCGCCCTCCTGCTGCTCGCCCTTTTAATCTGCTCGATTTCATATGTCATCGCGCAGCAGCCGCTCGAGACACCGATCCAGGTTCCTCCCGCTCCCGTCGCACTCGTTGCGACTGATCACTTCCCGCTTCCGAAAGATGTCTCACAGTATTGGTTCGTCCCGAGCGCGAATCGGGCAACTGCGGGCGCGAAAGCGGACACCTCATTCACGAGCTTGACGCGCGGGGCGAAAGCGATCGCCGACGGCGAGTATGCAAACGGCTTAACCCTGGTCACTCGTTCGGAGCTGAGCGCGACGAGTCTCGGCAACTACGCCAGGTATTACCAGGCGCTCGCGCTCCAGGGGTTGTCCCGTCTTCCCGAAGCTGACGCCGTTCTCACCTCTCTTGTCGCGGCCTCACCGGAAGGCGCTCTCGGTGAAGCCGCACGGCTGAAGCTCGCGGAAGTGTTGATGGCGCGGCCAGATGCCGCGCGCGCGGAGCAATTGCTTCGCGGGATGACCGCCGCGCCGAAGGGTGCCTCCGACGATGTCTGGATGTTGCTGGGCGCAGCCGAAGAGGCGCTGAATCATCGGGAGCAGGCCGTCGAGGCGTACCGTAAGGTGTATTACAGCTTTCCGCTGGGCGGCCGTGTTGCCGATGCGAAGACGGGGCTCGATCGGCTCAAGAGCCCGGTCGGTGTCGCAGGCGGCGCGCCAGTAGCAGAGGAGTTGGCGCGAGCGGAGAAACTGTTTGCAGGCCGCCGGTGGGCCGAAGCCAGAGTCGCCCTCGAGCCGCTCGTGAACGTCGTCCCGGATGAGGACCGCGAACTCGTTTCACTGCATCTTGCTGAATCCGACATTCATCTCGGCCGTCATCGTCCCGCTCGCGATCGGTTGAAGGAGCTTCTCGAGAACTCATCGAAGGAGCCCGAGGCACGTTACTACTATCTCAGCGCGGTGCGTGGGGTCGGCGATCGTCCGGCGTTCGTGAGCCTCGCCCGTGAACTCGTCAAGGATCATCCCGACTCACCGTGGGCGGCCGAGGCGCTCGAAGATCTTGCGTCGTTCTACGTCGTCGACGATCAGGACGACAAGGCGGACGAGGTCTTCCGCGAGCTGCTCGAGCGCTTCCCCCGCAACCGATACTCCGAGCGGGCCGCGTGGAAAGTCGGGTGGCTTGCATATCGAAACCAGAAGTTCGCCGAGACGGCGCGCGTCTTCGAATCAGCCGCGGTCACGTTTCCTCGCGCCGACTACCGACCCGCGTGGATCTATTGGTCGGGTCGCGCGCGCGATCGTCTCGGTGATGGTCCGGGCGCAGTAGACCGGTATCGACTGGCCGTGATCGACTACGGCAACTCGTACTATGGCCGCCTCGCATCGCGTCTGCTCGCGTCTCGCCCCGGTGCGGCAGCGAATGTACCTGCGTCGGTGCGAACCGCCACCGCTCCGGTGACCGCCAGCGTGCCCCCGACAGAGCCGCTGATGAGGGCCCTCATGACGGCTGGTCTATTCGGAGATGCGCTGAAGGAAGTGCAATTCGCGCAGCGGACGTGGGGCGATTCCCCGGCGCTCCAGGCCACCGCCGCCTGGATTCGCGCACAGCAGGCAAAAGAGCTGCGCGCCGACGAACGCTTCGCCGCGCTGCGTGGATCGATCACGACGATGCGTCGCGCGTATCCACAGTTTCTCGCCGCGGAAGGTGAGACGCTGCCAGCCGAGGTGTTGCGGATCATTTTCCCGCTCGACTACTGGGATCTGATCGAGAAGTACTCCGCCGCGAAGAACCTGGATCCGTATCTGGTGTCGGCATTGATGGCCCAGGAGTCGACGTTCACCGCTGAAATTCGGTCATCGGCAAACGCGCGCGGACTGATGCAGGTGATGCCGAGCACCGGACGACTCTATGCGCAGAAATTGGGCATCCGTCCGTTCACGACGGCGTCGCTCTCGCAGCCGGAGACGAACGTGCGGATCGGCGTGCAGTATTTCAAGGACCTCGTCGACAAGTTCGGCGGGATCCACTATGCGCTTGCGAGCTACAACGCCGGGGATTCGCGCGTGGCAGAATGGATTAAGAAAGCGCCAGATCTTGCCCAGGATGAGTTCATCGACAACATCCCGTTCCCAGAGACGCAAAACTACGTGAAGCGCATCCTCGGCACGACAGAAGACTATCGACGCCTCTACGGAACCGGCCCGCTGGCGACCAATCGACGGCCGACGGCCAATTGACGACCGATCCCCTCGAGTTGACGAGTCGCGCGGAGGCGACTCATTTTTGGTTTCGAGGGTTCCGCGAATTTCTCACGCCGGTGCTCCGCGATCTCAGTCGCGGGCGACACGATCTGCGCATCATCGATTGCGGCTGCGGTACCGGCTACAACCTCCGCCTCCTGCGTTCGTATGGTCGCGTGGTGGGATTCGATCTCAATGAGGGAGGCGTCGCGATGACCCGCGCATCGGGTAGCGCGGTGGTCCGCGGCGATCTCGCGCAGGCGCCGTTTGCCTCGGGCCTGTTCGACATTGCCACATCCTTTGACGTCATGCAGTGCCTCGAGCCGGATGCGGCCGCCGTTCGCGAGATGGCTCGACTGGTTCGTCCGGGCGGGGCTGTGGTGGTGACCATGGCGGCGCTCGAGCTGCTTCGGGGTGATCACTCGGTGTCGTGGCAAGAAGTTAGGCGCTATACACCGGCCACGGCCAGAGAGCTCTTCACGCAGGCAGGCTTGCGGGTCGAACGCGTGTCCTTTCTCTTTGGCTCGCTGTTTCCGTTGATGCTGACGGTGAGGATGGTGCAGCGCCTTCTGAGGCCGTTTCGCACCTATCGCCCCGATACCGACATCGCGATTCCGTCAGCGCCGGTCAACGGACTGCTGACTGCTGTCGTCATGGCGGAGGCGCACATGGCCCGCCATGTCTCGATGCCCATTGGAAGCTCATTGCTGGTGGTTGGACGGAAGCCAGAATGAAAAAGGCGGGGTCTGAAGACCCGCCTGGAGTTAGAACCGAACGATGCCGCCGAAATACGGACCCTTCATCTTCAGGTCGCCTTCGTCGTCGTCGAGCGTGTACGTCCCGGTGACTGAGCGATATCCAAACTGCCCACCCACGTGGCTTCCGAAATTGATCGTTCCGTAGATATCAAAGTCACTCATTGATGCTTCGAGATCCTCTGCGACGAGTCGATCGGTCAGCGGTTTCACCCAGCTGAAGACCTTGAAGCCAGTGTACTCGGCCGTAACGGAGAAGGTCCGATGCGGATACACCCGGCCAATAACGCCAAGCGTAATGATGGGGGCTGTGACGTCCGTTGACTGGCCGGCAATTCCCGATGCACTCAAATCCGCGGTGAGGTGGTTGTGCTTCAACTCGGTGATGAATCCGAAGAGCCCACGATCGCCTGCTACGAAATCGTACTCGTAGCCGAAGCGCCACAGATCCCAATTGAGGTCGGCGGTGACCGGTATCGTGACTGGGAACGTCGCGCCGCCGAATGAAATCGTCCGCTGAGCCGTCGCCTGCTCGAAGTAGTCGAAGTTCACGTGAGCGATGCGGAACTTGTGCTTGCGGCCCGTCTTGAATACCGAACGAAACTCAGCGAAGCGATCGTCCAGGAGTCCGAATTCGCGTACGAAGTCGACGCCAGGAATACCCGCTGCCGCAAGTCCGCCCGTCTGAATCTCGATTCCCGGAGTCGGCTGCCAGAACATCAGGCCGAGCTCGACGTGGAAGTTTTCCGCCGGCGCCGGATCCGGCACGCTGAACTGCGCTTCAGCCCGCGCAACGATGGCGGCACAAAACAAAACGGTTGCAAGCAGTCGAATTCGCATTCGTCTGTGTATCGGCGGCCGGAGGAGGTCCCTTTAGCATACTGCCCAGAAGGTCCGGAGGCCGGCAGGTATACTGCGAAAATGACTCCACAGCGCCGCCTAATCAAGTACTTGGCGCGTTACCGCCGAGCTTTCATCTCGGGGTTTGCCTGTGTCGTCCTCGCGACTGCAATCTCGACGGGCGGGCCGTGGGTCCTGAAGTACGCCGTCGACGACCTGAGCCAGGGGCTGACCTTCGACAAGGTACGGTGGTACGGAGCGTTGCTGCTGCTGCTCGCCGCAGTCGGCGGCGTTTTCAGGTTCCTCATGCGGCGCATCATCGTCGGCGTCTCACGCGACTTCGAGTACGACCTGCGGAACGACTTCTTTGCGGCGCTCCAGCGTCTGCACCTCTCGTACTTCCAGCACCATCGCACCGGCGATCTGATGTCGCGCGCCACCAACGATCTCAGCGCGGTGCGAATGATGATGGGACCGGCGGTGATGTACACGGCGAGCACGGTGCTGACCTTCGTCGTGGGAATCGTGTTGATGATCTCCATCGATCCGTGGCTCACGCTGGTCGCGCTCGTGCCGCTGCCGTTTGTCACGGTGGTCGTCAAGTACTTCGGCACGGCCATTCACAATCGCTTCGAGAAGATCCAGGAACAGCTGTCGGACATCAGCGCGCTCGCCCAGGAATCGCTGGCCGGCGTTCGCGTCGTTCGCGCGTACGGGCAAGAGGCCTTCGAGATTGCGAGGTTCCGAGCCGCCAACGAGGAATACGTCCATCGCAACCGGGCGCTGATTCGTCTGCAGGGGTTCTACTTTCCGAGCATGGGGTTGCTCATGGGTATCGGTGCGCTCCTCGTGCTCTGGCTGGGGAGCCGGCGGGTGGTCGCCGGCCAGATGACGATTGGCGAACTGGTCGCGTTCAACGCCTACCTGACGATGCTGGGCTGGCCCATGATCGCGTTCGGGTGGGTCAGCAATCTGCTCCAGCGAGGAACGGCCTCGTGGAAGCGCCTGCTCGAGGTGATCGACGTCCAGCCGCTCGTTTCCGATGCCGAGGCGAATCACGCGATCCAGTCCATCGATGGGGAAGTCGAGTTCCGCAATTTGACGTTTGCGTTCGGTGATGCGGTCGTACTTCGGGGCGTTTCGTTCAGCGTCCCCAAAGGTACGACCACCGCAATCGTCGGCGCGACAGGCTCCGGCAAGTCGACACTGCTCAGCCTCCTGCCGCGGCTGCACGATGCACCTCCTGGCACGGTGTTCATCGATGGCGTCGACGTTCGCCGGATCCCGCTGCATGTGCTGAGGGGTGCGATCGGATTCGTGAACCAGGAACCGTTCCTGTTCAGCACGACGCTGGCGGAGAACATTGCGTTCGGCGCGCGCGCGCATCAGGGCGATCGGGATCGAGTGGCGGCCGCTGCCTCGATCGCGCGGCTCGACAAGGATCTCGTGCAGTTTCCTCAAGGCTACGAGACAACGGTAGGTGAGCGGGGTATCACGCTCTCTGGTGGACAGAAGCAACGCGTTGCCATCGCGCGCGCTCTGGTGATCGACCCGAAGCTCCTGGTCCTGGACGACGCGCTGTCGGCGGTGGACACACACACCGAAGAAGAAATCCTCGAACGGCTCTCGGACGTGATGGCGCAACGGACATCGATCATCGTCTCCCACCGTGTTTCCACCATTCGTGGCGCCAGCCAAATCGTGGTTCTGCACGAGGGGCGGGTCGCCGAACGCGGCACGCACGACGAACTGATCCGCCACGATGGCTTCTACGCTGATCTCTATCGCAAGCAATTGCTCGAGGAAGAACTGAAGGCGTCATGATCGACGATGACGTCCTCGGAAAAGCCTACGACAGCCGCTTGATGCGGCGGCTGTTGACCTATCTGCGCCCCTACCGCGGTCAGGTGACTCTTGCCGTGGTCGCCATCATCGGCCATTCCGCGCTCGACCTGGCGCCGCCCTACCTCACGAAGATCGTGATCGACCGCTACATCCCGATCGGCGACCTCCGGGGGCTGGGCACGCTAGCCGCGCTCTACCTCGTGGCGCTGATCGCCTCGTTCGTGCTCGAGTACCTCCAGACCTGGACGATGCAGGTGATCGGACAGCGGATCATGTTCGATCTGCGCATGGAACTCGTCACGCATCTGCATCGATTGGATCTCCGTTTCTACGACCGTAATCCTGTCGGCCGCCTGATGACGAGGCTCACCACTGACGTCGATGTCCTCAACGAGTTGTTCACGTCGGGCGTCGTCTCGGTGTTTGGTGATGTCTTCACGCTCATTGGCATCATGGGCGTTTTGGTCTGGATGGATTGGCGGCTGGCGATCGCCGCGTTCTCGGTGCTGCCGCTCATCGCGGCGATCACTCACTGGTTCCGCGTCAACGCCCGTGAGTCGTACCGGACGGTGCGGACCTGGATCGCCCGCATCAACGCCTATCTGCAGGAGCGGATCACCGGAATGGCGACAGTGCAGTTGTATCGTCGCGAAGCACGGGACTTCGAGACATTCGACGAGATCGATCGCCGGCATCGGGATGCCAACGTCCAGTCCATCTTCTATTACGCGGTCTTCTATCCGGCGGTGGAGCTCGTCGGTGCACTTGCGGCCTCGTTGATCCTGTGGGTCGGCGGGGCGCGGATCATCGCGAACGGCGACGATATGCTCACGCTCGGGTCGCTCGTCGCGTTTCTTCAGTACTCGCAGCGCTTTTTCCGGCCCATCAGCGATCTGTCCGAGAAGTTCAACATCCTGCAGGGCGCGATGGCGTCGTCGGAACGTATCTTCGGGCTGCTCGATACACCGCTCGAGATCACGTCGAAGTCTCCCGAGAAGCGAACCACGTGGAATGGTCCTGGTGTCATTCGGTTCGAGAACGTGAGCTTCGCTTACGTCGAAGGAGAGCCGGTGCTGAAGAACGTCTCCTTCGAGGTGCGGCCGGGCGAGCGCATCGGGATCGTAGGCGCTACAGGTTCCGGCAAGACGACGATCGTCAGCCTCTTGCTGCGGTTTTACGACGTGCAGTCGGGGCGGATCACGGTCGACGGCGTCGACATCCGGGAAATGGATCTATCGGATTTGCGATCGCTCTTCGGCCTCGTTCTCCAGGACGTTCAGCTTTTTGCGGGAACGATTGGAGGGAACGTGCGACTCGGCAATCAGTCGATCTCCGATGAGGATGTCCGAGATGCGCTCGAGGCGGTGCACGCGTCCAGCTTCGTCGATCGATTGCCGAACGGTCTCGACAGCGTCGTCGCCGAACGCGGCTCGACGCTCTCGGTGGGGCAGAAACAGTTGCTCTCGTTCGCACGTGCCCTGGCGTTCAACCCACGCGTGCTGGTGCTCGACGAAGCCACGTC
>Ga0207643_10002407_pt1 | contig 10126 bp, 7 predicted proteins | sample KBSMisM62_FD_184313 | JGI IMG/M metagenome (GOLD analysis project Ga0207643, IMG submission 184313) | Miscanthus rhizosphere microbial communities from Kellogg Biological Station, Michigan, USA - KBS Miscanthus M6-2 (SPAdes) (version 2) | ecosystem: Host-associated > Plants > Roots > Rhizosphere... | reverse complement strand
GCGGCACTCAATAGCCAATGCAACAGAAACAGGAAACCAGGTGAGGCAAACGCCAGGAAAAACCAGCCTCCAATGTGGTTCCTCAGGAGATAGCCGTAGACCAGGTAAAAAGCCAGCAGGCTTAAGAGCGTAACCGCAGATCCCAAGCCTTCCTTCCACCACGCGACAATCATTCCGATCGTTATGCCGATTGGAAAGAAAAGAAGTCCGGCCCACTCGTTCCGTGAAATCTCAGATGGATGAAAACTATCACCTGCAAAAAGCAAAATTAACAAAGTTATGCTGGCGATACTCCCGACTCGCGCTACCAGTTCGATTATCGCGAGCGGCAAATTAATTCTATTGGTAAACATAAACACCTCCTCACGGCAACCGTGGTCCACATGAACCACGGTTACCATTATTAACCGGCCAAAACCGGCACTTACTTCATGGCCCCAATCGTGATCGTCACCACGGGCTCCACGGAAGTGCTCTTGTTGTACGACACCCAGAAACGCGCCGATTCGTAACGCACCATCCTGAACAGCGAGCCATCAGGCCTCTCCAGAAGACCTTCGCCAACAACGCTTTTGTAATCAGGCGCTCCAATCCCACCCTTGTAATCGGTGGAAATCATCATGACCTTTTGGCCTGTGTAAAGGATCTGCGCGGTTTCGTTCGCTGAGAAGACATAAAAATCCTGTTCATCGCTCTTCATCGCCGGCTCGCCAAGTTTTGCTCTCGCTTCCGCGGGCGTCATGCCAAGTCGCACCCCTCGATATTCCATGTAAAGCGGCTGCTGGACTTGTGCATCTCTCCTGGCAGCTTTCACTGCCTGAGTTTCAGTTTGTCCTTTTGCCATGATTGCTCCCAATACCAGAAGCAAAATTGCGCCCAGGACAAGGAATAACGTTTCGACGATTGGCATCCTGAGTTTTTCTGTGTTGTATCTCATTTCAATCACCTCCTCCGAGGCTTTTCGCAATCATTTCTGTGTTTCTTCCAAAGCTCTTGCCGATGGCCCAAACCTGCCCTCCCGCGCGCACCTGTAAAGCAATTTCATCGAGAGGGCTTCGCGGTGGCCCAAACACCACGTGGCCCATGCGGGCATCGTATGTTCCGTTATGGCAGGGACACGTGAGACATCGACGCGGAGCATCGAATTCCACGGAACACCCCGCGTGAGAGCACCTGCGGCTATATGCTCGGTATTCGCCTTCGCTTGAATGCAGCAGCACCGCCGGATCATTTCTGGTTGGGTAGTTGAAATAGAGGCAGGATCCCGGCAGCAGCATCTCAGCGCCTTCGATCTTCCTTGGCGGATATGCAACCAACGGGTTCTGCGTGGTCACGCCTTTAGTTACAGCCGGCGCGGCCAGAACTAATCCCGTGGCAGTCAACATGAGATCAGTGCAAAAATCTCGTCTTGTGGTCTGTAATACTTCGTTGCTATCGCAGGCGGGTGAATCCATTTTGAGTCCCTCCTCTCACCTAACACGGCTGGGCTCTTTGCCGTAGAAACTCAATGACGTGTCAGCGCAACTTACATGCCGTGCGTTGTTCACTGAGTCTGTTAGAAAAAGAAGGATTCGAAACCTGGATAACTGGTGAAAGTTCACCAGTCCGAGCGCGAAAGCTCCCAACGGACACTGCCTACCCGGGTGATCAACCGCAGAGGGTGATGGTTATGAGAGTCCCGCCAACCTGATATCCGGTTCAATCTTAGTGTGTGTTTTGATCGAATTGGAAATAAGACAAAGCTTCTCGGCCTTTTCCAAAATTCGACTGGCCCGGTCGGCGTCGCGAGGATTAGTGATGACAAGTTTCGGATATAGGGTAATCTCGGTCATCATGAAACCCTGACCATCGAGTTTCTCAAGTTTTCCTTTCGCATCGGCACTAAAGCTGACAAATTCGAGTTTCGAATTCTCAGCAATTGCCAGGAAGGTAGTCATGAAGCACGAGTTGACTGATGCAACAAAGAGATGTTCAGGTGTCCAGGCGCCTTCATGTCCTTTGAACTCAGGCGGTGCATCAACTCTCAGTTTTGGCAGCACCGGTGCACTCAAGTCACCGTGACGCTCTCCAGTCCACTCGACTTCAGTTGTGTAGTAATACTTGTCTTCCATAATTTCTCCTTGCACAAAACTCGTCTGACTGTTCGTTGAGAGTCGCAAGCTTCGGGCCATGCCGCTGCAGTTAAGATATTTCAGGGCCCAAATTGAAGTGGAGCTGAAGCGCCCCGAGATCGTGGAATTTTCCGGTATCATTGCGTAATGTTCCTCACCACCGCCCTCGGAACTCACAAATCTCAAGCCAATACAGGATGTATCCAGTGGCATATTCTTTGCGCTTTCCGCCCTGGGAATTGTTAATTGCTAACTAGTTAATCAGGACGGGAAGAAATGGAGGTTATGGCCATGGCAACGGATGAGCGCGATATTCTCGAACTCCTTAAAGAAGAGTTGGACTTCATTGAGAAGGGAGGATACGGACGATCCGTTCGCACGCCGTGGCTAAACAAATCTGTCTTTCAGGATTCCCTCTCCTGTATCAACTATGGTTACCCATATCGCGCTCATCCGTGCAACGAATGCCATCTGCTCAACTTTGTCAGCCCAGAACACCAGACTGAAGAAGTGCCCTGTCACTTCATACCTTTAAATAGTGATGGAGAAACCATCGAGGATTTGGAGCTGCAGGACAATCAGGCAAAGCTGGAACGAGAAGTTAGCGGGTGGCTTCGTGCCAGGATCAAACAGATCGAAAAGGAGCGGGTCGAACACGCAACTGTTTAAGTCGACGATGGTGGTTAACCGGAACTAAGGTCCGCCATCGTTGAGGTTGACGCACTACCTTCGTCGTTAACCTCAACAGTGCCCTTGCTGATAGAAGCACAAATGAATTGATGCTCCAGCGTTGATTTCATTTGTGCTTTCTTTTTACTCGAACGTGGACTCGGATTTGCTCAGTTGGCATTGAAGGTGCAGTGCTCAAACAAAATTGCGCAATGTTTCCCAAATCACTATCACCACTGCGAAGGAATGCTCAGGACATGAGGCAAAAGGTAACCATCGACGGCAACGAAGCAGCGGCACACGTTGCTTATAAGACAAACGAAGTGATCGCCATTTACCCGATCACGCCTTCATCCGCGATGGGTGAATCAGCGGACGCCTGGTCGGCGGCGGATGAGAAGAACATCTGGGGCATAAGGCCAATCGTGCGCGAGATGCAATCGGAAGGCGGTGCTGCGGGCGTAGTCCACGGCAGTTTACAGACCGGATCGTTGACCACAACCTTTACAGCGAGTCAGGGCTTGTTGCTGATGATTCCCAACATGTTCAAGATCGCGGGCGAACTAACGAGTACCGTGTTTCACATCGCGGCCCGGACAATTGCTACTCACGGCCTCTCGATCTTCGGCGATCACAGCGATGTCATGGCAGCACGAGCGACCGGCTGGGCCATGTTGTTTGCCAACTCGGTTCAGGAAGTAATGGATTTTGCCTTGATCTCACAGGCAAGCACATTGGAGGCGCGCGTTCCCTTCCTTCACGTCTTCGATGGCTTCCGCACGTCACACGAAGTGATGAAGATTACAAAGCTTTCGGATGAAGAGATCAGCGGCATGATGGACGCGGAGCTGGTGCGACAACATCGCGCGCGGGCACTCACTCCCGATCGACCAGTAATGCGAGGCACCGCGCAAAATCCTGACGTCTTCTTTCAGTCTCGAGAACGGGCCAATGGCTTCTATCTGAAGATTCCAACAGTTGTTGAGAAGACAATGGAACGGTTCGCGACACTCACCGGCCGGCGTTATCAACTCTTTGAGTTCGTCGGAGATCCAAATGCTGAGCGTGTGCTGGTAATGATGGGATCCGGCTGCGAAACGGCGGCAGAGACAGTTGAGTCTCTTTGCAGGCGTGGCGAGAAGGTCGGGCTCTTGAAAGTCAGGCTTTACCGGCCTTTCTCAGTCTCGCATTTCATTAATTGCCTGCCCGCTTCGACAAAAGCCATCGCCGTTCTCGATCGCACCAAAGAGCCGGGAAGCACTGGCGAGCCACTGTATCAGGATGTTGTGACTTCAATTGCTGAAACGACCAGATTCACTGGAGCGCGCGTGATTGGTGGACGTTATGGTCTATCGTCGAAGGAATTTACACCTGCGATGGTTAAAGGTGTTTTAGATGAACTGAAAAAACCTGAGCAAAAGAACCATTTTTCAATTGGGATCGAAGACGATGTCACTTTCACGAGCATTCCATTTGACCCATCTTTCAATACTGAGACAGACGATCAAGTGCGAGCTGTCTTCTGGGGACTGGGCGCGGATGGAACGGTCAGCGCCAACAAAAACTCTATTAAGATCATCGGCGAACAAACTCCAAACTACGCCCAGGGTTATTTTGTTTACGATTCCAAGAAATCCGGCGCGATGACCGTCTCGCACCTGCGTTTTGGTCCTCGTCCAATTAAGAGCACCTATCTGATTCAGCGCGCCAACTTCATCGCCGTCCACCAGTTTTCATTCTTTGACCAGTACGACGTGTTGGAGACAGCCGTTGAAGGCGCGACGCTATTGATCAATAGTCCATACGAAGAGACGGAGGTATGGGAACATCTACCGAATGCCGTTCAGAAGGTGATTATTGCCAGGCGGCTGAAAGTATATTCAATTGATGCGAACGGCGTTGCGAGAAAGAGTCAGCTTGGCAATCGCATTAACACGATCATGCAAACGTGTTTCTTCGCACTGAGCGGAGTGTTGTCACGCGATGAATCGATCACCAAAATCAAGGAGTTCATAAGAAAGAGCTACGGGAAACGTGGTGAACCAGTCGTCCGGCAAAACTTCGCGGCGGTAGATGCGGCCCTTGCTCATCTGCGCGAGATTATTGTTCCCGAAACCGCGACCAGCAGCATTGAGCTCAAATCCAAAATATCTGCCGATGCGCCTGACTTTGTGCGCAACGTGACTGCCGAAATGATCGCCGGGCGCGGTGACCAGCTTCCCGTTAGCGCCTTTCCGGAAGATGGAACTTATCCCGTAGGCACCACGCGTTGGGAAAAGCGCAACATCGCGCAAGACGTGCCTGTGTGGGAACCGGATTTGTGCATCGAGTGTGGCAAGTGCGTGATGGTTTGTCCGCATTCGACGATTCGAGCGAAGGTCTGCTCGGCAAGCGATCTCAGTGATGCGCCGGCGGGATTTAAGCACATGCCCGCAAAGTGGCGAGAGTTTCCCGACAAGCTGTACACGATTCAAGTCGCCGTAGAAGATTGCACCGGTTGCCGGCTGTGTGTTGAAGTCTGTCCGGCTAAAGACAAGAGCAACGTGTCGCGCAAGGCGCTCAACATGCAACCGCAGTTACCGTTGCGTGACAGTGAACGAGTTAACTGGGACTACTTTTTGAAGCTCCCCGATCTTCACAAGAACGGAATGATTGCATTCAACTCCGTCAAGAACGTGCAGTTGTTACAACCATTGTTCGAGTTCTCAGGCGCCTGCGCCGGTTGTGGGGAAACACCTTACATCAAACTCATGACTCAACTCTTCGGCGATCGAGCGATCATCGCAAATGCTACCGGCTGCTCCAGTATCTACGGCGGTAACCTGCCTACCACTCCTTACACCAAAAACGATGATGGACGTGGGCCCGCCTGGAGTAACTCTCTCTTCGAAGACAACGCCGAATTCGGTCTGGGCATGAGACTCGCCCTGGATCATCAGCAGGCTTACGCAAAGAATCTCATTGATCGGTTGCGCGCTCTCATCGGCGAATCACTGGTTGAGAGTCTTCTCAACACGGACCAGTCCACGAACGAGGGCATTAACATTCAGCGCGAATTAGTGGCGGCATTAAAGGCGAAGATTAAACCTATCAATTCTGAGGAAACGCGTGACCTTTTCAGTCTCGCCGACTCGCTGGTCGAGAAGAGTGTTTGGATTGTCGGTGGCGATGGCTGGGCTTACGACATTGGCTACGGTGGCCTGGACCACGTGGTGGCCAGTGGTCAAAACGTAAATATTCTCGTACTTGACACAGAAGTTTATTCAAATACTGGAGGCCAGGCATCGAAGGCTACTCCTCTTGGTGCGGTGGCGAAGTTTGCGTCGGGCGGAAAAACGAGTGCTAAAAAAGACCTGGGAATGACAGCTATGCGTTATGGCGATGTATACATCGCACAGGTGGCAATGGGCGCAAACGACACGCATACGATAAAAGCATTTCTGGAAGCAGAAGCGCACCCTGGACCTTCACTGATCATCGCCTACAGTCAGTGCATTGCTCATGGCATCGACATGGCCAGGGGTATGCACCAACAAAAGCTGGCTGTGGACTCCGGTTACTGGCCCCTGTATCGCTATAACCCGCGACTGGTTGACGAGAAGAAGAACCCGTTCCAACTCGATTCGAGCGATCCGAAGATTCCGCTTCAAGACTACATCTACACCGAAGGTCGTTATCGCATGTTGCAGCAGAGCGAACCGGTGGTAGCGAAGTTCCTCCTGGGCCAGGCGCAGAAAGCGGTTTCGAGGCGATGGCAACAGTATAAGAATCTTTCTGAGCAATCTGTGTAAATCTGTTTACGAAGAGAGGCGCCATGAACTTAACAACTAACTATCTTGGCTTGCTTTTGAAGAACCCGATTGTGGCCTCTTCGTCGCCGCTCTCTCACACTGTCGATAGTATCCGTCGCCTTGAAGACGCGGGAGCTGCGGCAATTGTTATGTATTCACTGTTTGAAGAACAGATTGGTTTTGATAGTTATTACATTGATTATCATTTAACTCAGGGTATCGACAGCTACGCAGAGTCGATCAGCTATTTCCCTGATATGCAGAGCTACAACGTTGGTCCTGACGAGTACCTGAATCTGATTCGACGCGCCAGGGAAGCGGTTGATATTCCGATCATCGGGAGCTTGAATGGGACTTCTGTCGGCGGCTGGACTGATTATGCGGCGTTAATCGAGGAAGCAGGTGCTGATGCCCTGGAGCTCAATATTTATTACCTTCCTACCAACGTCGAGATCTCCGGTATTGAGGTCGAACGACTTTATCTGGAAATTCTCTCAGCCGTTCGAGAGGTTGTAACAATTCCGATAGCAGTGAAACTCAGTCCGTTCTTCAGTTCCACAGCGAACATGGCCAGTCGCCTCGCGGATCATGGCGCTGACGGGCTGGTCCTTTTCAATCGCTTCTACCAACCCGACTTTGATTTGGAAAATCTTGAAGTAGCACCGCGCCTGGTCTTGAGTAATTCAGACGAACTACGTTTGCCATTGCGTTGGGTGGCAATCCTGTACGGGCGCTTGAGTGTCGATCTTGCAATCACAAGCGGCATTCACACCTCGCACGACGTCATTAAAGGGTTAATGGCCGGCGCGAAAGTTACGATGATGGCCTCGGAGTTACTTCAGAATGGAGTGCGCCGTATAGGGCAAGTGCTCAATGAACTCGTCACCTGGTTGAATGAGCATGAATACGAGAGCGTCACCCAGATGATCGGAGCTATGAGTCAAAAGCACTGCGCCGAACCCGCCGCGTTTGAAAGAGCGAATTACATGAAGATGCTCCAGTCCTATCGCCCGATCAACTAAACGTCACTGACGTGCTTCGCCTTCGATGACAAAGAAACCAGTCTCGCCACCACCTGAAGAGACGTTGACCACCGGCGAATCTGACAGGCGCACCATCGCACCCTCGACGCGTCCTTTGAATAGAAACGGGTTCGTATCAACGTACATCGGCTGCAGGGCCCAACCGCTTTCGCCGAAGATTGGGAAAACCTCCGTTCGCAGTTCTACCTTTTCCTGCACCACGTAGTCGCCGGCTAACGCCTCCGACAGCGCGGCGTCCCACTCGGATGACGTCAAGCGCTCGCCAAACGCGAGGCCACGACCGCCGTAGTCGTCGTTGGGCTTCAGGACAAACTGCGCCCGGTGCTTTCGGACATATTCAATCAGATCCACTTCGCGCCCTTCGTGCCGGGTCTTTCGCTGGATGAGACGTCTCGTCCAGGGCACTGTGCGCCGGATGACCTCCTTCTCACGTGCAGTGAACCAGCCTGCATTTGCTTCGTCAGTAAGTAATTCAAATGCCGCTTTCTTATGGACCATCTTGCACCGAAAGGAGTTCACAAAGCAGACGTCGCCGGCGAGATAGGCGCGCATGAGCGGATGGGAATCGTCGCAGGCAGCAAGTAATTCGTTGATGATGACACGCTTATAGACAAGATCGATCGGGAAGGAGCCACAACGTAGTCTTCCGTTCTCATAGTCAAGTTCTTCCGGTGCACAAATGAGTGCCTGGATCCCTTGACTGGCGAAAAACTCTTCCAACAGGACAAACTCGTGGGCAGTCGGCAGGCCGTTCCAATCCAGTATTGCAATGTTCGGCGTACCCGCGCCGCCCCACTCGCGGAAGGTGTTAAGCAGCGCGTTCAGCAGATGTTTCTCCGGCGAGAACTGCCTCAGTTGATAGCGCCTCGATACGTCTCGCATTGCGCCAACCTCGAGAAGAATCTCGTTGAGACCGGTCTGGTCTGTGAGACTGGAAGGGTTTTCCGCATTGTATTCGACGAACTTCACCTCGTGACCGTGAACGAAAGCATCGAGCCGCGAAGTTACTGTTGAGGTCGAATGCTTCGGATCAACGAGCGCTAGTTTGATCTCGCGTTCCGTGAGTCCGACAGTTTCCATCCGAGACGGCTCACTTAGTAGCGCCGAAGCTATTTTTTCAAAGGCTCCAGCGACAACCTCAGATGCATGGGCCAGCATGGCGAACTGGGTTCGGGTGAGCAGATGTGGTCGAAGGGCAATGCCGATTTCGCGAGCGCCGTATAGCAACCGGCGCGCTCGCATCATAGTTTTAAGATGCGCGAAGAACTCTGTCGTCAGCCCCTCATCTTCGGCGAGAGACGCGTGATATTCGGCAATCAGCGTTTTGCGCATCGAACTACCTAAAGAGCAGTACGCCGTAACTGAACATAGTGTGGTCGCCACATCTTATTTCTCACGTTTCGCTCCAACATAGCGAGGCTGGTTGTTTCTGCAAGCCCGGCTCGCTGTGCTTCAACTCCAACCGCTACGGCTACTTTGCGCGAGATTTCGCGGACACTTTCCAACGGTGGATACAGCGGCGCGCCGGCGTCAGTCAAAGCCGGAGAAAACTCGCTCAATACACGCGCCGCCGCGGAGAACATCGCGTCCGTGACTCGATCGGCACCCGACGCAATAACGCCCAACCCGACTCCCGGAAATATGAACACGTTGTTGCACTGACCAATCTTAATCAATCGTCCCGCATAACTTATAGGTTGGAAGGGGCTGCCCGTTGCGATTAAGGCGCGGCCCTCCGTCCATTCAAGGAGCTCCGACGGCGTCGCCTCACTCTTCGAGGTTGGATTTGAAAGCGGAAAGATCACGGGACGCTCGACGTGCTCAGCCATCTCGCGAACAACGTCCTCACTGAAAGCTCCATGCTGACCAGATGTGCCGATCAGAATCGTTGGCTGAACATTCCTTACCACATCGAAAAAGCTGAAGCCCGCAGGATCAATCGAACCCATTCGTTCGGTTGGCTGCGCGTATCTACGTTTTGAGTCTTCCAGATCAGTTCGTCCGGTGTGAACCAGGCCCTTGCTGTCAACTAACCACAGCTTCTCTTTAGCATCATGCTCGGAATAGCCTTCCTGAAGCATCGCCGCGACTATCTGATCAGAAATCCCAATTGCAGACGAGCCGGCGCCCAGAATCACGATTCGCTGTTCGCCGAGTTTTGAGTCCAGCAGTTTCATCGCCGCTAATAGTCCAGCGACCGTCACTGCGCCGGTTCCCTGAATATCGTCGTTGAAAGTACAAAGACGATCACGGTAACGCTCGAGCAAGCGCGCGGCGTTGTGCTTTGAAAAGTCTTCCCACTGAAGTAACACGCGAGGAAACTTTTGCCTGACTGCTGCGACAAACGCTTCAATAAAGTCGTCGTACTCCTGTCCTCGCACGCGTGGATGCCGCCAACCCAAATACAATGGATCCTCCAGTAGTTCGCGGTTGTCAGTTCCGACATCGAGCATGATCGGAAGAGTCGCAGCCGGATGAATTCCTGCGCAGAGAGAGTAAAGCGAGAGTTTTC
>Ga0207643_10002405_pt1 | contig 10132 bp, 11 predicted proteins | sample KBSMisM62_FD_184313 | JGI IMG/M metagenome (GOLD analysis project Ga0207643, IMG submission 184313) | Miscanthus rhizosphere microbial communities from Kellogg Biological Station, Michigan, USA - KBS Miscanthus M6-2 (SPAdes) (version 2) | ecosystem: Host-associated > Plants > Roots >... | reverse complement strand
TCCTCATCATCCTCGCCATCGGCATCATCAACCTGCTCGTCACGCGCCGGGTGGTGCGGGACGAGGGCTCGCGCGGCAACCTCGGCCGCCGAGAGCAGCGCGCCGCCGCCCGTGCCGCTCGCCGCGACCTCCGCCGTGCGACCTCCTCGGGCACGCTCGCGGATGCCCCGGATCCCACCCTCGACACCCAGGAGGCCGCGCGATGAGCGTGCTGAACCCCGCACCCCTCGCCGTCGTCGAGGAGGGCATCCCGAACGCCCCGACCGAGCGTCGACGTCCGCGTCGCGTGCAGGGCTCCCGCCCCGGCTGATTCGACTCCACGAGCCTCGCCATCGTCCCGCCACAGCCGAGCTCGCCGTCGTCCGTGTGCGGAGCCAGCACGAGCGCACGCTTCCAGGCGTCGATCACCGCGCCATTCAATCACTCGTGACGTAACGTCCTTCGGTCATGGAGCATGCGCAGCTCGCAGAGATCGCCGCGCTCCTGGGAGCGCTCGGGGCGGTGGGTGCGCTCGTCACGCGCGGCGGGATCTTCCCGCTGATCGGGCTCGGGTTCCTGGGGATCGCGACAGGCGGCCTCGTGTGGTCGCTCGTCGGCGACGAGGACGCGCGGCTCCTCGTCCACGACCCGGCGGGCGTCGGGCTCATCGCGATCGGCGTCGCCGTGGCGGTCGCGCTCGCCGTCCCCCTCGCTCGCTATCCGGCGATCGTCCCGGTCGCCCTGCTCGCGGTGGCGCCCTTTCGTGTCCCCGTCCAGCTGGGTGACGAGGAGGCGTTCCTCCTGCTGCCTCTGTACCTCGTGATCGCCTCTGCTGTGCTCGCACTCGCCTACCGGATCTTGAGAGGCGAGCGTCCGGCGCCGCCGCCCTTCCTGATCGCACTCCCACTTGCGGCGTTCGTGACCCTCGCTTCGACGTCGTTCCTGTGGACGTGGGACGAGCGCGCGGGAGGGATCGCCCTCGCGTTCTTCGTGTTCCCGTTCACCGCAGGGCTCGCCACGATGGCACGCAGCCCGCTCGCGGACTGGCTGCCGCGCGCACTCCTCGCGACGCTCGTCGCACTCGGGACGCTCTTCGCGGCGGTAGGCATCTGGCAGGCCCACACGCGGACGCTCTTCTTCGGTCGCGACGTCGAGGTGGCCAACGCCTACACGTCGTTCTTCCGCGTTACGTCGCTCTTCAAGGATCCGAGTCTCTACGGCCGCTACCTCGTGGTCCCGATCGCCGTGCTCCTCGTCGCGATCCTCGTGCGCCGCGGACGCACGGTCGACTGGATCATCGCCACCGGCTTCGTCGCCTTCCTCTTCCTCGGCCTGTTCTACTCGTACTCGCAGTCGAGCTTCGTCGCGCTGTTCGTCGTGACGTTCGCCGTCGCGGTCGTCGGCGCGGACCGTCGAACGAGGGTCGTGCTCCTCGCCTGCGCGCTCCTCGCGACGCTCGTCGCTGCTGGCGTCGCGGGAGCGGCGATCGGGGACCGCTCCGCGAGGGACGTGACGAGCGGCCGCTCGCGACTCGTCGACGTCACGGTCGAGGCGTTCAAGGAGCGGCCGATCGCCGGCGTCGGCATCGGCGGACAGCCGAAGGCGAGCTCGGTGATCGTCAAGAAGGGATCCCCGAGCCGCAACGCGTCGCATACGACGCCGCTCACCGTCCTCGCGGAGCTCGGTGTCATCGGGTTCGCGCTCTACGCCTGGCTGCTGGCCTCCGTCGCATGGGCGCTCTACCTCGTCGCCCGAACCGACCGCGCGTTCGGCGTCGGGCTTGCGGCCGTCTTCCTCGTCCTCGGCGTGCACTCGCTGCTCTACGCCGGGTTCTTCGAGGACCCCCTGACGTGGGGCGTCATCGGCCTCGCCTGCGCGGCGCTCGCGCGCGCGCCGGTACCCGAGGACGTGCGCGACCCGGAGTCCGAGACCGTGCCGCCCGCTCCGGAGCTGCTGGCACACTGATCCTCGGCCGGTGCGTCCGGCCCTTGTGTTTCATGCCGAAAGCCTTCGTCTGGATCCTTGCTGCGGTCACGGTCGCCGTGCTCGCACTCTTCGGTCTCGCGATCGGGATCGCGCTGACGACGCAGGACCGACCGTCCGGCTCGCTCGACACCGACCTCGAGGGCGTCACGGTCTCGCCGCAGACGACGACCGAGCCTGAGCCGGAGCCTCCCCCGGAGGAGGTCGGAGACCGCCGCTGCTGGGACGAGTTCGGCGCCGATCCGAACCGCTCGCTTGCGCGCTCCCAGGCGGCCCTCGGCCTTCCCGCACGGAGGCTCGTCTGGACGCGCGGGCTCGACAGTTACATCGAGTTCCCGCCCGTCTACTGCGACGGCGACCTGTACGTGAATTCGTTCCACGGCACGACGTACGCGCTCGACTCCGAGACTGGCAGGATCAAGTGGCATCGACGCGTCGGCGGAACGACTCCCTCGAGCCCGGCGATCGACGACACACGACTCCTCGTCGCCTCGCAGGACGGCACCGTCACCGCGCTCTCGCGGCGGTCGGGTCGTCAGCTGTGGCAGGTCCAGACGGCCGGAAAGGTCGAGTCGTCGCCGGTCGTCGTGGACGGGCTCGCGTACTTCGGATCGCACGACGGCCGCGTTTTCGCCGTGCGCTCGGACTCGGGGCGCGTGGTCTGGGCCTACCAGACGGGTGGACGAATCAATGCGAGCCCCTCGGTCGTCGGCGGCTCCGTCTGCGTCACGAACTACTCGGGCGCCTTCGTGTGCCTCAACCGCCGCACCGGAGCCGAGCGCTGGACGACGTATCTCAAGCGTGATCCGTTCCGCTACGAGAGCTTCTACGCGAGCGCGTCGAGCGACGGATCGCGCCTCTACTCTCTCGCGCGGTCGGGGAAGGTCGTCGCCGTCGACGTCTCGGACGGCCACGTGGCGTGGACGGCAGGCGTCGGCGGGCTCGGGTACACGACACCCGCGGTCGCGGATGGACGCGTCTTCGCGGGCGGGTTCGACGGCCGGCTGCGGGCCTTCCGGGCGACGACCGGCGACGAGCTCTGGAGCAAGTGGGTCGGAGGCCGGATCCTCGGCGCGCCCGTCGTCATCGGGCCGTACGTGTTCTTCTCCACGCTCGAGAAGCGGACGTATGCCCTCCGGGTGGAGGACGGCTCCATCGCCTGGCGGCTCCCGCTGGGCCGCTACGCGCCCGGCATCGCCACGGAGAGGACGTATTTCTTCTCACTGAACGGCCGGCTGATCGCCTTTCGCGGCCGCGACGTCCCGGCCGCGCAGCGCTAGAGACGCGGGTGGCGTCGCCGCCAGAGTGGCGAGCGCTGGAGAACTGACGCCGTCGCGTTCCACGCGGCGAGCCGGGCATCGTACGAGAGACGGGTCGCCGCGGCGCGAGGCGTCGAGTGCGACGCCGTGACCGCATAGCCGAGCTCGCGAAGGACGTCGCCTGCCACCGCCTCGAATGCGTCGACGTCGTCGGGAGCCATGTCCTCGCGCCAGCTTCTGACACCAGCTGTCGGTGGCTTGAGGAGCCGTTGCTGGTGGGGCTTCTCGGACACGTCCACGGAGTCCGTGTACGCGAGCATGTCGGACTCGTACGCGAGCCCGGCGAACGCGCAGATCCCCGCCACGACCGCTTCCGGATCGCCGACCAGGTCCTCATAGCGCACCTCGTGGTACCGAGCGCTGCCCACGCGTCGTCCGAGCGCACGGGCGTCCGAGACCTCCTTCGCCCAGAGACGTGCGAACTGCGCTGGCGTCGTCGGATGTGCCCAGGTACGCGTGAACGTCCCCTCCGGCATCTCCAGGAACGAGAGCGCCGCGTCACGGCCGTCTCGAACGAGGTGGACGTACTGCGCAGACGGAAAGAGCCGCTCGAAGAGCCCCAGGTGACGCATGTACATCGGGGTCTTGTCGCCCCAGCGCGGCTTGCCGACGCGCTCGGCGTAGGCTTCGAAGATCGCGGAGATCGCGTCGCCCGTCACCATCCCCGGCCGGACGTGCTGCGCCACGTCCTCGGGTCGCAATCCCCACGCCCGGATCGTGGGGATCCGCGCGACGTCGTCCAGGAACCGCTCCGCGTCGACCGTCCGGCCGTGCCGCCGTGCGAGCAGCGGCACGAAGAACGACTCGTCGGGGATGGCGATGCCCGGCGAGCGGTCGAGGATCACGCGCAGGAGCGTCGTCCCCGAGCGGCTCACACCGAGAACGACGAGCGGCGGCCGGCTCACTCGGCTGTGGGCGGGACGACGTCCACAGCGGCGCGCGCAGCTCTCCCGCCGACGGTGACGTACAGCGAGTAGGCGCCTGGCGTCTCCGGCGCCCGCAGGACGAGGACCTCGCGCCGGCCGGCGCCGCGCTTCCCGGCGAAGAGCCAGCGGTACGAGTCGGCGTCGGTCAGGACCCGAACCGAGAAGCGCTTTCCTGCGACGACCTCGATGTGCTCCCGCGAGAGCACGACGAACCGCACCCGGACGGTCACGGCGCGCGTGCGCAGCGAGCGATTTCCCGCGCGATCGGCAGCGCGCAGCCGGATCTCGTAGAGACCCGGCGCCACCGTACGGCCGTTGACGCGGCCGAACCAGACGAGGTTGCCCTGCAGGCGCCGGAACTTGCTCTGGACGCGCTGACGGCCGTCCACGAGCATCACGGCCCGCGCACGCTCGTTGATGCGGTACGTGGCAGTCACGCGATCGCGCCGCCCGTCGCCGTCCGGCGAGAAGACGCGCGGAAAGGCACGGACGAGGGTGATGACCGGCGCTGTCGTGTCGATCCGAATCGGGTTCGGGAGGACGATCGTGCGCCCGTTTCGCTTCAGCCGCACGCGAGGACGGTAGATGCCCTCCGGCACGACGCGATCGGCGTTGTCGCGACCGTCCCACGTGTAGGCGACGCGACCAGCCGGCTCGGGCCGGTCGCGGACGAGCGTCCGGATCGACCGCCCTCCGCGATCGAGGATGTCGAGCGTCAGCGTCTCGCGGCGCCGGAGGATGAACGAGATGACGGAGACGTTGCGCGCGCACTCGCACACGGGCGAGAAGACGCGATCGACTTGCGTGCCGGTGATCGGGCTCCGCTCGAGCTTCAGCCGCTCGGTCACGGCGAATGCAGCGGCCGTCGCGCCGAGCAGGACGAGAACGATCAGGAGTTGAGGCCACCGCGCCAAGGCGCGGTCATCAAAGCGGATCGAGACCACGCACGAGCACGAATGGTTCCGCGTGCTCGCAGCCGCAGCTCGCCCCGTAGAACTCCGCAGCCGCGCGGATCGCGCGCTCGCTGCGCGGGTGCGGGTACTCGCGCCGCTCGGTCTCGTAGTGCGCGAACGCCGCGACCTTGCGGTCGAGCCTTCCGGTGATGTCGACGAACCAGTTGGGCACGAACCAGTTCATGGGCGCCGGCGTCCACTCCGTGCTCGACGTCGGCGCGTACGTGAGCACCCGGCGCACGACCTGGCCGGGGGTAGGTCGCGTCGCGACGGCAACCGAGTCGAAGAGCACGCGGTGGTCGCGATTCACGTCCGGATGCGGCGTGTAGACCACCTGCGGCCCGAAGTCGGCCACGTGCTCCTCGACGACACGGTTGACCTCGACGTGAGGCAGCGTGTCGAGTCGCATGTCCGGAAGGTCGAGGTGGACGTAGTCGCTGACGCTGAGCTTCGCCGCTGCGCGCACGGCCTCGCCCTCCTTCCGGGCGCGGACGTCCGCGTCACCCGGGTACTGCGTCGACGAGCCGTCCGTCACGACGACGACGCGCACGTCGTCGCCCTCATCGGTGCGGACGGCGATCGTGCCTCCCATCCCAAGCACCTCGTCGTCGGGGTGCGCAGCGAAGACCAGAACCCGGCTCATCCGAGCCGCGCCCCGACGGTCAGCTCCGCCGCCTCGGTCTGGATCTCCTCGAGCAGGAGGCCACCCTCGCCGCACGCCACCACCGGCCCGTCGGCGCTCACGTCCACGATCGTCCCCGCCGGGGCCGCCTCGGGCAGATCGACCGCCCGCGCCCCCCACACGATGACCTTGTCGTCGCCGAGAAACGTGAACGCCCCCGGATACGGCCTCGTCTGAGCACGGACCCAGTCGTAGAGATACGGCGCGCGCGTCTCCCAGTCGATGATCCCGTCCGAGGGGACACGCTTCGGCCACGAGCTCGCCCGGCGTGGATCCTGGGGCAAGCGCGGCGCGGTCCGGGCGATCAGCTGCGGCACGAACTCGCGTGTGAGCTCGACGTGCGCGTCTGCGAGCCGAGCGAACAGCGTGGTCGCAGTTTCGTCGGGCGCGATCTCGACGACCACCTGTCCGACGATCGCGCCCGAGTCCGCGGTGGTGCCGACGATCTCGAAGAGGGTCACACCCGTGCGCGCGAGGCCGGTCAGGATCGCCCAGGGAATCGGCGCTCGCCCGCGGTGACGCGGGAGCAGCGTCGGGTGCATCCCGAAGATGCCCTCACGCGCGATCGCGATGAACGGGTCGTGGACGAGCTGCGACCAGCCGACGACGAAGACGAGATCCGGCTCGAGCTTGCGCAATGGGTTGAGCGTCTCGAGCGCATTGACGTCGTTCGTCTCGATCAGGGCGGCATCGTGCCTGGCCGCAACCTCGTCGAACGAGCACTGGCCGGAGCGGTTCGGGTCGATCGGGCCGGGCAGCGTGACGATTCCGACGATCTCCGCGCCCGCGTCCGCCGCCGCCTCGAGGCAGTCGCGGCCGATCGTGTCGAAGCTGACCCAGACCGTGCGCATCGCGGCGCGATGCTACCGCGCTACTCGGCGACGGAGGCAGCCGCCCCGCGGCTTCGGACGAAGCGGATCCAGCTGTGTCGCGCGAGCCAGACGAGCAGTGCGACGGCGCCGGCGGAGAGCACGACGACGACGATCGTCCCCGCACCGGGCACGTTCAGGAGCTTGATCCCCGCGAGCCCGAGGACGCCGGCGAGGAGAAGTCGCAGGCGCTGTTCGGGGATCGAGAGCGTCAGGCGCCCACCGATCAGCACGCCCGGAATGGAGCCGAGGAGGAGCCAGAAGAGGATCCCGAAGTCGATGTTCCCTGCCGCCCAGTGAGCCGCGCCGGCGACGTACAACAGGATCGCCGCGTGGAAGATGTCCGTCCCCACGACCTTGTGCGCGCGGAGCGGGAAGACGACGAGGAGGGTGAGTCCGAAGAAGACGCCGCTTCCGACCGAGGTCAGCCCGACGATGAACCCGCCGAAGACTCCGATGATGATCGCGGCGACCTTGTCGCGGGTCGAGAGCTCCCAGTCGGGATCGCCCGACGGGCCGCCCGACTGGACGAGGCTCTTCGCGATGAGGCCGACCGCACCGAACAGCAACGCGGCACCGAGCACCTGGCCCATGACCGACTTCGCCTCGTCGCCGTAGCGCTCGGTCAACTGCACGTTCAGCCACACACCGGCGAGCGACGCGGGGATCGAGCCGACGAGCATCCAGCCTGCGAGCTTTGCGCGAACGTTCCCCATCCGGCGGTGCTGCACCGCGCCGACGGTCTTGAACGCCGCGCCGTGCGCGATGTCGGTGCCGATCGCCGTCGAGGGCGGGATGCCGAAGAGGAAGACGAGGATGGGCGTCATCAGCGAGCCGCCGCCCATCCCCGTCATTCCGACCAGGAGACCCGTGAGCAGCCCGGCGAGCGTGAGCTGCCAGGTCATAGGTCTCGAGCCCTACTGGCGATACGCGTCGATGAGAACCGTCGCGACCTCGGGCCGCGTGAACTCGACGGGCGGGACCTCACCGGCGCCGAGCATCTCACGCACCTTCGTTCCGGACAAGAACACGCGGTCCTCGGGCCCGTGCGGGCACGACTTCGTGCTCGCCATCGAGCCGCAGACGTTGCACCAGAACGTGTGCTCGAAGAACATCGGCTCGATGTCGAGCTCGTGCGGCGCGAACTCGTCGAAGATGAGCTGCGCGTCGTACGTCCCGTAGTAGTCGCCCACCCCCGCGTGGTCGCGGCCGACGATGAAGTGCGAGCAGCCGTAGTTCTTGCGGCAGATCGCGTGCCAGACCGCCTCGCGCGGCCCCGCGTAGCGCATCGCGGCGGGGAACGCCGAGAGGAGCACGCGATCCTCGGGGTAGTAGCCGTCGAGGAGCGTGCGGTAGCAGTCCACGCGAACGTCGACCGGCACGTCGTCGGACTTCGTATCGCCGACCAGTGGATGAACGAGAAGGCCGTCGACGGTCTCGAGGGCGACCTTCGTCAGGTACTCGTGCGCGCGGTGGATCGGGTTGCGCGTCTGGAAGCCGACGACCCGCTTCCACCCTCGCTCGGCGAAGATCTGGCGCGTCTCGGCCGGATCGCGGGCAAGCTCGGGGAACTCCGGCACGGCGCGCTCGAACACGGTGACGCGCCCGGCCAGGTACTGCGGCTTCTGCCCGTACAGGCGCGCCACGCCGGGGTGGGCGTCGTCCGTCGTGCGGAAGCACTGCTCGGCCTCGCGCTCCTTGTCGTACTCGAACGTCTCGTCGACCTCGAGGACGGCGACCAGCTTGCCGGCCTCGTCCGCAAGGGCAACCCGGCCGCCCGTCGGCGCCGAGTCGACCGCGAGGCAGACGGGAAGCGCCCACGGCAGGCCGTTGGCAAGGTGCATCTCCTCGACGACCCGCTCGTAGTCCGCTCTCCCCATGAACCCCTCGAGCGGCGAGAGCGCACCCGAGGCGATCATGTCGAGATCGGAGAGCTCGCGCGAGGTGAGCGCGACGACCTCGAGCGAGTCGAGGTCGGCCGGCGCGTCGCCCGTGCGGTCGACGAGCGTTCCACCGTGTGGCGCGATCAGACGGTCGGTCGTGACGGCGGTCACGCCGTCACCTTGGCCGGAACCAGGCCGAGCTCCTCGAGCCTCGTGATGACCTGCGCAGCCGACTCCTCCGGGGAGAGGCCCTCTGTGTCGACGACGATCTCCGCTCTCTCTGGGGCCTCGTACGGGTCGTCGACGCCGGTGAAGCCCTTGATCTCGCCGGCGAACGCCTTCGCGTAGAGCCCGTTCACGTCGCGGCGCGCGCACTCGTCGAGCGACGTGCGGACGTGGATCTCGACGAAGGGACCGTGCTCCTCGACGAGCGCGCGTGCGTTGGCACGCGCCTGCTGATACGGGGAGATCGCCGCGACGATGACCGCTCCGCCGTGCCGCGTGATGCGCGAGGCGACCCAGCCGAGCCTCTCGACGTGCGCGTCGCGGTCCTCTTTCGAGAAGCCGAGCCCCTTCGAGAGGTGCGTGCGGACCGTGTCGCCGTCCAGGTACTCGACGACGAGGCCTCTCCGATCCATCTCCGGACCGACGTGGTGCGCGATCGTGGTCTTGCCCGATCCGGAGAGACCGGTGAACCAGAGGGTGAACCCTCCCCCGCGATCGGTCTCCGACTCGGGATGCTCGTGCGCGTAGATGTGCTGACTCATGCCGTCCTTTCCAGTTGCGTGTTCTCGTGAATGCCGCACTCGAGCTTGTCGGAGCCGGCCCAGCGACCGGCGCGTTCCTCTTCGTTCGGGGACGTCGGGCGGGTGCACGGAATGCACCCGATCGAGCGGTACCCCGCGTCGTGCAGCGGGTTGGAGGGTATCTCGTTGACGTTGATGTACGCCCACACGCGCTTCTCGTCCCAGTCGGCGAGCGGGTGGATCTTGAAGACCTGGTAGCGCTCCGACCACTCGATCTTGGGCGTCGCCACACGGCTCGGCGACTGGTCGCGGCGGATGCCGGAGATCCAGGCGTCGTACGGCTGGAGCGCCTTCACGAGCGGCTCGACCTTGCGGATGTGGCAGCAGCGGTCGGGGTCGCGCTCCCAGAGGTTCGCCCCCTCCGCTCGATGCTGCTCCGCGATCGTCGGGATCGAAGGCTGGATCAGCTTGAGCTGGTACTTCTCGACGAGCGCGTCGCGCGTGTCGTAGGACTCGCGGAAGAAGAGGTGCGTGTCGAGCTCGACCGTGTCCATGCGCAGCCCGAGCTCGGCGACCATGTGCACGAGCACCGACGACTGCTTCTGCCACGAGCACGTCAGGCAGACGCGCGGCCAGAAGAACTGGTGGCTCCACGCGATCAGCTCCTCGGCGGTCATGGCCTCGAAGTCGAGCTCAGGGAGCCGCGGCGGGCTCGGCGCTTGAATCGCCAAGCAGCACCTCCTTCAGCGTGTCGGCGCGGAGGCCGAGGCGGAGGGTCTCGAGGGCGATTAC
>Ga0207643_10002402_pt1 | contig 10134 bp, 8 predicted proteins | sample KBSMisM62_FD_184313 | JGI IMG/M metagenome (GOLD analysis project Ga0207643, IMG submission 184313) | Miscanthus rhizosphere microbial communities from Kellogg Biological Station, Michigan, USA - KBS Miscanthus M6-2 (SPAdes) (version 2) | ecosystem: Host-associated > Plants > Roots > Rhizosphere... | reverse complement strand
CCACGTACTCGTCGCCGACCGCGTCCGACTCCGCTCCGCCCTTCTCCCAGACCGTCTCACGCATCATCCTGCGGAGGTGCGCGATCGCCTCCGGGTAGGCGACGGGCGCCCTGCTCTGGAGCGCCGTCGACCCCTCGACGTCGGCGAAGAGGAACGTGACGGTGCCTGTCGGGAGAGCGCTCACGCGGGCGAGTGTATGTCCGACGTCTCCTCGGTCAGCGGGATCTCGGCGCGGACAGCCGTCCCCACGCCCAGGGGGCTCTCGAGCTCGAGCGTTCCGTCGAGTACAGCGACACGGTCGAGCAGGCCCCGCAGGCCGGAGCCACCCGCGGGATCGGCTCCGCCGACCCCGTCGTCCGACACGAGCACGCGCAGCGCGCCGTTGGACTGCGCCACCTCGACGCGAGCCGAGGACGCCTGCGCGTATTTCGCGACGTTCGTCAACGTCTCCGCGATGACGTAGTAGACGGCGGCCTCCGCCTCCGGGGCAAAGCGCTTGTCAGGCACCTCGAGCTCGACCGGCACCTGCGACCGCGAGGCGAGCATCTCGAGCGCCGGCCGGAGCCCGCGGTCGGTGAGTACGGCCGGGTGGATCCCGCGTGCCAACTCGCGCAGTTCGGCGAGGGCCTGTGCGAGCTCCTCGCGGGCGCCCGTGAGCATCTTCGTCGCCCCCTCCGGGTCGGTGTCGAGCTTCGATTCGACGAGGCGCAGGGCGACGGAAAGCGCCACGAGCCGCTGCTGTGCACCGTCGTGCAGATTGCGCTCGAGCGCCCGTCGCGCCCGGTCCTCGGCGCGCACGAGGCGCGCTCGAGAGGCATGCAGCTCCTCCGCGCTGCGCTTCCGCTCCGTGATGTCGACGCCCGTGATGAGGAACAGGCGACGGTCGTCGATCTCCGGCAGCGGTGTGCAGGTCCATGCGATGGACAGCGGGCGCCCGTCCTTCGTCACCCAGGTGTTGTCGTGCTCCTTCGACTGCTCGCCGGCCGCGATGGCGTCCACGAGCGCATGCACCTCGTCCGCCTCGGACGGGTCGACGAAGCTCTCCCAGAGGATCTGGTTGCCGATCTCGGCGGGCGCGTAGCCGAGTGTGTGCTCGAACGCGATGTTCGCGCCACCCTCGGTGAGACGCCCGTCCGCGTCGATGAGGCACAACATGCTCGGGGCGTTGTTCGCGATCGCGTTGAGGAACGCCCGCTCGCGCTCTTTCTCCACCTCGAGCCGGCGCCGTTCCGTCACCTCGATGCCCGACAGGAGCACGAGCGACTCGCTTCGCCCCGTCACGTCGGCGACCGGCACGGCCGTCCAGAGGAATGCGCGGACGGTCCCGTCCGCGCACCGGAGCTCTGACTCCACCTCCTCCGAGGCATCGCCTGCGGCGGCGGCCGCGATCGCCGCGGCAGCTCGACCGTCGTCGTCGACGACGAGATCGCTGAAGCGGGTGCCCACGAGCTCATGGTCCCGCCAGCCGAGCGCATGTCGGAATGCCCGGTTCGCCCCGACACGCGGGTTGTCGATGTCACGGTCGCGGATCGTGCCGTCGCGCTCGAGAACGACGGCGATGCTCGGGATCGTCTCGAGCGCGGTGGTCGTCGCATCGCGCTCGCGCTCGAGCTCGAGCTCACGCTTCCGCCGCTCGGTGATGTCGAGGCCGCCCGACACGATGCTCACGACGCGCCCGGCTGCATCCTGCACCGGCGCGGCGCGCCAGTAGACGGTGAGCACCTCGCCGCGCGCGTTCGTGAAGGTGTTCTCGTACTCGCCGGGCGGGTAGTCCGGGGCGAGGGCATGGAACCGCGCGATCATCCCGTCGCGCTCGCTCGGCTCGATGAACAGGTTCCAGAAGTGCTCGCCCCGCGCGCGATCCATGTCGTCGTAGCCGGCGGCGTGCAACGCCGCGGTGTTCAGGTTCCGGACACGACCGTCGGTTCCGATGGTCACCAGGAGGCTCGGGGCCGTGTTCGTGACGGTGGTGATGTAGTCGACCTCGGCGCGCAGCTCCGCCTGCAGCCGGTCGTTCTGAAGGGCGAGGGCGGCGGCCGCGGTGACCGCCTCGAGGAGCTCCGGCTCGGCGTCGAGCCCGCGGTCGTAGACGATCGCCGCGACGCGGACGCCGTTTCGCTCGACGAGCTTCACCGCGCGATGCTCGTCCGGGGCCGGCTCCTGCACGCTGCGACCCTGAAGATCGACCCAGCCCGCGCCGCCGCGTGCGCGCCGCCAGTCGAGCCAGTAGACGACGTCGAGGCCCGGATCGCCGAGCGCTCCGGCGAGCGCCCCGCGAAGCGGCTCGCCCGCATCGAGTGCGACGACGAGCTCCGACACCGAGGAGCGGGCAAGGCGTGTACGGAGCACGCCGAACAGGAACGAGACGGGCACGGCAGCGAACGCGACCAGAAAGAGTGGCCCGAGGCGGTCCGATGCGCTCGTCGAGATCTCGTTGCTGATCGCAACGAGGCCGATCGCGAGCAAAGCGGCGATTCCGGCAGCGATGACCGGCCAGGCAAGCTTGCGCATCGCCGGGCTCGCCCCGCGCCAGCGGCGAACGAGCATCGTGACGACGATCGCGATGAGGACGACGCCAGCGATCGAGGTGAGGCGGCTGAGGGCTTGTCCGACGTCCGTCTCGCCTCGGAGTGCTATGGCGCTGTTTGCGCACTCCGGGCAATCGGTCGCCGGTCGTTCGTCGAAGAGCGCCGCAAGCAGTGCGGGGACGGCAAGCACGACGCCGGTGACGATTGGAAAGAGTCTCTGCAGGCGTGATTCGAACTGCCCCGTGGGGTACGCGAGGACGAGTGCCGTGAACGGCACCCAGACGAGATTGCTCACGATGAAGCCGATCGTGAAGAGCCAGTTGTTGTCCGCATCCTGGAGCGCACTGAAGAACCACACGTAGCCCGTCGCCGCGAGGTAGATGCCGGTTCGGTTCTCCGGCCGGAGGGCAACTGCGACGAGGCCGCTCACGACGAAGGCAACACCTGCACCGATGGCGAGCCCCATCTCGGTCCAGCTCGTCGTTTCCGTCGATGCGCCGACGAGCTGCGTCCCGCCGGCAGCGCCTCCCGCGGCTCCACCGACGACGTCGCCTACCGCACCCCCGGTCGCCGAGTCGACGGTTGCGACGATCACGGCCGCAATGACAGCCTCGACGACGAGCAGTGCGACCCCGAGCCCGATGACGACACGCTTCATGGCAGGAGCGCTGCGACGAGGTCGCCGGAGAGCTCGCCCTTCGCGACGAAGCCGCACGCGCACGACGACGCGACGAGCTCGCCGTAGTCGGAGACGTCGCGGCTCGAGACGAGAATGATGTCCGGCGGTGGGCCACCTCGACGCTCGAGGGCCGCGCAGACGTCGAACCCGCTCATGTCGGGCAGCTGGATGTCGAGGACGACGATGTCAGGGTGAAGGGCGTCGACGGCCTCGAGTGCCGTGGCACCGTCCTCGGCCTCGCCGATCACGACGAAACCCTCCGATTCGAGCATGGCTCGTGCCGACGCTCGGAAGCTCGGGTGGTCGTCCACGATCAGCACTGTGTGGGGCATGGGACGGATCGTGGCAGACCGATGCCCTGTGCGCAGTGCGGTCAGCCGAACCAAGGCCATGCGGGCGATGCGAACACACGTTCTTATCATTCTGCGTTTCTTGCAAACCACTTGTAACGCTCGGTGGATGGTGCTAGGTTCTCCCTCAAGTTCAAGGTGAGACTTGCACGAAGGGCAGGATGATCGGCCCCAAGCGCAGGCCTCGCAGACGCCGTCGACACGGGGGTTATCGGCATGGCAGCTCGCACCGCCACCGCACTGAAGCCAGCGCAGAAGGTCCAGCGAGAGCTCGAGGATCTCCAGCTCGTTCTGAAGGCTAGAAACGGGAGTCAGCAGGCTCTCGACGATCTCATGCGCCGGTACACGGGCTTCGTTCGACTGAAGGCGAGCTCGTACTTCCTCGCAGGCGGCGACGGCGACGACCTCATCCAGGAGGGCATGATCGGTCTCTACAAGGCGGTTCGCGATTTCCGCCCGGACAAGGAGACGTCGTTCCGCAGCTTCGCCGAGCTCTGCGTCACGCGGCAGATCATCACCGCGATCAAGACGGCGACGCGCTTCAAGCACTCCCCCCTGAACACGTACGTCTCGTTCAGCCACACTCCGGCCGGCCAGGAGTCGGACGGCGACTGCACCCTCGGCGACGCGCTCCCCGGCCCGAGCGTCAACGACCCGTCGGTCTGCGTCATCTCGACGGAGGAGCTCCAGAGCCTCGTGTTCTGCCTCGGCTCCGGCCTGTCATCGCTCGAGTCCCAGGCGTTGACGCTCTACCTCGAGGGCAACTCCTATGAGGAGATGGCCGAGGACCTCGGCTGCGACACGAAGACGATCGACAATGCGCTCCAGCGCGTCAAGCGGAAGATCCTCGCGCATCAGAAGACGCGCGAAGTCTTAGCCTGAGCCCAGCACGACTCAGGGAAAGCCCCGGCCGCTCAAAGCTCGACCTGGCACGCCAGCGCCTTCAGCTTCGCGCGAGCGACATCTGCACCCGCGGATGTCGCTCCTGCGCAAGAGCCGGAGGTGGGACTCGAACCCACGGCCGCCTGATTACAAATCAGGTGCTCTACCAGCTGAGCTACTCCGGCGTGAAGCACAGGTTACGGCGTTCGCGCCACGGCGACTCCCAGTTGCCGCAGCCCTTTCGACCACAGATAATCCCGCGATGCAGCCGACCGACACGTCTGCCGCCGAGCGGATCCTCGCGGATCGAGCGCGCTACGTCGCGCCCGGAATGTCGACGCCGAGGCTCGTCGTCGCACGTGCCGAGGGCGCGCGCGTCACGGATCCGGACGGGCGGACGTACATCGACTTCGCAGGCGGGATCGGTTGCCAGAACACCGGCCATCGCCATGCGGCCATCGTTGAGGCGATCAAGGAGCAGGCGGATCGCTATCTGCACCAGTGCTTCATGATCGGCGTCTACGAGCCGTACGTGGAGGTCTGCCGCAGGCTCGCGGAGCTCTCGCCGTGCAGCGGCGGTGAGCAGCGCTCGATCCTCGTGAACTCGGGGGCCGAGGCGGTCGAGAACGCCGTGAAGATCGCGCGCTGGGCCACCGGTCGGCCCGCCGTGGTGGCATTCGACAACGCGTTCCACGGCCGCACGCTGCTCGCGATGACGATGACGAGCAAGGTGAAGCCGTACAAGGCCGGGTTCGGCCCGTTCGCACCGGAGGTCTACCGCGCGCCGTCTCCCTACCCGTACCACGGGATCTCCTCCGACGATTCGATCGCCGCGCTCGAGCACCTGTTCAAGGCGGACGTCGATCCGGCGACGGTCGCTTGCCTCGTCCTCGAGCCGGTACAGGGCGAGGGCGGTTTCCTCGCGATGCCGCCGGACTACCCCGCGAAGCTCCAGGAGCTCTGCCGCAAGTACGGCATCCTCTGGGTGAACGACGAGGTGCAGTCCGGTGTGGGACGGACCGGGACGATGTGGGCGGTCGAGCAGTACGCCGGAGCCGAGCCCGACATGACCGTGTTCGGCAAGTCGATCGGCGGTGGCCTGCCGCTTGCGGGCGTCACGGGCGGCGCCGAGGTGATGGACGCCGTCCCGGCGGGCGGACTCGGCGGAACGTTCGGAGGGAACCCACTGTCGTGCGCCGCGGCGCTCGCCGTCCTCGACGTCGTGGCCGAGCCGGACTTCCTCGCCGGCGCACGCGAGCTCGGTGTCACGCTCCGCGCCCGGCTCGACGACCTCGCCTCGCGCCATCCGGAGATCGGCGAGGTGCGCGGCCTCGGCTCGATGCTCGCCTTCGAGTTCGCCGAGCGCACGCCCGACCGCGCCAAGGCGGTCGTCGACGCCGCATTCGAGCGCGGTCTCGTGCTCCTCTCGTGCGGCCTCCACGGCAACGTGATCCGCCTGCTACCCCCTCTCAACATCGCGCCGGACGAGTTGGACGAGGGGCTCGCCATCCTGGAGGAGTCGCTTGGCGCCTGATGGTGCTGGGGCCCCCCCGGATATCAGCGTCAGAGGCCTGACAAAACGCTACGGGGACGTCGTTGCGGTCGACCGAGTCGACCTCGACATCCCGGCCGGAGAGTTCTTCACCATGCTCGGCCCGTCGGGGTCCGGAAAGACGACGACGCTGCGGTTGATCGCCGGGTTCGAGCGCCCGGATGACGGTCGGATCGAGCTGGCGGGACGCGACGTCGCGTCCATCCCGCCGTTCGACCGGCCCGTCAACACCGTTTTCCAGGACTACGCGCTGTTTCCGCACATGAAGGTCCAAGAGAACGTCGAGTACGGGTTACGCGTGAAGCGTGTCGGGCAGGCGGAGCGACGGCGGCGAGCGGAAGAAGCGCTGGAAATGGTGCGTCTGGGAGGGTACGGCGATCGCAAGCCGGGTCAGCTCTCGGGCGGGCAGCGGCAGCGCGTCGCACTTGCGCGGGCGATCGTGAACCAGCCGCAGGCACTGCTCCTCGACGAGCCGCTCGGTGCCCTCGACCTCAAGCTGCGGCAGGATCTGCAGATCGAGCTCAAGGAGCTCCAGCAGCAGCTCGGCATGACGTTCGTATATGTCACCCACGACCAGGAGGAGGCGTTGACGATGTCCGATCGGATCGCCGTCTTCAACGAGGGTCGCATCGAGCAGCTCGGCACGCCGGCGGAGACGTACGAGCATCCCGCGACCGAGTTCGTCGCCGGGTTCATCGGAACGTCCAATGTGATCGCACGCAACGGTCGAACATTCACCGTGCGTCCGGAGAAGGTCCGCCTCCTTCCGTTCGAGGCGGACGAGGGTGAGCCCGGGACGATCCGTGCCGTCGTCTACGTCGGCCCGGCGACTCGATTCGTCGTCGCTCTGGACGACGGCGGGGAGCTCTCGGTCCTCCAGCAGAACCTGGAGACGTCGTCCAGTGACGTCCACCAGATGGAAGGCAAGCGCGTCCGGCTCGCGTGGCGAGCCGACGTGGAGTTCGAGATCAAGGAGGGAAAGTGAGGAGACGCAGTCTCATTGCACCGATCGCACTCGCGCTGCTCGTGGCGGGGCTGGCGCTGCCCGCGGCTGGTGTTTCGAAGGGGTCCGGCAGCGCCGTGCCGACCCGGATCGGCGCCGGCGAGGGCGAGCTGAAGATGGTCGCCTGGGCGGGTTATCTCGAGAAGTCGTGGGTCGCACCGTTCGAGAAGCAGTCGGGCTGCAAGGTCAAGCCCAAGTACGCCAACACGTCGGACGAGATGGTGGCGCTCATGCGCTCGGGCGGAGGAGGCCAGTACGACATGGTCTCCGCGTCGGGCGACGCGAGTCTGCGGCTGATCTTCGGCGGCGACATCGCGGAGACGAACGTCAAGCTCGTGAAGCCCTGGAAGGACTTCCATGCGGCGTTCAAGTCGCCCACGACCAATACCGTGGACGGCAAGCACTACGGGATCTCGCTCCAGTTCGGCCCCAACATCCTGCTCTACAACACCAAGAAGCAGAAGAAGCCGACGTCATGGTCAGCGATCTACGACCCGGCGAACAAGGGGCAGATCTCGATTCCGGACAACCCGATCCAGATCGCCGACGCGGCGCTCTATCTCTCGAAGACGACGCCGTCGCTCAAGATCAAGGACCCGTACGAGCTGGACTCCAAGCAGTTCGCCGCCACGATCGCACTGCTCAAGAAGCAGCGGCCGCTGCTCGGGAAGTACTGGGTGTACGCATCGGATCAGATCGACCTCTTCAAGAACGGCAAGTCCACGATCGGAGCATCGTGGCCGTACCAGATGTCGCAGCTGAAGGACGCGAAGCAGCCGGTCGCTGCCGTCACGCCCAAGGAAGGCGTTACCGGGTGGCTGGACACCTGGATGCTGTCGTCGGAGGCGGAGCACCCGAACTGCGCATACCTGTGGTGGAACTACGTCTCGTCGCCGAAGGTGCAGGCCATGCAGGCGACCACGTACGGCGAGACTCCCGTCAACAAGAAGGCGTGCAAGGAGATGGAGAAGCTCGTCAAGGGCTCCTGCAAGACCTACTCCGCCGCTGCGCCTCAAGCGTATTACCGGTCGATCAAGTTCTGGAAGACGCCCCTCACCGACTGTGGTGACTCGCGCGGCAAGGTCTGCATGCCCTACTCGAAGTGGGTGCAGGCCTGGACGCAGGTGAAGGGGTAGGAACACCCGCCCGTGGCGGCCGACGCCACCTCGCTGCCGGAGGGCCCTCCGAGAAAGGGGGCCCTCCGAGCGTCCTCCGCCGTCGCGTGGAGGTGGCCGGGCGCAAAGGCGGTCGGACAACTCGGCTTGCCGCTCGCCGCGTTTCTCCTCGTGTACGTGGCGGCCCTCGTCGCGTTGCTCGTGTCGTCCTTCTGGAGCGTGGACGAGTTCACGAGCGAGGTCGTCCATACCTGGAGCCTCGACAACTACCGCATCCTGTGGGACGACCCGACGTACAGGCGAATCGTCCTTCGCACGGTTGGCATCGCGACCGCCGTGACGCTCACCTGCATCGTTATCGCGTTTCCGTACGCGCTCTTCCTCGTTCGCGTCGCGGGTCCGCGACTGCGTGTCCTGCTCCTCGTCGCCACGGTCATACCGTTGTGGGTGAGCTACCTCGTCCGCGTCTACTCGTGGCGGCTCATCCTCAACCCAGAAGGCGCGCTGAACTGGGCGCTCACGGGGCTGGGCCTTCCCGGGCAGAACATCCTCTACACGAACTGGGCGATGTGGCTCGTGTACTCGTACATCTGGCTCCCGTTCATGGTGCTTCCGATCTACGCGGCGCTGGAGAGGGTGCCGGGCTCGTATCTGGAGGCGTCCGCGGATCTCGGCGCCAAGAGCCTCACGACGCTCCGCCGCGTCGTGTTCCCGCTCGCAATCCCCGGTATCGCGGCGGGGTCGATCTTCACCTTCTCGCTCACGCTCGGCGACTACATCGCGCCGGGGCTCGTGGGCGGGCCGGGGTCGCAGCTCATCGGCAACGTCGTCTTCTCGAACGTCGGCATCGCGAACAACGTGCCGTTCGCCGCGGCGTTCGCGACCGTCCCCCTCGCGATCATGATCGTCTACATCGCGATCATGCGCCGACTCGGCGCCTTCGAGAATCTCTGAGAGACGAGGCGATGTTCACACGTGGAACGAGAGTGGGGCTGTGGATCTGGGGCTTCGCAGTGGTCGGTTTCCTCTGGATCCCGATCCTGATCATGGGGGTCTACGCGTTCAACGCGTCGAACATCCAGAGCTGGCCCATTCCCGGCTTCACGACCAAGTGGTTCTCGGAGGCGTGGCACGACCAGGAGGTCCGCGACGCCCTCTGGCTCTCGGTCAAGGCTGGCCTCACCGCCACCGCGGTCGCGCTGATCCTCGGCTCGCTCGCCGCGTTCGCGCTCTCCCGCCACAGGTTCTTCGGGCAGCACGCCGTGTCGTTCATCTTCGTGCTCCCGATCGCGCTGCCGGGGATCATCACCGGCATGGCGCTCAACTCGTTCTTCGGCTTCTGGTCGATCGACCTCAGCTTCTGGACGATCGTCATCGGGCACGCGACCTTCTGCGTCGTGATCGTGTTCAACAACGTGCTGGCGCGGCTGCGCAGGACGTCGGGCTCGTTCTTCGAGGCGTCGGCCGACCTCGGCGCCCACGGGTGGCAGACCTTTTGCTACGTCACCTTCCCGGTGGTGCGGACGGCGATCATCGCGGGTGGGTTGCTCGCGTTCGCGCTCTCGTGGGACGAGATCGTCGTCACCTACTTCACGGCCGGCTCGCAGAACACGTTGCCGCTCATCATCTTCGGAAAGATCCGGCAGGGCACGGAGCTTCCGATCGTGAACGCGATCGCGCTGTTCGTGATCGTGCTGACGATCATCCCGGTCTTCATCGCCCAGCGGCTGACGACCGGGGGCGAGACCGAGCGAACGACTGCAGCTCGGTAACGCTAGGTCGTCGCTGCGGCGGGAACGCCGAAGCCGACCGGGCAGGAGACGCCGGTCTCGCCGTGACCGCAATAGCCGTTCGGATTCGCCGCGAGGTACTGCTGGTGGTAGTCCTCGGCGTAGAAGAACGTGCCCGCCTCGAGGATCTCGGTCGTGATCTGCCCGTGGCCCGCGCGCGAGAGCTCCTCCTGGAACATGTCGCGCGAGGCGAGCGCCGCCTCGCGCTGAGCCTCCGTCGTCCAGTAGATCCCCG
>Ga0207643_10002401_pt1 | contig 10137 bp, 11 predicted proteins | sample KBSMisM62_FD_184313 | JGI IMG/M metagenome (GOLD analysis project Ga0207643, IMG submission 184313) | Miscanthus rhizosphere microbial communities from Kellogg Biological Station, Michigan, USA - KBS Miscanthus M6-2 (SPAdes) (version 2) | ecosystem: Host-associated > Plants > Roots >... | reverse complement strand
CGTCCTGCGTGGCGTCCTCCGTGAAGGCATCCACGCAGCCGTCGACGTCCTGCGCGTCCAGCGCGGCGACGTAGCGCTCGACGAGGGCGGTGATCTGCTCCCGGCTCGGCACGTGCCAAGCCTTCCATGCGCCGGTACGGCGCTAGCCTGCGGGGCATGACGCGTGCACTGATCGTCGTCGATGTCCAGAACGACTTCTGTGAGGGTGGGTCGCTCGCCGTCTCCGGGGGCGCCCGCGTGGCAAGTGACATCGGGGAGCTGCTGCACCACTGGTCCCGTCACGACGACCAGGCCCCGTCGTACGACGTCGTGGTGGCGACCAAGGACCACCACATCGACCCCGGCGGCCACTGGTCCGACCAGCCCGACTTTGCCGAGACCTGGCCGGTGCACTGCCGGGTCGGCACCGACGGCGAGGCATTCCACCCGAACCTCGACCCGCAGCCCTTCGACGCGATCTTCCTCAAGGGCGAGCACGCTGCGGCGTACTCCGGCTTCGAGGGCCGTACGACGGACGGCCTGGGCCTGACCGAGTGGCTGCGCCGGCACGACGTGGACCAGGTCCACGTGTGCGGGATCGCTACCGACTACTGCGTGCGCGCGACCGCGCTCGACGCGGTCGGCAACGGCTTCGCGACGACCCTGCTGACCCAGCTCTGCGCCGGTGTCGCACCGGAGACCACCGAGTCCGCGATGGCCGAGATGCGCGAAGCCGGGGTCAGCATCGGCTGACCCCGGCCCCAATGTGCGGCCCCGACTACCGGGTCAAAGACCCAGTGCCGCGAGGATATCGTTCAAGACGGCCAGCTGGCCGAGCAGACCCCCGAGACCACCGTTGAGCAGGTTGGCCACGGAGCACAGAAGCTGGCCCAGCAGGCCACCGGCGGGCACGGCGGTGATGTCGAGCACGACCCGGTCCAGGTGCACGACCAGGCCGAGCAGGTTCAGGTCAAGCGGACCGAGCACAAGGTGCAGCACGTTGCACGACACGAGCGCTGCCGCAGTCCGGGTCGAGTTGGTCGAGTCGACGCTGGCTTTGTTGACGGCCAACGTCGTAGACCGGTTGACCCACCTGGCCGCCTGGCCGGGGCGGACCAGCTTGCCGGCTACGGCGCCCTTGAGCACTGTCTTGCCGTCCTGCTCCGCGAAGGTGGTGGGGACGAAGAAGCCGCTGAAGGTCCCCTTTCGCGAGTGGAAGACGACCCGTGACCTGAACGTGCCCGACGGGTCGCTCACGAGAGCTTTGGATGCTGAACCTTGGCTCACAGCCGCCGGACCCCGAGTGGCGCTGCTGCGGGCGTCGGCGGACGTAGAGATGAGAGTCATCATGGCGATTGCTAGAAGACCTGCGAGCAGGCCGATGCCTGAGTAGTACTTACGCTGCATGTGGAGTTTGTCCTTCCGCGTTTCCCCGACGCGGCTACAACGTATGGACACGCTCGGACGTGGCACTACACCCGAGGGGACCTATCCGTGCGGCGGCGGCTGACGTACACCCTGAGCCCACCGCGGGGGCTCAATGGCCCTCGAACCTCGGGCGCCGCTTCTCGCCGAAGGCCTTCATGCCCTCGGCCACGTCGCCGGTACGCAGCAGCATCGACTGCCCGGCCCGCTCGCGCTGGAACGCTGCCGGCAGGGCGGCGAGCGTCGCGGCGTTGACCGCCTTCTTGGTGGCAGCGAACGCCAACGGAGCACCGGCCGCGAGCCGCGCCACGATCGTGGCCAGCCCCGCCTCGTACTCGGCGTCGCGAAACACGTGGGACACCAGCCCCGCGTCGTGCGCCTCCTGCGCGCCGATCACGTCCGAGAGCAGCGCGAGCCGCATCGCCCGGGCCCGACCGACCGAGGCGGCGAGCGTCGCGGTGGCGCCCCCGTCGGGCATCAGCCCGATCTTCGTGAACGCGAGCGTCAGCCCCGCGGAGGCCTTCGCCACGACCAGGTCGCAGGCCAGCGCCACCGACATGCCGACCCCGGCCGCGATGCCGTTGAGCCCACACACGACCGGCTTGTCGAGATCGGTGATCGCCCGGACCACGTGGTTGGCCGCGTCGACCGACCCCGCGTCGTAGTTCTGCTCCGGGTGGTCGCCGGTCAGGTCGGCGCCGGCGCTGAACGCGTCGCCCGTCCCGGTGAGCACGACCACGCGTACGTCGTCGCGGGCACTGATGGTCCGGAGGTGCTGGAGGGTGCCGGTGATCATGTCGCCGGTGAGTGCGTTGAACGTCTCGGGCCTGTTCAGGGTGAGCCAGAGTGCCCCGTCGGCAAGCCGGGTCTCGAGGTCTGAGCTCTTCGGGGTCCCCGCGGAATCCGAGCGAAGCGAGTGATTTCGAGGGGTGTTCTCCATGAGCGCATCCTGTCAGCCCCGCGGGGCGAAGGCGGCCTTCCGGGCGGCGCGACGCAGGGTGGCCAGGACCGCCTTGCCGGTGAGCATAATCAGCACGAAGTTCGTCAGAGCCCGGCCGATGTCCCAGCCGAGCGAGGTGGTCAACGAGTAGATCAGGAAACGGTGCAGGTTGGCCCAAACCGGGTCGCCGGGCACCAGGCTCAGACCGGTACCGACGCCGATCCCCTGGGGCCAGCCGTAGAGGTTCATCGCGATCCCATAGAGCAGGCCCGCCACGGCGCCGTACGACGCCAGGAGCAGCACCTCCCAGCGCCGAGGTACCGGCGGGAGCAGCCCGGCGCCCATGCCGACCCAGGCGGCCCCGAACATCTGGAACGGCAGCCACGGGCCCACGCCGCCGGTGATCAGTGCGGACGCGAACAACGTGGTCGCCCCGAGCACGAAGCCGAACCCGGCCCCGAACACCCGGCCGGCCAGCACCAGCAGGAAGAACACGGTCTCCAGGCCCGCCGTGCCCGCTCCGAGCGGGCGCAGGGCCGCGCCGACGGCGGCGAGCACGCCGAGCATCGCCACCGCCTTGGGATCGAGCCCGCCCTCGGTGATCTCGAGCAGCACGACGGTCATCAGCACCGGCAGCAGGACCGCGAACACCATCGGTGCGCGGCTGTCGCCGGTGAGCACCGAACCGGGCTCGACCACCAGCGGCCAGGTGAAGGCGAGGATCCCGCCGGCAGTGGCCAGCATGACGGCCAGCGACGAGCGGGGTCGCATCGCGATCACGCGGGGGTTCATCCAAGGACGCGTCCTCGGGGCCTGAGCGGACTCCGGGCGCGGCGAGTGGTGCTGGCGGAGGCTCATGTCGCGGCGCTCCGCACCTGGTCGACGGTCAGCCAGCCGCCACCGAGGATCTTGGACACCTGCGGCGCGTAGGCCGGCGAGGACACCAGCACCGGGGTTGCCGGGCCGTCGACGACGACCTCGCCCTCGGCCATCATCACGACCCGGTCGGCGGACTCTGCGACGAACTCGACGTCGTGGGTGGAGAGCAGCACGGACATCCCGTCGTCGGCCAGTTCGCGCAGCAGCCGGGCCAGCGCCGCCTTGGCGGGGTAGTCGAGACCCCGGGTGGGCTCGTCGAGCAGCAGCACGGCCGGGCGTGCGGTGAGCTGGATCGCGAGCACCAGCGCCAGCCGCTGCCCCTCGGAGAGGTCGCGCGGGTGGGTGTCGTCGGGGACCCCGGGCACTACCCGGTCGAGCAGGCCGCGACAGGTGCCCGCGCTCGCGCCAGCCTCGCGGTCACCCTGCGTGCACTCCTCGCCGACGGTCGACAGGTACAGCAGGTCGGCGGGGGTCTGCGGCACCAGCCCGACCGCCCGGCGGCGGGCATCCGCGCCGAGGTCACGGGGATCGCGGCCGCCCACGTCTACGCGGCCCGCCGTACGGGGGCCGGTGCCCTGGAGCGCCCAGAGCAGGGACGACTTGCCGGCGCCGTTGCGGCCCATGAGCGCGGTGACCTCGCCCGCGCGCAGGGGCGCGAGCGTGACGTCGTCAACCGCGGCCGAGGTGCCGTAGCGGACGGTCACGGCGGTGGCGCGGAGCGCGGCGTCGCCGTCGGACACGAGCCGCGTCGGTGCGGCCGCGAGCGAGTCGCGCAAGTCGCCGGCCCGGCGGTAGGCGTCGCGCACCGACATGGGGAGCGGGCTCCAGCCCGCCCAGCGACCGAGCTGGACCACGGGCGGAGCGATCGTCGAGTGCGTCATCACGTCGGCAGGAAGACCGACACCGACCCGGCCGTCGCCGACGTGGATCACGCTGTCGGCGTACTGCAGGACCCGCTCGACCCGGTGCTCGGCCATCACGACGGTGACCGCGAGGTCGTGCACGAGCCGGGTCACGGCGGCCAGCACCTCCTCCGCGGCTGTCGGGTCGAGCGCCGACGTCGGCTCGTCGAGCACCAGCACCCGTGGGTGGGTGGTGAGGACCGAGCCGATCGCGACCCGCTGCTGCTGACCGCCGGACAGCTCGCGCAGGTACGCGTGGCGCAGGTCGGCGATCCCGAGCAGGTCCAGGGTCTCCTCCACGCGCTTGCGCATGGTGGCCGTGGCGAGTCCGAGCTGCTCCATGCCGTAGGCCAGCTCCTCCTCCACCGTGTCGCTGACGAACCCGGCGAGCGGGTCCTGGCCGACGACCCCGACATGGCCCGCGAGGTCGCGGGGGCGGTGGTCGCGGGTGTCGAGTCCCTGCACGAGGACCCGGCCCTCGAGGCGGCCACCGGTGAAGTGCGGCACCAGCCCGTTGATCGCGCCGAGGAGCGTGCTCTTGCCGCTGCCGGTTCGGCCGACGACGAGCACCAGCTCCCCCTGGTCGATCGCGAGGTCGACGTGCTGGAGCACCGGAGCCTCGTGGCCGTCGAAGGTGACCGAGACGTCCTCGAAGCGGATCGCGTCGTTCATTCGGGGTCCCCGCGGAATCGGGAGCGCAGCGAGTGATTCTGTGGGGTGATGTTCATTCGGGGTCCCCGCGGAATCGGGAGCGCAGCGAGTGATTCTGTGGGGTGATGTTCACTGCGGGCCCCGGTACGGACGGACGGGTGGCGGGGTGATCACGGCCGGAAGCGCCGCCAGCACGATCCCCACCAGCGCGGTCACGGGCAGCAGCGGCGCCGTGAGGGGCTGGGTCTGGAGGTCCATGCTGAGCGGGTCGGTGCCGCGTGCCCAGAGCATGCCGGCGGCGCAGCCGATCCCGCAGAGGACGGTGAGGGTCTCGGCCAGCCGCCACGGGTCGGGCCGGTACGTCGTGACCAGCACGGCGCGTCCGGAGAGCCAGATGCCGGCGGCACACATGGAGACGCCGACCGACATCACCGGGATTCCCATCCAGAGGGGACTCCGGGTCGGGTCGAGCACGCCGTACATGCCGAGGCTGACGGCGACCAGCCCGCCGAGCGTGACCGCCGGGAGCCAGGCCGCCCGATGCCGGTCAGTGTGGCTGCCGTAACCGCGCGCCTCCATGGCCGAGGCCAGGAGCAGGGAGCGGTCGAGGGTGTCCTGGAGCACCGGGAGCGCCACCCGCGGCACCACCCGGAGCCCCCGGCCGGCCTCGCCGCGCAGGTGACGGGCGCGCATCACCCGCTGGACGCTCTCGGCGAGCTGGGGCGCGACGCTCACCGACACCACGACCGCGGTGCCGAGCTCGTGCAGGGCGCGGGGCAGGGATCGCAGCAGCCGCTTGGGGTTGGCTAGCGCGTTGGCGGCACCGATCGCGATGATCAGCACCGCCAGCCGGAGGCCGAGGCAAGCCGCCGCGAGGAGTCCCTCGAGGAAGACGTCACCTCCGAGCTGGATGCCGGCAGCCCAGTCGGGTAGCGGGATCGACGGCAGGCGCAGCACCAGGTGCACGCCGAACTTGAACCCGACCAGGACATAGAACACCAGCCGCGAGACGATGACGACCGCGCCCAGGATGACGTACAGCCGGAACGCGCGCGCCCACGGCGACGAGCCTCGGCGGTTGGCCACGACCAGCCAGACCGAGCAGAACAGCAGACCGAGCAGCAGCGGGTTCGTGGTCAGGCTGGCCGCGAGGGCCACCCCGATCGCCCAGCCCCACCACGCGACGGGATGCAGGTCCCGCGTCACCGGCGGGTCATCTCCGGCGAACCACCGTCACGGCTCCGGCCGTGCCACCGATCAGGACCAGCGCAATGGCGCCCCACCACCAGGGGAGGGTGCCACGTCGCGGGGGCTCGGAGGCGCGTGGTACCGACTGCGACGCGGCCGCGTTGGCGATGGTGTCCTGCGACGGTGTGGCACTGGCGCTGACGACGGCAGCAGCGGCAGCCGGCTTCTTCTTCGCCTTCGCCTTCGCCTTGGTCGCCTTCGCCTTGGCCGTGTCCCGGGCATTGGCCTTGGCCTTGGCCTTGGCCTTCGCCTTCGCCTCGGCCGACACCGTCCCTGCCTTCCCGGTGGTGCTGGGCGATGCTCCCGAACCAGCCTGTGCACCCGAACCGGTGCTCGCGTGGGTCGACGGCGTCGGGGCCGGCCTCGGGCTCGGCTTCGGACTCGGCTTCGGACTCGGCTTCGGCGACGAGGTCGTGCACCTGCTGGCAGCGCCGGGGGCGGCGCCGCAGTCGAAGCGCCAGCCCTCGACCGAACCGGGTGTGGGGTTGTAGGTGCCGGCGCCCTCGCTGCTGTAGGTCCACGCGGCACCTGGCTTGGAGGCGTGCCAGTACGACCAGTACTTCGGCTTCATGCACTTGCCATCGCCTGGGTTGCTGTCGATCGTGCAGACGAAGCCGGGCTCACGCGGGGAGTACTGGAAGCTGAAGCCGGCCGACCTCAGCGCGTCGACGCCGGTGCCCGGGTCGCCGTTGCTGCACCCGGTCACCTGGCCGCCGCCGAGGTACTGGACGACCACGGTCACCTGCTCGGCCGTGCAGGTGACGGCGGCCTGCGCCGTACCCCCCGTGGAGACGAGGGGTACGGCGAGCAGCAGTGCGAGGAGTGTTCGCTTCATGAGCACATGTCGGGCGCGCTCGCCTTCGCGCCGACGTTGGTCACCTTGTAGAGCGGCACCGGGGCGAAGCCCAGCGTGGCCTGTGCCGTAGCCCGCAGATCCTGGTCACTGAGCGTCGCGGCGGCGCCCTGGCCGTCGGCCGTGGCGAACCCCGCCGCGTCATACGCGATGGCGCCCCGCATCGGCGCCGGGAAGGTGCAGTCGTAGCGCAGCGAGCGCAGGAACAGCCGCCCCTGGGTGGCCGCGTTGGGGTGGCCCGTCGTCGAGAACGCGAGCACGGCGAGGCCGGTGCTGTTGGAGTTCTCGGTGTTCGTCGGTCCGGCGCCCTTGACCCCGCCGTCCAAGCCCTGCTGGGTGCGGAGGAAATGGATCGCGCGCGAGATCCGGGTCTTCACGGCGCTGGTCTGGCTCCCCGAGAGGAGGCCCTGGATGGCGAACGAGGTCGCGTCCGGGTCGGCATTGGCGTTGTTGGAGCACTGGTTGACCGAGAGGGCGAGCCGGAAGCCGCCGTTGGGGCACTGGCCGTTGGCCAGGAACGGGACCGCCTTGGTGCCCAGCGACTGGCCGGCCTTGCGCAGGGAGGCAACCGCGAGGGACTGGGTGATGGTGTTCGAGAAGTCGCCGAACTGGGACTTGTCCTTGAACTGACCGCTGGTGGTCTGCCGCGCCTTGAGCCGTGCCAGCAGGTTGACGCCGCCGAGGAAGCCCTTGGGGGTGCGTCCCTGCGAGAGTGAGACCAGCAGCGCCTTGGCGGTTGCGCCGGCGTACGACTCGGTGCCGGTGCCGACGTACGAGCCGATGTTGTCGGCGACGAATGTCGTGGCGCGTGCGGACTCGGCGTCCCCGACACCTGCGGCGTCCATGGCGATCACCCCGTCGAGCGTGAGTCCGTAGTCGGGGAACTCCTGACCCTCGAAGACGGTGTGGAAGTGGTGCTCGTGCGTGGCCAGGTAGCGCTGCAGGGAGCCGGCCGCATTCTGGGCCGAGACGGGCTGCTCGGCCTGCGCGGCGCTGGGCACCAACGCGAGCGAGGCGACGACCGCCACGACAACGGCGGTCAGCAGAGAGCGGTGCCGGCGGACGGCGGCGCGAGGGGTGGGTGTGATGTGCACGGGGGTGGTGCCTTCCTCATTGCGGTTCGTGACGCGAACCCGGATGAGGCGGTGGCGGAGTGACCGGCAACGGGACCATCCAGGCTCCGTCCCGTTGACCTCGACGGTAGATGGAGCCGCTGCGAGCCCCAGGCATTCCGACTCACCACCTCGAAGGTGGCCTACGGCTGCGGGTCAGTGCCGGAATCGGACCGGCTTCCCCTGGCGCTGGCGTTGGTGGTCCGACTGCGCGAGCAGGAGGACCGTCGCTGAACATAACACGCTTCAGGAGCCCCACTTCTCGATGAGTTTGGTGATGACCGTCATGTTCCGGTTCGTCGCCGGACCGAAGCTCTTCTCGAAGACGTCGTTGCCGGTCTTGGCCTCGTGGTAAGGCTTGCTCAGGATCAGATGGCCGGCCCGTTTGCCGACGCGGACGTACTCCCCGTCGACGTGCCGCTTCTCGAACTCCGCCACGTCCTTCGCGCTCGCAGACCCCTGCAGCAGAGAGACATAGTGACCGGTGCTCGGCGCGTCGTGCTCGGCCTCGAAGCGCTTAGCGTCGTCGTACACCTCGGAGAGCTCGGCTGCCGTGAACAGGCAGACCGGCACCGCGAAGCCGCGGTCGGCCTCCATCGCCTTCTCCAGCGCCTGGCGCACCTTCTCCCTCGACCGCAGGGCGGTGCGGAACCGCACGTTGCCGGTCTGGATGTGCGTCTCGACCTCCTCGAACCCGGCGGCGGAAAGTGCGTCACGCAGCTCCGCCATCGGATACTTGCGCTTGCCCACGTTGACAGCCCGGAGGAATGCGATGAAGGTCGGCATGGATCAAATGATCGTCCGCCGGTACGACGAGCGCGACCTGAGCCGCATCGGCCTCATCCACTCCCGCAGCCGGCAGGCGGCGTACGCGGGGTTGGTACCGCCCAACGCGCTCGCCCGGGTAACTCCGGAGGAGCAGGTCGAGGTGTGGCGGGTACGGATGGCGACGCTTCCCTCCCCCAACGCTCCCCTCGTCGTCGAGGTTGACGGCGAGGTGGTCGGCTTCGCCGTCGGGCAGCTCACGCCGAACACCGGCGCGGAGCTCACCGCGATCCACGTGCTGCCGGAGCACCGGGGCACGGGAGCAGGCAAGGCACTGCTGGACGCGGTTGTCGCAGCCTTCGGACAGTGGGGAGTGTCCGACGCCCGGCTGCACGTGGTCGCGGGCAACGAGCGCGCGCAGGCCTTCTACCGTCGCAACGGCTGGCACCTCCTGGGCTCGGCCGGCAACCACGAGATCGGCGGCGCGTCCGTGCCCGTCCTCGAGTACGGCCTGGTTGTGTGAGCGACGTCAACCACTGGTTGACTCGGGACTCGCGTCAACCTAGAGTTGACGTATGACCGAACCGCTCCCCAGCAGCTCCCCGATCCGGCTGGACGACCTGATCGCCGCCATCGAGAAGACCCACGAGGACGCCCTGGAACAGCTGTCCGACGCGGTCCTGGCGGCCGGACACCTCGGCGACGTGGCGGACCACCTGGTCGGGCACTTCGTCGACCAGGCCCGCCGGTCCGGCGCATCGTGGACCGAGATCGGACAGAGCATGAACGTGACCAAGCAGGCGGCCCAGAAGCGGTTCGTGCCGAAGGAACAGGCCGACCTGAGCACCAACTCGGACTTCAGCCGGTTCACCCCACGGGCACGCAACGTGGTGATGGCAGCCCACAACGAGGCGGTCGCCGCGGGCAACGCGGAGGTGCGCCCCGAGCACCTCGTGCTCGGGCTCCTCGCCGAGCCGGACGGCTTCGCCCTCCACGCACTCCAGGCGCAGCAGGTCACGGCCGAACGACTGCGTGCGGCAGTCACCTTGCCGGTGCCTGTCGACGAGCCACCATCGCTGGTGCCCTACAGCCGCACGGCAGCCAAGGCGCTGGAGCTCACTTTCCGAGAGGCACTCCGGCTGGGCCACGACTACGTCGGGACCGAGCACGTCCTGCTGGCGCTGCTCGAGCTCGAGGCCGGCACCGGCCCCCTCAGCGACCTGTCCGTCGACAAGGCCGCGGTCGAGGACAACGTGCTGGAGCGGATCTCGTTGCTGCGCGACGCGTTCGGCTGAGCTCGCCGGAAGTCGAGCAGCGAGCGCCAGCGAGCGAGTGTCGACGGGTTCCCGCTGGTCGAGCAGCGAGCGCCAGCGAGCGAGTGTC
>Ga0207643_10002400_pt1 | contig 10138 bp, 10 predicted proteins | sample KBSMisM62_FD_184313 | JGI IMG/M metagenome (GOLD analysis project Ga0207643, IMG submission 184313) | Miscanthus rhizosphere microbial communities from Kellogg Biological Station, Michigan, USA - KBS Miscanthus M6-2 (SPAdes) (version 2) | ecosystem: Host-associated > Plants > Roots >... | reverse complement strand
ACAGCATCCGCAGGAAATCCAATGCCGCTGATCGTAATCGGCGTCCCTGCTGGCACAACCCCGGCCCCGGGAACGACATCGGAGACGGAGATCGATCCGCCAATCGTCAACACCCCGGATTTCAATTCAACCGGATACGGTCTCGACGCAGGATCCAGCCAAGTCGAGTTGACACCATCCAGCACCAGGTTCACCTTCTTGCCAGCCGTGGCACTTGGAAGCACTGGCATCGCGATCGTAAGCACGGGATAGTCGAGATTCGTGCCGAATGAATTAAGGGGAGAGCTGAAGTACACTTGCGCGTCGCCATTCTCAAGGACTGCCACGCCGCTGACATCGCCCGCTGGGCTGAAAAGATGTATACCGCGCACCGGTCCCAAAAATGCGGACGCATAGCGCACCCGCTGATTTCCTTTCAGGATTGGTTTCGGTTCGGTGACGGAAAGTTTCAATTGAAGCATGCCGCCCGGCGGCACTTTCTCATTCATCACTTTCAAGCCCAGAGGAGTAACCACTGCCGGATCGAACTCGGACTGGGCATGCCCAAACTGGCCCGCAAGTAAAGTCGCGCAGCCCACGATCACCCGGAGGAACCGTGTTATCTGCCGTGTATGAAGACAAACGATCGCCCTATTAATCTCAAGCATAAAAAACTCCTTCTGGAGTGTGCTCAATCGCCCCGGGATTTTTCCGGGACAACGACGAAGCGCTGAGCTTGCGATGAGGCGAGAACCACACCTTGCGGATCCAACGCCGATACTTTCCAAAGAAACGGCTTGCCAGCTTTCATCTTAATCAATACAGCCGCTGGGATTGTCATCAAAGTGTCTTTGCTCTCCGCCCGCCAGACCTCGGTGTGGTCAACTTCCGTGATTACAACTTTGTACAAAGCGGCGCCAGATACCGCCTTCCATGTCAGAGTCTTAGGCGCATCCCGCAATTCGCCGGCAGGTGCAATCGTTTGCAACTCCTGCGACCGGTATACCGTCGTTTCGTGGCCAAGATTTGCCTGCAACTCCGGCTCTCGCGGAGATCTCACGAACAGGAGAGCCGCCAATGCAATGGCTGCCAACGCTCCAACCGGAACCCACAGGCGAATGGAAGGCTGTGTGAACAGACGGTCCCACCATGAAATCGCAGACCGGGTGCTGGTTTGCGCTAACTTTCTTTGGGCCTTCCCTGACGGATGTTTGATCTCATCGAGGTTGCGCTCAAGATGTGAGCTGATCCATGCAACCGCGGCGCCCTCGCCAGGGAGAGGATCACTCGATTCGAATTCACGCAGCAATGCAAGCTCAGTCTGGCAACGCATGCACTTCGAGATGTGAGGGTGGGCTCGCGCTTGTTCCGGCGACAATTCGCCTAGCGCCTCTATCGAAAGACATTCGGGAGTACGCACCAACGCCGACTTGAGTGCTTGCCGATCCATCAGGGGATCCTCGTTCCGCTCGTAAGTCACGGACGTTGTACTTTCTTTTGCGAAATCCACCGCGCCAATTTACGTTTGGCACTCACGATATACGCCTTCGCTCCGCTAGCATTTTCGAGCCCCAACATTCGTGTGATTGAGTCCAGCGGCATCTCATCGCCGTAATGCAACGTGAAAACTATTTTCTCAGTGTCATCGAGCGCGCTGTTCAACACTTGTGCAAGATGCTTAGCCGTTCCTTCGCGATCAAGTCCCGCATCTGGGCCTTCCCGAGAATCTGGGATCTCGCCGAAGAATTCTTCTTCAACATCTGCTTTCAACTCTGTCGCTTGGCGACTGTTCACTCGAATGACATTGAGACAGTGATTTCTTGCGATTGTGAACAACCAGCTTGAAAACTTAGACTGCCCCTGAAATGAATCCAGGCTTTGGTAGGCGCGCACGAATACTTCCTGGGCGAGGTCCGCGGCGCTTTCACGATTGGAAGTGAACCGCAAGCACCAGCGTGCCACGCGAGCGTAGTTGCGGCGGAATAGCTCGTTTACACAAAGCTCGCGCTCTTGAGACTGTGCAATTTCCCGGTATCGTGCAACCAGGTCCTCGTCCGATAGATCTTGGAGGGCCATTGCCGCGATTATATCCGGGCGCATCCGATCGCAACCCGCCGTTTGGCCAAGACTTGAATGCAGCAGGCGCGGCGCGATCGCTTCAAACATCGATTCGAATGTCTCACAAGCTGTGCTCATGTTCTTAGATCGGAGCCGCAAAGGGCCTCACACTGCTTGAGACAGTGAGGAAAAGACCCGCGGAACAACTTTTTCGTGCCCCGAAATCCGCCAGCGGCAACCCTGGCGTCTCCAAATTCAACTAATCGACGGACCAAAGCGTCACTCAACCAGTATTGGGGTCCGTGTAAGCAGTCATTATCCGTTGGCTTTTTCTTATGGAGGGTTCGTCAGAATGTTCACTGCGAAACAGTTAACAGCTTTGCTTTTGGCTCTAGGATTGTCTAGCGTTTCCTTCGCGTTACCGCAACAAGACCAGTCCGCGAAGCAGGACATGAAAGATGCCGGACAAGCCACCAAGCAGGCTGCTAAAGACACCGGCCGCGCCACCAAGAAAGCGGCCAAAACCACTGGGCACGAGGTAAAGAAAACCACCAAGAAAGCTACCCACAAGACCGCCGAGAAAACTAAGGAAGGCGCGCAGAAGGTGGAGGACAAGACGAAGCCGAATTGAGTGTCGGCTGAGTATGTCATTGCAAAGGCTAGCTGTGGCAGATGCATCCTGTGGCAAGTGTTTATGGGTCGGCCCAATGACCCAACCGCGGAGCGCTGCACCAACGGTGCGGCGCTCTCGTATTTTCACCGTGTTAGTTGCATTGCTGATGCTTACCGCCGCGGCGAGAGATGCAACCGCGTATTCAGTTCTGACCCACGAACAAGTCGTGGATCTGCTCTGGAAAGATCAAATCTCTCCCATGCTGCGGAAGCGCTTTCCGCAAGCGACCGAGGAGGATCTTCGGAAGGCACACGCTTACGCCTACGGCGGATCCATGATTCAAGACATGGGCTATTATCCGTTCGGCAATAAATTCTTCAGCGATCTTCTGCACTATGTTCGGTCAGGCGACTTTGTTCTTGCGCTTATTCGCGACTCCTCGGACCTGAACGATTACGCTTTTGCCCTTGGTGCGTTGGCGCACTATGTCTCGGATAACAGCGGCCATCCCACGATTAATCGAGTCGTTGCCATCGAATTTCCCAAGCTTCGCAAGAAATTTGGAGATTCGGTCACATACGACGACGATAAAAAAGCGCACATCCGCACTGAATTCGGTTTTGACATGGTCCAGGTTGCGAAAAATCGCTATACCAGCGACCGCTATCATGACTTCATCGGGTTCGAAGTGGCCAAGCCCTTGATGGACCGCGCGTTTCTCGAGACTTACGGGCTCAAGGCGGAAGACGTCTTTGGTGACGAAGACCTTGCGATCGGAACTTTCCGTCACGGTGTGAGTATCATCATTCCGGAAATGACGCGTGTCGCTTTGTTGTCTCGCAAAGACCAGTTGATCAAGGAAGATCCCACCTTTGACCGCAAGAAATTTCTTTTTTACTTATCGCGAACCGACTATCAAAAGAAATGGGGCGAGGGATATCGCCGGCCAGGCGCAGGCACACGCGTGCTGGCATGGATTTTGAAAGTCATCCCCAAAGTGGGACCATTTTCTGCGTTGGAATTCAAGATCCCCACCACTCAGACTGAAGATTTGTACATCAAGAGCGTGACCCAGACGGTTGAGGACTACCACGCGCTGTTGCGCAAGACAGACGCGGATGCCTTACAGCTCGAGAACCGAGATTGCGATACAGGAAAACTCACGGCTGCTGGGGAATACCGTTTAACTGACGTGACTTTTGCGGCCCTCCTGGACAAGTTGGCAAGCCACGACTTCGAACATACGTCGCCGGAACTGAAAGCAAACATTGTTCAATACTTCGGCGACCCGAGGTCGAAAACCGCGCTGGGAAAAGACAAGAAGTCCTGGACAAAGATCGAAAAGCAATTAGGAGAACTGAAGGCGTCGACCGAATCCGCTTCGATCGCGCCCAAAAACCTACCCTGACGGAACTGACTCGCTTCAAATCCACCGCTATCGCATTTCGTTCCCAGTTCGAAACCCTTACTTTGTGGGTTGTAATTTGCTTTCAGGTATTCCTTGTGGCTCGACGCCATCCCGTAGAGGAAAGGATTTCGCGATTAGAGGCGATCTAAGACATCCGTGAGCTCCGGATAGCCTTAGAGTCATCGAGCCTTCATCTGCCCTTCTATGGCCATTGCTACGCAGAGAAAAGGCATTCCAGGGAGCAACCGGGATCCTATTTCACCTACCTATCGAACTCCGCGTGCAGCAAGAAAAAGCGGGCTATCCGCATCTTTATGAAATCACTGAGAATATAAATAGAAATAATATATATCTATTAGTTCGGCGACTTGTTGCGGATTTCGAGAGGAAATTTGGCTCGGCCAACTCCTCGCACAGGAGGGGTAAAATAAACCCTCCCGCCCCCAGCGACCGCCGATTGGAGAAGACTGTTTGCCGGGACCACCATTACCACCAGACGCGAATTCAGAAACCACAGTGATGAATACCGGGCCAGCATCAACAGTGGTCATTGGCCCTTACCATCTGCTCGAACGTATTGGCCAAGGCGGCATGGGTGAAGTGTGGCTGGCTGAGCAGAAACATCCTGTACGTCGGCGCGTTGCTTTGAAATTAATCAAAGCAGGCATGAACACGCGCGAGATCGTGACGCGCTTCGAGTCGGAGCGCCAGGCACTCGCGTTGATGGATCATCCGGCCATCGCAAAAGTATTCGACGCAGGTTCTACCCCGCAGGGCATGCCGTACGTGGTAATGGAGTACGTCGCCGGCGTACCCATCACCGAGTATTGCGACAAGCATCGGCTAGCCATGAATGAGCGGCTGGAGCTATTTGTTCAAGTGTGCAGTGGAGTTCAGCATGCTCACCAAAAAGCAATCATCCACCGCGATCTGAAACCTTCGAACATCCTGGTCACCCAGGTCGACGGCAAGCCCGTTCCCAAGATTATTGATTTTGGTGTGGCTAAGGCCATTTCGCAGCGGCTGACGGCGGAGACGATGTTCACACACGCGGGCGCCCTGATTGGCACGCCCGAGTACATGAGTCCCGAACAAGCGAATTCGGGCAGCGAAGACATCGACACGCGTTCGGACGTCTATTCGCTGGGAGTCGTTTTGTATGAGTTGCTGGTAGGCGCTCTACCGCTGGACCTGACCGAGATTCGCGATCAGGCGTTTTTTGAATTGCTTCGCCGAATTCGGGAGGAAGATGCCCCGCGGCCCAGCACAAAACTTCGAACGTCAAGCGAGCACTCCTCTGTTGCCGCCCGTAACCGAGGCACCGAGCCCGCTGAATTAGACAAGCAGCTGAAAGGCGACTTGGACTCGATCGCTCTGAAAGCGCTCGAGAAAGAACGATCGCGACGATACAGCTCGCCTTCTGACCTGGCGGGAGATATTGAACGATATCTGCACAATGAACCGGTCTTAGCCGTACCGCCCTCGCTTGCTTATCGCAGTGGGAAGTTTGTTCGCCGCCATCGTCTGGCAGTTGCCGCATCAGCAGTAGTGGCGTTGGCAGTGTTCGGGCTGATCGCGTCGCTTGTTATTGGGTCCGCGCGGGTTGCGCGAGAGCGCGACCGCGCCAACCGAGAAGCGCAGGCGGCCGAACGTGTCTCTGATTTCCTGGTCGGCGCGTTCGCAATTTCAGATCCCGATGAATCGCGAGGCAATAAGATCACTGCCCGAGAAGTTCTGGACAAGGGTGCCCGACAGATAGAAACCGATCTGGCCGGCCAACCTGCGCTCCAGGCAAGACTTATGTCGACGATGGGCAAGGTCTACGAAGGGCTTGGCCTCTATGAACCTGCGAGACAATTGCTGGATAAGGCAATTGGTCTTCAGAAAAAAACGCTTGGACCCGATCATCAGGAAACGCTCGCATCGCAGCGGATGCTGGCTCGAATCCTGCAATACCAAGCCCAATATCCCGCTGCCGAAAAACTCTATTCGGAAACCTTGCAGAAACAAGAGCGCTTCCTGGGTTCCGACGCCATGGACGCACTTCGGACCAAGGCCAATCTCGGCAGCCTCTACAACGAGCAGGGACGCTACGCGGATGCAGAAAAACTTCTTAGTGAGACAGTGAAAGCAACGACTCAGGCTTCCGGAAAGAACAGTCCTGAGACCATGAGCGCCCTGCATTCATTGGCGATTGCATACGATGGCGAGCGGCAATACGCGAAGGAAGCTGATATTTGGGAAGAGCTATATCGCCTTCGATCGCAAACACTTGGGCCTGATCATCCCGATACGGTCAATTCCATGCAAAACCTCGCCTACGTTTACTACAAGGTGGGTAAGGCCGCCGAAGCTGAGAAGTTGCAGCGTCAAGGCCTCGAAATCGGACGGCGCGTGCTGGGGAACGATCATCCGAGCGTGCTACTTGCCATCGGCAATCTCGCGAACACCCTCTTAAGCGAAGGAAAGCCGGCAGAAGCAGAACCTCTACAGCGCGAAGCACTCGAAGGGCGCCGACGGATACTCGGGCCAAACCATCCAGAAACACAATATGCAATCGCGAACCTCGCGAACATCCTGTCTGCGCAAAAGCGATACCGCGAGGCCGAAGCTCTTTATCGTGAAGCGCTGCAAGGTGAAATCCGCGTTTTAGGCGACAATCACCCTGAGATCGCATTCGCTTGGTACAACCTCGCGACGGTAGAGGCCGTTCAGGGAAAGCGCAACGATGCGTTGGGAGACCTGCAGAAAGCGATCGACCACGGCTACAACGATCCGGATGAGATCGGGCAAGAACCGGGATGGAATGGACTGCGCAACGACCCGGGTTACCGGGACGCAATTGCATTGATCCAGAAACGCAGCGCCAAGAAATAACTCAGTCACGCGGCACGCGGAATTCCCAATACCTGCAGAGCGTCAGGCCAACTAGTTTCACGAGGCACGTTGAACGACCCCACTTTCCGGAGGGGCTTGACCTGCCGTACCGCGAACGTGAAAGGCTTGGACCACAGCGTTAAGCGCGGCGCCTGAGAGGACCGCGACTCCACTCAAATAAAAGAAAAGCAGCAGGACAATGACCGCGCCTAGCGATCCGTACGTGCTGTTATAGGTTGGGAAGTAGTAGAGATAAATTCGCAACCCGCGCGAGATCGCGATCAGCAACAGAATGCCGGTCACTGCGCCGGGTGTGATCCAATGCCACTCGCGTTTCTCCAGATTGGGAGCAAAATAGTAGGTCAGCGCAAACGCCAGCAGCAGCACGGCAAACACTAGTGGCCATCGGAGGAAGCTCCAAACAAAACCCTCGACGCCGCTATCCAAATCAATGCCCGCAATGCGCCGCACGAACAAAACAAAGGCGATCGACACGACCAAGACGATTCCCAGCCCCAATGTGAGTCCGATCGCAACGGCGTACTGCTTCACCAGCGAGCGCGTTTCACTGACGCGGTAGGCCGCATTCAAAGTGTCCATGACGGCGCCCATCCCGAGAGAGGCTGACCATAACGAAGCAATGACGCCGAATGACATTTTTACAGGACCGCTTGCCTGAATCACTTCGTCAACGGTGGTGCTGATCAATTGAAATGCTGGCAACGGTAAGAAGCGGGCGAGGAAATCGAGAAGCAGTACGCGTCCTCGATCAGCCGTGCCGAAAACACTCAAGCTGGCAATCACGCAGATTAGGAACGGAAACAACGCGAGGAAAAAGTAGTAAGCCAACTGCGCCGATCGGCCGAAGACATCATCGATCCTGATTTCCGCCCAGGTACGGACCGCAACTTCCCACAATCCTCGAGCGGAAGTAATCGACACTCTTGCCATGTGTGTGAGCGTGGATGCGTGAAATCAAAGGAAGGTTTGTTTATCGGCCTCAGGCGGGGCTGCCCGTCCACGCCGACGCGACCGCGCAACCGGTGCCACTGTTTCTACTCAGAACTTAGTCCGCGGTATCCTCCCCGACTCTCGAAGACAGCGGTCAGCCTGGTAATCTCGAAAAGATCCTTGATGCGCGGCTGAAGGTTCACGAGTTCCAACTCACACTGAGCTTTAGCTGCGGTCATGTACACACTGACCAACGCGCCGATGCCGGAACTATCGATGTAGCTTACTTCTTTCAGATCAAGCACAATGCGCTTGGTCCCCGGAATGAGCGCGCGGACAGTATGCTGCAACTGGCTCGACGACGAGGACGTGATCCTGCCCGCAGTGCATACGACGGTCTCTCCGGGATTCTTTTCTGTTGTGAGCTGCAATTCGGGTGTTGGAACAACTGGGTTTGCTGCCATGGCGACCCTCTGTCTTGCTTGCGAAGAAGTACGTTAATGATTGCGTTCAAACGCGGAGAATGCAATTTTAGCGGCTCGAGCCTCGTTTCGGAGAGGCGTGAAGATGTCCCCACAATACAACCGTTCAAAACGAAGTCAAGTAAAAGCTGACGAGGCAGTCGAGCTTGCGCGAGCGCTAGAATGTAAAAGCTACGCCTGCTGTGAAGCGCTGTTCCCGATATTTCTGGTCCGTGGTGAAGCGAAATGTTTGCAGGTTGTAGTCCACGTCGGCGAAATATTCCTTTGTGTAGCTGTCGCTCAAGAAATTTGGCGACTTGCTGAGCGTTTCGCGGAAATCAAGACTCAAGGTAATTCTGGGATGCACGCGGTACTTGACGCCGCCACCGTACACGATGCCCGGAGAAAATACTCCGCCTCCATCCAGTGGAGCCTTTCGTCCAAAGTTATAGGCCGCGAGCAGCAGTCCCACGTTCTGCAAGCCTAGCTTGAAGGGTCCAGCCGCTTTGGTGATCGGCGAGTCGGAAAGACTAGTGAGCAGCAATGCCGGCCCAACAGCGGCATAAGGACGCCACCGTGACTTGGGTGGGCGGAAATTCCATAACAGATTGTATTCAAACTGTCGGGTTACCAGACCGGTCGTTCCCGTTGTCCGCCATGCGCCAGCGACCGGCTGGAGTTCATCTCTCTTGGCAAAGTAATTCTTGAGCCAGAACGCGCCTGAGATGCCCGTATAGATCAGGTTGCCGCGATAGAGGTCGTCGCGGATATACAGCGCGGTATTTTCTCGTCAAGCCTTCGTAGAAGCGAACGCGAAACTCCTTGCCCGATGGCTTCTTGTTGGCCTCAACAAGCACCAGTGCGTTTTCGTTGTCCATGACGGGCCAAGCCTGCAGCGCGTGGTGTGCGAGGACTTTATTTTTCCCGTTGATCGTCACCATCGCCGAGCCGGTTTGCTGGCCTGGTTTTTTAACAACTCGTAAATCGGGAAACGGGTTCTTCTCAGCAGCAGCGATCGAGGTGTAGAAGAGCGAGAAAAGAATGAGAAAAAAACAAGGGCGGCATCGCCGCAGTCGATTCGGCCAGTTCAACATTCAGGCGGGTCCGCGGCTCTAGGCGCGCTACTTTCTTAAAAATACGAGCCGATCAGGCCCGATATAGATCGGTGCGGATACCGCGGACCGAATGGCATCAGAGTTTGAAGTATGGGGCGTGGAGTTGTCTATCAAAAAAGCGCGGCGCAACGTCGTCAAGAATGTGTAGTGTCAATCATCGTCGCCGAGCGCACGTGGTTGCGAGGAGATCGAGCAATCTCCGGCAAAGGCGGTCACGGCCGTAAGGGTTTCCCCTATTGACCTAGATTACAGTTCCCTTACTAATAGCGAACGCGTCTCGGTACGAGATTTTTGTCCTCCCCCGTAAAAGCGTGTTTGCGCGAAAAAATAGTCGTAAGCGTAGTGTTCGGATTCACCAACCACGTCTTGTTTTCACGATTGCTCATTTAGTATGGCTGCAGTCCTGTGTGGCGCTTAAATTTCGGAGGAAAATTCGCTATGAAGTTGTCCCCGCTTGGGAAGATATGTCTAGTTTTCGTCGTGCTCCTGTTGGGCTCAGCACTTGCCATGGCTCAGTACGGCGGTGGGCAGTACGAGATTCTGTCTGCACGGTACGGCACTGCAAATCACAATGTCGATGTGACGCAACGCCTGAAAGAAATCGCAAGCCAGGGAAACAGCTTTCGCATGGGCAACTCGACCTTCGGGGTCGATCCAGACCAGGGCCATGTCAAGA
>Ga0207643_10002399_pt1 | contig 10142 bp, 8 predicted proteins | sample KBSMisM62_FD_184313 | JGI IMG/M metagenome (GOLD analysis project Ga0207643, IMG submission 184313) | Miscanthus rhizosphere microbial communities from Kellogg Biological Station, Michigan, USA - KBS Miscanthus M6-2 (SPAdes) (version 2) | ecosystem: Host-associated > Plants > Roots > Rhizosphere... | reverse complement strand
CGGCAACAACGCCGGCGAGCAGCTCTCGATCCTCGCGGGCACGCTCGCCAAGCTCGACCGCGACGCGCCCGAGTACGGCATCGGCAAGTACAACGACTTCAACACCTTCTATCTGCAGGCCGCGTCCGGCACGTCGGGTGGTTCCTCGGGTTCGCCCGTCATCGACATCCAGGGTCGCGTGGTTGCGCTCAACGCCGGTGGCGCGACGGGCGCCGCGTCGAGCTTCTATCTACCGCTCGGCCGCGTGAAGCGCGCGCTCGAACTCATCCAGGCAGGCAAGGCCGTGCCGCGCGGCGCCTTGCAGGTGGTGTTCCATTACACGCCGTACGATGAACTACGCCGCCTGGGACTCACCGAGAAAATCGAAGAATCGGCGCGCAAGGCGTTTCCAGCGCTCACCGGCATGCTGGTGGTCAACGAAGTGCTGCCCGGCGGGCCCGCCGACGGCACACTGCAGCCCGGCGACGTGCTGGTGCGCGTGAATGGCAAGCTGGTCTCGGAGTTCGAACCGCTCGAGCAGGTCACCGATGAGACCGTCGGCGGCACCGTGGACCTGGAGCTCGAACGCGGCGGCAAACCAATCAGCGCCAAGCTCAATGTCGGCAACCTGCACGACATCACTCCATCGGCCTACCTGGAGTTCGGTGACACCGTGGTGCACACCGTCTCGTATCAGCAGGCGCGGCATTTCAATGTCGCCGTGGTGGGCGTGTACGTCGCGAACCCGGGGTACATTTTCGGCGCCGCCGGCGTGCCACGCGGCGCGGTGATCGCCAGCGCCAACGGCAAACCCACGCCGAATCTCGCGGCTTTCGAAGCCGTGGTCGCGGGCCTCGCCGACGGCGAAAGATTCACCGTGCGTTATTCCACCGTCGACGACCCGAATGGTTCGAGCGTGCGCAGCGCGCGCATGGATCGCCGCTGGTTCCCGGCGAACCACTGCCTGCGTGACGACGCCGCAGGCGTGTGGCAGTGCGCGGCGCTGCCCAACCTGGGTTCGGCGAAGCCGGAGGTGGGTGGCAGCACGCGCTTCTCGAAGCCCGAAGATCCGCGCGCCGCAGCACTGGCTGCCTCGCTGGTCGGTGTCGGATTCGACATGCCTTATTCAGTCTCCGGCATCACGGAGCGCAATTATCGCGGCACTGGCCTGGTGGTGGATGCGGCGCGCGGCCTCGTCGTGGTGGATCGCAACACCGTGCCGGTTTCCATGGGTGACGTGCGCGTGGTGTTCGCGGGCACGCTGGAGGTGCCCGGCAAAGTGGAATTCGTGCACCCGTTGCACAATCTCGCCATCGTCAGCTACGACCCCAAGCTCATCGGCAATACGCCGGTACGCAGCGCCAAGTTGTTAGACCGCAGGATCACGCCGGGTGAAGCGCTGTGGGTGGTCGGCATGGGTCAGGACAGCGAGCTCAACGCACGCGCGACACAGGTCGCGGACCTCTCGCCTATCCAGTTGCCGCTGTCGCGCACCATGCAGTTCCGCGAAAGCAATCTCGAGACCATCCGGCTCGTGAACGGGCCCACCGACTTCGATGGCGCCATCACCGACAGTGTGGGCAGCGTCATCGGCTTGTGGTCGAGCTTCGCCTGGGAAAACGGGCGCGAGCTGCAGCAGGAAAATCGCGGCGTCGCCATCGGCGTGGTGTCGGACATGCTTCGCCGTGTGCAGGCGAATCAGCCGTTGTACTCGCTCGAAGCCGAGTTCGTTCCGCAGCCCCTGGCGGCGGCGCGGCGACTGGGTCTTCCGGACAGCTGGCTGCGCAAGTTCGAACTGGCAAGCCCGAACCAGCGCCAGGTGTTGTCCATCGTGCGTCTGGTCGGCGGCTCGCCGGCCGTCGGAAAACTGAAGCAGGGCGACATCATCTTGTCCATCGATGACAAGGTGGTCACGAAATTCCGTGAGGTCGAACTGGCGGTGGCCGACAAGCGCGAAGTGAACGTCATGGTGTGGCGCGACGGCGAAGAGCAGCTCGTCACGCTGGCCACCGCGGCGTTGAGCGGCAATGACATCGACCGCATCGTCATGTGGGCGGGCGCCACTCTGCAGGCGCCTCATCGCGCGATGATCGCCCAGCGCGGCATTCCGCCCGAGGGCGTGTACGTGGGTTATTTCGCCTATGGCTCGCCGGCGACGCGGTACGGACTGTTTCCGGGGCGGCGTATCGTCGAAGTGGATGGCATGCCCACTCCGAACCTCGACGAATTCCTCAAGGTGGTCTCGGGCCGCCCGGACCGTTCGGCCATGCGCCTGCGGACCATCACCTGGAACAACGCGCCGGAAGTGATCACGCTCAAACTCGACCGGCACTACTGGCCGACCTACGAGCTCAATCGCACCGACAGTGGTTGGGTGCGTAAGGACCTCGAGTAGCGGGTTCCGGTCTTAACATTGCGTGTACGCCGCATCGGCGGCGTTTTCCGATGAGGCCGTAAGGCCTGGGAACACTGGGAAGCCCGGGAAACCTTCCCTGTACAATCCGCCGCATGGTCCGAATCGTTAGAGCCACCCCTGTAGAGCTGGAAAGTGCCGTCACCTCGTTGCGCGATGGCGAGCTCGTGGCGTTTCCGACCGAAACGGTCTACGGACTCGGCGCCAATGCGCAGAACCCGGCGGCGGTGCGCCGGATTTTCGAGCTCAAGGAACGTCCGGCCGAACACCCGGTCATCGTCCATCTCGACAACCCCAAGTACCTGCATCGTTGGGCACGCGACGTGCCCGAAAATGCCCGCAAGCTCGCGGCGCGATTCTGGCCCGGGCCGCTGACCATGGTCCTGTTGCGTTCGGAAAATGTGCACGACGTGGTTACCGGAGGCCAGGATACCGTGGCCATCCGCGTGCCCTCACATCCCATGGCGCAGCAGTTGCTGACGGCTTTCGGTGGTGGCATTGCCGCGCCGTCGGCCAATCGATTTGGCCGCGTGAGCCCAACCCGCGCCGAGCACGTGCGCGAGGAATTCGGCGACGCCGTACGCGTGGTGCTCGATGGTGGCGAAAGCCAGATCGGCCTCGAATCCACCATCGTGAGCTTCGATGGCGAACAGGTGCGATTGCTGCGCCCCGGTTTCATCACCTATTCACAGATCAAGGAAGTGGTAGGCGACGTGATCGTCGGCGCGGGCACGTCCGCGCCGCGCGTTCCGGGCACCAAGGCGTCGCACTACGCGCCGATGACGCCGATGAGCATCGTGCCCGTCGACGAAATCGACAAGCGTGCCGAGACGATGTCCGAAGGTGGGCGCCGCGTGGCGGTGCTCGCGATGAGGTTGCCGCTCAAGACCTATCCATCGGTCACCTGGATCAACGCCGGGCGACGTCCCGACGCCTATGGGCACGATCTGTATGCGAACCTGCGCGCACTCGACAAGGCGGGTTGCGAGCAGATCCTCGTGCAGGATGTGCCGAGCGATGAGAAATGGACCGCGATCCGCGATCGCTTGAGCCGCGGCGCTGCGCTCGGCAGTGCGAGCGAGTTCGACCAGATCGTCGAGACCGGCGGATACAGCGTTCTTCCCTGAAGTCCCGACACAGGAGTCACCATGGCACTTCCCTGGCTTGCCGTTGGAAAGCTCGTCCTCAACAACCTCGACACCATCATCGGCGTCGTCAAACCGGGTTTCACGCGCAAGAAGGTTGATGCGGACCATATGGATCTGCTGAACCAGCAGATCGCGGAACTGCAGGCTGCGGCGTCCAGCAATGCAGAACAGATCAAGCAACTGGCCGCGCAGGTCAAGGAAGTGGTGGCCGCGCTTGGCCAGGCCGCAACTGATGCAGCGGCGCAGCGTGCCGCCGTGAAGCGGTGGTCCTATGCGGCAGTTGCGGTGTCCGTCATTGCGGTGCTGTTATCGGCAAGCACTTTCCTCACGCATTGAGGCAGGGGATTCCATGCGAAGCGTGATTTCGATCTGCATGGCCGGGGCGATCTCGCTGTCGGTGAGTTGTGCCTCGGCACCGGCCGGCCAGCCCGATCCCGCGACGAGCCTCGCGGGACTGCGCCTCGAAGTGCCTTGCGCCAATCCCAAGTTCAACAACGACACCGAGTGCCATTGGGACCAGAGCCTGCTTCAGACCGCGGATCCCCAATGGAAGCTCAAGCGCGAGATCGTCCGCACTTTCGGCGGCCGGAAAGGCACGGTCTATGACGTCACCCTGTACGTTCGCGGCGTGGTCGAACCCAAGAACTTCACCGGTGGCACGGTGCAGTTCCAGCACTTCCAGACCGGCGGCACGCCGGTGAAGAACGACTACAACTTTTACAGCCTGCATGTGTCCGACCCCGAGGCGACGTACACCTTCAACCGCAACGAAGAAAAGGTGGGGCACTACGTGTTCTCCATCGACTATCGCGTGCGAATTCCGATTCGCGGCGGCGCCACCGTGACGATGGGCGCGTACGACTCCAACGATGTGGCCATCGCCAATCACCAGCACCTGGTGATCAACTGGATCCCGCCGGCACCCGCGCCGTTCGACGGGCAGTTCTTCCAGATCGACGTGGAATCAATCACGCCGCGCAACTGAGGGCTTGGTGCCTATCGAACCCGCGTACGGCGCTGGCTGTAGCGCTCAGTAGTGAGGTGGCTTCTCATACGCCGTTGCGCTGGTGCCTGATTCCGATTCGATGGCGGCGATCTTTTCCATGAGCCGTTGATTGCGGTCCAGCGCGCGATCGAGCTCCTTCTGCTGACGTGCGACGACGTCGCTGATCTCCGCCACCGCGCGTTCCAGGTGGGCGAGCTTGATCTCAATCGCTTCGAGTCTGTCTGCCATGGCGTGATTATGGCGCTCCAAAAACATCGGCGCCCTGGAATCCTTTCCAGGGCGCCGGCGACTACCCGCTAGCTCGGGTTCGGTGGATCGGATGCCTCAGTACCAGATGTTGTAGAGCACATCGAGCACAACGCCGGTGGCGAGGGCGGTCAGCAGGACGTCATTGCCGACGCGCACCCAGTGGTAGCCGTACGGCGGGGCGTAGAGCCGGTACGGGGCGTAGTCGTACACGATGTACGAGCTGCCGTAGTAGGCGCGCGGCAGGTAGTCGCCACGGTGCCAGGTACGGTAGTGATAGCCGTACGGCGCGCGATAGTAGCCGTAGTGATAGCGATAGCGCGCATAGTCGTTGCGGTCATGGCGGCGGTTGTCCCAGTAGTTGGGGTGATTGTTCCAGTCGCTACGCGGGCGGTCCCAGCCGCTGTGACCGTTCCAGTTGCTGTGGTTGTCATTACGATTGTGGTCGCTGCGGTTATTGTCGTAGCGATGATCATTGCGATGATTGTTGTCGTTCCAATCATGGCGATCATTGTCACGTCGATCATTGCCATGGCCATTGTTGGCGTGGCCGCCAGCATTGCGATGGTCGTCACGACGATCGTGCCCGCCACCATTGCCCGGCGGAGTCGGGGGCCTGCGATCATGGCCATTGCCGGGGCCCTGGGGATTTCCGCCGCGATGGTCACTGCCATGGTTATTGCCATGACTGCCGCCGCCGCGGTTGTCATTGCCGCGATCGTTGCCGTGCCTGGAATCGTTGTGCGAATCGTTCGCGACCATGCGCGAGGCGATCTGGCTGCTCGCGTTTTTGCTCGCGAAGGCTGAAGCGCTTACGAGCAGCGAGGCGACAAGAACAAGGGTCACTGGGCGTTTCATCTGGAGTCTCCTTACGGATCCATGTCGATCCGTTGCGGAGCCAGTATCGATTTCCTCACCTGAGCGTTTGCTGAACGTTTTCGTTCAGGTTCGTTCAGGTTGTTCAGGTTGTTGGCCAACCGGATGGCCGTTTGGCGAGCTGATCTGGATCAGGGCGCTGCCCTCATGTCACGCGGAAGATTACGTCCCATGAGCATCGCCGTATCAGCCGACCGACCTGCGAACCGCTGCGCATTATTTGATTACGGCTTCCGTCCGTTTTTCCTGCTGTGCGGCTGCTACGCGCTCGCGATCGTCCCGATCTGGCTGTATCGATTTGCGCATGCCGCGACGCCGTTCGGCGCGCTTCCCGCGATGTACTGGCACTCGCACGAGATGTTGTACGGCTTTGTTATCGCTGCTGTGGCGGGATTTTTGCTGACTGCGGTGCCGAGCTGGACCGGCGCGCGTGGCTTCGCCGGGCGGCCCCTCATCATCGTCGTCGGCCTGTGGATGCTCGGACGCGTGGCCATGAGCACCGTGGGGGCCGTGCCCTTCTGGCTGACGGCGGCCGCGGAACTAAGCTTGCTTCCCGTGCTGCTCGCACTGCTGGCGCCGCCGATTTTTCGCAACGCCAATCGCAACGCGCCGCTGCTGGCGGTCGTGACCGTGCTGTGGCTCATCGATGGCGCATTTCTCTTCGCGCTCCAGCGTGGCGACGCGGCGCTTGCCGGCAGCACCATGCGCCTCGCGATTGATTTCGTGCTGATACTCGTGACCGTGATCGGTGGACGAATCGTGCCTGCGTTCACCGCGAATGCCATGCGCGCACGTGGTGAAGCGGTCAGCACTGTCACGCGACGCCCGCTCGAATTCGGCGTCATCGGTGCAATGGTTGCGATCGCGATAACCGACGTATTCGCGCCGGATTCCGCATTGAGCGGCGCACTGGCCGCAATCGCGGCGCTGGCGCATGCCTTCCGCCTGAGCGGCTGGCGCAGCTTCAGAACCCGCGGTGAACCGATTCTCTGGGTACTGCACGTCGCCTATGCCTGGCTGCCCGTGGGGCTGGCGCTCAAGGCCTGCGCCCTGCTCGGTGGTGCCGCCTGGGCGGTGAAATGGCAACACGCGCTGACCATGGGAGTGTTCGCCACGATGATCCTGGCGGTGATGACTCGCGCATCGCTCGGGCATACAGCGCGGCCGCTGGTCGTGCCGCGTGCGATTGCGCTCGCCTATCTGCTGCTCACCGCCGGCACGGTGTTGCGCGTCTTCGGCGTTGCGGTGTTTCCGGCGCACTATCTACTGACGGTGTCGCTGTCCGGGCTCGCGTGGGTGTTGAGCTTCGGCATTTTCGTCGTGGTGTATGCACCCATCCTGTGGAGTCCGCGAGCGGACGGCAAACCCGGTTGACACCCATGAACAATCGCCTGGAATTCGATCTCAATCTGCTGCGCCGCTGCGACCGGCCCGGTCCCCGTTACACCTCGTATCCTTCGGCGCCGCAGTTTTCCACGCGCTTCACCGATGCCGACTTCCGGCGGCAGGTGGCGCGCAGCAACCAGGAGCCGATTCCGCGCGACCTGTCGCTGTACGTGCACGTGCCATTCTGTTTCTCACCGTGCTTCTACTGCGGATGCAATCGAATCATCACGCGCGACGTGAGCCGTGGCGCTCCATACGCCGAGCGCCTGGTGCGCGAAGCGGAAATGGTGGCGCCGCTGTTCGATCGCGATCGCGATGTCGTGCAGCTGCATTTCGGCGGCGGGACGCCGAACTTTCTGAATGCGCCGGCTCTCGCCGACCTGGTTGACAGCCTCGGGCGGTTCTTTCATTTCTCGAATGCGCGAACCCGCGATTTTTCCATCGAGCTCGATCCGCGCAGTGTCCGCGATGGCGACATCGCCGCGTACGCAGCCATGGGTTTCAATCGCGCAAGCTTCGGCGTGCAGGACTTCGATCGGGCGGTGCAACTGGCCATCAATCGCGAGCAGAGCATTGAGGAAACGCTGAGCGCCATCGATGCCTGCCGCACTTCCGGCTTCCGCTCCGTCAACGTGGATCTCATCTATGGCTTGCCGCGCCAGACTCTGGCGGGATTTCTCCACACGCTGAACACCATCGTGCTGGCACGACCGGATCGCGTGGCGGTTTACGGCTACGCGCACATGCCGCAGAAGTTCAAGGCGCAAAGGCAGATCGATGATCGCGAACTGCCCGATGCCGCCGAGCGCTTAGGCCTGCTGCAGGTGGCGATCGAGCGCCTGACGGCCGCCGGCTACTGCTACATCGGTCTCGATCACTTCGCGCTGCCCGGCGACGATCTCAGCGTGGCCCTCGCGGCTGGAAGCCTGCAGCGCAATTTCATGGGCTACACCACGCACGCGGAATCCGATCTCATCGGCCTTGGCGCAAGTTCCATCAGCCATATCGGCGACAGTTACAGCCAGAATTTTCGCGACCTCCCGCCGTGGGAATCCGCCGTTGACCAGGGCCGATTGCCGATCGCGCGAGGTCTATTGCTGGACGAGGACGATGTCATCCGGGCGCAGGTCATCCAGCAGCTCATGTGCCGAGGCCTCATCGACCGCGCGCAGATCGAAACCCGATTCACGATCGATTTCGACCTGTACTTTGCCGAGTCGCTGGCGCGGCTCCTGCCGCTGGCGGCGGAGGGGCTGGTCACGTTCGATGGTTCGCGCATCATCGCGACCTCGCGCGGCCGGCTGATGCTGCGTATCATCGCAATGTGCTTCGACCGTTATCTTGCGACACCGTCCGTTTCCGAAACGCAGCCACGCCACTCCCGCGCTCTCTGATCGCGCCTGCGGCTCCCGCCGCGCGCACCTGACATGGGTAGCCAGCGCGCCGGATCCAGCCCGATTGCAGATGACGGCGATGCCTTCCGCTTCTGCAGCACCTGCGCTTTCTCAGCCTCGTGCCTCGCACATGGCTTCGACAAGACGAAACTCGAAGAGCTGCACCTGCTCGTGGCGCACGTGGGGCCGTACGAAGAAGGCGATCACATTTTTCGTGAGGGAGATCCGTTCGAAGCCATCGCCGCCGTGCGGACCGGCACGGTCAAGACTTATGTCACCGACAGCGAGGGGCGCGAGCAGGTCCTGGGGTTTTTCCTGCCGGGCGAGGTGATCGGGCTCAACGCGATTTCTCAAGCGCGTTATCCCTGCAATGCGGTCGCGCTCGATTCGGTGATGTTGTGCCGGTTCTCGTTCCCGAACATCGCGGCGCTGGCGACTCGCGTGCCGGGTTTGCAGCAGCACCTGTTCCGGCTGTTGAGCGAGGACATCGGCAAGGCGGCGCTGCTCGCCGGGAATTTCACCGCCGACGAACGCATGGCGGCGTTCGTCGTGTCGATGTCGCGCCGTCATGCCGCGCGCGGCTTCTCCGCGACGCGTTTCCGGCTCTCCATGACCCGCACTGACATCGCAAACTACCTGCGGCTGGCTTCCGAGAGCGTGAGCCGCGGATTCTCGCGGCTGCAGGACTCGGGCCTGCTGCACGTCGACCGCCGTGAGATCGAGATCACAGATCCGGTAAAACTCGAAGCACTGGCGCGCAATATCCTGAGGGAGTAGTCCTCAGGAAAGAGTCGACCTGACCTGGATCAGGGTGCGGTGGCGGCCGCGGAGTCACGATCAGTCATCTTCGTGGAGATGACGTCATGACCGCTACTCGCAAACTCTGGGTATTCCTGATCGGCCTGCTGCTGGCCTCGTTCACCGTCCTGCTGTGGGTCGGAGGTGAAATTCACCGCGTGATGCCACCGATTCCGAAGGCGGTGCTCAGCGATAACGGGGCGGTGCTCTACACGCGCGCCGACATCGAACAGGGTCGCCAGGTGTGGCAGTCGATCGGCGGCCACCAGCTCGGCTCTATCTGGGGTCATGGAAGCTACGTCGCACCCGACTGGTCTGCGGACTGGCTGCATCGCGAAGCGATCGAGTGGCTCAACATCACGGCACGGAGTCAGACCGCGCATGACTATGCCGAGCTGCCCGCCGATCAGCAGGCGGGACTGCGTGCTCAGCTGCAGGCGACGATTCGCACCAACACCTACGATCCGAAATCCGACACGATCACGCTCACTTCCGAACGCGCCACGGCGATTGCCACGGTCACCAGCCACTACGAAGCACTGTTCGGCAGCGACCCGAAGCTGCTCGAACTGCGCAAGGCGTACGCGATGAAGCAGGGCACTGTGGACACGGCGGAGCATCGGCAGGCGCTCACGGCATTCATCTGGTGGTCTGCCTGGTCGGCGGTCACCGAGCGTCCCGGCAAGCACATCACCTACACCAACAACTGGCCGCACGAACCGCTGGTGGGTAATACGCCGCCGCCACAACTGCTGATGTGGACGGTGTTCAGCGTGCTGTTCCTGATCGCCGGCATCGCCTTGCTGGGCTGGCACCACGCGCGTCACAAGGACGAGCCGATCGAGCTGCCCAAGGCCGATCCGCTGGCACTGGTTCGCGTAACGCCGTCCATGAAG